>Ga0315284_10004682_pt1 | contig 19412 bp, 13 predicted proteins | sample YL17G09_16_MG_FD_203696 | JGI IMG/M metagenome (GOLD analysis project Ga0315284, IMG submission 203696) | Sediment microbial communities from Yellowstone Lake, YNP, Wyoming, USA - YL17G09_16 | ecosystem: Environmental > Aquatic > Freshwater > Lake > Sediment | place: USA: Wyoming | collected... | reverse complement strand
GGGATTCCCTCCTTGAGGATCTTCCCCTGGTACATGACGACGATCCGGTCGCAGAGCTGTTGGGCCTCTTCCATGTACTGCGTCGTCAGGACGAGGGTCGTCCCTTGGCTCTTGAGCTGGCGCAGCCGCTGCCAGATGAGGTGCCGCGCCTGGGGGTCGAGCCCCGTCGTCGGTTCGTCGGCGACGATGAGCCGCGGCCGGTTGATGAGGGCCCGGGCGATGAGCAGCCGCCGCTTCATGCCCGTCGACAGCTCCGAGATCTTGCTGCCCGCCTTGGCTTCGAGCTCGACGAAGCGGAGAAGCTCGGCGATCCGGGCCCGGGCCTCCCTGCGGCCGATGTCGAAGAAGCGGGCGAAGATGATGAGGTTTTCCTGGACGGTCAGATCGTTGTCGAGGTTGATCTCCTGGGGGATGACGCCGGTCATCATCTTTAGGGACCGGTTGTCGATCGAAGCGGGCAGGCCGCCGACCGTGAGCGTCCCCGAGGTGACGGGGGAGACGCAGTGGATCATCCGGACCGTGGTCGTTTTCCCGGCCCCGTTCGGGCCGAGGAAGCCGAAGCACTCGCCTTCTTGGATCTCGAAATCGATGCCGTCCACGGCGACGAGGTCGCCGTATTTTTTGGTCAGTCCGGAGGCCGTGACAAGGGGGATCACGCGTCCGCCTTTCCCATCTTTTCGAGCAGGGTTTTGAACCGGGGGTGGCCGCGGAGAGAAACGAGGTCGCCGTCGTGCTCGTACCAGCCCTTCTGGAGAAGCCCGCCGGCAGCGGCGCGCTCCAGGCAGTCGATGGCCTCCTCGACATCCCCGGCCAGGGAGTGGATGCAGCCGAGGTTGTAGAGGAGCATCGGGTCGTCGGGATCGATCTTGCGGGCCCGCCGCGCCCAGTCGAGACCTTTGCCCTTCTCGCCCAGGGCGACCAGGCCGTTGGCACCCATGTACAGGGCCCGGGCGTCGTCGGGGTGGAGGTCGATGCGGCGCTCGACGAGGGCGACGCCGCGCTCCCGGGCGGCCAGGGCGTCCTCGTGACGTCCGATCTCGTCGTAGACGTTGGCGACGAGGAGGGGCGCGTAAAAGTTCTCGGGCCTGACCCGCATGGCCTCTTCGTAGAGCGAGGCCGCCTTGGGCAGGTCGCCGCCGGCGAAGGCGTGGCGGGCGTAGAAATACCAGGCTTCGAACAGGCCGGGGTCGAGACGGATGGCCTTTTCGAAGGCGGCCCGCGCTTCCTCTTTATGTTCCCCGAGGGACATGGCCATGGCGAAAGACGCCTGGGCCTGGGCGGATTCGGGCGCCAGTTCGACGGCCCGCCGGCCGGCGGCCTCCGCCTGCACGCGGACGGAGTCCTTCCGTTCCGAGTAGAGATAGATGTAGGACCAACAGTCCGCGAGGCCGGCCTGGGCCAGGGCGTATTCGGGGTCGAGCTCTGTCGCCCGGGAGAACAGCTGAAGGGCGAATTCGATGTCGTGACGTCCGAAGCGATAATAGAAGCTCCGTCCCCTCAGGTAGTAGTCGTAGGCCTGGACGTGGCTCGTGGGCACCTCGGCGAGCGCGCCCTTTTCCTGGGGGCTGAGCGTGACCTGGAGGGCGCGGACGACGTTGTGGGCAATCTCCTGCTGGATGGCGAAGACGTCGCGCAGCTCCCGGTCGTAGGATTCCGACCAGAGGTGGAGGCCGCGGGCGGCGTCGATGAGCTGGACGGTGATCCGCAGACGGTTCTCGGATTTCCGCACGCTGCCCTCGAGGATCGTTTCGACGCGGAGCTTGTTCCCGACCTCGCGGAGGTCGGTCGCGGTGTCCTTGAACTGGAACGAGCCCGTGCGGGAGGCGACCCGGAGACCCTGGACCCGGCACAGGGCGTTGATGATCTCCTCGGCGATCCCGTCGCAGAAATAGGCCTGGTCCTGCTCCCGGCTCATGTCGGCGAAGGGGAGGACGGCGATCGACGGAACGTCATGGTCCCGGGCGTCCGCCCCGGCCTGCCGGAGGAGCTCGAGCTCATCGCGGAGGTCGCGGGCTGAAGCCATGCGGTAGCGGGGCTCTTTCTCTAGGCAGTGACGCAGGATGCGGTCGAGGTGACGGGGCAGGCGGGCGTTAAACTCGGCCGTCGAACGGGGCTCGTCCTTGAGGACCGCGGCGATCGTCTCGGCGTTGCTCTTGCCGCCGAACGGAAGCCGGCCCGTCGCCCATTCGAAGAGCACGACGCCCAGGGAGAAGAGGTCCGTCCGGTGGTCGAGCGGCTCGCCCCGCAGCTGCTCGGGCGACATGTAGGCGATCGTCCCGGCGAAATCCGCGTCGACGGTGGCCGTGCTGTCGTCCCGAGCGAACATCCGGTGAACAGGGGGCAGGATGCGGGCCAGCCCGAAGTCCAGGATCTTGAGGGTTCCCGTCGCGTCGATCATGATGTTCATGGGCTTGAGGTCCCGGTGGATGATGCCCCGGGCGTGGGCGGCGGCGACGGCGTCGGCCAGGGGCAGGGCGACCTCGAGGAAGCGGTCGAGCGCGACTCCGCCGGGGGAGACGAGTTTCGACAGGGGCTGGCCGTCGACGAGCTCCATCGTGAAAAAGATCGTACCTTCCGCCTCGGCGACGGCGTAGATCGTGACGATGTTGGGATGGCTGAGCGCGGCCACGGCCTTGGCCTCCCGTTCGAAAAACGCCCGCCGCTCGGGATTATCGGCGAACCCCTCCGGCAGGAACTTGACGGCCACGTCCCTTTCGAGCTTGAGGTCCCGGGCCTTCCAGACGACGCCCATCCCGCCTTCGCCGAGCTTCTCGACGAGTCGGTAGTTGCCGAGGACGAGGCCTTTTTCGGGATTCATGGCTCTTTTTCTCCCTATGACACTACAAGAAGCACGCAAGGGCTGTCAACCACCAGAAAAGAGGGACAGTCCTCATTGGGGTTTGTCCCCAATGAGGACTGTCCCTCTTTGACGGCTTGATAGTCTTGGCCGCCAAGTGCTAAGATGCAAGCTGAATAGAACGAAGACCAAGAGGAGATTCCCATGGCTCAGATGACATATGCGTGCTCCGTGTGCGGCAACGAGGTCAAGGTCGAGAACGGCAAGCCGGCGCCTCTCTGCTGCATGAAGGAAATGGAGCCGTTGCCGTTCTGCACGACGGCCCCCAACCCCGAGATGGCCCGCAACAACGATGAAGGCCTGCCGTGCGACGACGGAACGCAGGCCAAGAAAAAATAGCCCGCTCGCGGCTCAGCCTTTTTTGCCCTTGACCACGATCCGGTCGTAGACCGCGAGGCCGACGACGGAGGCGACGCCGATCACCACGATGATGAGCCACATGGTCACCGTGTCGACCGGCCGGCCCTCCTTGAGCGGCGTATTGATGTAGCGCTCGAAGAGCCGGCCGCCGATCGGCCCGCCGACGATGCTGGCCAGGGCGATGGGCAGGCTCTGATAGCCCAGGTAGAGCCCTTCCTGCCCCTTGGGGGCGATGGCCCCGATGTACTCGTAGACGCGCGGCGAGGCCATCATCTCGCCGACGGCCATCGAGGCGATCGAGATGATCATGAAGATCCCGGCGATGGGCAGGCTCAGGCCGAGCACACCGGTTTTCTGCGTGGCGTCGGCGAAAAGGAGGGGCGGTAGGACGTTGACGAGCATGCCCAGGGTGACGACGATGGCCCCGAGCATGATCGTCTTGATGGGCAGCCACCGCTTGACGAGGCGCGTGATCACGAGCTGGAAGCAGACGATCATGATGGGGTTGGCCAGCGTGTAGAGCTCCATGGGGGCTTCGGGGTCGATATAGCGCATGAACAGGGGCATGAGATTGTAGAGCTGGATGTAGAGGAACCAGAACATGCTCAGGACGAGGATGAGGAAGAGAAACCGAACGTTGCCGAGGACGACGAAAATACCCAGCAGGGCCTGGCGCAGAGTCCGCTTCTGGACCTTTTGGCCGTCCTTGATGCCGTCGCGGACAAATTGCGGTTCCTTGTAGACGAGGAGCGTGATGACCAGGCCGACCAGGGCGAAGGCGGTCGCGCCGTAGGTGAAGATAGCCGGGATGCCCAGGCTCGTCCGGATGAAGTAGGAGAGGCTACGGCCCGTGATCGACCCGATGTTGATGACCATGTAGAAGATGCCGAAGGCCAGGGTCGCCCGCGTCCCGGCCGTCTTCTGGACGGTGCCCGCGATGCAGGGCTTGACGATCGAGCCGCCGAGGCCGATGAGGACGATGCCCAGGACGACGGGCACGGTGAAGTCGACGGCCTCGGCCGCGCCGTTGCCGATGAGCCCGGGCCAGAGCCGCTGCAGGTTGCCCATGACGAAATAGCCGAGCGAGATGAGGACGAACGAAACCGAGAGGGAGCGCTTGAAGCCGAACTTGTCGGCCAGCGTCCCCGAGAGGATGGGCATGAAATAGATGATGCCCCAGAGGAGGGAGCCGTTGAGGAAGGTCGCGGCGCTGGGGCTCATCCCCAGGGACTCTTTCAGGTAAATGACCATAAAGGAGGCCATGGAATAATAGGCGGCCCGTTCGAAGAGCTCGATCGTGTTGGCCGTCCAGAACGTGGCCGGGAACTTCGGCTTGGCGGTCGGTTCGTCGGTCATGGTCGGTGTCCTCCCGGATTAAATTGTGTATCGAGGCGGGAAATCCCTAAAAAAGGGCGAGCGCCCGTTCTTCCGCCCGGCGGGCGAGCTCGTCGCAGCTTTTCCTGTCCGGCGCTTCCAGGACGACGATGAGGACCGACCGGGCCAGGACGGCCGCGGCGTAATCGCCTGTTTCGAGCTTCTCGAACGTCCGCGGGCTCTTCCCATCGAACTTCTTCGAAAAGAAGTCCTTGCCGAACTTCTCGTAGATGCGCCGGGCCTTCTCGTCCGAAGGATAGGCGACGACGAGAAGGAGGGACACGCCCAGGGCCGTTCGGTAACGGGCCAATACGGCTTCCGTCCCCTTGCCGAGTCCCAGGACGGTCTCGTCGGCCAAATAATAATGAGCGTTAAGGGCCGCCTGATCGCGCAAGACGACGATACTCGTCTTGTCCAGGCCGTCGTCCGGCAGGATGTCGCGGAGACGGCCCCTTTCCGGAACCTGGCCCGGCGCGACAAGGGGGGAAAGGAGGAGGGCGGCGAGAATGAAAAACAAGCAGGCTCTTCGCATGGTTTACACCAGGTACTTGTCGACGACGTTTATTACGAAATAGGCCATCCCGGCCGCCAGGGCAGCGCCGGGGATGGTGAAGACCCAGGCCCAGACGATCTTGAGCGTGACCCCCCAGCGGACGGCGGAGAGCCGCTTGGCCGCCCCCACTCCCGAAATGGCCCCGGTGATGACGTGGGTCGTGCTGACCGGGACGCCGGCATGGGTGGCGAAGAAAATGCTGATGGCGCTGGCCGTCTCGGCGCAGAAGCCGTCGATCGGGCGGAGCTTGGTGATCTTCTGGCCCATGGTCTTGACGATCCGCCAGCCCCCGGAGAGGGTGCCCATGGCGATCGCGGCGTGGGCGGAGAGGACGACCCACAAGGGGATATGGAAGGTTTTGGTCCAGCCGGCTGCGTAGATCAGGCTGGCGACGATGCCCATCGTCTTCTGGGCGTCGTTGCCGCCGTGGCCCAGGCTGTAGAGGGCGGCGGAGATGAGCTGGAGACGGCGGGCCGCCCTGTTGATGCGGGCCGGATTTTTCCTATGGACGATCCGGGTCGTGACCGTGATGAAGACGACGCCGAGGACCAGGCCGAGGATGGGCGCGACGAAGATGAATATGACTGTCTTGACCCAGCCGTGGGCGATGATGACGCCGGGGCCAGCCTTGAGGATGGCCGCTCCCGCGTACCCGCCGATCAGGGCGTGGGACGAGCTCGTGGGCAGGCCGAGGATCCAGGTGAAGAGGTTCCAACCGATAGCCCCCAAGAGGGCGGCAAAGATGACCTGAGGCGTGACGATGCGGATGTCGATCATCCCCGAGCCGATCGTGTGGGCGACGCCCGTGCCGAAGACGAGGAAAGCGATGAAGTTGAAGAAAGCGGCCCAGATGACGGCCTGCCGGGGCGTCAGCACCCGGGTCGAGACGACGGTGGCGATGGAGTTCGCGGCGTCGTGCATGCCGTTGGTGAAATCGAAGGCCAGGGCGACGAGGATGATAAAGACAACGAAGAGGAAGCCGGCGCTGGGCATGAAACTCAGGTGGACTTGACGATGATCCCTTCGATGACGTTGGCTACATCCTCGCAGCGGTCGGCCGCGACCTCGAGCCGGGAGTAGATCTCCTTGAGCTTGATGAGGTCCTTGATGTCCTCAACCTTATCGGTCTTCTCGAAAAGGTCGGCGATGGCCTCGCGGCAGACGACGTCGGCCTCGTACTCGAGGATGTTGATCTGCTTGCAGAAGGCGTGGACGTGCCCCAGGGACTCCAGGTTATCGATGGCCTCGAAGATTTGCTGGACGGCCTTGCTGATGATGTCGACGAGCTTTTTCACCTCGGGCGTCGGCCGGGCGACCTTGAAATAGAACATCCGGCTGGCCACGCCTTCGATGCAATCCAGGACGTCGTCCAGGCCGCTGGCCAGGCCATGGATGTCCTCCCGGTCGAGGGGCGTGATGAAGGTCTCGCGGAGCTTGGTGAAGATCTCGTGAGTGATCTCGTCCCCCTGGTGCTCGATCCTCTTGATCTTCTCGTATTTCCCTCCGACATCTTCGTAGCGGTCGACGAGGTCGTGGAGGGCCAGTACGCCCTCCCGGAGGTTGGCCGCGTCCTGGCGGAACAATTCAAAAAACTTTTGTTCCTTGGGAAACAGGCGGAATTTCATAGCATTTTTCTCGAGTCTTCGTATTCCGAAAATCTCATCCTAACGAAGCCCGCGGACGTTGTCAATGCCCTTTGGGCTCAACGTCCTCGCTCCCAAATAAGAAAAGCCCGCCCCGGCTCCGGCCGGGGCGGGCTTTTGTGAATCTGCTTGTGCTGCTTCTGCTGCTGCTTAGAACTCGAACCGGGCGCCGAATCTAAAGACGCGGGGGTTGAGCATTTCGTCGTACTGACGGTAGGTGGGATTCACCCAACTATCGTACTGGACGCCCGCGGCGTTGTAGATCGCGTCGCCAGTGTACGCATCGTAGGCCCGGTTGATCATGTTGTTGTTGAACACGTTGAAGCAATCGGCCATGATGTACAGCCGGCCGGTGCCGATATCGAATTTCTTTTCGAGCCGGAGAGTGAGGTTCCAGAACGTGTCCAAGCTGTCTTTCGTGATTTGCTGAGTGGAGATCCAGGCCCAGTAACCGGCCACGGGGTTGGGAGCGCCCTCGTCTGCAATCCAGAAACCGTGGGGAATTTTCCAGCCTTCGCGGGCGTTGAACGTCGCGGAGATGTCGAAGCCCAAGGGCAACTGGTAGAGACCGCTGAATTTGACCATCCAGCGCGTGAACATGTTGGCGTTGATCGCCTTGCCGCTGAGGGTGCCGACACCCGTCGAGAAGGTCTTGCCGTCGGACATCCACTGGTTGGTCGGGTCGAACCAATCGCTGCCCCAATAGCCTTTCTGGTCCTGCAACGTGAGGGAGGCATTCATAAACCAGTTGTTGGACAGTCTCTTGACCAGCACGAGGTCCACGCCCATGTAGGTGTTATACGCATCAGATTTCCGGTACAGCGTGTAGTTTGTGGCGGTCGTCGGCCAATTTACACTGGGCAGGTAATAGGGCCGTCCCGCCGCCTCGTCCGAGTTCCAGGTCGTGCCACCGATGTCGTAGGTAGCGGGAACGGTTCCGGCTTCGACGTACCAGCCGCCCGCCGGGGGGGTGCGCGGATCGATGACTTCGGGGCCCGTGTAGGTGGGGTAATCCGCAGAGTGCGCCGCAGGGTAATAGGTCATGCCGTAATCAAGCTTGTCCATCCGCCGATAGGTGAGGTTGATAGAGGCGGAGAAGTCGGGCATGAGCTCGCGTTCGAGGGTCAGCAGAATTTCGCGGGTACGGGTTGAAGCCTGGTCGCTCCTGTTCAGGAAGTAGTCGGTGATACCGCTCACGTAGTCGAGGTTGAGTGGGTTGTTGACGTCGTAGTTGGAGAGATTGCCGGCTTTGTACGCGTCGCTGTCGTAGATATTGGGTGCGACAAGGGCGGCCGTGGCCGCGGCCGTAAGATTACCGGAAGCGTCAAACACATTGTAGGGCACGTATTGGGTTCCGATCGTACTGGCGATATTGTATCTCCAGTACAATTCGGTGAGTTGCGCCTTCTTGTCGGCGTTGGCGTCTAACCACCAGAAGTTGGCGTTGCCGCCCGAACCCTGGGGAGCGTTGGCCCACCAGCCGACCCCCAGGATGTCGCCGAATTGGGAGAGGGCGAGCTTGACCACGGTCTTGCCGTTGCCGGTGACGTCCCAGGTGAAGCCGATGCGCGGCGACCAAGTGGACCACGAGTAGGGGTGTTGGGCGCCGTTGACGATATTGGAGACGCCCAAAACGGCCTCAGTCGTGATGGGGGGCAGGAGTTCTGCCAGGACAGGCGTCGTGGCCGAGTCGAAGACTGTGTCCCAAGCCGGTGTTCCGGGATAGGTTGTCTCCCTCGTGACGCCGCCCGCGCTCGGCTTCTGCAAGTCATACCGCAGGCCGAGGGTTAAGGTGAAGTTGTTCTTGGTGATCGTGTCCTGGATGTAGGCGGCGTACTGGTCGGCGACACTGGAGGATACGCCGGCGCGAGAGAGGTTAATCCGCTGCCAGTTAGTCATTTCAGCCACGGTCCGCGTGCCGTTCGAATCGACGTCGAGCTGCTGGGTGTTGTATTGCCGGGTCATCTGGAACCCCTGCCTAAGTGCGTTGGCCGCGTCCTGTTTCTTGTGGGAATATTCCGCGCCGAGCTTGATTTCGTGGGACATGCTGAGGAACGTGTCATTGAAATAGCTGACATTGGCCTGGTAGTTGCTGCGGGGCCGGGACACGCCGTAGCCCGCCCAGCTCGCGTTCATGCCCGACGTGTAGGGCACGTACTTGTTCAAGGACTGGCTCATAACCACGGGGTATTGGGTGGCCTCGTCCGGGATCGGGGCCCAGCCGAAGCCGGCGTCGTTGAAGGAGTATTTCAGGGACACGTAGATGTTGTTGCCGAAGACATGCTCGTCCTGCAGCTTGAGGATCGGGCTACCCCAGTGGTACTTGCCGATCTGGTGGTCGCCCTCCGGCTTTTGTATTCCAGCGTTCCGGCCGTACTTTTCCTTCGCGCCTGAAGTGACCATGGCCTCAAACCGGTTGTTGGCCAAAGGCTGGGCATTCAGCTTGAAATTCAAGTTGCTGAGAATGGACTTATCTGCGGTGCCGTACATGTTGTAAATAAAGATGTCCTGGACACCGTAAGCGCCCCACCACCACAGCTTGTCCTTGAGGATGGGGCCGCCGGCGTTGAAGCCGAAGTCCTTGATCTGCTGGATCTTGTTGATGTTGATGATACCCGCTGCAATGAGGTCATCCGTCAGGTTGTTGCCCTGGAAGAAGTTGTCCGTCAGGTAGAACCGGCCCGCCAGGCTCGTCTTGTTGCCACCGCGGCGGGTGACCATGTTCAGGGCGATGCCGCCCGTCTGAATCGAGACGTCGGCCGCGCCGCCCGTCGTGATGTTCAGCTCTTCGAACATGTCGAAGTCGTAATACAGGGCGGAGCCGCCGAGGGCCGCCGGGTCGGTGATGTCGATGCCGTCGACCGCAAAGATGTTGTTCGCGCCCGGATTACGTCCGATATTTCCCGTGATGTCGCCCTTGCCGAGGAAGCCCGTCTGCTGCGTGGACTCGTTGCCGCCGACGTTCTCTCGGTCGACCATGATGCCTGGGGTCAATTGCAGCATGACCCAGGGGTCGCGGGCCGAGGGCAATGACTGCATGACATCCTTGTTGATCATCTGGCCGACCGTCGTCTTCTTGGTGTCGATGACGGGGGTCTGGGCGATGACCGTGACCTGCTCTTCGATGGTCCCGACCGCCAAAGTGACGTTGATCTCGACGTTAGCCCCGACGGTGACGATGATGCCCGTCCGGGTCTCCTTCTTGAACCCCGCGAGCTCGGCCGCGAGATCGTACTGTTCGTTAGGGGAGAGCATTATGAAGCGGTAGATGCCCGTATCTCCGGAGACTGTCGCCATGGGCGCCATTTGGGGGCCTGTCAGGGTGACGCTCACGCCGGGGAGGGGATTACCTTCCGCATCGGTGATCTTCCCGTAGATGTTTCCTGTTCTGATCTGTGCCGAGAGCGTGACCGCGAACAGCAGCACGGACAGAACGATGATAAACTTCCTCATGAATGATACCTCCTGTTGTCAAAGCATCTTCTCAGCCTGAGTGGTCCGCCACTCACCCCATTCCCAATGTCGGAATGCCCCGGGTCATTATCACCTCCAGTCTTTATCGGAATTTTAAGCTTTCGTTTCATAGAAATACTATCGTATTATGCTACTTTATTAAGCAAATTCCGTGCCATGTTCGGCTGGGGTGGGCAAGGGTTCATAGCCCTTTTAAAAACAGTAAGTTAGATGGCCGTCGGGGAGGGCTGATGCAGCTTAGAACTTCAATTATTTGAAGTTTATTCAAATAATTGGATAAATTACAGGATTATTTGCCGAGCTCTTCGACGATTTTCTTGATCGCGGGCTGGTCGGGATCCAGTTTCAAGGAGGCGTTAAAGACCTCAAGCGCTTCCGCTCTCCGCCCCAGCTTCTGGTAGCATTTCCCCAGGGAGTTCAGCACGCCGGTCTCGCTGTTGTAGATCCTGTTGGCCTGGAGGAGGTTGTCCAGGGCCTCCTCGAACTTCTCCTGGCCGAGTAGGGCTTGGCCGCGGATGACGTAGAACAGGAACTGGCGCCTCTCGTCCTTGCGGAAGACCTCGGCGATCGTCAGGGCCTCATCGAAGGCCCCGATCTTGTTGAGGAAATTCCCGTACCGGACGGCGCCGTCCTTGTATTCCGGATGGAGCCGGTAAGCCTCTTCGTAGAGGGCTTTGGCCTCCGCCGGCCGATTCGTCTTTTCCGACTGCTCACCCAGCATGTAGCGGAAAAGGAACTGATTGGCCACCGGGATGCCTTTGGCGTTGGCGATGGGATGGCCGATGGCCGTGGCCGGCGAGACGGTCAGCGTCTCCTTCTTCTCGTCGAGGATCTCGCCGCCGGGCCCGGCCAGGCTGACGGCGAGCTCGTAGTAGTCCGCCTCGAGCTCGCCGGCCGGAATCATGTAGGGAACGCTCAGGATTCGTCCGGAGAGGGGGCCGTCCAGCTTGACGGTGTAGGTCCTGCGGACCGGGTTGACTTCCCGTAACCCGCGGACGGAGATCCTCGCTTCGCCGTTCTTGATTACGCTGTCGGTGAGGTTCAGGACGTTGAAGAGGACGGCGATGCCATCCGTCGAGGCGAAGGTCTTCTTGGGATCGACGACGAGCTTCTTGTCCAGGAACTTGAACGGGATATGAATATCGCGCTGGTAGTTCTCGTACTTGTAGCCGATGAAGGGCCCCTCGATCGAGGGCGTGGCCTTCGCCGGCGGGACTTCCACGTCCTGCTCGAGGAGGCTGAATTGCTTGCCCACCGTGTTCGTCAGCAGGACGTTCAGCTTGTACGTGCCCTCGGCGATGGGAAAGGACTCCTCGATGGCCAACCCGTTGGCCTTGACCCTGTCCCAGGCTTCCTCGGGGAAATATAGCGGGAATTCCCGGCTGTACTGAAAGACGATGTTCTCGCCGCTTCGCAGGCTGACGTTGACCTGGAAGTTGCAGTAGAACTGGCTCTTCGGCGCGTAATAGTCGACGTTGACGTCGGTCGGGACCATGGAGAAATGGAAGAAGCGCAGCCCCGTGACCGGATCGTTGGCGAGCGCCGTCGTGGCGTAGCTTTCGACGTAGTTCGTCAGGTACTCCGTGGAGACGACGCCCTTGTAGTCCATGAAGTGAGTCGCGTAGGAGGGATTGACGTCCTTCTTGGGGGACTTCAGGATGTCGGCGAGGAGCGTGGCGTTGCGCGGGGACGGGGAGAGATCGTAGTTGTATTCGCCCGGGATGCGGGTGATGGAGATCTCCGCTAAAGTCGGGGAGATTTCCAGGATCTTCTCGTAGAGCGCTGAGTAATCGAAGGGGTCTCCGATGTCTTTCTGGTTTTGGATAAGCCGGGACGGGCCGTCGGAGACCGGATCGTATAGCTTGAATTCGCCGACGCCGCCGCGCTGGTAGAACAAGAGATAGAAGTGGGGCGGCAGGGCCCTACGCGTGTCCCCGTAGTAGCTCCAGGAATAGCAGGGGACGAGACCGATCGTCGCCTCGAAGTGTTCGACGCTCGCGGGCGGGCCGAGGATCATGTGGATGCGCCCCATATCAGTCCGCCAGCCCTCGCGGGTTGTCCCTCGCCCGTAGAACTCGTTGCAGTACTTGAACCTCTTGACGAGCTCATCCTTGTATTCGTTCTCGGGCGTGCCGGGGGTCGGATCGCGCTGTTTCCAGAAGGTCTCCACGAAGACGTCGCGGTCCCGGTCGTTGGTCAGCTTCAGAAAGACGTCCTTCTCGATGGGCTGGATGTGATAGGCGACGAGGTTCATCCACTCCTGATACTTGAGGGACAGGTCCTTTTCGGCGGTTTTCTGGCCGGCGGCGGGCAGGGCCGCAAGGAGGCAGGCCGAGGCAAGGACGAAGAGGGTTCGGAATTTTATGGCCGCGGCGAGGCCCGTCGCGGCCAGGACCGCGAGGGCGATGAGGGACGAAGGAATCAAGCTCCTCGAGTTCGTCATGCCATCCCTTTCCGGGTCTCCGGCGTGGAGACTATTTCTTTCTCAGGTAGTCGAGGAAGGCTTTGACCTGCCCGGCCTTCTCGGATTCGGCGTCGATCTTCAGGTAGTCCTCGAAGGCGGCGATCGCCTCGGCGTTCCGCTGGAGGTTCAGGTAGGTCAGGCCGAGCTGGTAGAGGGCGTCGGTCGAATCCTTCTGCTTCTCGACCGCCTTCTGGTAGAACTTCAAGGCGTCCTCGAACTTGGCGTTGTTGTAATAGATCGTGCCCAGGTTGTAGAGGACTGTGGGGTCGTTGAGCTTCTCGAACTCGACCTTGCCGTACCACTCCTGGGCCTTCGCGGTGTCGCCGCGGTTGGCGTAGCAGTTGCCGACGGCGATGATGGCGTTGACGTTTTTCGGGTCCTTTTCGAGGAGCTTGAGGTAGCTCGCCTCGGCCGGATCGTACTTCTCCTGGGCGAAATGGCAGTTGCCGATGTTCATGTGGATCGGGTAGGCGTCGGGATACTTGGCGAGAAGGTCCTCGTAGACGGCCATGGCCCCGGCATAATCGTTCTTGTCGAAGAGCTCGTTGCCGCGGGTCAGGAGGTCCAGGAGCTCGTCGGTGAAGACCAGACCTTCGATCTTGTCCAGGGCGATCTCGATGTCGGCGTTCCTTTTGTTCTCCGAGATCTCGACGGAGAGCTTCTTCGGCGCATAGCCTATCTTATCGAAGTCGATGTTCCATCCACCGCTCCGGATCCACGCGGCTTTCCATCTTCCGGATTTGTCCGTCTTGACTTCGAGTCCTTCCTGGGCCTTGAGCGAGAACAGCTTGACCCGGACCCCCTCCAGCGGGGCGCCGGCCTTGTCGAGGACGAGGCCGGCGAGACGGCCCTTGCCCTTCCAGTCCTGGGCGCCGAGGGAGAGGGATAGGGTGAGGACCATGAGGAGTCCGCAGATGAGAACGCTCTTTTTCATCGTGACCTCCTGCGTCCGTCCGCGCAGAAACGAACGATGCAGCATAAACCACCTGATTTTACCACTAACGGCAGCGAAAGTATAGCGGCCGGGCGCTCCGCTGCGGGGATCGGCGGCAGGAAAGAAGCTTGACAGGACCGGCGTCTTTTTGACATCGGCCCGACGCGGCGGCCCCTGTCGCGACGATGGTACATTTCTTGCTGAACACGTTCTGTTATACAATGAAAAAGAAAAGGGAGAACGCGATGAAGACTCAGAAGTTTTTTCCGGTTTTGCTGACCGGCCTGGCTCTGGCAGCCCCCTTGTTCTCCGTCGCGTCTCAGACCGCGAGTCCCGCGTCGCCGCAGGTCGTCGAGGTCCGGGTCCACGTCTCGACCGGGGGCCGTTTCATAGGCGACCTCAGGATGGAGGACTTCGGAATCCTGGAAGACGGGAGGTTACAGTCTATCGACTCCCTGGCCCTCGTCCGGGGCGGCAGCGTCGCCCGCCGTGAGGGGACGGAGGTCTCTCCGTCCCGACTCGAGCGGTCCTACACCCTGCTCTTCCAGGCCGTGGACTGGGACCCGAGCCTCATCGAGGCCATCGACTACCTCTTCGGCTCCGTCCTCAAGCCGGGGGACTCCATGACGCTGGTCACCCCGACCAAGCCCTACCACCTTCAGAGCGACGCCTTGGCCTCGAAGTCGAAAGCCGCGCTTTCGAAGGGCATGCAGGACGTCCTGCGCAAGGACATCCTGCGAGGCGGGGGCGAATTCCGCGACCTCATCAACGACCTCAAGCGTTTGACCAAGGCCATCAGCGGTAGCACGACAAACTTTGACGAGAACATGGAATCCGATGTCACGATGGAGCCGGCGGGAGGCTTCGGTCTGGAGATGCAGATCGACCGTTACCGGCAGGCGTTGATGAAGATGGAGGGCATCCGCCTGGTCGACGAGGCCAAGCTCCTATCCTTCGCCGGTTCGCTCAAGGCCGTCCCGGGCCAGAAGACGGTCATCCTGTTCTACCAGAGGGAATACCGCCCGGAGATCAACTCGGCGACGATGAACCGGCTCATGAGTCTCTATCAGGAGAATCCCGACATTCTGCTCAACCTGATGGACCTCTTCCACTTCTACAAGCGGGAGAAAACCTTCAACGCGGACGTGGTCAAGAAGGCCTTCGCCGACGCCGGCATCAGCTTCCATTTCATCTTCATGGAGAAGAAGTCGCAGCGGGTCTTCGGTGGGACGATGAGAGAGCAGTCCGAAGACATCTATCCGGGGTTCACCGAGATCGCCCGGGCGACGGGAGGCATCTCGGAAAGCTCCCAAAACCCGGCGGTTTCTTTCAATCGCGCCGCCGAGATCTCCGAGAACTACTACCTCCTGTCCTATACGCCAGGCGCGTATTCCCCCGACGGCGGATTCCGGACGATCGCCGTCCGGGTCAAGGGTGGAAAGTACGACGTCTCCAACCGCCTCGGCTATTACGCGAAATGACCGAGCCGGTCCGCCCGCCGGGAATCGCGGGCCGGCGAGGGCCGCGAGTATCCGCCTTCAGAGCTTGAGGATGAGTCCGGCCCGGCCGAGGAGCGTGGTCAAGATGAGGATGACTCCCGTCATGGCCGCGGCGTTGAGGATGCCGGCGAGGCCCCCCGTTTGCCAGAACGGCCAGAGGACCCGGGAAAGATCGACGTGGAGGACCCCGCCCAGGAGCGCGGCGGCGTTGCCGATCATCCCCGGCAGGAGGTAAGCCAGGAGCGGGTTCCTGCCGGCCGGGAGGATGAAAGCCGCCGCCTTTTTTCCTTTCTTATAGATGTCCAGGACGACGTAAAAGAGCAGGAAGACGAGACAGCAGATGCCCGCCGCGGCCAGGCAATAGGACTCCGTGCCGCCGTCCTTGCTGAAGCCGTGGAGCGGCCTCAGGATGTACCCGGCGAGAAGGAGCGTCGTTCCCAGGACGGCCAGGAAACGGACGCGGGCTCGGGGCGCCGAGGTGTCCGTTCCGGGGAGGAAGACCGTGCCGGCGAGCATTCCGGCCGTGACGATGGCCGCGTGCGAGCCGAAGAGGCTGCCGATGTTGAGGAATCCGTCGGCCGACCCCAGGAAAGCGAGCGCGCCATGCCGGCTGCCGATGTAGAGGGCGGTCATGAGACCTACGGCTCCGGCCAAGACGATGCGGTTGCCGCGGCTGGCTAGGTAAAGTAGGCAGCCGGCCAGGTAGGTCCAGCCGATCATCCCCAGGATCCCCCACCAGGAGGTTTGAAGCCAGGTTGTCCGGCCGTCCTCCCCCTGGCCGCGGAAGACGATGACCAGGGCCAGGAGCAGGACGGCGGCGGCGATCTTCAGCGCGAGGTGCATGCGCCTCTTCGCCGGCGCGGCCCCCTTCGGCACGACGGCCCAGAGGGCGAAGACGGCCAGCGTGGCCAGAAAATACCAGAGGTCCTTGCCGATGCCCGCGGCCGCCGTCGAGAAGCGGTCCTCGTTGACCAGGAGGACGCCGAGGAAGAGAAGGGCCAGGGTGCGGACGAGGACGTGGCCGACGAGGGCGAGGCCCGTGCGGCCTTCGGCCCTCCTTTTGGCCAGGGCCAGGGGGATGGACACCCCGACGATGAAGAGGAAACCGGGGAAGACGACGTCGGTCAGCGTGAACGTGTCCATCTCCGCCGACGCGTGCCTGAGGATGAAGGGGATGGCCTTCATCCCGGCGATGTAGTTGACGAAGACCATGGTCAGGATGTCGAAGCCGCGGAACGCGTCGAGGCTGGCCAACCGTTCCTTGACCGCCGCCGGCGCGGTGGATACGACGGACGCCGGGCCGGCTGGGCTTGTCAAGATTTATTCCCTTGTTTCTCTTGAGCGGCGAGGACGCCCCGGACGTAGCCGACGGATTCGGTCAGCCCCGGCAGGGGGTCCCGGCCGTCCTTCTCGTATTCGAAAGCGGCCGTCCCCCGGTAATCCATGGCGGCGAGCGTCCGCAGGAAGCGGGGGAGGTCGATGACGCCCCGGCCGGCTTCGGCCGGCCCGCCGTCCTTCGTCGGAGCCGTGACGTCCTTGAGATGGACGTCGAGGAGGCGCGCGCCGCAGGCGACCGCCGCTTCCGATGGGTCGATCCCCGAGCGTTGGCAATAACCGATGTCCAGGCAGACCCCGATGCGCGGGTCCAGGTTCTTGACCCTGTCCAGGATGCTCGCCGGCGTCGGGTAGAGGAGGTCGCCCGGTCCGTGGTTGTGGACGGCGAGCTTGATACCCGTCTCGCGGACTTTCCGTTCGGCGCGGCCGAGTTCGAACCGTCCGACGGATGCCGGAGACAAGGAGCGCCCCATGACGCGTTCGTCCAGACTTGTCCCGCCCGCGCCGAATCCGGCCTTCCCATGATCACCGCTCCCGCCAACGCGCCCATGGAGCCATGGACAAAGTCCCGCCGCGTGATTTTTTTCATGGGACCCTACTATACCGGTTTTTTCCGCCGGCGGTCAATTTCCCTGTCCTTGACATCCGTTCCGGGCCTGAATTAGCATCAAGACGAACGGGCGACAGCGCGAATCCGAGGAGAGGAAGGAGACCGGTCCAGTGAAGAAACAACAGGGATCGACGGGTTGTCCGACTTGCCCCTTGAGCCGCCGCCGTTTTCTGGCCGCGGCCTCGGCGGGGGCCTTGGGCGCGTTGGCGCCGAAGGGGCTTTTCCCGGCGGGCGGGCGGGGAGAGAAGATGCGCATCCGGGTCATCTACGCCCTCCACGCCGTCACCCAGCCCGGGCCGGACTGGCCGAACGTCGGCTTCAACTTCCAGCCCGTCATGGACAAGATCACTTCGTCCCTGGCCGGAAGCTTCCCCCAGTGCGAGCTCATCGGCACCATGGCCAAGGGCCCTGAAGAGGCCCAGAAAATCCTGGCTGCGGACGCGGTGTCCCCCGTCGACGGCTACGTCGTCTGCCAGCTCAACTGCTGGAACCAGGTCGTCCAGACGATCGCCGGTTCCGACAAACCCACTCTCTACGTCGATTTCCAATACGGTGGGAGCGGCGGCTTCCTCGTCTACACGGCAGCTTTCCTGCGCAAGAAAACGCCCAACCTCGGTTTCGTCGCCTCCTCCCGGATAGAGGACATCGTCGCCGCCTTCCGCGCCTTCGGACAGGCGAAGAAGGCCGGGCCGGGGAGCGATTTCGGGGCCCTGGTCGCCGCCTCGAGGCGCACGCGGACTCCCGGGCCCGCCGCCCCGGCCGTGACGGCCGACAACCTGTCTGTCCTCTCCGCCGGCGACTGGATCCGGAAAATGAAGGAGTCGAAGATCCTGGCCGTCGGCGGCGGCTGGCCCGGCATCGCCCCGGCGGTCAAGGAGGGGATGGGCATCGAAGTGGTCAATGTGCCCTTCGCCGAGGTCAACGAAGCCTGGGCCGCGGCCGATAAAGAGGATGCCAAAGCCATCGCCGACCGATGGCAGAAAACGGCGGCCAAGATCGAGGGCATCAGCCTGCAAACGCTCGAGACCTCCGCGGCCATGTACCTCGCCCAGAAGGCCGTCCTCCGCAAGCACGGCGCCAACGCCATCACCATCAACTGCCTCGGCGGGTTCTACGGCGGCCAAATCCACGCCTACCCCTGCCTCGGGTTCCACGAGCTCCTCAACGAAGGCCTCGTCGGCGGCTGCGAGTGCGACGTCCGGTCGACGGCGACCATGGTTGCGATGACGGCCCTCACCAACGGCCGGCCCGGCTACATCTCCGACCCGGTCATCGACACGTCGTCGCGCCAGATCATCTACGCCCACTGCGTCGCCTCGAACAGGGCCTTCGGCCCTGGCGGCCCGGCCAACCCCATCGAAATTCTGACTCATTCGGAGGACCGCCAGGGCGCCTCGGTTCGGTCGCTCCTCCCCCTGGGCTACATGACTTCGACCCTCGAGTTCTCGCCGGAGCGCAAGACCATCCTCTTCCACCAGGGCAAGACCGTCGCCAACTCCCCCGACGACCGCGCCTGCCGGACGAAGCTGGCCGTCGAGCCCGTCGGCGACGTCGAGAAGCTCTTCGCCGAGTGGGACGAATGGGGCTGGCATCGGGTCACGGTCTACGGCGACCTCAAGGAGCCCGTCTTCGCCCTGGCCGACGCGCTCGGCTGGCGCGTCCTCGAAGAGGCCTGAGACCGCTTGAACGGGTCCGGACAATGAGGTAGTATGAGGGGGGAATCGACGCGAAAAGAAAGGACACCGCCATGGCCGAGCCGTTCATCGAAGAAAAAACGAGAAAGATCGCCCTCCTCATCGACGGCGACAACGCCCAGCCCTCGCTCATCGGCCAGATCCTGACCGAGGCGGGGAAATACGGGCTCGTGACCATCCGCCGGATCTACGGCGACTGGACGACCGTCAACATGTCCGGCTGGAAGAACGCCCTCCACGACAGCGCCATCCAGCCCATCCAGCAGTTCCGCTACACGATCGGCAAGAACGCCACGGACAGCGCCATGATCATCGACGCCATGGACATTCTCCACGGCCACCTCGTCGACGGCTTCTGCATCGTCTCGAGCGACAGCGACTACACCCGGCTGGCGACGCGGGTCCGGGAGATGGGCTTCTTCGTCATGGGCATCGGCAAGCGCTCGACGCCCAAGGCCTTCGTCAACGGCTGCAACGTCTTCATCTACACGGAAAACCTCGTCCCCCGGGAGCGGGAGACGCGGCGGCGCGACCGGGGCGGGGCGAGGAAGGTCGAGGGCAAGGAACCGCGCGAAGAGCACGGGGAGCGCGAGGACAAGGGCCGCAAGTTCGACC
>Ga0315284_10004681_pt1 | contig 19413 bp, 12 predicted proteins | sample YL17G09_16_MG_FD_203696 | JGI IMG/M metagenome (GOLD analysis project Ga0315284, IMG submission 203696) | Sediment microbial communities from Yellowstone Lake, YNP, Wyoming, USA - YL17G09_16 | ecosystem: Environmental > Aquatic > Freshwater > Lake > Sediment | place: USA: Wyoming | collected... | reverse complement strand
GAGATCGGCAGCAAATTCGGCTTGTTGATAGCGCCCGCTCGCAACATCCGCGTGTGGCGTGATCACCTCACGCCAGGGCTTGAGCATGCCGGCAGCAGCAGCCTCGACAAGAGAGCCGCCGGCCTTCTTCTTCTCATTGCGTACCTGCTCATCATTGACGAGTCGCCGCAGCTCTCTCTTCATCTTGTCAACTTCATCGGCCTGAGGCGCAGATATTGCCGTGAGTAGGCGTGTTATCGAGTCGAGTGCACGGTCGGTATCGTCGCTGGAAAAGGGCTCCTGATGCGCCCACTTGTCGCGCCAGTCTCGAAGTTCTTGAACCAGAGAACGTTCTGCGCGACCGAGTGTTTTGCTGAACACGTCGTTCCACGATTCCCATAGGAGTTTGAAGAGTGCTGTGACATCCCATTCAGCTATCGGCCTCTTACTGTTGATGCGGTCATCGGAGACGTAGCGGAGGATCTCAGTGTCAGCCTGTGCTTTGTGGACGCTCTTGAACTCACGCTCGGCAAACGGCGCGAGACCAAGGCGCAGGAGATCCATGGCTTTGCCCACTCGGTCCTGATTGGTGATGGCCATTTGATTCAGCTCCTTGGACAAACATGCTGCGGGCACAGAAACTTGATCTTGACACCGGCGTCTCTCAGGGGCTCGAAGTGCTCGGACCAGTCCGGATCAACTGCATTCAGGAGCTCAGGCGCAGAGCCACTGGCGAGCGCGACGGCAACATACTTCCGGTCGGATGGGTCGAACGACTTGAGCCGAGGATCATCCGGGAATTCCTCAAACGTGTTGGCGTCATTGCCCGCTGGCGAGATGTGCACTTGTCGGCAGAACTGTTCGTTCGCCTGAACCTGCCACACCCACTTCATGAAGGCGTCACCAGGCCCCGGCTGGCCGGACATGCTGAGGTTGCCCATGTACTCGCTAAGGATAAGCATCGCATCATCGAGGAGAACCGTCCCTGTCCCGTAGATGCTCTGAAGTGCCTCGATGCAGGAGATCACGCAGTCCGCGTCCGCCTGTTCGCTTCTCCCATTTGCCACAATCGGCACATTGGCGTCAACAACGTAGCAGCTCATCCGCGCATCTCCTTCTTCCGTTCCATCGCAGCTTTGGTGATGGCCGCCATGTCACCAAATTCGTCGCCGAAGAATCCCGTCGGCCAGTTGGTGATGCGTCCGAACAGATCCACGTCCAACGGCAGGAGTCGCGAGCCGTCGTCTTGCGCTTCACAGAAGTACAATGCCGTGTCAGACGGTCTGATTGTCTCCTCGGCGACTCTTCGCTGAAGCCTGCGGAGGAGATGCTCACTATGGCTCTCCACCACGATCTGCACGTTCCTGTTTCTCATTGCATCAATGAACACATCGGCCAGCCCCGATTGAACGGAGGGATGCAAATGGATCTCGGGTTGCTCAAGCAGAATGATCGAGCCTTCTGGAGCGTAGTAGCAGAGAACCAGGACCGGAAGAATCTGCGATACGCCGAAGCCTACATCTGTGATCAGAACCTTCGCCGACGATGACGTCTTCTGAACGCGTACTTGATAGATGCTACTCTCCTTGGCAACCGGCTCCACGGAGAAGGCATGGATCAACCCCAGTTCCTTGAGCCAGTGGGCGACTCGTTCCTCGAGTGACACTCGCTTCCTGTGAGGACCCGGGGAGATGTACTTGCCGCGTTCCTTCGCAGCCAGCAACGCGTCAACGACCCGCTCGCCGCGTCGCCCCATGTCCGAGGGTTCCGAGCCTTTCCATGGATAGTGCCTCTGGGGGAACTCGCGGAGTGGACCGAGATAGTAGACTCGACCGAAAAGATTCTCGAGTTCGAGTTGAAGGCTCGACAGGAACCCGGCATTCTGGTAGAAGGCGTACGCTTGGTCGGGGAATCCGTGGAACTTCACCGGTGCGGACAAGTCCCATGGCCGGCCCTGCGTTCGCATAAAACGGAACTCCGGGCCACTGCTCTTCAGCTCGTACTTAGCGTTCCCCTGACCCTTGCGCGATAGTGAGAAGACATCCTTGCCCAGGTGGTAGACGAGCTTGGAGACCGCCAACCGGTCTGTCCCTTGCTCGCCTATCTCACATTCAAATTTCAGATTGTCCGATGAGAAGAGCATGCTGCTACTGTCTTCAGGGCTGCTCACGTCCAGCCGCTTCGGAAGATCCCAACTGAACCCGAAGGTCATCTTGCCCGGTTTGACATGGCCGAATACTGTGTCACGGAAACTCCCGAGGTTCGTCAAGCCCTTCTCGTCGCCGAACTCAAGGACAAGAGACCGATCCGTGGACTCGATTGTCTGCTTGAGCATCAACAACAACTGCAAGATGCTCGTTTTGCCCGAACTGTTGGTGCCAAACAGCCCCGTGATCGGCGCGAGTGGGATGTTGCCGACGGACTTCCAGGACTTGAAGTTCGTGAAGTTGAGATTCTTGATCATTGTGGTTCTCCTTCGCTCTGGCTGAAGAGGGAGAGCTGGTCCGGCTTCTTCTCTACACCATCTTTGGACAGTCGAAGAATCTCCGGCCAGCTTTGGACAAGGGCGTTATACGAGAGCGCCTCGGTTGCACGCTTCTTGCGCTCGCAGATTGTGTAGAGTCGATAGCAGAGCTCACGGGCTGTTTCGGCTTTCGTCCCGAGCTTCGCGGCAAGGGTCGCCGCCGCAGCTTCGCCGCCTGCTTCGAGGACGCGGATTAAGTGGTGCACCATCTCCCATGCCGTAAGACGGGCGTCGGTTGTTGGGTCCCAGTCGGAGGGGAGTTCGGATGGTTTGTAGAGGTGGACTTTGCCACGGGATGAATGGAGGATACCGGCCTCCACCATACCGGCGACACTGGTGTTCTTGGATTTTGAGAGCTGCTCGGCTACGCCATAGTCACCCTCGGAGAAGCCGGATTGTTCGAACCATGTGAGCGCCCATCGACTATCGGCATCGAAGTCGCCTTCCTGTTCGGCGAGCGCTTCGTCGAGGGTCTGGTTGATGAGGGTGAGGGCATCGCGGACAGTAAGAGGCTTGCCCTCGGCGTCGAGCACCTTGGAATAGCGGGTGTAAACGCCCATACCCGGGCCGATTGCCGCTTGGGCGAGGTCCACGGGGGCGGTGTTGCCCGCTTGGAGATGGGCGAGAGCGGCGGGGAGTTGGGATTTGAGGGCGTTGACGAACTCGCGTCGGGTGGCGGTGGGAGCAGTGGACGGGCGACGGCGGCAGACGAGGACGATGCTGGAGGCTAGGGCGTTGATTGAATTCTTCAAGGCGGCCGATTGCTCCGTACGCATGGGCCATGTGCCACTTATGGCGAAACCCGCCCTCAACACTGCGTCAAGGAAAGTTTCCCAGCCGGTGCTGGCGGTACCTGATTCGCTTTCAGTTTCGGCCTGCTTGAAGGCGTAGTAGATTGTTACAGGGAATGCCGGATGGGACCGTTCGGAGAGTCGGCACATCGCCTTTGTCATTCCGTCAAGAAAGAAGGCTTCCGCCTTCTCCGTGCACCCGTGTCGGTAAGGGGTGGCGACCAATTCTTCATTCTTGGGCACGGCGAGCGTCGTGAAGAGGTCTGGTAGGAATGCCTTGAGTGTTCTACGTAACCACACATAGAAGAAGTCCGAAAGGTCAGCGTATCCTACGTTATCGTAGTAGGGGGGATCTGTGCTGACCACAGGGCAATCTGCAAATCCATCGGAGGGGGCCTGCGCCGCCAATTGCCGCACGTGGCCATGTTGGGCAAAGCCCAAACCTTCGAGCACCTTCGCGGCATCGCCGCAAGCACCTTTCCAGTCTCCACCTGCCCCGGCGAACGGATTGCACTCCGGAAAGTCCCAAACCATCGGAACGGTTTGCCTGCCAAATGCGCGTCCGCTTTTGCCCATGTTTGCCCGCCAAATGCCAAGAGTGCAGTGGTAGGACGTGATCTTTGAAACCACCTCTGCGAAATATACTGCCACCGCCTCCGCGTACCCTCGCACCCCTGTCCCGCCTTCCGCCATTGGCCGATTATCATTTGACAATCCTGCATTCGCTGCATCCTCCTTCACCCTTTCGCATGCCTCTTGCACCAAATCGGAAAAGATCGTAAGCATGACAAGTTGACGATGGACAAACAGATCCCGCCAGCGTGTCATACCATATTCTTGTACACGGAACCCCAATGCCTTCGCTGGCAGTTCTGTTTCTGGGGCATCGCTTGGGGTCGCCATACGAGCCGCAGCTTCCGCGGAGGACGTAGGTGAAAGATAGATCCGTTCCCGTTCCCCTTCGGCTACGATGGCTGTCATCCGAGCGCCCATCCGGCCAGCCTTTGCCTCCGTCCGCAGATAGTCAAAAGGCATAGGCGTTCCTGACATCAAGCAGAGGAAGCTGCTCCCGCTGCTGCCCGCTTTGGTCCCTCTCTTCGCCCCCTCCGCATCCCCAGGCTTCCCCACCCTGACCATGAACCTGTATTTCTTCCCCTCAATCACCGGCTCGACATAGGCCTCTTTCCCCACATTCGTCGACAACATGAACGTGCTCGCCAGCGGCACATCCACATCTGCAAACGCCGGATTCGGGCTTTTCACCGTTCGCGCCCAGAGCCAGGCGATCACCGTCAGTTTCTCGCCTTGGTACTTCTTCAAGTCCTTGCGTTCCTTCACCATCTCTTCCGTAATCTCAATCTTCGGGTAAAGATGCCCGATTCTCTTCTCCGCCTCATCGCGCATCCATTGCCCGTAGTAGCGCACGTCTTCGGCGAGTCCAGCAGCGCCTTTCCACAACCCAGTATGGCCAACGTGCTCTCTCGACTTCGGATTCACGGGTGGCTTGCCCGCGAACTTCGGCGGAATCTCGATCATCGCTTTATTGATCAGCACAGCCACCGGATTCAGGTCACTCGCATAGCTTTCGAGACCCAGTCGTTGCGCCTCAAGCGGCAGGGCTCCTCCGCCGGCAAATGGGTCGTGGAATGCGGGCAGCACTTGACGATTGAACAGCTCCTTCGCTCTCGGGTGATCGGCATTTTCAGCGCACGCTCGCCGCCAGCTTTGCCAGATTTCGTCACGTGCGGCCTGAAGGACATCCTCATTCGTGGTGTTCTCCCACTTGACGAGTTCCTCGATGATCTTGAAGAGACGCTGCCGTTCCTTCTCCTGTTTCTTTGCGGTCGGGAATAGATCTGGGCAGCTTGACGGGTCGTCGACCATTTGGGCGAAGATAACGGCGCGGGCAGCGGCCAGCGGTCGCCGCGCCCACCAGAGATGTAGTGTGCTTGGGTGCCCGTGTCGGATGGATTTTTCGCGGGCCGAGGCAATGTTGATCGCCTCCAACGGCAAGGCGACTTCGATGAGTTTCTTCTTCTGTACCATCAATGATCCATCCTTGAGATCAAGCGATGCACCATCCATCACCGACTTCCTCTTGCCAGGCGCGATCATACTCCGAGGGTCGACTCAAATAGGCCTTGGCATTCTTGAGCACTTGGTGGAGAGTGTCGAGATCGACGATACTCAATCCGCGTATAATGAGGTTTCTGTGCAACGCGGCATCAGAGAAAACCCCAACAAGCTGCCCTATCGCGGCATTCAAGAACGCCGGAATCACGACATTTACCCCTTCAAATGAGATCGTGACTTCATAGCCTCGCTCAAGCAGGGGCAGAATCCTATCATGGAGCCGTTGCCCATCTTCTGCTGAAGCGCAAATATCGCTTCCCACAATATCAACAACGCTGATGAGGATTAGGTCAGTCATGTGCGCCCCTACGATCAAGCAAGAACGTCACCGAACACCGGATGCTATTGGCTGCACAGGACATCGGATCCTCTCATACATCAACAGAACGGCTATTTGCTATCGTAGTCACGCAGCATTGAGTCCCCGTCTAGCGTATGCCCGTGCATGAAATCCACTTCACGCTGCCGACCGCGCAATGCGAACCGTGAACAAATTTCGCTCATGGTCCGACTCCAGTTCGAGGTTGGACACGGCAGCCAATGCACGCCGGATCCCTGTGCCAATACCCCGGTAAGGGAGTTCATCGTCCTTGGTTGCGAAAGATGCGATCAACGGGTTCCGTATCACCGAAACGCCGTTCCTGATGTTCTCGATGGTGATTGAGTTCGGCAGCGCTCCCGGGCTGATGAGCTCGATCCTATTGTCGAAAATCAGCACCCGCCACGGTGCGGAGATGAAGTAGTCACGATGCAGGAGCATATTGACAACTATCTCTTCGAGCGCCGTCAGCGGAACTTCAGGTTCGCCTTGTGAGTTGAAGCCCTTCTCGTTCTGAACATGACGAAGGTTGCGGCCGAGAAAAGACATGATACCCCGATATAAATCGCGCAGGCAGCCCTCAATATCCTGACTGTCTCGATAGTGACTGCCGGCTGGATCGTTCCCCGCGAAAGACACGGCCTTTACCACGAATGCCGGCCTGTAGCGCTGCGGGCGTTTCCCAAAAATTAACAGCCCTGCAAGATTCAGGGTGGTACCGCGAGCCAAGCCGAGATTGTTCAGCAGTTGGCTTAGGGGAATATTCGATTTCTCAAGGACACTGTCGACGGTCTCACCGTAGAATTTCTCGAAGAATCTATTGAAATGGTCCGAGTCAATATCCACTGTGGTTGCGCCATCAACTGCTACTTCGTCCGCGTGGACAAGATCGGCGCTTTGAAACATCCGCTGAATCTCTTCACGGGAAGTCACGCGCCGTTTGTCAGATCCTGACTTGACCCAGAACACGCCACCATTATCGGAGTAGGGCTTGGAGATGCCCTCTTGTATGGTAACGACCATAACTATCAAGCCGCCGCTGATAGAGATATTCTCCGTGGTGGGGTTTATTGACGGACGAACGAGGTCGGTTGAGGTGCTTGAAACGAGTTGATTGATTCGGCGGAGATCTTCGGGCGACAACCCAACTATGGCCCCCTTGTCGCTGACCCCAATGAGTATCCTGCCGCCTTTGCTATTGGAAAATGCCACCATGTCCCCGGCGAGAGATGTCGGGTTCGTGATCGTCTCTTTGAACTGAGAGCGGCTATCTTCCCCGCGCAATACTATTTCGATGAGCTCTATTGCTTCCATAGTCGATAGATTTCCTTTCGTCTGGCGAATGCCTCCTGACCGCCTTCCATGATGGACACGATGGCGGTCTGGGCTACCTGATTGTCGATACTCCCGACATGCATATCCTCTTTGCTTTGGGCAAACACGCACGTTCCGATCTGTTCGGCATCACCAAGGACCGGGAAGTTGGCATTGTGCGTTGCAAAGATGAACTGGATGTTCCTTTTCAGTGATCGGATCAACTTGATCACATCCTCAAAGATCGTCTGATTGTCCAGGTCATCCTCTGGCTGGTCTATGATGATAACGTCATTGTCACGCTGGCTCAGAATGAATAGGATTAGTGCGGACGCCCGCTGACCGAGAGAATGTTCCCGCAGATCCTTGCCGTGATACATGATCTGGAATGAGTTGGGGACTTGTGAGGCGATCAGTGATGCCTTGCCGTCATTGAAGTACTTGCGGAATGTGTCCCCCGATTCGCCAAGAGTAGAACAGATGGGGTCCAGTGATTCGTATACTGAAATGAAATCGGGATGCTGGTCGGTGATGGCCTTGAGCGTGGCTTCGCGCAGTTTGCTGCCTCTCATCTGGTCTCGAAGTTGCTTTTGGAATGACTCCTTGTCACCTTTGTAAACAGATCGGATTTGCAGTGCGCTCTGGCTGTCATTGAGCCTCTTGATCTCAGATTCAATCTGCTTGAACTCCCGGTGCCAGAGCTCGGAGAGCTTCCGCATCTCCTTGGTGAGTTCATCGCGGAGCGCAATCTTCCGACCACGGCTCTTGCCGATTTCTTCGAGAGCCAGTGTAGTCTTCTGAAGTTCCGCATTGAACTTGACAAAATCGTCTGGCCTCACGCTGCCGAGGCCCGTTTGTTGGAGCTGCTCGCTGATCCCTCGCTCAATGGCGGCAAACTCGTCTTTCAAAGTCTCCCGCCGTTTCTCCAGGATGGCCAGTTTCTCATGCAGTGCTTGCGCGTCCTTGCGGATTTCTCCCGCATCCTTCCGTATCTTGGCGGGGAAAGCTCGAATGCGGTCGAATATGGCGTTCATCTCGCCAGCAACGTCCTCGTTTTCTTTCGTCTTGAGCCGAGGCGCTGCTCCGAGCTCCGCATCCTGCTCACTCAAGAACGATTCCATGGACCTCAGGAACGAATCCGCAGTATCGACGGCCCTACGCGCTTGGGCAACATCCGAGTTGAACTCCACCTGTCGTCGCAGTTGCTCCTCTATGCCGTTCTTGCTGAAGAGTTCGAGGCGAAATTCTGCGTCCCTCTTTTTGTTCAGGTATTCTTCTTCGAGGCTGTCCAGGTCCTTCAGTTTGTCGAGACTCAGAAGAGCGTCTACTACCCGTTGCCTTTGGGCTTGGATCTCACGGCGTACGGCATCGAGTTTTGTTCCAATCAGCCTCTCGATCAGTTCGGCTTCAGCGCCTTGACCTCTCTTAACCAGTTCCTTCTGCCCGAAGAAGAGTGGGTTCTTGAGTGGGACGCTTATGCCCGGGCGCAACTGCTCTTCAAAGTAGATGTCTGTTCGATCGTTGAGGATTCTGCGTATCTCGAAAGACTGGCCAGTGGCGTCCCGCACTGTGACCACTACCTTGCCGCCGCTACCGAGGGCAAACCGAACCAGATCCTGCTTGTATTTGATGTCCAATTCATCGCTGCTCTCAGGTAGCGTCAAGTCAAGTGCATAGCGCATACACTCGAGAACTGCGGATTTGCCGCTGCCACGGATACCAATAAGACAATTGAGTTGGTCGGAGAAATCAATTCGCTGGCCATCAAGGATGCCGCCCTCAAACCGAACCGAGCTGATCCAGGAATGGCGCTGCTCCTGGACTGAAGTGGTGGATAGCCGTTCGGCAGCGGGCTTGAGCGCGAACTGAACAGCTTCGTACCTGAACGCTCCGATCTTGATGAATGTCTTTTCTCCGCGCCCGATTTCGTCGATCGATTTGGGATCGGAGCCTTCAACTTCGGCAGGATACCAGCCTGATAGCCAATCTTGCACCTTGATCCGAAGGTCACGGGTACAGACTTTCTGGAAAGCCGCTGTTCTGGAGCGGAAATAGTCATTCTGACCCAGTTCCTTGATCCTACCTCCATCCAGCGCTCGCCAGAGCCCTGAGCTTCCTTCGACATGAGCGAAAACAAGAAAGTAGTCCAAGCCAAACTTGTCAAGTTCGCTAATCGTTTCGATGAGATTGTGGTTGGATCGCGCATTAGTATTGTCGTAGTTCGTTTGTCGCGCAAAAGTGAGATTCAGGAAACCGTTGATATGGTCGGCGTTGTTCTTATTGTCGATCCATTCTTCCTCGAAGATAACAAGTGTGTGGATCCCATTGGAGCCGTCATTGACTGAAAGCTCTATGCCCGGCAATAGATAGATTTCGTCCTTGCTGGCTGCTTTTCTAAGTGCTTTGAACTCGTCGAGCTCGAACTTGTTGTGGTTGGTTATAGCGCCGACACGAATTTCTGCCTGTTTCAGCGCCATGACATAGGACCCAACAAAATCCCTTTCTTCTCCAGTGTACGCGAATTCTTTGTCCCGCCTCGTATGGAGATGGAAGTCAGCTCGCACCCACTGGCAGCCGTGGGCGAACAGTTTGGTCTGGTCAGACATATTGGCTCCTTCAGCCGTGCTATTCCCAATGGGGCAAATTGACTAGCTCATGAACAACGCGATTTCCCCTACCGCGGTGCCTCCGCCTGACCGATCAACCTGGCAAAGTCATAGTTGACGCTCGTTACCCCGAAGTCAGGCTCTCTCTTGAACGGCGAACGCACGTAGTGCACGCGGTGCTTGTCATCGCCCAGGAACTCAACGATAGCAAGGATATAGTCTTCAGGCTTGTTCAACGAGTAGAGTATTTCGTTTTTTGTCACAGTGATACTGGCAGCGCCACTTACGCGCCCTTTGACCTCAAGGAACCGTAACTTACCCGTGCCGGGCACGCGGCTCTCTATGTCATAGCCGACCTTGTCAAACTCGCGGTCGACCGGATCGAACCCTAGTGACCGCTCGATGTCCATGACAATGGCTCTTGCGGCTGCGGCGCTTGCGAGTGTGTCGCTAGGCGCGGAAGTGCCCGCGTCTTTCTGCCCCGCCATGGCCCGCAGTAGCCCTATTGGCACCACGAGGAGTCCGCCGAGGATCACCGGTGGAAGCGGCGAGATCTGAGCTTCGAGTTTCAGGTCTTCTAGTCGCTTCTGGAGACGGGCCTGAAGATTATCAGCCCGTTTCCGCGCTTCGTTGGAGTTGAGGCGGGCATTGGGTCTGCCTGCTTGCTCCTGAAGTTTGAGCTGTTCGGCGCGGTGATCCCAGTATGTGATCTCTTTCGTCAACCGATCCTTGACAGCAGCCTCGGTCTTCGTGATTAGTTCGAGCTTGCGGTTGCGGACTTCCGCGAGATGCAAGGGGACGACGTTCGCGATAGCATGCCCTTGGGCTTTCTGTTCAAGCTCACGGCTTATCCATGTGCATTCCGACCGAGACAGGATCGCCTCGATGCCGGGCTCTTCGGCTGTGAGGGGCCGATAGTCGAGATACGGCGCATAGTGCATGTGACGAGCATTGCCTTGGGCATCGAGCTCGATATAGAGCAATTGCTTCGAGACCACGCGCCGATCACCCGAACGGGTGATGCTTGCGTCCTGAATGGCATGTTCGAGATAGAAGAGCACACGGGGCGACGTGCCGCTGTCCCGCTCATCAACCAGTATTGTTCCCCGACGGAGAAGATCGCGGTCGCGCTCCAGTGTGATGTCGATGGTGGCATCGAGGAGTGGGTGCCCTGGGCAGATGAAGGCTGCCAATGCTTGGCCTTGAGGTGCCACGAGCTGCTTCTCAAAGACGACCCTCTCATAGCGTGGCAGTACTGGCTCACCAATGCCGATCAAGCGGTCCCTGTTGCGCACCGGTGCTGGCACATTCGTGACTTCATACCGGCGTGCTTCACGTTGCTTGACGACGCCACCGAGTCTCTTAAATGCTTCCTGAAAAAAAGACTCGATATAGTGGGGTTGAAGCCGACGTGCTTCCGCTCGTTCCATGTCCTCGCGGATCCTCTGCACTCGGCTCGCATCCATTGCGTCGTGTGCCAGTGCTCGCTCGTCGAGCAGGTCCTTCAGGTGTTCCCGGTCGAGGGCATGGTCAACGACCGTGGTGAGACGGGCGCGTACCTCGGGCAGATCGCCGTATCGGATGGCTTCAATGAGGAGGTCTCGTAACTGACGGCCTTCGAACTGGAGCTTACCGAGGACGTCAAAAACCTGACCACCGAGGGACTCCCGTGCTTGCTCCAGCTTTTCGAGTAGTTTTCGATAGACGTCACCCTCACGGGTCTCATCAGCTAGGAGATTCCAAAGATGACACACCTCTGTTTGACCTATTCGATGGATACGTCCGAACCGCTGCTCGAGGCGGTTGGGGTTCCAAGGTAAGTCGTAGTTGACCATAAGGTGGGCGCGTTGCAGGTTGATTCCTTCACCAGCAGCGTCCGTGGCAAGGAGAACCTGGACCGTAGGATCGTGCTTGAATGACTCTTGTGATTTGAGGCGCTCCTCCCGACCCATGCCACCGTGAATTATCACGACCGCATTTTCTCTTCCGAGTTGGGTGGTTATGCGTCGCTCGAGATAATTGAGCGTATCGCGGTGCTCGGTAAAAATGACGAGTTTCTGGTTTGGGGATGGCACGGGTCTCGGTATCGGACCAGACCCATGTGGCTTGCTGAGTGGTTCGGCTAGGAACTGAACGTTTGATGCATCCGCAAAGATCTCGGTCAACAGGCTTGAGAGTTGCACCCACTTGGTATCCGCGCCGCTGTTGCGAACTCCGAGAGCGAGGGTCTCCAGCTTCTTGAGTGTCGATATCTCAGCCTTCAGCTCTGCGATGGAACGAGCGGCAGTGGCCTGGTCGAGGATCTCGGCTTCGACGGCCTCCACTTCGTTGTCGGGCGCGTCGTCTAATTCTTCTGCGGCCTCGGCGTCGAAGTTTGTCAGTGTGTCCGGGATAATCGGCGCGACCTGACCGCCACGCTGGAGCAGCTCGAGTTCACGGAGTCGGCTTTCGAGCTTCTCCCGACGTCTTCTCAACGACTGGTAGATGGCCTCGGGCGAGGACGCCAGTCGGCGCTGCAGGATGGTTAGGGCGAAACCAACGGTGCCAGCACGTTTGTCGTTTTCAAGTGCTTCGGCACGATTGAATTCTTCTCGGACGTAGTCGGTGACCGATTTGTAAAGATGGGTCTCCGGTTCAGAGAGTTTGTACGGCATCGTATAGGCGATGCGCTCGGGGAAGAGCGGCGTGCCGTCGAATTTTAGCAGGTTCTCCTTAACCATGCGACGCATGAGGTCGGAGACATCGGCAGTATGAACGCCATCGCGGAACCGTCCCTCGAATCTGTCACCGTCCAGCAGAGCCATGAACAGCTGGAAATCCTCTTCCTTGCCATTGTGTGGAGTCGCGGTCATCAGCAGGAAGTGTCGCGTGAGCGTGGAGAGTAGTTGGCCGAGCTTGTAGCGTTTTGTGTATTTCAGCTCCCCACCAAACACGGTCGCCGACATTTTGTGGGCCTCATCGCACACGACCAGATCCCACCGACAGTCAGGTGCCTGGAGTTTGTGCTGGACGTCCTCGTTGCGCGACAGCTTGTCGAGTCGGGCGATCACGAGGTTGGTCTCGATGAACCAGTTCCCCGTGCAGGCCGCCTCGAGCTTGTCATTGGTGAGGATTTCGAATGGCAGATGAAACCGCCGGTACAACTCATCCTGCCATTGCTCCGCGAGACTGCCGGGGCAGACAATGAGACACCGTTGCAGGTCGCCACGAGCAATCAACTCCTTTATGAGGAGTCCGGCCATGATCGTTTTGCCAGCCCCGGGATCGTCCGCGAGCAAGAACCGTAGCGGCTGGCGTGGTAGCATCGATTCGTATACAGCGGTGATCTGGTGTGGTAGCGGCTCAACGTTGGAGGTGTGTACGGCGAGAACCGGATCGAACAGGTACGCGAGCCGGATTCTGTTGGCCTCAGAGACGAGTCGAAACCGACTGCCGTCGCCGTCAAAACTCCATGGTCTCCCGACCTCAACGATATCGAGGCGGGGCTCGTCGTGCCGATAGAGCAGCTCGTTGGCGACCTTCCCGGCAGCAGTCTTATAGGTCAGCTCCAGGGCCTCCGAGCCAAACCATTGAACGCTCACGACCGCTACGAGAGCGTCGGGAATGACGCCGCGTAGTGATGTTTGAGGTTGGAGATCTTCGAGTCTGATCATTCGATGGTCCGGTGCGCCAATGCCTGTTGGAGATCTGTCGACAATACGTTTTCCGAAAATATGATGTGCAGGCTATCGAGCGACACACGGGGGTGTTAGAGCCATCAACGGTGGGCGGATGCTAGTGGGCTATGGCCTTGCAGTCCTGAGGGCCACGGGATGGCTCGAATCCCTCCATATTTGAAAGGATTCCAGGCCCCGCCCCCTCCAATTCGTCTGCGTTTGGGACGCACTGGACTGAGAAATTGTCGACAATACTATAGCTTCCCACTGGTGATCGGATGGGAACCTGATAGTTGTGCTTCTCTGCTGTTCTATAATGGCAATGATGTGTTCTTCTTGGAAGCTATTGAACTATGTACTCTAGATGTCGCAATAGTACCTTAAGTCAATATCAATTGTGGGCCTTCACGTTGCTCGTGGAGCCGCTCGTTGGAGCCATCACAGTTTCAGCATGGGTTGAGTTTTTGGCTTCTCGGAGGACATCGTTGACAATGGACTCCACCCTCTCAGCATACGACAGGGGAACACAGATGGAGTCATGTATCGTTATAGGAGGGATGGTACCCAATTGCCGTTGGATGGCTGGTACAATCAAGCGGAACATTACCTTGGACTCAAGTCTCTGGAGGCATCTGCAGAGGGCTTTGCAGTCGTCCTTTTTGATACGCTGCATTGCCCGAAATACCCCACGGAAACGGTTGCAGAAGACGCGTAGAAAAACTCTGCTGGATTCTTGGGGGAGGGACAGACGGTACGACAAGCATCTGCCGGTAAGACTTCGGCAGGCGTGTGAATGGTGTATGATACCTGTAGTCTCTACGGTTGCGATCTCCGTCTTCTCGGACTGCCTCGTGCGGGTAATCGCTGTTTGAAGCTGAGGACCGGTGCCGGCAGCTAATTCCTCCGCCAATCGCTTGGCGTACTTTTCCCTTTGTAGTGCTGCTAACGCTGCCGCGTGAGTATCACAGTAGTATTGTCATCAATTACACGACCAAATTTGAACATTGGAAACATCCCGTTTCCAATGCAAGACATATCAGTAAACTACTACAAAGTTGACAAAGGGCATCACGCCTATTGGCAGTTTCCAGTCCGGAAGGCAACGGTTTTTCGAATTTCCCGGACACCTGGGCAAACGTACCAGAAACTTGGTAGGAGTTCGCACCAGCGAAACACTCGGGGATTGAGGTGCCACCGATGCTCGGGCCTGACAGGAAAAGGCCGAACTATGCTGGCGGGAACGCGATATCAGTCTGTGGCTGACTGGAACAAACCTGAGGGATAGCCGAAGAGGAATTGCCTATGCGTGGAAGTGCCTCAATCATTGTCGGTTGTATGCGGCCCGGGTTGGACCTGTACAAAACCAACAATGTCGACGTCGCGGAGTATACCACATGCGGTGACATCGGGGATTGAGGGGGTGCAGGGGGACAAGAGGCCTCCATAGCGTTCGTTCTTCTCCGGCCACTGGCTACCGTGGTGTCCGCCCTGGAGGGCAGGGGTGATCAATGGCGCGCCCCAGTGCGGAGTGACCCACAACGATTTCAACGCAAGGCACGACCGGGGAGCGACAGCAGGCGCGTGGGGCGTGGCTTGACGGCGATCCCTCTCTGTGGATGGATCAAGCCGTGTGGACAGGTGTTCTGGAGCAACTATTTGTCAGCTTCGCTCGTTGGACTCAACTGACTGGAAGACCTGTCTGTTTTCACGGGCCTGTCGCCGTGCAATGTCATAGAGAATCTCGTTTGCTTCGTGCTGTAGATTGTCATTCGTGTTTGAGGTCGGGATACTGTCTGTTGTCTTGCCTATCCTCTTGTCGAGTTCCTCCTGAAAATGCCGCAACAGCACCTTACCAGGAATCCGTCTTCTTTTTTGGTCAATTGATTCCTCCTGCTCGGGTTGCCTACTGACCTGAGCACGATCCCACTGCTGCATCGGCATCGAACGGGTGATCGTAACTCTCGGTCGTACATCCTGCTTCTGAGCCATGTGGGGCCTTTCGGCGTGGTGTTGAGTGGTTCATGCTCGCCGAGCCGAACCCGCAGAAAGCGCGGCCACGATCCTGGCTACCGCACGTTTATCGCGCATGTCAAGAGTGCTGAACTGTTGGCGGGACACGATGCTTCTACCTGTAGGTCGATTGGCTGATTTCGTTGGTTTGATCTGGTCGAGCATTGCCGCGATTTCTGAAGATGTGAATTTCTTCGACATGGTTGCCTCCAATACAGGCTGAAATCGTATTAGAGGGTTATGCGGCGGTTACCGAGTGGCTCTGATTGCGGGTGTGCTGGTGTCGTATTCTTCACTCAGCATCGGGGAGTCGGACGGTCATCCTTCCTCTCGGGGCAGCCAAAATCCATTAAAATACGGTGAGATTCCAGTGCAGGGATAATAGGAGATCTGCAAGCTATGGTGACACAAGCCCTTCAGGCTTGCTCGGCGGGGGCGCTCTTCACGTCGATTTCTGCGGGATCTCCAAAAGGCATCGGGACGTGGTGGGTCCTCCCAAGCTTGCATCCCGACCATTGTAACGACCATATTCCCGTATGCGTCTGTACTGAAGGCGGAACATCCCTTTGCTTGTCCTGTCCAAACCGGAATCCCCCCTCGTAAGGAGTTCCCATGCGGTCCAGAGTCACTGTTCCTGGTGCGTTGATCGTCATCTGTTGCGTGGTTGCTGCGCTCGTATACGGGGCGCAGGCGGTGAAGACGCCCATTGCGACACGCACGCCCGTACCTGCGTCGACTCCGCAATGGCGTGCAGTGGACTCGCTCATCAATGCCGGACTCACGCAGTCGGCGCAGGATTCCGTGAGTCGCATCTACGCCGCTGCCAAACAGAGCGGCAATGCCGACCAGACGGTCAAGGCCCTGGCATACCGGCTGAGACTCATGTCGTACAAGGATGAAGACTCGTTTGTGAAGGGCATAGAGTTGATACGCTCGGAGCTGAAAGACGCCAGGTTCCCCGTGGCGCCGATGCTGCATTCGATGCTGGCTGAGTGCTATAGGAGCTACTTCCAGAACAACCGGTGGCGATTCTACGACCGGACGCAGACCCAGAGCGTGGATCTCGCAGATGTTCGGACGTGGGATCTGCGGACGATCTTCGACGCAACAACCCGCGAGTATGAACTCTCGCTGAGTGACGCAGATGCGCTGAAGCGCACCCCGCTGAATGTGTACGATGAGGTGATTGCCGACAGTGGCACAGATGTCAAACTGCGCCCCACGCTCTATGACTTCCTGGCATACCGGGCGATTGAGTTCTTCTCGTGGGATGAGGCGGATCTACCCAGACCGGCCGATGAATTCACTCTGAACGCACCGGAGCACCTTGCGCCTTACGACAAGTTCGCGCGGATGACCATCGCGACAACCGATACTGCCTCGCTCAAGTACCATGCGGTGAAGTTACTGCAGGCTCTGATTGCATTCCACGCCAAGGACGCAACTCCCGATGCCTTGATTGAGGCGGATCTGACACGACTGGACTTCGTGCGGGAGCGGGCAGTAGGGGAGAGTACGGACTCGCTATACCTGGCAGCGTTGAGGCTTCCCGAGAAACGGTTCGCTGCACATCCTGTTTCGGCCGATGTGACGTTTCGGATTGCTTCGGTGTATCATGAGTGGGCTGAGGCGTACACTGCACGCGTCGATATGCAGCACCGATGGCTGAACAAGGACGCCATCAAGCTCTGCGACGAAGCCCAGAAGAAGCACCCCGGCTCATTCGGAGCACAGTATTGCTCGTATTTGGCGGCCATCGTCCGCACGAAGGAAATGGGCTTTCAGGCCGAAGAGGTAGTGGTACCGGGGAAGCCGTCCAAAGCACTGCTGACATACCGCAATGTGTCAAGAGTGTACTGGCGGTTGGCCAAGATGGATGCAGGGGAGTATCGTCGTCTGATCGCCCGGGAATACCCTGACAGTTTGACCTGGAGACTGACGTCACTCCCGCCCTTCAGGCAGTGGAGTACCGAACTGCCCCAGCCGGGTGACTATCTCTCGCACTCGGCCGAAGTCGAGCTCCCGGCTGTTCCCCGTGGGTTCTACCTGCTCCTCGCATCGAGCAGCGCGAAGTTTGAGGGCCGTCGGGAGGCCGTTGCGCGATCTCCAATGACTGTCTCCCGAATCAGCTACCTCCATCGCAGGCAGAACAATGGTGGAAGGGAATTTACCGTGCTTGATCGGGAGACTGGTGCTCCGCTCAAAGGTGTGACCGTCGAGGTTTGGCGCTCAGAGTATGACGAGAAGGCGCGCGAGGATAAGAGCGTGCTTAGTGGCGCCTACGTGTCGAATCAGGACGGCAGGGCAAGTGTTCCCCCTGAGGCGAAGGATTACCGCCCGTTCAATACTGAGTTTGTCAATGGAGGTGATCGTCTCATCACGAATGATGTGTACTCAACATACTCTCACGAGGCGAACCAACCGCGCATGGAACGCCGGACTTACTTCTTCACCGACCGCTCAATCTACCGGCCCGGGCAGACGATCTACTTCAAGGGCATCCTCCTGCGCACCAATGGTGAGAAGAGCGAAATCTCCGCCGGCGCGAGCACCATCGTCAAGTTCCGCAACACCAATCGACAGGAGGTCTCCCGACTACGGCTCACTGCAAACAAGTACGGGTCGGTGCATGGCTCATTCGTCGCGCCTACAGGCGCGCTCAACGGTGAGATGTACATCGACGACGACGGCGGGCAGGTCGAATTCTCCGTGGAAGACTACAAACGTCCGAAGTTTGAGGTGCAGGTCGATCCGCTCAAGGGCTCAAACCGGCTCGGACAGACTATCCGTGTCACTGGGCACGCCAAGGCGTACGCCGGGTCGGTTGTTGACGGAGCGAAAGTCAAGTATCGCGTTGTCCGTGAGGCGCACTATCCACACCGGTGGGCCCTTCCGTGGCGCTGGTTCCGCGCCGCGCCTCCGACAGAGATCGCCACTGGCACAACCGCAACAGACGACACCGGGGGCTTTGCAGTGGAGTTCAAGGCGGTCGCGGATCCTGCGGTCTCGCCAATGCTGCTGCCAACTTTTTCATACACGGTGAGCGTTGACGTCACTGACGCGGCTGGAGAGACGCGTTCCAGCTCCGGTACGGCGAACGTTGGGTACACGTCACTCACGCTGAGTGTCGGGGTTCCGGAGGAACTCAATCGTGACTCGGCCTCGACATTTCCCATTGTCACAGCCAATCTCAATGGTACGCCAGAGCCTGCCAGGGGCACAATCACCATCCACCGACTGAAAGACCCGGGGAGGATTCTTCGAAGCCGTCTCTGGCAAACCCCGGATACGGCGGTTGTGACAGAAGAAGAGCATGACAAGGCATTCCCCAATGACGTGCAGTATGACAAAACGCCAATGGTCCAGTGGCCCAGAGCGGAGATGGTTCTCGACGTTGCCTTCGACACAAAGAGGGATACATTGCTGGCAGTTCCCGACCTTAGGAAGTGGAAGCCGGGCGTGTACCTGGTCGAAGCGCGCACTGCCGACGCGTACGGGCAAGAGGTCCGGGATGTGAAGGTTGTCACACTTTTTGCGGAGAGGGAGACAACGCTTCCGTGCACACAGCCTGATTGGTTCGTGCCCCTCACGAGAACGTGCGAGCCTGGCACGAGGGCCGCCTTTCTCATCGGGTCGAGCTACAAAGGCGTGAAGGTTCTCTTCGAGGTGGAGCACAAACGAGATATTGTCAAACGCGAGTGGATCACTCTCAATAACGAACAGAAGCGAGTCGAGATCCCCATCGAGGAGAAACACCGCGGCGGCCTATCGTATCACCTGGTCTTCGTGCGGGATAGTCGCGTGTACCGCCACGACAACACTATCACGGTGCCATGGAGCAACAAGGATCTCACACTTGCCTTTGAGACGTTCCGTAACAAGCTGGCACCCGGGGAGAAGGAAGAGTGGCGGCTGAGGATTTCGGGGCCGGGAAAGGACAAACTCGCGGCAGAGATGGTGGCAGGTTTGTACGACGCGTCGTTGGATGCGTTCAAATCGCACCGCTGGTCGTTTAACAAATACCCGACACACTGGCCTGCTTGCTCCTGGGAGTACTACGGAGGGTTCCACACGCGTCTGG
>Ga0315284_10004680_pt1 | contig 19414 bp, 24 predicted proteins | sample YL17G09_16_MG_FD_203696 | JGI IMG/M metagenome (GOLD analysis project Ga0315284, IMG submission 203696) | Sediment microbial communities from Yellowstone Lake, YNP, Wyoming, USA - YL17G09_16 | ecosystem: Environmental > Aquatic > Freshwater > Lake > Sediment | place: USA: Wyoming | collected... | reverse complement strand
AAAGAAAAAATATATATTAATACTTGAAAGTGTTAATAAAAGGATATTAGAATGGGAAGAAAAATATGATAGAATATTGGGTAAATATAAATCTATATTACTAACTTATTCTATTGAAGAACAGAAAGAAAAATATAATAGAAATTTTGAATTGTATTCAAATCAGGATAGTTATATCCAATATATTAATGATACATTAGAAAGAGATAGTTTACAAGTATTATTACAAAATGTAACATTAATTGAAAATACTATTAAAACATATAATAAATAAATTAAAATCGTAATTTACTACCTTTTTTAACAAGTAGATCCATTAAGAAGAGTACAAAGATACCACTAGAAATAAACATAAGTAATTCTGATGTGACTTGTTCGGGAGTGGATTGATTCATATCATCCAATCGTGCAAAGATTTTATCCATTTTTTTCATTACATCATCCATTGAGATCTCACCATTATATGCTTTTGGAGGACGATAATATTTACCACCTGGTGGTGGTAGTTGTTCAATAAAAGAAGTCTGGGCACCACTTGTTGTAAGTGGTTTCCAGAACATATTAACGGATGGATTTGGTAGTGTGGAAGAGGAGCCGGCTCGTGCGACACCAGCGTGTTCAAAGGCGGTTAGGAAATCGGGTTGTAATTTATAATCTTGTTGATCTGAGGTATAATCTGCATAGGGTTCATCCGACGGACCACTCGCTCCAAAAAACCTTTTTTTTGTTGTATTTGTAGTATTATTTGCAGGAATGGTCATATAATGGCCTTGTACTTCAGATTGTACATAAGAATGAAGTGTATCTTTATCATATTCTGGAGTTGAAGGATCGGCTGAGTTATTTATTTGTGTATGTTGTGTGAATGGTTCTAAAGATCCTTGTGGAGCGGTGACAGGTACATGTTCACGTAATCCAGTAGCCGGATTCATTGCAGGAATATCTGGAAGTTTATTCAAATGCTGTCGATCAGGATCTTTATCTCCAATATCTAAATACGTAGCGAGTGGTCCTTTACAACGTTTTGCTTTTCTACGCTCCTCTTTTCTGGCTGTTTTTGTTGAATAATCATTATCACATCCCGGAGATGGAGCACCTCCTATTGCCTGAAAGGCATCATCTAATGCACAATAATTCATTGCCTCTACTACCAATTACGATCATTCTTATATTTCACTTTTGAACATTAAATTATATTATTATGAATTAATAATAAATTAATAACCGGATAGATTTATTATAAAAATCTATTAACAAATCATTTGTTTAATCAGAATGTCGAATCAACCAGCAATTATGTCTATCCAACAACAAGGAGGATTTGTATCTTCTTTACAATTATTACTAAATAATATGGATTCCCCCACTAAACTTGTTTATGGATTTCTTATTATTCTTGTTATAGTATATTCTGCAGTTATACCAAGTGAATATCATACATTTGTAGATTCGTTGCTTGGTAGGATTTTAGGAGTGGGTCTTATATACGGTGTAATTGAGACATTAGGTTGGGTCTACGGTCTTTTGACAGCGATGGCTTTTCTTGTTTTATTAAACGGTTCACCCTCTTCTTGGATTTTTTCATCAGAAGAAGGATTTGATGGAGGCGGTAATGTATCTGAGAAGAAACGAATTGGAAAACGCTGGTTTGTTGAAAAAATATTAGGAGAAAATCCTCTTAAAATTGCAACGGATAGAGTCAATACACTTCCTGTTCAGGATTAATTGGTTTAATAGATTTATGTTAGTTCAATGATTAGAGATGACAAACCCTTCTTGGCCCTCTTTTCTAAGTTTTCAAGGAAATACGGACGGAATCTTTCGGGCACTATCCGTTTTTGTTGCAGCCATTGTTATTATTTATTATAGTTCTTTATTTGAAGAAGAATATAATAAGAAATTAACTAACTTATATGTATATCCTTGGTGGCGTTTTCTAATTGTATTTTTATTACTTTCTTCTGCAATTTGGTGTCCTCGTGTAGGTATTCTTATTGCACTAATTGTCTTTTTTTATTTGAGTGATATGAATACGCTATTAACACCACTTCCTCATTTATAATAGTAAGAACGAAACTATTAACAGATGAGTCTTCCGGCTGCATTATCAGGATCAACACTATCTGCTATGGCTATGCCTATGCCTAGCCCTTTTGATGCCTTTCTTCAATTATTTAACAATAATCCATATTTTATTGGTATGATGATGGTAATACTTAACTTAGGTGGACGCTTTATTAGTTTAGAAGTAACAAAAAAGCAAGAACAATTTCTACAACTTCCTTGGGTAAGACGTGTTCTTATTTTTACTGTTCTTTTTGTTGCTACACGTAATTTATGGGTTGCCTTTTGGAGTACAATTACAGTTGTTTTATTATTAGGATATCTATTTAATGAAAATTCAGCTCTATGCCTCTTTGGAATAGGAGGAAATTCTGGATCTACTTGTTCCTCTCCACAAAAACCAGGTGACGAAATGACACCTGAAGAAAAGGAAATTTTACAACGATTAAGTGCTAAAGCACAACGTTATCAAGCAAATGATCAAAATAGTAAAAATGGAAATAAAAATCCAGAACAACAGGCACTTGAAAGGAATATAGGTATAACGGATGGAATGCCTGATGAAGAAGATGATGTACTTCTTTCGGATGTCTATGCTGCAAATCTTACACTTCTTAAAAATTAATACGTGTTGCTATCTAATATATTATTTATTCATTAAAATAAATGTATAATATATTAACATTGGGAAGTACGTGTTATCCTGCATCTGTTTTAAGATATTTAAATTTAAGAGATTTTGCGTTACCTTTTGATTGGATAGTGTCCGATATAAATGGATTAGAACAATGTTTTGATACAAATTTTGAAAAGTTTCATAAAAAGTTAAGATTTAATTCAACAAAAAAGAGATTGATTGATGAATATGGATTTGAATATCCTCACGATTATCCAATAATCTCAAATAATCAACAATCCGATTTTGATGTAGATAAAATAAGTGAAAGTGAATTTGCGGAAGAAGATAATAAACATATTTGTGATAACTGGTTAGACTATTATCCTGTTGTGCTTGAAAAATATAATCGTAGAATTGAACGCTTTAAAAATATTGTATATGATACAAAACCTATCATTGCTCTATGTCAACATCCACCTCAAGATATAATTAAAATAAAACAATTATTTATTACCTATTTTAATAAACATAATATTATATTTATTAATTCATCTCATAATGAATCTATTTGCGATAATATTATTAATGCACATACCGAAATATACGCTTGGAATGATATGACTATTTGGAAAAAATGGATTGATTTTGCTATTTATCGATTTACCGATACCGATACTGATAATTAATAATATACTTATCATAAGTATTATATTAATTTATTATAGTATATAATAATATTTATAGTATATTTATAGTATATTTATTATTGATACTATTTTTTGTATTATTGTTATATTATTTGTATGCTATTAAAAATAAATCTGTGATTGAATTAATTTTATTTATATCTACGATTGGAGGATTATTATTTGGATATATTTATTTGTTGATTAAATTATAAATTAAGAGTCATTGTATTTGCAACGGGTGGAGCTGCTTTTCTACGTCCCCGACCGGATCGTTGTCCGACAGTACTTCCTGTTCGTGTGGTATCAGTACTCATTTCCGACATTGGTGTTGAATTAATACTTGAAATTTCTGAAACGGCTTGCATCGCCGGTTGTTGAAAACTAGATGGGCCGTGTGATGGAATAAATACGGGGTTAATATCTACTTCTGCTGCACGAACCTCTTGAAAAGTCTTTAAAATATCATCTACACCACTTGGGCCTCTCATTTCACGGCGTTGAACAGGTAACGATGATTGTGCGGCCATTGACTGAGGCATTTGAGGCATTGGTGGAGAAGAACTCATTCCACTCGATGCTTGATAAAATACACCTGGATTTGATCCATTCATCGGCATTTGAGGAGGCATTGATACAGGTGGTCCTTGTTGAACTCCCATTGCAGCTCCCATAAAATTACCAAATCCCTGACCAGCTTGTTGTGCAGCAGCCGCTGCAAATTGTTTTGCTAATTGTGGATTATTTCTAAAAATATCATCAGGTGTCATATTGCTCATTTTTGATCTAAAAAAAGAATTACTCATATGAAACATAAATCCACTTCCAACCAATGACATCATTAGTTTTGCCTCTGGAGGCATATTACCTCGTCCCTTATATTTATCATATAACTCTTCAAATACTTCATCAAAATCTTCAACATTTTCGTGAACAGATTCGGACCAACCATCTAATTCCCAATCAAATGGATTAAATTTACTATTTAGAAATTCGGCTCCTGTTACAATACCCATCAAACATTGACGTTGAAAACGAAGTGATGCTTCTAGATTTTTAGCATCAACCAAACGATCATATTCTTGTTGAATTTCATCTAATGAATTGTCCATTGTGAATCGTTTCGTTAGAGTATAGCCTTTGGTCTCAAGACGATTTAATTTATTAATTAATTCAGTCTTTCGTTTTCTTTCTTCTTCAGGGCTCAAACGTGGAACAGCAGATAAATGAATACCTGGACCAGTTGCCGTTTGATGATTTGAAAATAGATCCGATGAAGAACTCGATTCTCTTGTTACCGAAATTTCAGGAAAAGCATTTGATTGACCACTTGTTGGAATATCTAATGAAATTGCCTCCAATGGTTCAAATGAATTAACACTAATATCTTGAATAGGTTCAAATGAATTTACATTTTGAGTGGATGACGACGACGATGAAAAATTTCCTGCCGGACGTGCGGAAACACGAGTATTTGATAAAAGACCAGCTCCCAAATCATCACCCAACTCTTCTCCACCAAGTTCAATTACATTACCAATATTTGAACTAATCTGAATATCATCATCCATATTTTCTACAAAATTTTGCATATCTGAAATACTTATCGTATGACTACTCATATGTCTTACATCATTTAGGCTTTTTTAAGTACTACAAATACCGCACAACGAAAATACTTGATAATAAGCCTATAGTGCTACCTGTTACAATTTGATAAAGTGTATGACATTTTTTTGTAAATCTGGAAATCATAACAAGAATTGCATATAAGACAAGAAAACTGCGAATCCAAATATTATCGGTTTGTTGAAAATAATAACCAGCAAAGAAACTAACCTTTGAAGAATGACCAGAGGGCATACCGGGTTTACCTTCTTGATTTCCATCATCACACCATAAATTACAATCCTTTGCCCCTTTTGGACGAGGACTTCCATCTTTTACAATAAAATGTTTGATAAATTCAGTGAATGTCACCGTTGCTATCATTCCAATTAATGCCTTTAATTGACTTAATTCATTTGTCTTCAAATATAATATAATAGGTACATAATATAAAAATATAACAGAAAAAGATAATTGTTCCTCAAATATCATAATTAGATGTATGAGATACGGATCTATTTAAACAAATACAATAGAATAGAGACCATAAAACAAGTAATAGTCCTAAGATGGCTAGGATAAGTTCAGTATTCATTTGTTATTAAGATGAATAATCTACCGCCATACATACCGCATCCGCCATATCTGATTTCTTTTTGGATTGTTTCCACATTTCATAAAAAGAATTACCTTGAACTTGTTTTGATTCAAAAAGAGAAATTAATCGTTCTTCTGATTTTTGTTTTCGTTCATTATAACCCGCATCACCTTTTGGAGCATCTCCTACTTTCTTTTTTGCATGAACAAAATGATAATTTGGTTTTTGATTATGTTCTAAAAACATTTCACGAAGTGTTGCAAATAATAATACTTGAACCGATTTCATATGTGGATTCTTAAAAACGGGTTGATTTTCTAATAAAATATCCGTAGATCCTGAAAAAATATCCCATTTATTACGAACAAATTCTCTTAATCCGTCGTGAATATCTTCCAAAGACATTTTTGAAGCATTTTGTTGCTTTGGTTGTTCATAATGAATCGCAAATTTCCTAGAAAGAGACTCTATGCATTTATCATTTGTTACTCCTAAATTCTCACAATTATTAACTTTCACTAATTCTTTTAATACCTTATTCGAGGGAAGTTTTTTCTTACTTAACTCAGGTAGAGTTTTATGAGTTTTTGGGATATGTTTTTTACAAAATAGTAATTGATTAATTTGAAAGGATGCTTTTAATTTACAGGAGGAGCAGGAGTTAGTTGGAATGGGTTCAAGGAGTGTACAATTTTCGAGAGAGAGAACGGTGGAACCATTTTCAAGAATACAAAACGCTAAATTTTTAATCCCAATATCAAAAGCAACCACTTTTTGATAATTCATTATATAATTGGTTGTTTATTTATTTAAATACTATTTATGATCTAAGAATAGAAATGGGAAATACATCTCCAAAGATATGTATGTGTGGAAAAGAAATAGAAAAATCGTCTCCTTCACAGTTTATATGTCTATATTGTTCAATTAAACAACTAGAAAGGGAGGATCAGATTGAAAAAGCTAGAAAGAAATGTTATTGTGGTAATGCAAAGAAACCAACGGAAGTTGAATGTTATTTTTGTGAGAATAAAGAAGTAAATAATGAACAAAAGAGAAGAAATACAAACTGAACCTGGTGAACAAATCATATGCAATACATTAAAACAAATTGAAAAAGATACCTATTTATTAAAAGAAAGTATGGAGATTCTTAATCACTTCGTAAGAGATCAAGAAAATTCATTAGGGTCGATAGAAGATGAAATAAAACATTCATCGTCCGAAGTTAAAAAAGGTGAAGAAGATCTTAAAATTGCAGATGAATATTCTTATATTCATTATTACTTATATACGGCTGTAAGCGTGGTTGGAGCAGGTATAATTTATTTATTATTTTAAAATTTTATAAAAAAATCGGCATAAAAAAAGAACTATACTTAATCAATAAGATGATTAAGAATAGTTCTAATTACTCGTGCCGAGAATCGAACTCGGATATTGGATTTATAAGATCCATATACTGGGCCATTATATTACACGAGTTAATTTAGGGATTTCTCCCTACCTTACTATATCTAATCATCTTTAAGCCCCTTTTATAAAAAAATCGGCATAAAAAAAGAACTATACTGAATCAATAAGATGATTCAGAATAGTTCAATAATAGACTCGGCGGGAATCGAACCCACGACACACGCCTAACATCTTATTAAAAATATAAGAGCGTTGTTCTACCTCTGAACTACGAGTCTGTTTCAGGGATTTCTCCCTACCTTTCTATATCTAACCATCTTTAAGCCCTTTTAGTCGTAATTTAACCGCATCAACATGAATATTTCAAACTCTTGCTCAACAAACTTTTTATTAAATTTTCCCATATCTTTAATAATATATGGAGTATATCCCATCTTTTCAATGATATCCATTTTAATTTTATCACGAGACTGAACCTGTTCTAAAGATTGTGTTTTACTAATTTGTCTATAATGCCATATTCCATTCCATAAAATTGCAATCTTTTCCGAATGAATAATAACATCTGCGTCCCAACCATCAAAGAACGGTTCATTTGTAGTAATTTCAAAATAATTAGAACATAATTCTGAAAAGTATATTTCATTTTTACTTCTTTTTCCTTGTAATGATACTGATATTTTTCCACCTTTCCTACCATTTTCTCTTAGTATATGTTTGTATTCGTCTGTTTTACTATATAATTTAGAACACTCTGAAGAACATACTTTTTTCTTTGAATCTCTTGGCTGAAATTCTTTATTACATATAATGCATTGAATAGGGAGTAATTTTCGTGGATGTTCGTAATTTTTATAACACACACGAGAACAAAATTTTTTATTTGAATATTTTGGCTTAAATTCTTTATTACAAATTATACAAGGAATTGGAACTAATGTAATTGGTGTTATATATCCTCCAAATGGCTTCTTTTCTTCATTTTGACAATATGGATGATAACGACCTTCTCTAAATATTCTAAAAAGTTGTTTATAAATTTTATGACATACTCCGCATTTTATTTCTAATACATTCTTTGAATTAATATATTCCTTACTAATTAATTCATCACCTTTACTTTTAATAAAATCATATACTTCTTGATAGGTAAGTCTCTTTGGCATTGTAATTTTTAATTATTTTAAAAATTACAATTACAATTCAATTTTAATTAGTATCTTTTTATGAATTACGATGGGTAAGTATATAATAAAGATGAGGCATTGACTCTGGAATTGCATCTTCTTGTAATCTTGTTAATGAACGCTCTAAACATCTCAATGTTTCTGGTTTGAATGTTTTTATTTGTTTATCTAAATGAATAAAAAATGATTTATCACCTTTTATATAATCATTTATTATCTCCTGTGTTACTTTATCATATTCTTTCCAATCCCTTTTCTCTTCTAATTCCTCCTTTTTACACAATGTAACTAATTTTTGTCTCAAATTACTACCTTTTTTACTTTCATATTTATGATAAGATCTTTTTGGAGATCTTGATAGAGATCTTGTTGGAGATCTTGATAGAGATTTTCTTGGCGATCTTGTTAGAGATCTTGTTGGAGATCCTTTTCTTTTATATATATTTTTTTTATTATTCTTTCTTGTTTTATATTTTCCAGACATTCTATCTATCATTCACATTTATAATGAGCAACACTTATACGTATCTCCAGCAATTGGATTTCCTACACAGCCTCCTTGTTGATATGTACAAACACTATCTGTAAAGTAATAATTAGAAGTACCCAAATTGGTAACACAATAATTACACATCCAAGCACAGCCTGTTCCTGAAGTAACTGAAAATTGAATACAGTTATTTGTCGGAATGGTGCTTAATTGTGTACAATTATTTAGAGAAGAATTAACGAATGTCGTACTAAATAAAAAGAACGAAATAATATGTTTTAACATCTATTTATCGTTCTTTATAAAATGACAATCATTTTCCTTTAAGCCCTTCTACTATTATTAGTTAATCTCCGTCAGATTAAAATAATAAAAATAGTTAATAGATGAGTAACTTATCTTTAAAGGATTTATGTGACAAATGCGATATAAAATGTTCTAAATGTTTGGATACAGGTAAAGTATGGAGACCACGGGAACATTGGACTGCACAATTAGATGGTCAAGGTGCATTTGACCTATTTCGTTGTCCAAGAGATGAAGGAGGCTGCTCTGATGGCCATTGGTATTCTTGTAGCCACACTTCTGATATTTATGAAGGAGGTATCAAAGTCTTTAATCGTGACGATAAAAGTGAATCCCTACGAAGACATTATTTAATGGATATGCTAACTAAAATAGAATTAAAACAACAACAAGTCCGAGAATATTTAGAAAATGAAAGAATTAAAAAAGAAAAACGTGAACGAGAAGAAAAAGAAACGTGTGATCGTAATGATAATGAAAGATTAGAAAATGAACGCCTTAAAAAATTACAACAAGACCGAGAAGAACAAGACCGATTAGAAAATGAAAGAATTAAAAAATTACAACGAGAACAAGAAGAAAATGAACGATTAGAAAATGAAAGAATTAAAAAATTACAAAGAGAACGCGATGAACAAGACCGATTAGAAGAAGAACGTCTTAAAAAGATACAACGAGAACAAGATGAAAAAGAACAAGATGAACAGAGAAAAAGAGCACAAGAACGAATACGAATTGAACAAGAACAAGCCGATGAATCCTATAAATTTGCACTAATTAAACGAAAAAGAGAACGTATTGAACGTGCAATGAATGATAATAATCCACAACCCATTTGGGGACAATCTCTTGAAAATTCCTTTTCAACAACTACAACGGATCTTCATTTAACGATTGAACTCGGAAAATTAATTGAAAAAACAACAAATGCAATTCAAGCCTATGGAGGTGATCTTGTATCTTTAGCCAATAGTATTAAAGATCTCAAAATTGATCTTGAGTATTCTTCAAAAGATGAAAAAACAGAACAAACCAAGTGCTCTCAATCTACCACATCCGATGGGTTTCCCATTTATCTTTTTCTTACCATTTCTACCTCTAAAGAAAATACAATTTGTACATTACTTGAATGGTGTGGTTTTAATTGTTCTGAAACCAATATTACCATTAAATATATGATTCTTTTCCCTCAAAATAATACCGCAAAAAAAATATGTGATACAAGTGTTACAAATATTACGGGTGCTAAACTCGTTAATTTTGTTAATGATATGTTACGTTAAAATTATTTTAATTAGTTCTTTAATTTTATTTTCAATATATTTCGTGTATCATTTACTATCTAAAAGGCATTAAAATAAATTAGATCCATTATTGTATGAATCTAATTTATTTATTCTATTTTTATTTTTTTTAGAATACACCACGAACGGTATTGCGTCCACCTTCATAATATTGTGTTAAACCGATATTTTTACGATTATTACGAATTTCAGCCATTGTTGGTTCATATGAAAATGTACCAAATAATTCAGGTGCGTTCGCATTCGCTCGTTCTACACCAATACCATTTTGTAGAAAAGTTGGATTTACTTCTGAATAAAATGGATTGGAGTGAACAATGTTTGCGGGTGGTGGAACGGTATTTGCAAGTGGTAAAGAAGCTCCTGACCATTCTACTTGTCTTTTTCTAGATTCATCCATTACATCCGTCGCGTGATTAATCATCCATAATTTTGTATAGAATTGTTGAGCAGGTGCAATATTCTTAGAGCATTGAGGACGATAATCGGTTACCAAACGAGCATCCTGCATCGGCCCCGCGTATGCGGGATAACGGGTATCTCTGGCTGGATATACATCTTTAGCTGGTGCAAATATTGCTTTATTAGCAGCTGTATATTCTGTACCAAATTGAGGACGATGATATAAATTTGGTTTAGTATCTCTGCTAAATCCAGGTTGGTTAAGTTCGGCCATCTATCTTTACTCATTGTTTTGCTTATTAAATTAAGCCAACTCATTACTAACTGATGCACTGGTTTCAAGAAATGAACCAGAACTCGATGAACCGGGTTTAACAGTCGTTGAACGATCAGATGTTCTTAATGCTTCCATAAGAGGACCCTTTTTCATTGTACTCGCACTAGTAATTCCTCTTGTTTTTGCTAATGTTTGTAGTTCTTTTAATGTTAAATTTTCATATTGAACCGTTGATTTAGGAGAGGCTTGATTGACTGCCTCTGCAACAACTGATTTATATTCATCTACTTCATTTAATTCATCTAGAACTTCTAACTGAACGGAATTATTTACAGAAAGTGATTGAGATTCATTTAATTCAGAAGAATTGGAAGAATCGGATTCAGGGATTGGTTCTAGTGTAAGTACGTGTGATTCATCAGAAGAATCATCTTGTGAATCATTAAAGGGTTGATAAGTTGGGGTAGATTGTGTAGGAGAAGGAGATTTAGGACGATGAAAAGAGGGTTGGTCTGCCGGTAGTTCTGTGTAGGTTTGAACCTCGGAAGCCATTTTCAAATCCAATAAAATCGATTCTAATAAACTAATCTTCTGCTCTGCTTGTTGAATTCTCGTATACAGATATAATGCAATAGAACCAAATAATAATACAAGAACAAGACCTACAGTTAGCGTATCACCCAGATATGTCATTCTGTGTTGTTAAATAGAGATTTTTACATCGTATTCAGGCACACTACTTTATTTAAGTAGGTTATTTGATCGTAATAATGTATCAACGCTGCTTACTTTACAAATACCATTCGTTAAATTATAAAGAAATTGTATATTACCGTTTGTATCGGTGGTGGCTTGACAGCAGATTCGTTGGATAGTAGACGGTGCTTTTTCGACAAGTTCAAAGAGATGTGTACTGATGACACTAATAGAGTTAGATTGATTCCATAATTGTTGACAGTATATTTCACAACTACGTAATGCATCAGGTGGATTAGTAGAATGATATAGTTCATCAATAAAGATAAGAATAGGTAAATGATAAGTGAGTGTATGTGCAGTAAATTCAATTTCTCTTTCAAATCGAGATTTGGATCCAGGTAGATCATCGGGTTTTAGACAAACAAATATTTTATAAAAGGGAGTTGAAGTAAGTTGGCCAATAGAACAACCATACGTATGTGCTAACAATGCACTTAATGATAAAGCACGTAGTACAGTTGATTTTCCACCTTTATTAGGTCCAGTAAGGAGAGCGTGTGATTTTGATCGGAAAGATGCTGAGATTGATTTTCGGTGTTGAGAAGAAACTTGAAAATCAAATGTATCTTCGATATCAAACACTGGTTTAGATGATTTTACCCAATGAACTGGATTAATTTCCTTTTGATGAGCTAATTGCATAATTACTTCAAGAGATCCAATATATTTTAGAGCTAATTTAAAATAAGTGGATTGAATAATAATTCGAGCAGTTGCCTCACGAGGGCTTGAAAATTCTGGAAGGGGGGATTTAAAAAAAGTAAATCCGCGAGTGGAGAGAATTGTTTGAAGTCGTTCATATAATTCCTTACATCTCATTACCAATACACCTTGTTCATATATAATATCATCTATCGATTTCAAATGTTTATATGTCCAATAAGGTTGAATAATTCCCTGAACAATTGTTATCACTACAATTCCTAATTGCTTCATAAATGTAGACGGATTCACTGTAGTTGTTATATCTGGATTTATTATCGATTGCATATTTCCTGATAACATTGAATGCATTATCGTCATATAATTTTGAAATGTCATCGGAATACAAAATACAAATTTCAATATAATATATGGCGCAATTAATGTTAATAATGGTAATATAAATGAAATTCCTGGTAAGATATAAACACGAACTGTTGCCCAAATCATTAAAAAATAAGATAAATAATTTAATGGTTGAAGCATTGGGCGAAAAAAGAGAATTTCACCATAGGACTCTTTCTCTAATTCGGAACTATTATCTGTCAAATGACTTAACTTACTCTCTATCTCACTCACCTCCCTAAATATCACATTACACTCCTCATAAAATCCATCATTCTTATCCATTGCAACCTTAAAATGGTTAAATTTCTTACTTAATTGTTGCAATTTGTTTGAATCATATGTCCAATTATTTAATTGTTTTGATAAATATTCTTTTGATGATTTTGTATGAAGGCCAATCCAATTTGATAATTTTTCAACATCTACGATGGATTCTACTACACTCATTTACAAATCATTATAATTTATTTTATCCGTAAAATACACAGAAAATAAAAATTGAAATAATTTATATTTTAGAAAAAAGGGCACGCTACAATTCAACAACTGAAGCTTAAACATCATCCCAACTATTACACAATAAATGGCGACTATTTCTCAAGATATCCAATCTATTCGCTCCTTACGAAAGAATATCCGGAATCCAAAATTACATTCGACTATTCTTAAATCCATTGAAACTATTCAAAATTGCATTATGAGTGGAACCGATCAAAATGGTTGGAAAAAAGTAGACTGGCGGTCAAATCCATCCTCTCATCGTAATACACCACCCACTTCACAAAAACCAACATTCTACTCCTCACGTCCCCATTCTTCACATTCGTCACATTCATCCCATCCTTCACAGCCTTCTTCACATAATTCTAATTATTCATCTCATAATGCATTCTCTAATCGTGCTAAAAATCACTATCAATCGCGAGATCATCCTGTTAGCATTCCACTTACCAATACACTTCCTGATAAAACAACTCCTTCTCAAGATAATGATGATTCATTTGAAGTTGTTCGTCATGGCAGACGACCTCATCACGATCACACCTCCGATCATTCTTCCAAATCTTCTACTGAATATTTTCGATCACCACCTCCACCAAAATATGTTAGCAAATTTAAACGATCTTCCGATAAAGTTGAAGATACTATTCTTAATACAATTCTTCTTGGAAAACTTAATAAATTTAGCCCTTCCAACTATAATGAAATTAAAGAATTTATCATTCAAATTATGGATGATGGCCAAACAGATATGATTAAATGTTTTATGAAACTCGTCTTTGAAAAAGCCGCTAGCGAAGAAATTTATTGCCCTCTTTATGCTAAACTACTTAGTGAACTAAGTTCACATTATCCAGTTCTACTTACTGAAATGGCTAATTTATATTCAGAATATATGCGTATCTTTGAAGAGGTGAATGATGGATTGAATGAGAATTATAATGAATTATGTCAACGAAATATTGAAAAGAAATATCGTCGTGGTTATTCACAATTTCTTGCAGAACTTATTAAACATAAGGTTATTGATACCGATGTATTTATTAAAACAATTAATACAATTATTACTCAAGTTGAATTAAATAGTACTCTAAAGGATTCAGTTAAATTAAATGAAGAATTTGCGGATTGTTTAATGAAGATTATGAAAGCAATTCAGACTACATCCACTTCAAAAGATGATGATGAAAAAGAGGAATCCAATCATAGTCGTATCCGATCTGTTATTAAAAAACAGATTATATCACGTATTCATACTCTTACTCTTCGTAATTCAGATAATATTGGTCTAAGTAGCAAATCACGATTTACTTTTCTTGATATTTACGAAGGAATTCAAAAATTCAATTAATAATATCTACCTATAATATATTATTATGCCTTCTTTACGAAAATCACTTAAAAGAAAATTTAAGAAATATACGGCTCTTATACCAAAAACAGTAAAAGCTACTAAAAAGTTTACTAAAAAAATATCAAACAAATCTTCTTGTTTTTTATTAAAAACAAAAAAGACAATTAAAAAAATACCATCCTTCGTAAATTCTAAAACCTCAAAAGTTGTACATTATTTTAGTAAATAATCTACTATTTTTATTCTAGATTCACCAAAAATTGATTCATTTTTAATATAAAGATAAGTCAACATTTGTATTCTATACGTGAATTTAAACGATGGTAAAATTTAACACACTAAGTAGAATGCCTAAGGCAGAACAAAATAATTCTATTAAAAATGATAAGAAGAAACGCAAGAAATATAATGGAAAAGGTGGACAAGATGATTATGATAGTGATAGTAGCGTAGATGACAAAGGAAATATTCGTAATCTTATTAATTATGATTCTACTTCCGATGATGATACTCCTCCACTATCCTCTATTAAACAACGACCAACTCGTAGAGCCGCACTTATTGCACGAACTAAAATTACCAAAATGTCAAAAGATAAATCAAATTCTAAATTATCAGATTCATCTAAAAAAAATAATACCATCCATTATCCAACCGTTACACGAAAATCATCATCATCATCATCATCATCGCCATCGCCATCGCCATCGCCTAGTAAGGCTCCATCGTCCTATTACTTAATTTACGATACATCTGTAAGTAAACATAAACAATATGAGAAAGAGAAAGACGATGACTACGATGATGAGGACGAGGATGAGGATGAGGATGAGGATGATTCGATGAATGAAGAGTCTGAATATGAATCCGAATCATATGACGACGAGGATGACGAGGATGAAGAAGAGGAAGACGAGGAAGACGAGGAGGATGAAGAAGACGAAGAGGAGGATGAGGATGATGAGGATGAATATAATGAGAAAGAATACGAAGATGATCATAAAAATATTCCATCAGGAAAGAGTGGGTTTGGACAATTATTATTAGCTTTAACAGGGGGCGGACATTCAAATGGAATGGCTCCTACAAAATATAAAATGAAGAAAGAGCCTGAAATTGTTAAAAAGTTTGTTAAATTATTAACACAACCTGTTGAAGAAAATACAATTGATACACAAATTGATCAATTTAAAAAGTTGACAGATGAAAAACAGAAAGAATTGGTAATGGCTCTTGAGAATCGTCCGATGACTTCTGATTCAATTATTAATTTAATGTTAAAAATTGTAACTTTAAAGCTACCAACTGATGTTCAAGCGATGGTTTTATCAAAATATAATAGTCTACAGAGTATTGATCCTTCAAGTAATGAATATTATAAACTTCGTGCGTGGTTAGATAAATTAGTAAGTATTCCATTTGGAATCTATAAAGAAATTCCTGTTCGTTTAGAAGATGGTTCTGATAAATGTGCAGAATTTATGAAAAATGCACGAAAATGTTTAGATCAGGCCACCTATGGTCAAGATGAACCAAAATTACAAATTATGCAATTTATTAGTACCAAAATTGCAAATCCAGGAGGGAAAGGTTTATCGCTGTTATTAGTTGGACCACCTGGTATTGGTAAAACGACAATTATTAAAAATGGAATCGCCAAAGCATTAGGTTGGCCATTCCAATTTATTTCTCTAGGAGGCGATTCAGATGCAAGTACTTATACTGGCCATCAACTTGTTTATGAATCTTCTCATTGTGGTAAAATTGTTAATTCATTGATTGCTTCTAAATCGATGAGCACTGTTTTAATGTTTGATGAAATTGATAAAATATCACAAACAGCAAAAGGTGAAGAAATTATGAATTTACTCGTTCATTTAACAGATCCTGTACAAAATTCAGAATTTGAAGATAAATATCTTTCTGGTATTCCAATTGATCTAAGTAAGGTTATGTTTATCTTTAGTGCAAATGATATTACAAAGATTGATAAAGTATTATTAGATCGTATGATTGTAATTCATCTAAAAGGATATGATCTCAAACAAAAAACAACCATTGCTGAACAATATTTACTTCCAGAAACACTTAAAGAAGTTAATTTGGTTGAAAAGATTGCGATTTCAAAGGAGATTCTTACAACGGTTATTCAAGAATATGCGAGTGAAGAGCATGGTGTTCGTGAATTAAAACGATGTATTGACCAAATTGCACAAAAAATTAATATGCTTCGTATGTATAATTCTCCTGAATTACCCTTCTATATCAAAGACTTCTCCCTTCCCTTCATTGTCAAAAAAGATCATATTAAATTATTCCTTAAACGAAAAGAACAATTGGATGCACCTCCTTATGGTATGTATGTTTAATTATATTGATTCCTCAATGATGCCTCTATCGCAGCTCTCATATTATTATTCATATTATTATTATTTATTTTTTTCTTATGTGTTTTTTTTCTACGAGTAAGAGGAGCATATGAATTATTTAATCGGCTTTGTGTATTTCTTTTTTCATTTTGATTTTGAGAAAGTCGCGAGGATCGTGTAGATCTTCTTGTCTGAGATGGAATTGAATTTAATTTATTTTTCTGAGAAAGTCGCGAGGATCTGCGTGATCCCTTTTTATTTACCATTGACAATTGTTCCAATTGATTTGTCATATTTCTAATAACATTCTCATTTCTATTTAATGAAACAGATACATTTACATTATTATTATTTTTATTTGATATTTTCTTTGCGTAATCGATAGCAACTTGTGCAGCTTTAGTTGCAATTAATGCAGCTGCAACAGCATCATCCGAACAACTAGAATTCGCTTTCTCTTCTCTATTATTTCCTTTATTATTTCCTCTATTATTTCCTTTATTATTTGTAAACATTGGTAATAATAATTCAAAATGTCCTTCATTTATACGCATAATATTAACATATACATCGGATGGTTCATTGGGTACATATTTTGTTAATTTAACAATATCTTTTCTATCTCTATTTTCTTCAATATTATATAAATTAATATTAATACGAAACGCATTGGCTCCTGCTGGTAATACTAAATCACCTATATCTGCATCCCATACACCTTTTTGTCTTAAGGAACGTAATTGATTTTCAACAGAATCATTCGTGTTATTTATAAAATCAATATATGAATGTAAATTTTCCTCAATATGGTCTACTAGTATCTGTCGTAATAATCTATCATTTGGATGTCCGTCCATTTCATATTTGGCGTTGTAATTTGTATTATTAGATTGTAATAATGGTCTATAATATGTTAATAATGCAAATTTAGTTAATGTATTAAAAAAACAGTCACCATTATCTGCTGTATGGATTAATTCAAAATGATTTTCATTTGCAAACTGTTGAGCACATTTTGCGTGTGCATCTCTCGCCTTTGATTTTTTACCAGTTTTTGTAAGTGGACACATCCACACAATAGACGAATTATTCATTTTCAGGCTTTCTACTTATTTCATATATAATTTATTATATGAAATGAATAGAATGTCTTCTTTTCAAGATCGGTTTGAGGGTGTTTGGTCACCATTATATGTTAAAAAATTATTATTTAAAATTGCAATGGTACTTTTAATTGTTGGTGGATTAAATTGGTTGCTTGTTGGATTATTTGATTTTAATCTTGTTACTGGATTATTTGGTAAAGGGTTTTTATCTGATCTTATTTTTGTTCTTGTTGGTATTTCAGCTCTTTCAATAATGTTAGATCGTGACACTTATTTACCCTTCTTAGGTCCTATGGTTGCTCCTTGTTCGGTACTACAAAATAAGGAACCTCCGGGTGCTACAAAAGATGTTAAAGTAGTTGTTACACCAAATACAAAAGTCATTTATTGGGCTGCTGAACCAGCAAATGAAAAGCTTAAATCATTACAATCCTGGAAAGATGCCTATTTAGAATATGAAAATGCTGGAGTTGCTACCTCTAATGGCGAAGGTGTCGCTTTACTTAAGGTAAGAGATCCACAACCCTACAAAGTTCCATTAAAGGGGCGATTAGAATCACACGTTCATTATCGTGTATGCAATGAAGCCGGTTGGATGGGACGTATTCATACGGTTTTCTTACATTCAAATGGACCTGAAGGATTTGAAGATAAACCCATTGATAAAAATTATAAACTTAAAAATCTTGCAGATTCTTCTGCAAGTATTTATTAAAATTTAAAGATAATACGTGTAATATATGATAATTATAATGATGAATGTTTGGAGTAATTTTGCTAAAGCATATATGGATTATACAAGATGTTTTTGGAGAAATTATCCAAATGTTCTTATAAATATAAACAGATGTCGTTTAATTAAACGTGATGATAATATCATTCAATATCATTTTCCAGATTTAGGTGAAAAAGATAATCCATATAAGATTGAAACCACTGTTACAATGAAATTTCAAACAGAAGAAGAGGCTAAAGATTATTTTCAAAGACTTTTAAAAATACGTTCAAAATCATATTTATAATTATTTATAACTTAAATATTTATAAATATAATATTTATAAATTATTCATTATGAATTATTGGAAGATTTATCCAACTCTTATTGTAAATCTTAAAAAGTGTTCTTCCATTGAACTTAATAAAACGATGATTTATTTTAATTTTCCTGAATTTGTTGAGTTAGGATTACAAAATGATCCAACTAAAAATGAAAAATTTTGTACGATTCATTTTAAAAATGAAGAAAATGCAAAAAAAGATTTTGAAGATATTATTCAACAACTCAAACCCTCATAATCTATCTTCTTTTATTATTAT
>Ga0315284_10004679_pt1 | contig 19415 bp, 9 predicted proteins | sample YL17G09_16_MG_FD_203696 | JGI IMG/M metagenome (GOLD analysis project Ga0315284, IMG submission 203696) | Sediment microbial communities from Yellowstone Lake, YNP, Wyoming, USA - YL17G09_16 | ecosystem: Environmental > Aquatic > Freshwater > Lake > Sediment | place: USA: Wyoming | collected... | reverse complement strand
AGCCGTTCCGTGTCCCAGCCCCTACCGACAATCCGGACCCTAACCGGATGACCCGATCGCCTCAGGCGGGCGGCCGCGTCAATCAAGAGATCCACGCCGTGCCAGGGTTGCATGCTCCCAACGAAGCCGAGCACCTGAGGCTGCCCCGTCCCGACGGGGGCCGCCACCATCTCGTCTGGAAACACCCCGTTTCTCATCAAGATAGTGCGGGATGCCGGAATCCCCAGCTTGGCGAAGTGCCTCCGGCTGGACTCGGAACCCAGCGCCACAACGTCCGCGGCAACTCCGAGGCGGCGCATCGCCCGGCGGTGCAGGCCCAGAATCATTCCGTCCCCCACGTAAGCACTCTCTTCGGCATATGGCTCATCCAGGTGAGCCACTAGGGGACACCGAAGGAGACGGGCCAACCACCTACCGGCGGGCCCGTAAGGGGTCACTCGCTCGAAGACCGTGTCGGGTCGGAAACGTACAGCGGCAAGAAGGGCCTTCAAGAACACCGCAAGGTTCAGCCCAAGGACGAACCCCTCTCGGGCCCACCAGGGAAGGCCCCGAGCGAAGGACCTCGCGCGCCCATCCCGATCGCCGAACGCGTACGGCCGAATCGGGAGCCCGCCGACCAACTCCACCTTGTGCCCGAGTCTTCGCATGGCCTCAGCGAGAGCCAAGACCTGGACGGAGTCGCCTCCCCGGCCGGTCAGCGTATAGACCATGAGGATACGGCGCGTGGGCAAGCGTCTTGTCTCTCCCATCAGATTGGGCGGTAGGACTGCCACACATATGGTTTCGGTGGCAAATGGTCTTACCCTGGCTGCCGACCCCGAGGACACATTCCGCGATGTGGCCGGCTCTGACGGCGCGCGCCGCCCCCCCCACAGCGGCGGGGGGGCCCCTAGAGGAGGCCCCCCCCGTTGGTTGCCGTCCAGCGTTACCGGACCCATTGCCCTTCGTTCCTTACCTGTCGTCCCTGACGATGAGACTCCACTCCGTCCCGCTGCCCCAGGCCAGGACATGGTCGTCCACGGCCAGGCCGCCAAGACCGATGTAGGTGTAGATTGGGCTGCTGCCCGTTCCGGTGATCCTGTAAACGGCGAGCGGCGGGTCGGGGCAGAAGCGGTGGGCGATGCCGACCGTGTCCCAGAGGGTGCAGCTCTCGGACCGAGTCGTGGTACGGCACGTGCCGCCCGTCGGCGAGGTCAAACCACGTGTTGCCCACCGTGTCGTGCTCGAGGGCCTTGAAGACCCCGGTCACGACGTTGCCGGTCACCTTCTGGATAAACACGGTCTTGCCGTCACGGTTGAGGACGGCCAGGACGCTCATCCCTTGGCTTCAGCCGGGGGAAGGCAATCCCCCGGCCAAAGCCAGCCTATGAATGGGAGGGGGTCCCAAACCCTGGAAAGAGCCTGCCAGCCATGGGAATGCCTTGCGCGGTTAGCTACCCAGCGAACCGGCGGAGGGACGGGAGGCGGACTAGGGCGCCGTATCGTCCAGCACGACGAGCCGCCGGTCCGCGCTGGAGGTGCGGACGACATCTCCGGCGGCCAGGGCTCCAAGGCCCGCGTAGACGGGAACGGGCGGCGCGTCGCCGCCCTCCCCGGGCCCGAGGCGGTACACCGCGGGCTCGGCGGCGAAGACCACGGTGTGGTCGGCCAACTCCAGGGTGCAGTTGCCGGGGCCAACGGCCAGCACCGTGGCCGTGGTGTCAAGCGGGAGGTCGGCGTGGCCGACGACGAGCCCGCTCAGCGCCGAGACGGTGAGCCTCTCGAAGCGGCCGACGAGCGGCCTGTGCTCACCGAGGACGGTCGGGTCGTACCGGTAGCGCGTCCGCCGGCCGGCCTCGTCGACCTCCAGGTAGGCAAGGGCGCCCTCCGCCGTCCGCTCCTCGGTGTGCCCGGCGACATAGACGATCCCTTCCGCCGGTCCCGGTGTCACGTCCACGAAGAGCCTCCCGCCAAGGTCGAGGGCGTAGACCCGCCTCTCGCCGGCTTGGGGTGTGGTCGTGTAGGTGGGGTCCCGCTCCAGCTCCCGCGACCCGGTCTCCGTCTGGAGGGTGACGAAGTGGCGCGGCCCCGGGCTCTCCAGGCGGGTGGCGAGGACGGTCCCCGCCACGGTCGCCGACGTGGCCCACACGGCGATGATGGGGTTGGCCTCCGGGTCGGCCGGGTCGAAGCCCAGGGCACCGAAGGTGGCCACCCGGATGACGTCGTTCTCCTGGAGGTCGTCGCGCCCCGCGTCCTCGTCGTTGATGAGGACCGCGGCCGTGGTGGGGATGGGGATGGCCACCCCGGCTAAGGAAGCGTGGCCGGCGGTCCCGAACGGCCGGTAGGAGAACGGCGAGTCCGCCGGGAACCGGATGACCGTGTCGGCCCCGGCCGAGGACTTGGCCACCGGGTCGGCGATATAGTCCTGGTGGCCGGGCACGAAGTCCCCGCCGGCCGGCTCACAGATGAGGTCCCAGCGGAAAGCCGAGATGCGGATGGCCCGGCCCGCGTCGTCGAGGTTTAGGCAGATCCAATCCCCGGGCAGGAGGTCGGCTTCCGTGTGGGGGGTGGTCTCGTCGCCGTTGAGGCCCACGGGCACCGGACCCCCGTACGGGATTTCGCCCACCTCTTCCCCTTTGTCCAGCACGAGAAAGGCGCCGCCGGAGGCGTCAAGGCCGGTCCCCTCGTAGGTGCCGCCCGTAACGTCCCCCGTCTTCCGCTCCATGTAGACGACCTTGCCGCCACCGGTCGGAGGCCCGTCGGTCACGACGAGCACGGTCTGCCCAAGCAGCGACTGGTACCGCGCCCAATCCTCCGTGCGGCCGCCCACCGGCATCCAGGCGTCGGCCCCGATCACGTAGACTTTCTCCGCCAGGGTCAGCCGGTGACCGGGCTCGGGGCCGAGTTCGACCCAGCCGGCCGTGAGGTCTACCCGCTCCAGGACGTGCTCGAACACGCGGAGGTCCGTCTCCAGCAAAGCGCCGTCCGAATCCGGTAAGCCAGTGGCGTCGAGAGGGTCCACCCGCAGCGTGGCCCAGAGCATCCGGGCCATGTCCCCGCGGGTGCAGGGAACCTGGGCGAGGCTCAGGTCCACGGCCCCCGTGAAGCCCCGGTCGAGGCCGTAGAAGACGTGGTTGTAGGGCCATGTCCCGGGGCCCACCTGGGTCCTGTGCCCCGGCACGGCGCGGATGAGCATGGTCACGGCCTCGCCGTAGGTCACGGGGTCCTCGGGCCGGAAGGTGCCGTCGCCGTACCCCCCGACCAAGCCCATGAAGGCGGCGCAGTTCACGTAGCCCCAGGCCCAGGGCGGGATAGCGTCGCGGAAGGCCGGCCGCAAGCTCATCAGGCGCTCGGCCGTGCCGCCCTTGCCGGCGGCCACGACAAGCACCTTGGCGAACTGAGCCCGGGTGATGAGCCCGTTCGGGTCGGCCCGACCACCGAGGCCGGTGTAGCCGGTGTAGATGCCGAGGGCGGCCAGGATGGTCAGTTCCGGCTTGGCGACGTGGCCGTAGATGTCCCAGAAGGCCGGCCCGGCGATACTCCCGGCCTGGCCGGGTCCGGTCGCCCGGACCGGAGCGCCGAGCCCCGGAAGAGCAGCGATGATGAGGGCCGCCAGGGCAGTGAAGAGGAGCTTCCGCATGGGCTACAGCTTCCCGAGGAGGGCCTTCATCTCCTGGTAGCTCTGGTCCGCCGCTCCCGAAAAGGCCGCTCTGGCCTCATCGAGGTAGGAGGCGGCCGGAAGGCCCACACGGCAGGGGCGCCACCGGCAGGGGCGGAAGAAAGCGCCGGCACGGGTGGCGGTCACCGTCCACGGAGCAGGTCGAGGACCTCGGCCCTGGCGGCGTCGGCGTCGTCCAGCCCGGCTTGGACCGCCTCGAAATACCTGGCGGCCTTGGCGGCATTCCCGCGCCTCTCCTCGATGACGGACAACCAAAGAGCAGCCTCCGCCTGGCGTTCCCCGACCGCGTCGCCTGTCTCGTCCGAACCCTGCACCCTATCCGCCTTCAAGGCCTGTTCCAGGAGGGCTACGGCCTCATCCACCCGCCCGAGGTGGACCAGGGCTTCTCCGGCGTAGAGATCCAGGCGCGGCGTGGCGGAGGGTATCCGGTCGTCCTCGGGCGTGTAGGAAGGTTCTTTCCCGGCTTGGGCGGCCAGTTCCCCCCTTACCTCCACGACCCGCTGGAACTCGGCCGGGGCGTCTCCTTCCTGCTCACCGCGGAGGATGGCCTGGCCGAAAAGAAGATGGATCAGCCCCGCCTGCTCGTAGCGAACCGCGTTCCAGGGCTGGAGCCGCATGGCCGTCTCCAACTCGCTGCCCGACGCGGCGAGTTCGCCGTGTCTGGAGAGAAAGGCAGCCAGGAACGAGTGGGCATAAGGGGTTTCAGGTTCGAGGTCCACGACCTTCCAGGCTTGCGCTCTGGCGTCGAGCAGGTCCAATTGGTCGCCCGTGGAGTTGTAGAGGCTCTCGGCGGCCTGCACCCGACCGATCCGGACGTAGGGGTCCCAGGGGTCAAGAGAGGTTGCCTGGCGGTAGACCGCGTAGCTTCTCTCGGCTTCGGCCGACCCGAAGAGCCGCATGGCCTGGACATGGCTGCGCGCGGCCAGGGCCAGGCTCAGCGACAGAAGACAGAGAAGAAGAGCCGCCCCGAGGATGCTGGCAGGCGGCCAGACCGGCGCCCTGCCAGGGGCCCTGCGTCCGCGAACCGGGGCTTCGGCCACGCTGACCCCATCGATGAGGCCCAGGCAGGCCCACAGGAACACGCCCATGCCGCCGAGAGCCATATCGAAGTCGAGGGCGCTGTGAAAGACGACCATGGCGACGGCCGCGGCGACCGCCGGAATCATGGGTCTGCCGGCCCGGCTCAGCTTCCACGCGGCCCACCCAGCCGCCCCCAAGAGGGCCAGCCAGGCCGCAAGGCCGACCGTCCCGGTCTCCAACCAGAGTTCAAGGATATCGTTGTGGACCTCGCGGGTGGTGTACCCGTAGGACTGGTACTGGAAGTAGACCGAGGCCCAGCCCCCGCCCCCCACGCCGAGCACGGGGTTGTCCTTGACGATCTCGAAGGCATCCTTCGTCCAAACCAGGCGCTCCATGGCCGACCGCTCGGAAAGGCTGAAGCCGGTCAGCCGCTGGGCCAGGACTTGCGGCAGGGCACCGGCCCGATAGAGCCCGACAGGCACGGCCACGACCAGAACCACGGCAGCCAGCGCCAGGCCCGCCTGAAGTCTGCCGGAAAGAGCTTGGTAGCGGCGGGCGAGCCACCCCGCTCCAAGACTAGCCGCAAGACCGGCCGCCAAGAGGGCCGAGCCCAAGCCCGGGCTCCCAAAGGCCCGCGGCAAGAAGGGGGCCACGGCCACGGCGGCCACCCCCGTCAGAGCAAGGTCTCCCAGCGTAGCCAGGCGGTGCCCCCGGGGCCAGAGAATGAGAGCGATCACCAGAGCCCCGGGCGCCACCAGCCAGGCCCCGCGGGACATGGTCAGAAGGAAGGTGACGGCCACGGCCCATTGCCCGGCCGAGAGCAGGGCGTCGGACAGACCCGTTCGCGGGCGCCACCAGTGTCTCAGGCCCAGGCCCAGAAAGAGCCCGGCGCCGGCCAGAGCCCCGGCCGTGTTCGGGTAGCCGGCGAAGGTGTAGAGCCGGCCGTCCTTGACGACTTCGAAAGGCAGCAGGCCCACGGAGGCAACAAGACTGCCCACGGAAAGGGCCACCGCCGCCAGCCACAGCATGAGAGACACACCGGCCGGCGTAGCCAGGCGAACCAGGAAGCCCCCCTCGGCCGGTGGGCGCGACTCCGCGGACCGCACCAATTCCGAAACGGAGATGAGCACGGCTAGAAAGAGGCTGTGACGGATGATTTCCTGCAGGGCCAGCCGAGAGGCGATGGCCACGGCGAGGGACAAGGCGTAGGTCAAGGCCACGCCAAGCCCTGCCAGCCGCGCGGGGGAGGAAACCAGGGAGCGCCGTTCCGCTAGACCCAGGAGCAGGGCGCCGGCAAGAACGAGAGTGGCGTGCCACAAGGCCACGAACTGAGGGATATCGGAGTAGAGGCCCCCAGGGAAAGCGACCCACAGGAGAAGGAGAGCCAGGAGCCCGGCCACGATGCCCCGCAAGGAATCGTGGACGCGCAGGGACTCGGCCTTCCGAGTCATCCAGGACACCTCCCGCAAACGGACCTGCGCCGAGACGCCTGCGGACTTCTTCGCCCGCTGACAGCCTTCCTGCCCCATGCAGGAGGCGCACACCCCAGGGGCCTAACCTAAGCTCCTGTCAGGCTGATTGCGGACCTTGGTTACGGGTCCGGTCCGCACGATGACGAACACGTCCGTAGTAACGACCGTCTGCCAGTTGCAACCGCCGGTGTAGGAGAGGGTGCACGTGTCGCCGCCGCCCGCCTCGACAACCCCGTCAGTCCAGGTTGTCGGGTCGTTGCCGAAGTCCTGGGTCAGGCCGGTGGCATGACCGGTGGTCCCGCTGATCGCCGGATGACGAAGTCGCGAGCGTGAGGCAGTCCGAACGCGTCGCACTCGGAGGTCGTCGCCACGCCACCCTTGTCCACCGTGAGGTAGGTGTAGGTCGGGGTCGTGTCAGCGTGGGTCACGACGTAGCTACGGGTGACCAAGACGACCGGGTTGGACACGCCGTAGGAGACGTCCCAGAACAGCTTGCCCTTCTCGTCCAGGGCGTACTTGTGCAGCCCGCCGGGCGTGTAGTCCCAAGACAGCGGACTGGGGTACGGGCTCTTGACGGCATACTCCTTGGTCGTGTCGCCGGACTGTAGGGTCACGTAGCGCGTTGTCCGGAGATTCGTGGTGCGATCGAGGTTGGAGACGATGGTTCCCTCCGCGACGGTCCGGGCAGCGGAGACGGCGAACAGGTCGTCGTCCGTCAGATCGCCTTCGCACCCGAACGTGGCGCCCTTGATGACATCACGCTTGAGGATGTCGTCGCGGTTGGCTAAGGCACCGTTGAGGAAGACAAGCGCATGGTCGGGATCTCGAACGACTCACCGACCGGGAACTTATGGCCACCCTTGTCATTGTAGTAGTACAAGGAGTCGCTCGTGTAGGTGAAGGTCGTGCCGATCTCGGTGATGCCGTGCATGTGGGTCTTCTCGACGGTGCCGGGGACGTAGTCCCACTTGCCGTGCGTGTAGACCCCCCCAGAACCGCTGTTGGGCAGCCATCGCGCCGGCCTGGAGGTGCAGGTCGCGCACGAGGGTCGGATGCTGAGCCTTGAGGGCGGGGTACATCCGGTAGTACAGGCGCGCCGCGTTGCGCTCGTGGTGCAGCCGTCTCGACGAGCGTGGCGACCTGGTCGGGAGTGGGGGACAACCGGAGTCGTATCGCGCGGTTCATGCTCCACTCGTCCTTCCGGTGACACAGGGGGATTGAAGCGGACAGGGGCGCCCCGAGAGGCGCCCCTGTCGATTGTAGCGGCCGCATCCACTACGAGCCGAGCCTAGCGTGGGGACACCAGGCTAGGTGGTGGTCTGGTCGTCGCGGATGACGAGCCACCAATCCTTGAGCGGACTGGGGTGGTTGTGGTTGAGGACATCGACGACATCCGGGTCAGCCGGGTTGGCGCTGAGGCCGGCGAGGCCGATGAACTCGTAGCCGTCATCGGTCAGGCTGTAGACCGAGACCGGGGCGGCGAGGAAGTAGAACGTGGTGCCCGAGCCGACCGTCAGGTTGTCCGTACCGACCGACTTGACTTCGTAGTCGGACACGAACGCTCCGGGTTGCGTGGCCTCCTCGACCTTACCGTTGGCCCCGTTGACCGTGAGCACGAAGAAGTGCTCGCTGTCGGCCAGGCTTACGAGGGTGGTGTAGATGCCCGACGTGGTCTCGTACGTCTTTTCGACGCCGAACTCGTCCACGGTCAGGAACCACTTGTCGTTATCGCTGCCGGAGACATCCACGAAGGAGGCGCCGGTCAGCAGGACGATGGGATTGGCCGCGACGAAGCCGAGGTTGAAGAAGAGGTTGCTGGCCTCGTCGATGGCGTACTTGTTCTTATCCCCGACAGTGGCGGTGGCGACATAGGTGCCGTCCAGCAGGTACTCCTTGGACGTGTCGCCGACCTTCAGCGTGGCGTATGTGGCCGGGCCGTCGACCGTGGTCACGTTGCGAACACTGGTGACGACACCCTCAACCACGCTGCGGGTAGCGGAGACGGCGATGACCGTGGTATCGATGGCGTTGTAGCCGAAGGCCCCGAGAGTGGCAACCTTGAGTAGGTCGGCCTTGGCCAGGTCGTCGCGGCTCGCCGAGGCGCCGTTGATGGTGACGGCGGCCGTCTTCGGAATGTTGATTACGACGTTGCTGAGGCCGTGCCAACTGGCCTCGGTCGCAAGCGGGTCGTCGTCGTACTGGTAGGCGCTGGTGTCATAGAACGTCACCTTGGTATCGACCTTCGTGGTCCCGACGACCTTGGACTTGTCAACGCCCTTCACATAATCCCAGTAGCCGTTGTCGTACGGGTCGTCGTTGACGAGGTCCCAGCGCAGGGCGTATATCTGGACCGCCTTGCCGTCCTTGTCGGTGTTGATGGTCAGCTCGTCGTACTTCACCAGCGGAGTGGCGCTGACATCGTGGGCGCTCACTTCGGCCTGGTTGAGGTTGACCGGCACGGTATTCTTGAAGTAGACTTTCGTGCCGTCAATGAGCTGGATGTACTTGTCGGTCGTCCCGGTGTCGGTGCCGGTCTTCTTGTAGGCACCGATGACGGCACTGCCCGTGACCTTCTCCAGGAACAGGACCTTGCCGCCGGCCGCTATGCTCTTGCTCGCGATGGCGAGCACCGGGTTCATCTTGAGGCCCTCGTACCCTGCGGCCCCGACGATGTAGACCGGGTCGGCCAGCGACTTGGCAGCGCCGTACGTAGCGATGGTGACGGTGTCCGCCCCGTAGGACGATAGCGTGCCCTCAAAGAGGCGAATGCCGTCCTCGAGGATCGCGCCGTCCAGATCGGGCTCCAGGTCCTTACCCACGAGCGGATCGACCTGCATCGTGGCCAGGGTCATGATAGCCATGTCGCCACGGGTACAGGGCAGGCTGGTGAAGCCGACGTCGACGCCGCCGGTGAACTGGTTATCAACCGCGTAGAACACGAAGTTGTAGGGCCAGATACCGGCGGGAACGGCGTTCTTGTGCCCAGCGACGGCCCGGACGAGCATCGTCACGGACTCGGCGTAGGTGACCGGCTTGTTGGCCCCGAAGGTGCCGTCACCGTAGCCGTTGATGACGCCCATGTACACGGCAACGTTGACGTACCCCCAAGCCCAAGTCGGAACTTCGTCCGCGAAGGTCGGACGCAGGCCCATGAGACCGAGAGCGGTTGACCCGCGGCCCATGGCTGTCACGACGATCTTGGAGAACTGAGCCCGGGTGATCGGATCATTGGGCTTAACCGCCCCGCCGAGCCCGGACTCGCCAGTGAAGATGCCGAGGGCGCCAAGCGCGGTGAGCGCGCCCTCCGCCTCGTTCCCCGCGATGTCGGAGAAGGCAGCCGGCGCAATATCACCGGCAGCGCCGAGAGCGGCGCTACTGAAGCCGAACACCATCGCCAACACTAGGGCCGAGAATAAGACTTTCTTCACTGTTTTTCCTCCTTTCCCTAGATAAGTTGCCCTCCAAGCATTACCCCTTAAGAACGGGGCTGCCTAGTCAGGGCGCACGCCCCTGTAATGGGGCTGTGTGCCAACAGGGTTCAAGGAGTGGCGGGAGATTCCTTTTGTACAAGAGGGTCTCTCTCTGGGCCGGTTAGCCAACTGCCTAACTCGTGGGAGGGTAGATGGGGGAAGTGGAACGTGACGGCCTGGGGGACACCTTTCGGTGTCCCCCAGCCCTTTCCTGCGCCTGTCAGCGTTACCCTCTTGCCGTGCCGCTCAGGCTGCGACCCGGCCGTCTGCTAGAGGTGCGGGATGTGATCGTCCCACCACTCGGGCGTGGAGTCGTCGCGGAGGATGACCTTGGGCGCGTCGTCGACCCAGACCTCGTCGTCGGCGTCCAGACCGGCCGGGCCGATGTAGGTGAACACGCCCTCGTCGACCTTGTAGACCGTGGCCGGCGGGTCGATAAGGAACGAGAACGGACCGCCCGTTCCGTGCTGCAGCGTCACGTTGCCCGAGCCGACGCCCCTCACGATGTAGCCGCTATTGTGCGGGCAGCAGTCGGGGATGCCGCCCTCGACCGGCACCAGAAGGCCCGTGGCCCCCGAGACGGTGAGTTCCACAAAGTGACCCACGAGCCCCTGCAGGGACCCGATGAACCCGCCGGTACCGATGCTGTACTCGTAGTTCGCCGTGGCCCCGTGGTTATCCACGATGAGGTAGTGGCGCACTTCTGTTCCGGTGGAGACGTCTTGGTGCCCGGTGACGAGGACGACCGGTTTGTTGGAGCTGAAGGTGATGTCCCAGAAGAGCTGGCCGGCCTCGTCGATGGCGTACTTGTGCACGCTGCCCAGGCCGGGGTTGCCCACGTAGGTGGTGTTGTATTCGTAGGTCCTCGACTCGGCGCCCTGCTTGAGGGTCACCTTGTAGTGCGGCCCGGGGTAGGTGGTAGTGATGCCGGTGACGGTACCCTCGACCACACTCCGGGTGGCGGCCACGGCGATGACCTTGTCGTGGTCGTAGCCCTTGGCGCCGTAGGTGGCCGCCTTGACCACATCGGACTTGGCCAGGTCGTTGCGGTTGGCCAGCTGGCCGTTGATGGTCAACGCGGCCACGGCCGGGATTTCGATGGTCTCGCCGTTCAACGAGGTCCAGTCGATGTCGGCGCCGGGGTCATCGTCGTAGAAGAAGGGCGAGCCGTCCTCGCCGCCGGGGAAAGAGATCTTGGTCTCGGTGGTGGTCGTCGACTTGATGACCTTCTCGGCCACGTAGTCCCAGTAGCCGTGGGCGTAGACGTAGGGGTCGCCCTCGGTCCCCGTCCCCGTGAGGCGGCGGATGAGGTCCCAGCGTAGGGCGTAGACGAGGATGGCCTTCCCGTTGGTGTCAACGTTGATGGTGAGTTCGTCACCCGGCTCGAGATCCTCCTCGTCGTTCTCGGAGATGGTGTCGTTGTTGAGGATCACCGGCACGGCTCCGAAGGCGGGCCCGAGGGTGTAGTAGACCTTCGTGCCCTCCTTGAGGAGGATGTAGGTCTTGGTCGGATCCCCGGTGTCGTGGTCGAGCCGTTTGAGCACGCCCGAGACCACGTTCCCCGAGACGCGCTGCAGGAACACGACCTCGCCCGCGAGGTTCTTGACGGCCAGGACGGTGTTGGCCTTCAGGGCCGGGTAGCTCTGGGCCCCCAGCATGTAGACCGGGTCGTCGAGGGTGAGGGCGCCGGCGTAGCCGTGGATGTTGATGGCGCCGGCCGTCAGGTCGTAGGCGTCGAGCGTGCCCTTGAAGAGGCGGACGCCGTTCTCGAGGATGGGGTGAGGCGTGGCGTGCTGGGGAACGATGGGGTTCACCTTCATGGCCGCGAAGAGCATGCGGGCCATATCGCCACGCGCGCACGGCAGGCCGGCGAAGCCCACGTTGACGTCACCGGTGAAGCCGTTGTCCACGCCGTAGAAGAGGAAGGTGTAGGGCCAGGTCCCGGGCGGGACGTTTTTCAGGTGGCCCGGCACGGCCCGGACGAGCATCGTGACGGCCTCGGCGTAGGTGACCGGCTGGTTGGCCCGGAAGGTCCCGTCCTCGTAGCCGTTGATGAGGCCCATGTACATGGCCACGTCGACGTAGCCCCAGGCCCAGGCCGGAATCTCGTCGGTGAAGGTCGGGCGCAGGCCCATCAGGCTGGTGGCCACGCTGCCGCGGTTGAACGCCACGACCACGACCTTGCAGAACTGGGCCCGGGTGATGGGGTCGTCGGGGTTGACGGCGCCTCCCAGGCCGTACTCGCCGGTGAAGATGCCGAGGGTGCCGAGCAAGGTGAGCTCGGCCTCGGCCTCGTACCCCGCGATGTCGGAGAAGGCGGGTCCGGCGATGGTCCCTCCCGCGGCCGAGGCGGATAGCCCGCAGGCAAGGACCATCCCGGCCAGCACTGCTGAGACGAGAAGCTTTCTCACTAGCGATACTCCTCCTTTCCGCTGGGCCCCGAGGCTGGCGGCCGGGCCTGGGCGGCCTCGTCGGGCGAGGCGCCGGCCGCGGTTGCCGCCACGGTTTATCCAGCTACTGAAGAGTATGGCCGGGGCCGGTCTAAAGTGCTGGGTAGGGGGCCTGCGGAAGGGAGAAAACGGTAAGCCGCTTGGCTAACCAGCGACCGAGGGGCGGAGCCGTCCCTGGCCGAAACGGCGAGAGGCTAGGGCCCTACCACCAGATAGTAGCCGGGCGAGCCGGGGTCTTCGAGCCAGACCGAGCCGCCCGGGGCGAGATCCTCCAGCAAGACGGCCGTCCCCGGCTTGTCCTGGTCGCCCAAGTCGGCGACACTGTAGCCCGGCACGTAGCGCACGTCGAGGGTCCACATCCGCTCCTCGCGCTTGAGGCTCAGCCGGCCGCGGAGCGGGTCCGTGCCGGTGACGGTGGCCTCGAACAGGGCCGGCTGGACAGCGGCGGTTTGGCTCACGGCGCCCTGTCGGTCGAGGGTCATCCTGAATAGGGTCCCATCCTCCGGCGCGGCCGCCGACGTCCCCAGGTCGTAGGTGAGTTCGGCGCCCATCCAGTCGACGGTGAGGAGGCGGTGACCGTGGACCGCTACCGTGCGCAAGGCCTTGGCGACCCGGGCCGTCCCCGGCGTCGGGGCCGGGCCGCGGAAGAACGTCACCAGGTCCTCGCGGCCGAGGCAAAAGGTGAACTCCCGGTCCAGAAGGGCCAGGCCCACGAGGTCCTCGCAGAACGGGCTGAAGCGAAGGGTCGACTCGACGCCCTGCCTGTCCTCGATCACGAGCTCCCAGTGGAAATTCTTGGCGTCGAAGCTCCGGGCCGCGGCCCGCACCGTTCCGGTCACCTGCCGGCGGTAGGCGTAGAGGTCCAGGGCCCGCTTGGGCACCGAACCCTCGGTGGCGGCGTAGAAGACGTCCCACTCGCGGAGTTCGGAGAGGTCGGCGGGCTGCCCATTGAGGTAGACCGCGGTGTCGGGAGTGACGTCCAAGGGGATGTCCCCCTGGCCCATGCTGATGCGGGCCGTGACGCGCCCGGTGGTGGGCCCGGATGAGCCGGCGGAGCCGCCGCTCGCCTGGGGGTCGAAGGAAAGCCCGATGATGACCGCCTCGGGCAGGTCCTCCTGGACGATGGAGACGTGGGCGGCCAGGCCGCCCTCCATGATGGCCGAGACCGAGGCCACCGGCAGCACGTTCCCGGGATAGAAGGGCCACCTCTGCCCGTTCAGCTCAACGATGGTCTCCGGGCCGCACCTGATGACCCGCCCGTCCTCGAGGTGGACGGCCGCCAGGCGCGCGGAGTCCTGGCTGAGCTCGAGCCGGTCCAGGCTACCGGTCACGGCCGCCTCCTGGGCGTAGCGCCGGATGAGGGCCACCTGTCCCCGGGTGTTCTCGATCCAAAAGATGCGCCGCCCGATGAGGTCGGCCGACCGCCTGACCTCGCCGGCTACCACGTACGCGCCCAGGTTCAGGGTTCGCCCCTCGGACGTGGTCAGCGACCGGGTGAGGAGGTTGGCGCCGATGACTAGGGCGTAGCCGGTCAGGCGCCCGCCGATAGACGACTGGGCGTAGTCTTTCATCCCTCCCGCCGCGACGAAGACGTACCCGCGCGAGCAGAACAGGGCGTTGGACAGAAGGTAGGCCATCTGGGCCCGCGAGATCGGGGAGAGAGGTTGGATGAGCCGCCAGTCGCCGGCCGTCAGGTCGGTGGCGAAGAGGCCGGTCTCGAAGGCGCGGTAGATGTACCCGGCGGGCCACCCGCCGGTGACGGCCTCATCGTTATCGAGGGCGCGGAGAAGCATCGCCACGGTCTCGGCCCCGTTGACCACGTCGTCGGGGTTGAAGTAGTAGCCGCCCCGGCCGTCGGGCTCGCCGGTGATGATGCCCAGGCTCCAGCAGGCCGCCACGGCCTCGACGGCCCATTCCGGAACGGACGAGGCGTCGCGGAAGGGCAGGGAGTCCGAGGACGGGCCGGCGAAGGCGGGATCGAGCTCGAGGAGGCGATAGACCATCACCGCGAACTCGGCCCGCGTGACCGGCTCCGACGGCCGGGCGGGGCCGCCTAGGCCCGAATCGCCCCTGATGAGACCGGTAGTGCCGGCCACGTCGAGGTAGTAGGCTTGGCTGGCGGGGACGTCGCCGAAGTAGTGGTCGCGGAAGGTGACCATGCTTTCCTCGGCGTAGGCCGGATTCGGGGTGAGGACCGGCCCGAGGAGCGCAAAGAGGATACCCGCGACCAGGAAGAGGCGAAGAACGGAGCCCGCGTGAGCGCTACGGCCCATCCCCGCCACCCCCAGAACCCTTCATTGCCCACGATATCCTATCTCTCCTCCTTACGGGAGATGCGAGCGGGATGCTGCCATCCCGCCCACAGTGTGAGCGAAGCGGAGCGACGGGCGGGGGGCGCCGGGGAACAAAGCATCGGGGGCGCCCCGTGAGGAGCGCCCCCGACTGGTCTTGCCGACTCGCGCTAGCGCCTAGGCGTTAGGGCGTGTCGTCGCGGACGAGGACCGCGAAGTCGCCGTAGACATCGAGGTCGTCGCCGACCGACAGGCCGCCCAGACCGATGAAGGTGAAGGCGGTGCCGACCTGCTTGTAGATTGCCGGCTTCGACACGAACTCGTAGACGGCGCTGCCGTCAAAGAGCGTGACGCTGTCGGCGCCGATGGCCACGACTTCCCAGCCGCCGGCGGTGAAGAGGATTTCGTCCGCGTCTTCAACGATACCGGTGGCGCCGTTGACCGTCAGGGTCCAGAAGAACCCGACCATGCCCTGCGCGTCGAAGGTCGACTGGAAGGTCTGGCTGACGCCCTTGACGTCGGCGGTAAGGTAGAACTTGGTCGTCGTGCCGACGGTCTCGGTGCTGGCGCTAGTCACGCGGACGACCGGGTTGGCGCTCTCGAAGAGCAGGTTGTAGAAGAGCTCGCCGGCCGCGTTGAGGGCGAACTGGTTAAGACCGGTGGGCGCGCCCCCGCCGTAAGCGTAAGCGACGCGCTCGTAGGTCTTGCTGACGTCGCCCGTCTTCAGCGTCACGAACCGGTGGTCGCCGGGGAAGGTCGTGCTGGTCCCGGTCACCGTGCCCTGCGCGACATTGCGGGTCGCGGAGACGGCGATGATGGCGTGGAGATAGCCGTCCGCGCCGAGGGTCGCGGCCTTGATGACGTCGGACTCCGCGAGATCGTCACGACCGGCGGCCTTGCCGTTGATGGTGACAGCGGCGGTCTTTTCGATGGAGATGCCGGTCCCGCTCAGGTAGCCGCTGAACAGGCCGTGGTCGAGGGCGATGAACAGGCCATCGCCGACGTCGATGACGGTGTCCACCGTGGACGTGGACTTGGTGAAGTCCGTCACGTAGTCCTCGGCGCCGTAGTACACGCCGCCGACCCAGGTGTTGGCGAGGTCCCAACGGAGGGCGAAGATGGACGCGACGAGACCGTCGCCGTCGGTGTTGATGATGAGCTCGTCACCCTTGACCAGGTCGGTCTGGGTGTGCCCGTCAACCTGGTTCAGGACGACATCGACGTCGCCGGTGAAGGGAACCTTGGTCCCGTCGGCGAGCTTGATGAACGTGTCCTGGGTCAGGGGGTCGACGTAGATGGAGGCGTAGACACCCGTGATGGCCTTGCCTTCGACCTTCTGCAGGAAGACCATCTTGTCGGCCTTCTCCACGCCGAGGACGGCGGTGCAGAAGAGGTCTTCGTAGCTGTCGGCGCCGGCCAGGTAGACCGGGTCACCGAGGCCGTGGCCGCCGCTGCCGATGGTGACGTTGCCGCCACCGTAGGCGTTGAGCGTGCCTTCGAAGAGGTTCGCGTCAGCGCCGGCGCTCTCGAGGAGCGCGCCCTCTTCATCCGCCTCGCCCTTGGCGTTGAGCGGGTCGACCTGCATCGTGGCGAACAGCAGGCGAGCCATGTCGCCGCGGGAGCAGGGCAGGGTCGCGAAGCCGACGTCGACCGTGCCGGTGAACTCATTGTCCACCGCGTAGAACAGGAAGTTGTACGGCCACACGCCGGCGACGACCTGGGCCTTGTGACCCGGGATGGCGCGGACGAGCATCGTGACGGCTTCGGCGTAGGTGATGGGGCTATTGGCCTTGAAGGTGCCGTCGGGATAGCCGCCGATGACGCCCATGTAGGACGCCACGTTCACGAAGCCCCAAGCCCAAGCCGGAATCTCGTCCGTGAATGTCGGACGGAGGCCGGCGAGCCCGGCGGCCGTGCTGCCCCGGCCGCTAGCCAGGACGATGACCTTGCTGAACTCAGCCCGGGTGATGGGGTCGTCGGGCTTGACCGCCCCGCCGAGACCGGAGCTGCCGGTGAAGATACCGAGCGCCGCGAAGAGCGTGAGTTCGGCCTCGGCCTTGTGGCCGGCGATGTCGGAGAAGGCCGGGGGAGCGATCGCGCCCGCGGCGCCGAAGGCCATCGAGCCGAAGCCCAGGACCATCGCCACCACGAGAGCGGAAACGAGAAGCTTCTTCATTTATGTTCCCTCCTTGCTGATGTGTGTACAGAACGCTACATTACCAGACCAGCCTATGGGTGAGTAGGCGTTTGCCAACAGAGCTGGTCGCGACTGCCCATTCCATTCGGGTATGGCGGTTCCTCCAGGTTCGTCCAGATGGCGAGGGGTTATGACGGTTGAACTACGTGCGTGATTAGCCAATTAAGCAACTCTCCGACGCGCGAGGGGCGCTCCCGAAGGAGCGCCCCTCGCGTCGATGTTGCCGCTTGCGCCCGAGCGTTAGGGCGTTTCGTCGTGGATCAGGACGGAGAAGTCGGTGGCCGCGTAGATGTGGTCGCCGACCGTCAGACCGCCCAGCCCGATGAAGGTGTAGGCCGAACCAATCTGCCGGTACACCGCGGGCTTGGACACGAACTGGTAGTTGCCGCCGTCATACATCGTCACGCTGGTCGCGCCGATGGCGACAATCTCCCAGTCGGTTTGGCTGAAGGAGATGCTGTGCCAGTCGACCACGATGCCGGTGGCGCCGTCGACCTCGAGGACCACGAAATGGCCGACCAGACCGGAGGCGTTGAAGTCCACCTCGAAGGTCTGGCTGACGCCCTGGACGTCCGCGGTGAGGAAGTACCGCGTCGTGCTGCCGGAGGTCTCGGTGCTGGCGCCGGTCACGTAGACGACCGGGTTGGCGCTCGTGAAGTCGATGGGGAAGAACAGCTCGCCGGCCGCGTTGAGCGCGTACTGGCGAAGCTGGCTGGCGCCGGGCATGTGGCAGTAGGCGGGGTCGAGGGCGTAGGTCTTGCTGACCCCGTCGGCCTTGAGCGTGACCGCGTACCTGGGACCCGGATAGGTCGTGCTGGTCCCGGTGACGACACCCTTGGCCACGGCGCGCGTCGCGGCGACGCGAATGATGTCTTCGCCGTGGCTCCCGTTAGCGCCGAACGTGGCGGCCTTGATGACGTCGAACTGCTTCAGGTCGTCACCCTTGGCGGCCGTGCCGTTGATGCTCACCGGCACGGTCCGGCCGATTTCGATGGACGAGTCGTGGATGGTGGAGTGGGAACTGAAGTAGAACGAGCCGTCACCCAGGCTGATCTTGGTCGTGGGCGAGGCGGTCGTGGACTTCTCGACCTCGCCGACGATGACATCCTCAGCTCCCGGGAGGTAGACGTCGCCCACGTCGGACCACACGAGGTCCCAGCGGAGCGCCGTGGCGGCGACGGCGTTGCCGTCCCCGTCCAGGTTGATGACCAACTCGTCGCCGGCCATCAGGTCGTGGGCGCAGTTCTCGTCGTCGCCGTTGAGGATGACCCCGACGTCTTCGACGAACGGAACCCTGGTGCCATCGGCGAGTTCGAGGAACGTGTCGTCCGAGGCGTCGGTGTAGATGGAGTCAAAGACGCCCGAGACGGTCTTGCCCTCGGTCTTCTGGACGAAGACGGCCTTGTCGTTCTTCGTCACGGCGATGACTCCCGTGTAGTACAGGTCGGCGAGGGTCTTCGCCCCGGAGAGGTAGACCGGGTCGCCGAGATCGAGTTCATAGCCGCCGCCGTCGAAGGCGATGCCGATCCAGTCCGTGCCGAACTCGTCGAGGACGCCGGTGAAGAGGTTCGTGCCCTCTTCGAGCATGGCCCCGTCCTCGTCCGCCTCGCCCTTCGTGTCGAGCGGGTCGACCTGCATCGTGGCAAACAGCAAGCGAGCCATGTCGCCGCGGGTGCAGGGCAGGTTGGCGAAGCCGACATCCACCGCGCCGGTGAACTCATTGTCCACGGCATAGAAGAGGTAGTTGTACGGCCACACCCCGGCGCCGATTTGGGCCAGGTGGCCCCGGACGGCCCGGACGAGCATCGTGACGGCTTCCGCGTAGGTCAGCGGGTTGGCGGCCTTGAAGGTGCCGTCGGGATAGCCGCCGATGATGCCCATGTAGGAAGCCACGTTCACGTAGCCCCAAGCCCAGGTGGGAATCTCGTCCGTGAAGGTCGGACGGAGGCCCATGAGCCCGAGGGCCGTGCTGCCCCGGCCGGCAGCCAGGACGACTACCTTACAGAACTGAGCCCGGGTGATGGGGTCGTCAGGCTTCACGGCCCCACCGAGGCCGGTCTCGCCGGTGAAGATTCCGAGCGCCGCCATGAGCGTCAGCTCGGCTTCGGCCTTGTGGCCGGCGATGTCGGAGAACGCCGCGGGGGCGATTGAGCCCGCGGCGCCGAACGCCGTCGAGCCGAACCCCAGGACCATCACGGCCACAAGGACGGAGATAAACAGTTTCTTCACGTTTCACCCTCCTTAAAGTAAGAGTATGGTGGTGCTTGTTCTTGTCGCCAGACTCTGGATGCGTGGGCAGGTCGCGGCGACGGTGGTGATAACCGGCTATTTCGGTTTGTGGGCGGCCATTCCTCCACGAGACGGCCAGTGAAGGCCAGAGATGGGCTGGTAAGTGCATGGCTGGTTAGCCATGCGCACAAACGGAGGACGAGTCGGGCGGGGCCGGGCGAGTCGGGCGGGGTCGCGGACCTAGGGTATGAGGAGGACGTACCCCGGCGCGGCTGGCTCGTCGAGCCACACGAGCTGGCCGGGCTGGAGCGCGGACAGCGGCAGGGCGCTACCGATAAGCGCGTTCTCGTCGGCGCCCGTCGCGGCGTAGATGGCAACCGTGGTCATGTCCAGCCTCCAGTTGATGCCGTCACGGGTGAGGGTCAACCGATTCGCCCCAAGGTCCACATAGACCACGGTGGCGTCGAAGCGAGCCGGAGAAGGCGGCGCGAGGCTCGTGACGGTTCCGTCCGCGCCGGCCGCCATCCGGGCCAGAGCCCCGACCGGAAGAGGCGCGAGTTCCAGCGGCAGCGTGTAGGTGAGTTCGCTGCCCTGCCAGTCCACCGTGAGAAGGTGGTGGCCGCCGGCC
>Ga0315284_10004675_pt1 | contig 19425 bp, 12 predicted proteins | sample YL17G09_16_MG_FD_203696 | JGI IMG/M metagenome (GOLD analysis project Ga0315284, IMG submission 203696) | Sediment microbial communities from Yellowstone Lake, YNP, Wyoming, USA - YL17G09_16 | ecosystem: Environmental > Aquatic > Freshwater > Lake > Sediment | place: USA: Wyoming | collected... | reverse complement strand
CGCAGCACATCGATCACCGTCAGCCGGTCCTTCCGTTCCGTCGTGAAATAAGCCGTATACAGCGGGTTGCACACCACCTGACAATGCCGGTTCCGTCCGTCGACGCGCGTGCCGGTATCATCCATATGCTGCCACGGGCTGCTGGCCAGTCCGGCTTGCACGATCGCATCCTTCTCGGCGTGAAAATTCTCCTTGTGACCGGTGAGCAGATTCGAAATCTGACCCGCCGAAATACGAATCCCCATGTTGGCAAACAACTCTGCCATCTTTGGCTCGGTCATGTTGCAGCCGTAAGCGAACACAATCGACAGAGATTTCACGCCCGGCCCGAATTCCCCGTCGTAGCCCTTGGGCAGCGGCGCCAGGTATGTTTTGCCTGCCAACGCCGAGTAGTATTTTTCCTTCAAAAACCTGATATTGTCGGTGGCGATTCGTAGGTCCTGCACCACCACCGGTTCGTAGCCCTTGAACTGGGAATCCGGCGGAAGGGATGCTCGATCCAGATTCAGCACCTGTTCCCGATTAATCGGAACCTGGTCCAGCTTGCTGCTCTTTTGCCAATCCTTTGGCTCACGCCGCTCCCGTTCGGAGGAATGCTTGCCGCTTGTCCCTGGACTGGCGGTCCGGTTGGGCTTGATGTCGGGTTTTCCCTGCTCGCCTTTAAGACGGTTCAGTTCGTCCCGCAAGCACTGGTTCGCGGCCCAGGATTCCCGCAGGTCCGCCATTAGCTTTTCCACCAGATTAAGCAACTGGCGGACGCACTCCCGGGCGCGTTCATCTTGGATGCTGGTCAGATCGATGTTCGGCAGAATCAGGTCGGAAGATGGCATCACCGGAACGTGAATGGCTTGGTTCTGCTGGCGGTGTCGGGACTTTTTCGCACTCATCCATTTTAGCGTAGCAGGTTAGGATCGATTTGTCCCGCAAAAAAGGTGGAGTCCCCAGTTTATTGAGAAGATACGAAAAAAGGACGCGCTCCTGTTTCCGGCGAGCGTTGATCCGCGAGCGCGCCAGCGGCAGCACATGGTTGGATGTGTCGGCCTGCCGAAAAGCGGGAAAAAGGTGTTCCCCTGTGTCTATGCCCATTTCCGTTAGATTCTCACCTGATAGCGCTCGAGCGTACGCGCCGTGGGCACTCCGTCGGCGTCCCAGCCGCGAAGCTTGTAGTACCGCGGCAAAAGGGCCTGCAGTGGGTGGCCCGACGCCATTCCGGGGAAGGTCGACTCGTTCAGCAGGCGCGGCGGCAAGGTGTCGTCCTGCGCGCAGAATCCCTCGCGAAGGTTATACATCCTCTCGAGGTTGAAGATCCTTGCCCCAATCTCCTGCAGATGGCCAGCGGAGAAAGGGGTGCCCGTCACGTAGGTGAGCCACTTCTCGAACCAGAGCATTGGTCGGGTCTTCAGTTTCATGACGCTCCGGAGGACCGGGCCGCTGTGTTCAAAGGCACTGGCGAGCGTACGATGAATGAACGAATCCGGGGGAAGGTTGTGCACCATCCTCGGCACGAGGCCGTAGGTCGTGAAGTAGCAGAGCACCATCGAGTTGATGGCGCAGGCAAGGTTTTGCTGCAGCACGGGGATGTCGGCTTTGAGCCGCAGGCTCTGTGGATGTATGGTGAGCGGTCCCACCGACTCCAGATACATGCTTGCGCCCTGCACGTGGCACCCGCCACGGTTGGTTGTGGCGTACTCGACGCCCTGGGCGTAGGAACCGCGCGGATCGTACCCTGGAAGCTCGAGCCCCTTCACGTGCATCGCAAACTCATGGCCGCCGTAACGATCTGCCATCCGCTTCACCCCGTCGGCGAGGTAATTTCCGAGCCCGCGGCGGTGGCCGATGTCCCGGATCATGTCGCTGACGCCGGATGGATCCCCGAAACGGAGCTCCGCCTGCAACATGCCGTGCTCCTGCAGTTCCATGGCGAAACCCAGCACGGAGCCGAGGCTGATCGTGTCCATGCCGAGATCGTCGGCCAAATGGTTCCACTCGGCGATCCTCTTGAGATCGAGGATTTCGAGGTTGGTCCCGAGCAGTGCGAGCGTTTCGTACTCGGGCCCTTTCACGCGCCCGACCCCCTCGACCATAACTTCGCGGCCGCAAGCGGCCGGGCAGTGGATGCAGCTCGACTTGACGCCGATGAGCTCGTGGTTCTCCATGTACTCCCCGGACACGTTCATTGCGTCCTGGTGATGGCCGTACCTGAAATTGCGGGTGGGTAGGATGTTGCGTGCATTAGTCGTGCGGATGATTCCCGCCGTACCGTAGCGCCGGAGTCTTTCTCCCAGCACCGGGTGGTTGCGGAACATGATGCGCACCTGCTTCGTGTACTCCTTGAAGCCTTCCTCATCGTCCATCTCGAGTTTTCGCGAGCCGTTTATGGACACGGCCTTCAGGCGCTTCGAGCCCATGACGGCGCCGACACCGGTGCGACCCGCGATCCTCTCATCGGACACGATCCCGGCAAATCGAACCAGGTTTTCCCCGGCCGGCCCGATCACGGCATGGTGCATTTTCCTTGCCAGCGCCGCCTGGGTAGCGCACGTGCCTGTGCCCCAGAGATCGAATGCATCCAGGAACCGCACCGTGTTATGGTCGCCGTCGATCTCGAGCCGCACGGGTTGCTCGGATTGGCGTTTCACGACCATAACATCGACCCCCGCGCGTTTCATGCCATAGGCAAACGAGCCGCCGCAGGATGCGTTCCCGATGCCGCCCGTGAGCGGGCTCTTGCAGACCACAACGAAGCGGTTGGACTGGGGTGCCATGGATCCGTTCAGCGGACCGGTGGCGAAGATGAGCGGATTGTCGGGACCCAGCGGATCAATGCCCGGGCCGGTCGTGTCATAGAGTAAGCGCGTGGCGTAACCCTTGCCGCCGATGTAGAGCCGTGCGCAGTCCTCGTCGAGAGGCATGAAGGCGAAGCTCCGGGCTGCAAGATCGATCTCGAGAATCCGGCCGGCGTATCCCTTGATCATAGATATTTCCCGGGCCCGCGGAACCGTTGGAGCTGGGCACAGTGATTTGTCGCAATACGGCTGGGACGGCCGCCCAAACCTTGGCGGCCAGGTAATCCACTCCCAGGATCATGCCGACTGTTCCCGCAACGTGGAATGCCATCCATCTTACATCCAAAGATGTTGCGCATGGTAGATATTGGGAGGATCTATCGGAGCCATTGCTGAGCAATGTAGTCCCTCACCTCCTTCATTTCGGACACATCCACTGCTCCATCGCATGGGTAAGGGTATGGAATTACGCCCGGGTGCAGCGCTCTCTGATCCCTTCTGTCGATCACGAGAAATAGCAGGGCATGATTTCTCATGTGGTCGAGCATGGCAGCGAGGATGGCTGTGCTATCCTCTCCGTTGGCAACGAATCCGGGATTGGCGATTGTTTCCGCGCAAAATCCAACTCTTATCCATACGTAACACGGCAAACCAAGCCCATCCAGGATTCGGTGTAGAAGCGCATTTTTAAACAGCGTTTTCCCATAGCTTTTGCACCTCACAAGAAATGCTGCACCAACGAGGCGGGAGCCCCGATACGCGCGCAAAACAAAGGGCTGGGTCACCTCCGAGCCTATTCGCGGCAGACAAGCATATATATTCCAGATAGCATGGTCGATGCCGCATCGGTCCAGGTAGTCGGAGAACAGCGCGGTCTCGCTGTCGGAGAGCATTTGACGACTCAATTGGAATGAGAGCACTTCCGCCCCCGCATCGGATTGAAGCAGGATATGATAAAGAATGGCTTCCCCGGCCGGAGGTGCCAGCAGCTCAGGGCCGACCACATCCGGGATCTTACGACAAAACGACGACGTCGGATATGGAATTTGGAGCATGATTAGCATCGGGGTTAACATCGGTTAACATCGGGACGGACCACGTTTATTTATTGTTGTTAATGGAGTTGTGTTTTCTTGTCCTCCTCAAACCTGATCCTACAGAGAGATTTCGGCCACATTTTCTGAATTTAAGATCTCCCTCCCAGCCTTCCATTCCAGCCGAGAGATACCCTCCGCCAGGAATGAATGATTCGGCAGAGCCTTGGCGTGCTCTCTTTGATGAATCTGGCTTGGAAGCTGAAAAGGGACCCCAAATTTTCATGCGAGCCCCTTTTGGGGGCTTTGTCTTATGAATGATCCCTTAATTGTTCAACACTTTGGCGTGAAAATGTGACAACATGGGCTCCCTCAAAAAGCGGGCCCGCGTGCGGTTTTTGCCCTTTTTTTCAATGCTTTGTTCTGCAAGAACTGACTCAAGGTCTGCGACACATGCTTGATTGAAGCGGATAATCCGCTATACTGATATGCGGATTTGCGGATTATGGAGAAGAGCATGAACAATGCCTTTCAAGTACAGGTGGTGCGCCGGGGCGTCATCACTCTGCCCAAAGAATTGCGTGAGCAGAGCCACATCAGTGAAGGAGATACGCTGACTCTGATTGACTTGGGCGATGGCGTGGTGGTCATGAGTCCACGCCGCTCACGGGTAGATCAGATCGCCAATAAGCTCGCCAAAGAGTGGCAAGACTCAGGTGAAACCTTGGAATCGATGCTGCTCACGCTTCGGGAAGTGCGCGCCGAATATGACGCCAAAAAGCCTTAGAGTCTTTCTCGATACCAGCACGCTCTTTGCCGCCGTGCTCTCCCCGACCGGAGGCGCGCGCAAACTTTTTCACCTGGGAGAAGCGGGTGTGTTGCGCCTTATTGTCGGTCCGACGGTATTGAACGAAGCCGATGAAGTTGTGCGGCGCAAAGCGATAGCGTCCCGGCCGGTTCTGGCGCAGCTTCTCGACGCCGGGCGAGTGGAAATATCTTCAGCGCCTACAGAAATCCAGGTTGAGAGTGCCCGGCAATATGTTCAATACGTGCCGGACGCACGGGTGCTGGCGGAGGCCATCTGCGCCGGCCCGGATTGGTTTGTCACCCATGACAAAGAACATTTTCTGAACCAAAAACCAGGGTTAAAACTTGCCTTTGCAGTCGGCACGCCAGGGGATCTGATTCAAAGCATCAAGGAAGGATTTTGTCTGCCTTAAAGGTAGGGCAAACACCTGGAGCGGGCGCGCTGCTGCCAGCCTAAATTCCCGCGGGCTGTCGACAAAATCCCATATAGCAGTATTGGGAGCTCTTTCTGCCGCTTGAGTGGCCGGCGGCATCGCGAATATCCAGCCTGCGGAATAGGTCAACGATGCTGTCCGGCGCGGCGTACACTTCGGATGGGCAAAGGACAGGTGCAAATCACGACACTGTCCCCATCTCATGAGGAACAGCTTGCAGCGCGGTTTCCCTGAGCGCGTGGACAGCGTTGCCTGTCACCACGATTTGTGATCCTCAGTAATTTCCGGTCATGCTCACATGTCAAAAGACGAAGCGCAGGCCGATCTGGATCTGCCGAGGCCGGTTCGCCTGCGTGGTGATCGTTCCGAAGCTGGAACTGGTCACCTGCACGTTCGGTACTCCGAACGCGGCGTGGTTCAGGACGTTGAAGGCCTCGAATCGAAATTGGACGTAAGTACTTTCAGTCGTCTGGAATTTTTTCAGGATCGACGCATCGAAATTGTTCTGCCCATCCGATCGGAGATCGCCGAACGTGCTCGGCATCGTGCGCAAATGGAACTGGAACTGGCCGGCCGTGGCGGTTACGAAGCGCGTCGTATCGAATGCCTTTGCGTCCACGCCGCGGCTGTTCAGGTTGAAATCCGATGACCTCAAGGATGAGGCCTCCGAGCCCGAGGGGCACAGCCCGTTTACCGTGGGAACACTGCACAACGGGTAATCCCCTGGATTATTGGTGCTGCCGTTCATCCACAGAATTGGGGCGCCCACCTGATAAGTGTAGATCCCGTTAATGCGCCAGCCGCCGGCCAGGCGGTCCAGCCACCGGAATTTCAGATCGATCAGCTTGCCCTTGCCGATCGGCAGGTCGTAGTTCACGGCGCTGACGAACCGGTGCGGCCGGTCGAAAGGTGAGATGCGCTTTTCCGGGATGCCGTCGGTGTTGTTCAACCATGAATCATGCTCGATGAGCTTCGACCAGCCATAGGTGGCGACCACCTGCAGGCCATGCGACAAGCGTTTTTCCACGCGCACGTTCAGGCTGTTGAAGTACGAACTGCCGTTGTTCGAGTTGCGCATCGTCACACCCGAGCTGAAGCTGGTTGAATCCGCGACCGGGAATTGCGGAAACGGTGTCAATAACTGCCTCACCGACGTGTTGGTGCCGTTGAGACCGCTGCTGCCGAGCGACGGGATCAGCCCGGCGAACGGATTGGGCACCGAAGCGGTCAGGGCCGTGATCAGAGTCGCGTCGCGGTAGGGGAGCGTGCTCAGGTACTGCCGCGGGATGCCGTTGAGCTGGGTTACCGACATCGGCATGCGCAAGGCATGGTTGCCAATGTAAGCGACCTCCATAACCAGTGTCGGCGTGATTTGCTGCTGGATCCCGAACGTCCACCGTATCGAGTATGGGTTTTTCATGTTCGAGTTGAAGAAATCGACATTCTGCCCGAGGAAGGTCGTCAGACCCGCGGCCGAACCGGGCGGCTGGGTAAAGCCGTTCGGGAACGGGTCGCTTAGATTCGCCGCCGGCAAAAGCAGAGTGCTCGGCACCGGAAACTGCGTGGTCTGGCTGAAGCCCTCTTGAGTCAGGATCGGGGTCGAGGAATAGCCGCCGGTCGGGTTCAGGTTCGACATCGCGATCGGCTGAACGAATATGCCGAAGCCGCCGCGGATTACAGTTTTTTCGTGGAAGATGCCGGGCGACCAGGCAACCCCGACCCGCGGGCTCACCATGCGCGAGGTTATGTGATAAATCTCGCTGTTCTGTGGCGACGCGAATGTCAATCCTCCGGGCACAGCGAAATTGATCGGATAGGGCATTTTCGACGCCGTCTTGGAATTGTAGGCGGCAATCGCGGCGTCCGCGATTGGGTTCTTGGTAGTGGAGTCGAAACCGTTCACGGTACGATTGAGCTTTTCGGAGTAAGGCATGTCCTGGTCGACTCGCAAGCCCAGGTTGATCGTCAGGTTGCTTCTGATGCGCCAGTCGTCTTGCACGAACAGCGCATAGTAGTTCGCCGTGTAGGTGCCCCGGGCATTCAGGTCGAATTGGCCAGAGGTCGGCAGACCGAGCAAAAAGGAGGCGAAGTCCTGGGCGAATGGGGCGGGCGTTGCATTGGACGCGGACTGCGTCCACCCGTTGGAGGTGCCGAAGCCGCCGAAGGTGAAGCTGCCGATCGAATTGCCGTAGGTCTGTGCGTCGAGCAGGTAGCGGCGGGCATCCACGCCGAACTTGAAGACGTGCGATCGCCACTGCTTTACGACTGTGCCGAACAGGCTGTACGAGTTGGACGGCAGCAGATCCGCCCCGGTCTGGCCGAGACAGTCGAAGCTGGTGGCCTGCGTCGAGTCGTTCCCACAGTTGCCGAAACTGATGCGCGGCAGCTGTGCCAACTTGCTGTTGGCGGCTAAATAAGAAGGAAAGCCGAGCGTGCCGGGGTCGAAGCCCTCAGTGGGGGAAGGGTGTGTTTCCCGCAGGCGCGTGAAGTTCGCGCGCACATTGAGGACCGTCGTATTGTTCAGGGTGTAGACCTCGTCCACCGAGCTGCCCCAGTTTCCGCGGGTCAGCATCGAGGCCAATCCGTGCGCTTTGTTGTTGAAGTAGTCGTTCTTCGACTGCAGGTAGTCGGTGTGCCGGATGTTGAACGACAGGCGGCTTCTGCTGCTCATCGCCCAATCGAGGCGCCCCAGCTGGTTGCTGAAGTCATCGTCCGTCGTGTTGCTGTTGCCGTAGTTGCTGTAACCGTCGGCACGCCCGGTGATATTCGGGGTTGGGTAAAATTGCAGGTAGGCGAGCGATACGGGATTCAGCAGCTGCTGCGGGATCTTGTTGCAGGCCGTGCCGGTCGCCTGGGTGCCGTAACCCGTGCCTGGCGTCAGGTTCGGTGCCAGCGGATTTCCGGACGCATCGCAATAGAACGGGCTGCGCCTCACGGTGCTTCCGCTGAGTACGCCGCTGTACGGGTTATAAATCTGGTAGCTGCTGCCGAGGCCCAGCAGGGCCGAGAAATCGCCTTTGCGCTCCGCGTCGGTGGGGACGGTGAGGAACTTCGTATTGGGTTGGCTGCCCGTGATCCGCTCGATGGCAAAAAACCAGAACAGCTTGTTGCGCCCGTCGAACAATTTCGGAATGCGCACCGGGCCGCCGGCGGTGCCGCCCCACTGGTTGAATTTGGTATCCTGGACCGGTATGCCTGCTTTGTTGTTGAAAAAGTTGTTGGCCGCCAGTGCCGAGGGCTGCATGAAGTCATAAGCCGAACCGTGGAACTGGTTCGTGCCGGTCCTCATCACCTTGTTGATGGTGCCGCCGCCCGTGTGTCCGAAACCAGCGTCGCCGTCGAATGCCTTCACCTTCACTTCCTGTACTGCTTCCTGCGGCGGGGCGTAAGCCACGCGGTTGTCCCAGGTGGCGTTCGGCGCGCCGTCAATCATGATTTCGCTCGTTTGCGAGGGTGTGCCGCCGATGCTCCAGCCCGACGCCGCGCCGTTGGCGAACGGAGAGATCGGGGTGTTGGGATTGCCGGTTGCGATGACTCCGAGCGCCAGCTGCACCACCATCATCGGATTGCGTCCGTTCAGCGGGAAATCCTCGATCTGCTTGGTAGAAATGCTCTGGCCGGTTGAAACATTGGCGGTTTCCAACATCGGCGTCTCAGCTACGACCGTCACCAACTCCGAGACAGACCCGATCTCCATGCGGATGTCGAGTACCGGGTGATCGCTTGAGGCAAGTCTGAATCCTTTGCGGACGAAGGATTTGAATCCTGCGACCTCCACCCGGATCTCATATTCACCGGGAGGAAGGAACGTAATGCTGTAGCTGCCGACGGTGTCGGATGCTGCGGGCGTCTTTACGCCAGTGCGAGTTTCGGTCAGGGTGATGCCGGCGTTCGGGATCCTTGCTCCGCTTGGATCGAGCACGGTGCCGCTGATCGTGGCACGGGTATCCTGTGCCGTCAGGGGACGCGGGATTAGCGGGAGAACCACGAGTGCAAACAGGGCAAAGATTTTTTTCATGGCGCACCTCGGATCAAAATGTAAATCATTTATGGCAGGATCCTACCGCAGGCGATTTGTTCTGTCTATTTTAAAGAGAAACATAGCCCCCGGAGATGGCCTCCTTTTCCTGGTCTAAATGGCGGAGGTCGTCGCAGAAGGAGTCACTCGCTCTGAGAGGACAGCGAAGCACCGGGATCCAGCCGGTCATCGCAGGGATCGGGGCGGGCAGCGAATCGCCGGCACGTTCAACTCACTCCAGATCGTTTTATTGGTCCTGAGCGAGCGACAGCCTTGGTGTCCTGGGCAGTCAGGGCCGTGGCGGAATGGCCGACAGACCTCTTGATCTCCGCCACATCAGTTCAGACGATTGTCGGGGAGGATTCAATATCTCTTTCCTTGCCTCCGCCGCACAAAGAATGACCCAAAATCTCGATAACAGGCGCCCGCAGCGGACACCCAAAGTGAGACGTGGATCATAGGAAGCCTTCTCAAGACGGAGAACCACTGCCCCACTGAAACGCCAGGAGAAATCATCGGCGGATGAACCGTGATACTATTGACGATCATCAAATAGGGTACCAGCAACAAAGCACCTTGCCGCTGGGCGGCAGATTAAGCCCCAGTCACAGGTCCGGAGTTGATGGCAGCCGAGGGTAAAACTCCGAGGGGCCTTGTTATGTTGTTTGATTTGCAGTAGTGACTGATAGATCAGGATCCGATTTTGCGGACAGAGGCGCAGATATGAAGCTTGGTTGGCGTGCATTACTTCAGACGTTGTTGAGCCTGTCGATCCTTCAAGCGCGGCCTCAATCGCGGGCGCAAGACGACAAGCCTCTCCCCGAGCTGCAGGATTTTCTCAAGGGTGTGCGTTCCCACCTGCACAGCGATCGGTTGCTTTTGAATCAGTACACCTATACGGAAAAAGATGTCGTGCGGGCACTCGACAAGAAGGGGAAAATCCAGTCCTCGCACGAACTGGTGTGCGAAATCTATCCCTCTCTCGAGGAAGGCCTCACTTATCGTCGCCTCATGTCCAAAGATGGGAAGTCCACGAGCACAAAGGACCTGGACAAGCAGGATAAGGCGCACGACAAGAAGGTGCGGGATCACCAGAAGGATCTCGAGCGCGAAGGCACCAATGAGCGCGCGCGCCGTCAGGCAAGAGAGGCCGAAGAAAAACGGAAGGAGAACGAATCGATTGACGAGGCGTTCCAGCTGTACGAAATTCGCATGGCCGGCAGGGAAATACTGGATGAGAGGGCGGCAATTGCCCTGACTTTTGACCCGCGTCCCGGCTACAAGCCCCGCACCAAAGATGGTAAGACACTGGTCAAGTTTGCAGGAAAAGCGTGGTTCAGCGAGCAGGACCACGAATTGATCCGCATGGAGGTCAAGCTCCTCGACGATTTTTCTCTGGGCTGGGGCCTGCTTTTGCGTTTGAACAAGGGCGCGACCGCGGTAATAGAGCGCCGCAAAATCAACGACGAGATCTGGCTGCCGACTGGGCTGCGTTTCACCGGCAGCGGGCGGTTTCTGTTATTGAAAGGTTTGAATCTCAATTTCACGAGCCAATATTCGGATTTCAAAAAGTTCACCGTCGAAACTTCGGTTCAGTTCAAAGTGGGGAAAATCCCGTGAACGCCCAAACCGCTGCCTCCGAGGTCGAGGGAGAGTTGGGAGTTGGGGTCAGGCCTGGAAAATTTACTTTTGTCCTCGAGGATTGAGGATCAGAGACAGGACAGGAACAGAAGTAAACTTTCCAGGCCTGACCCCCGCATGAAACTTCAGGTGTGGTATGTTGACCGCAGATGGACGGTAATGTAATGTATTACCATTGGAGAGGGTTTGGTGCGGATCACTGGGTTTGAGTGGGATGATGGAAATGTTCTTCACCTTGCATTGGGTCACGGAATCGAACCCGAAGAAGCGGAAGAAGTTCTTGCTGTCGCGCCACTATTCCGCAAAACGAAACGCGGCCATTACGTCGCCTTTGGTCGAGCCTGTTCCGGCCGGTTGCTCGTGGTCGTATTCGAGAATAGGGATAGAGGGCTTGTGCGCATTATTACCGGATGGGATATGAGCGCCTCCGAACGCAAATATTACCTCCGAAACAAGGAGCGCTGAGCCATGCCAAAGCGTGGGATAAGAGTGAAGGAAGACCTCGCGAAGTACTATGAGAGCCGCGGCGTGCTCGGTGAGCTCGAGAACGGTGCGGCCGAGTTCGCACTGGAGGAAGAACTTCGCAGACAGATACTTGAGGGGAGGAGAACCCGGCGGCTGCAAAACATCTCCATCAAACTCGATCCGGCCCAAATCCAGGCACTTCGCAAAATCGCCACCATGAAATCAATTCCATACCAGACCTTGATCCGCCAATGGCTGGCGGACGGAATACGGAAGGAGTTCCGTTTGTAAGGGTTTGGGAGACAAGCTGCTCAGCCTCTTCGGCCGGGTTCAGGACGGGATTTTGACGGTCCGTTTTACCTATCGTGGAACCACAATCCGGATCTATGAAGCCGTGTTGTCGCGCCATCGTTCCAGCACTTCCATTGTTTGTTCAGCGATGGCGTGCCGGGCGTCACTTCGCTCCCAACCTTGCGTCAGCAGATGATCGTACCTGGTGTGGGTGTGACGCACATGCGCCTTCACCGCCAGCTCGATGGCTTCCGCATCGAACTTCTTGGCCGCTGAGGATCTGCCGATCCGTCCGCTGTACTTCCGGCACGCGTGGATCGCGATGCGTTCGGCCTCGTCGGGCGGACAGCCCGGATACTCAGACTTTATCTGTTCCGCAAACTGTGCCAAGTACCGTTCATCCGCATGCTCACGAAGTTCGGCGGCGCGTTCTCGCGCCATGCGCCGCTGCTCCTCGTCGCCCAGGCATTCCTTCTCGGCCCTCTCCAACGCCGCCTCTTCCACCAGCAGTCCCTGCCGTTCGTATCTTCCCCGGGTGCGGCTGAACTGCACGACGACCGCAGAGAGGCTGGAGTACTTGCGGCTTCGTCGCGTCAGCGCCGTATCCCCTCGTGGCAGGAACACCAGGTGGTCCAGATCGGCGCACGCCAGACAGAGCGGCTTCTGTTTCTCCATTCTGAGAAAGCTGCCTTTCCACAGTTCCGCGCCACATTCGGAGCAAACCGATTCTCTGCGTATCATGAAAACAACAATTCCCTGCTCCTCTGATTTTCCGCCTTCACTCTCTTCCATTGATCCCTCCTCCGACGCTCATGGAAGCAACGCATGTTCCTTACAATAAAACTCTTATACCACGGCGTCTTTTCATTTTGTGCTCGGATTGCGTTGGCCACGCGGGCTACGTGCGAATGGATTCCCTGGCTGATGTTCTGATTCGGCTGGAAGAACGGAATTGCTGCGGGGCCCGCCCTGAGGCCCCGGACCATTGGCGGCCAGGGCCTGATGGGGATTTGAGAGCCTGGATTCAGGGCGGACCGGAAAGCCCGTCCTATTGTGGCTCCTTCGCCCCGGCGGCCGGCCGTGCGGAGCCGGCGTCGAGGTGGTTCCAGTTCAAGATTGCATTGAACGCAAGATTGAAGCTGCCGTGCGTCTCGTAGCGCCAGAACGGACGGTTGGCAAACATCACGACATGGCCCTTGCCGAGCGGCGCATCGATCACCAGCGCGCGTCCGGCGAGTGCCTGCTGGCCAACGAGGCCGCCGCTGAGCAGCATGTCGTTCGGATCGTTCGGGAAGCGCAGGATCACACGCGGCTGCGGCGCTTGATCGCCGCCGCCTGCGCCACCCCGGCCGCCCCCACCCGCACCGCGCCCGCCGCCTCCAGGCGCGCCGGGTCCGCCCTCGCGAGCCCCGGCCGGCGCCGGCGGAGGTCCCTCGAGCGTCGTCAATGTCGGCTGGACCGCATTCGGGGTCAGATTCATGCCGACGCCGGGAATCTGGCTGCCGCCGCGCCCGCCACCGCCCCCGAATCCGCCACCGCCCGCGTTCAGCACGGGGCCGGAGCTGAAGTAAACCGCGAGGTTGTCGCTATCGTAGCCGTAGGCAATCGGGCTGTTTCTGTCCACGAACTGCGATTTCATTACGACGCCACGCGCAAACAGGCCCGCCGGTTCTTCGATGGTGACTCCGCTGACCAGGTGGTAGTCGGGGAAGATGGTCGCCGTCGAGCCTTCGGTAATGAGCAGGCCGCCCTCCTGCACGAACTTCATCAGGTTGATAAGCCCTTCGAAGCCCATGCCTCCGCGGATGTCGTCGGCCGAATCCTGTACGCCCAGGTTGGGCGTCAGATCCGACTTCCTATATGGGATCGGTTCGGCGCCCTGCACGCCATTCACTTGCGATTCGGCCGTTCCGCCGACGTGCGGGAAGATGATCACGTCATACTTCTGCCGCAGGTTCGGCTCGCGCAGCTTCGTGTCGCCGATGAAGGTGTAGGGGATCTTCATCCTATCGAACGTCATCCGCACCCAGCCCTCGTTCTGGGTGTTCGACCAGGAGTGCACGTACGCGATCCTCGGCGTCACCATCTCGTGCATTTTCACGGCCGGCGCCGATTCGACCGCATAGGCTGCCAGGCTGTACTCCTTGATCGAAGCTTCCAGCGCCGACCGATCGGCATTCGAAATGATAATCGCGCCGGCTGTGAATTTCCGGCCGGCTGCTTCGAACGCTTCTTCGGCTGCCTGCATCTTCACGTCCCTGTTGGCGAAACGGAACGGCGCGAGGCTGGTGTCTCCATTGTGATCGACGATGATCACGCTGCCGGAACCGGTGATCGTGCCCGGCACCTTCGCGTCTGCCGCGAGCAGTGTCATCGGCTGGTCAAGCACCGCCTTGTCCTCGAGCTTCGCCACCTTCACGTTGCGCAGCAGCGGGAGCGACCAGCCGGTGTCGTCGTACGGGCTCGGGTTGGCCGGCGAGAAGAACTGGGTGTCGAGGAAATTGACAGCGCAGCGGCTGTAAGGCTGATCCATGCGGACGATATAGTCGCCTGCGGCCACCTGCACGTTGCCTGCGGTGAATCCGCTGTTGGCCGCGTGCACCTCGATGCCTTCCTGCCGCAGCAGGTTTACCAGGCTGGCGGCTTCACCGCGGCGGCGCTGACCGGCCGGAATTACCCACGCGAACAGTGGGCCGTCCTTGCCGAGGGCGACCGCGCGTTTGTTCTTCAGGTAATAGTTTTCGAGGAGCATTTCGCGGTTCTTCGCCGTGAACTGCAGAGCGAGGAGCAGCCCCGACTGCTGGATGTTCACGTTGTTGCGCGGGCCCCAGTTGATGCGCGGCAGCGGCGGATTCGGCCGGTACCACTCCTTGCTGCTCTGGGTAACAACCTCGCGGTTCGCCGGGCCGTAACTCTCGGTTTCGTAGAACCGGCCGATCGAGTTGTGCAGGTTGGCGATCCAGAACAGGTAGTTGGGCACCCAGCCGTCGTAGAACGAACCGGTCCAGACGCCGGGCACGCCGCGCTTGGTCATTTCCGCGACCTCGAATTCCGAGATCTGCCACCACTCGTTGGTCAGCACGGGATCGACCGCCGTGTTGTAAGGCCCGGCGCCCGTCGACGCGTACAGGTAGTCCGAAGATTCGTGCAGGTCGTGCATCACCGTGGGGTGCCATTCAAGATAGGTGCGGAGCACGTTTTGAGTGAGCTTCAATCCCAGACCCAGGCCGTCGCGGTTGTTGTCGTGAGCGACATACTGCCCCCACCAGATGAGCGGCATGCGCTTGCCGGTCTTCTTCTGATAGTAGAGGTTGTCCACGACCTTCTCGCGGCCGTCCACTTCCACCACGGGCGTGAGGAAGACAATCGTGTTGTTGCGGATGTTCTGGATAAACGGCGTCTCCTCGACGATCAGCCGATAGGCGAGCTCCATCTGCATTTCGGCGCTCCCCGTCTCACCCGAGTGCAGGTTTCCCGTTGCCCAGTAGATGGGTTTTCCGGTGGCGATGAGCTGCTGCGCCCGCGCGTCGGTCAATTTCCGCGGGTCGGTAAGATCGGCCAGGATCTTTTTGTAGTTGTCGAGCGCCTTGATGGTTGCCTCATCGGCGATGGCCAGGACGATCATGTCGCGGCCTTCCTCGCTCTTCCCGATGGTGAAGAGCTTCGAGCGCCCAGGCGCCGCCTTGGCGAGGGTCTCGAAGTAGGCCTTGATGTCTTTGTAGTAGGTGAGTTCGTCCGGCGTGCCCGGGATCCGGCCGAGGGCCTTGAGCGGCGTGGGCACCGTAGCCGACGCGGGCAGGTGATCCACGAGTTCCGTCAGGATACGTGGATCCTGCGTGTATTCCTTGATCTTTGCGGTGTACTCCTCGTCCATCTTCTGAACGGCGTCGGGTTTCGCCGCGATCTTTTGGCTCTGGGCGATCAAGCTGCCGCCCAATGACAGCACAACCACAATTGCTAAGAAAGCGCAGCGGAGGGTATATCTCCGCATCCAACCGATTGTCATGGTTTCCTCCTCTGGGCAGAAGGGCGCGTCGGCCGCGCCGGGGCCCTCGCTTAGATACAGTTGCGCGCATCTTAAGGGTTCCTTATCCAGGACCACAAGGGGAAATTTCGGCGGGCGAGATCTGGTGTCAGGTCCGGAATATTGGTTCTGCTTAATTATTGCGAGGGAAGGATCCCTTCAGGCTCTGCAGCTCGCGCTCGATGGGCCATTCGGTGAAGGCGAGGATGAACATCATCACCAGATTGACGATGGGCAGAAACATCAGGCAGCCCATGGCAGGGTGGAAGCCGGCCTTTTTATAAATAAAGAACCATGGGACCATGGCCACAAGTGCCAGCACAGCAATAAAGACAATCAGGACCAAGGGCAAAAAGGGCAGTACGTTATTATTAAACATGCGTTCCTCCTCTTTTGTCTTCTATTTCGAGCCGGCGGAATGCCATCGCGATCGTCGACGAACGATCGGATCAATGCCGGTACTCTGATATGGCGCTTTTCTGGCTACGGCTCGGTTTTTCCCCCTGTCTCGTCATCAACGCCGTTCCCGGCGCTGCTTTCGTAATCGCGAAGCAGCGACTGGGCAGCTTCCAGTTGGGATTCCAGGACTTTGATTCGGATGGTGGCAAGTCCATCGACGGTGAACGGATATATGTTATGGGGAACCTGGGTCAGGAGGACACAGTGGATCCCCGATTCTTCCAGGAGGCCGTGAACAATGTTAGCCTCCGATTCACTCTGCGTCATCATCAGGGCGGCGAGTTTGTCATGATCAAGATGTTCTTCGTCGGCCATGTGCGACCTCCATCTTCAGCCAGTTAAAGATGACCTATTTAAATCCCAATGCTCCCTTGCTGGTGCTCTTCGCAATTTCGAAATCATTCGATTCGAGCAGGTTGTACATGTTCTGCTGCAGCGTGATGACGGCTTTCTTATATGCGATCAGAGCCTGCAAAGCCGCTCCCTGCGCAGAAGAAAGATCGGCCTGGCGCTGGAGCACCTGGAAGTTCTGGCTCATGCCGGCCCCAAAGCGCTCAGTCTCGCCCTCGAACTGCTCCTGGGCAAAGCGAAGCGAAACCTTGGAAGTCTCCACGCGCTGGCGGCTGGTCTCCAGAGCTTCGACGGCGTTGCGGATCTGGACGATGATGTTTTGCTCGGTCTTCGTCCGGTTCATGACCAGCTGCCGTTTTGTGATCTGGGTTTGCGCCAGCTGTGAATCGACGGTCCTCGATTTGATCGGTATCTGGACATTGAATGCCACGGTCCAGTTAAGGAGGCCTTCGGTGAAGATGGTTTTATAGGCGACAGGAAGGCCGCCGACGAATTGTGTGGGAATCGTCGGTGCGCCGGAGGAGTAGGACTGGGGCCCCGCCGTCCCGTTGGCTCCGAAAGTGCCGACGACGTCGAATTGCCACTTCTTCAGATTTTTCTGGGTCTCGTACGTGATGTCGTTCTGCTGCAGCTGAAGGTCGTACTGTTCCAATTCCGGCCGGTTTTTCAATGCAGTATTGATGGACTCATCGAGAGCCACCTGGTACTCCTTGAAGTCGGGCGACTCGGTCGGGACGATGGTTTGATGCCAGATGTCTCCGTTCCGATCGCTCGAAATCATGTTCCTCAAAGCATTCTCATTGCTGAGAATGACTTCTCTTGCGCGAATCAAATCGATTTCACGGGTAGCCTGGGTGGCCAGGGCTTCCGTGACGGTGATGGAAGCCAGGGTGCCGATTTCGACCTTGGCCCGGTTCTGTTCCACCGTGAGCCTGGCCAGCTCAACTGACTGGCGCTTGATGTCGTAATCACGTATGGCGCCGACCAAATCCCAATATAGGCCCTGTATGGCTGCGATGGTGTTGGTGACGCCCTGCTTGAACTTGCTGTCGTTGCTCTTGAGATCGAGATTGTACAGCCTGATGTTGCTGCGGGTCTGGTCGATCCGGAAATTTCGCCAAAGTGGCTGCGTGACCTGAATCTGGGTGCTTCCCTGGAATTGGGGTGTGAACAGGGATGCTGTCTGGTTGGTGTCGCTGCGGCTGGAGTTGAAGGTCGCCGTGATCGCGCCGCCCGTGGGGATATTCTGAACGACGGACACATTCCAGTTGGCGGTATCTCTCTGGTTAAATCCGGTCAGCGACTTGTTGGTTATGTTCGTGTTGGCCGACTTGCTCCTGCCTGTTCCCGCGTTCACATTGATTGCGGGATCATAATACCCTTGCGACTGGATCACCCGCTGCTGGTAAAAGGCTTCGTTGGTTTCGGAGATCGCGATGTCCAGGTTGTTCTGCAAGGCGAGCTTGGTCAGCTCTTTCAGGGAGATGCGCAGAGCGGTTCCATCCTTCTCCGCCTGTTCGATGGGGCTGACGAGAGATAGGGCGACCGGCGCAGTCTCAGCGCTTGGACGCTTTTCCTGCGCGAAGGGCCCCGGCGATGGACTCCACGACACCAAAGCCGCAATGGATAACGTCATCAAAAGACCGCGCATGAGGCATCTGCCCCGAGCGGAAAAGGCGCCAATGATTTTCATAACAACTCCTTACGTATGCCTTAGTTTACGAGGCATGATACTACTGAAACTGAATACGATAGGCTAACCGGCACGTTTCAACAAGAGAAAAGCCGCCAAGACAAGGGCAAATGATTGGGAAAGCATGCAAGGAGCTTTTAGTTGGTTGAAAGCACCTGCAATGGGCTACAATGCGCGATATTTTGCCGGGGGGGGGTGCGGATGGCTCGTGGAGAAAGACCTGCTGACTTTCACTTGACTGCCGTGGATGCTGCTGCAAAAGAATTGCCGCATCAATCGGCGTTGCGCACGGCGCTGGCAGGTCTGATCGGGAATGTGCTCGAGTGGTTTGATTTTGCTGTGTATGATGCTCTACGGTCTCATCGGTCTGGCATTGATGCTTCCCATGAAGGAAACCAACCAGCACTCGCTCGGCGATTGACGTCAGTTTTCAAGGGGCTTCGTCTGGATTCGCGCGCAGTCTGACAAGAGGATACCCGCGATGCATCTACAATTCATTGATTGGATTATCGTTGCTTTTACACTCGGTATCTGCTTCATCCCTGCGTTGTTCTTCGCCAAGCGCGCGGGCAAGAGCACGTCGGAGTTTTTCGTTTCCGGCCGCTCGGTGCCCTGGTGGCTGGCGGGGCTCTCGATGGTGGCCACTACCTTCAGCAGCGACACTCCCAACCTGGTGACAGACATCGTGCGCCGCAACGGCGTGGCCGGGAACTGGGTCTGGTGGGCGTTTGTATTGACCGGCATGTCCACCGTGTTCTTTTACGCACAGCTCTGGCGGCGCTCAGGTGTCATGACCGACCTTGAATTCTATGAGATCCGCTATTCCGGGAAGGCGGCCAGCTTCGTGCGCGGATTCCGATCGGTCTACCTCGGATTGTTTTTCAACTGCATGATCATGGCGACGGTGAACCTGGCTGCCTGCAAAATCGCCGGAGTGCTGTTCGGCCTGCCGCGATGGCAGACCCTGCTGATCTGCGGCGTCCTCAATGTGGCGTTTGCGGCGCATTCCGGATTATGGGGCGTGCTCGTAATCGACATGATCCAGTTCTTTATCAAGATGACCGCCGTGATCGCCGCGGCTTACTTTGCCCTCCAACTGCCGCAAGTCGGCGGGCTGCATGGCCTGGTGGAGAAGCTCTCTGCCCTGAAGGGCCCGAACGGATTGAACTATCTGAACATATTGCCCGATTTCACAAGCAACTGGGATCTGGCTGTAGCAGTTTTCATCATGCCGATTGCTGTGCAGTGGTGGGCCGTCTGGTATCCCGGCGCGGAGCCCGGAGGAGGCAGCTACATCGCGCAACGCATGCTGGCCTCGAAATCGGAAAAAGATTCTCTGGGCGCCGTTCTGTTCTTCAACCTGGCGCACTATGTGCTGCGCCCGTGGCCCTGGATCCTCGTGGGGCTGTGTTCGCTGATCAT
>Ga0315284_10004673_pt1 | contig 19429 bp, 41 predicted proteins | sample YL17G09_16_MG_FD_203696 | JGI IMG/M metagenome (GOLD analysis project Ga0315284, IMG submission 203696) | Sediment microbial communities from Yellowstone Lake, YNP, Wyoming, USA - YL17G09_16 | ecosystem: Environmental > Aquatic > Freshwater > Lake > Sediment | place: USA: Wyoming | collected... | reverse complement strand
AATACATAAAAAATAGAAAAGTTGATAGAATTTTATTTGGTATAAAAGAAAAAGAAGAGATTATAAATATACACGACCCAGAGTGTGAGAATTATAGGTTTTAGATGTTATTTGGATATTTAGGGTATATTTGGCATCTTTTTATACATAGAAACATGACTGAACTATATTCAAAACAACCAAAGATTTTAAGTGAGCATGGAACTTATATAGCTGAATTTAAGTGCATGTGTGGTCAAAAGATAACGATGAGGGTACGTTTATGAGTAATGACCGTAAAACAATTTCATTCACAGGCGATTGGCACATCGGTCATGAGAACTCTATCAAGTTTGACAACAGGCCTTTTAAAGACACTAAAGAGATGCATGAAGTACTTATAGCTCGATATAATGCTCAAGTGCCTGTAGACGGTATATGTTATTTTTTAGGTGATATAGCGACTCACTCTTCTGAATTAACTAAAAGTGTTATGTCTCAGTTGAATGGCACTAAAGTCATAATCGTCGGTAACCACGATAAAAAAGCTAATGCGCTATATGCTATGGGGTTTAATGTTGTATTGAATAGCGCAACCATATATATACAGGGTGAACGAGTTACTTTAAGCCACTGTCCTTTGCGTGGGGTATTTCGTGAAGACACCTCAGATATGAAAGGTTCTACACCTGGAGAAATGTGGCATGGTGAAGGCAGACATAAAGCGTTCTCAGTGGAAAATGAAGGTCAATTTCACTTACATGGACACATTCATTCGCCGAACGGAGGTAAGTCTACTAAAATACTAGGGCGTCAATACGACGTAGGGGTTGTAGCTAACAAATATGCTCCAGTACCTATGTCAGTAATAGAATCGTGGATAGCAACAACTAAAAACAAAGAAAAGGAGCTTAAAAATGAAAACTAAAAAAGACATACGCACTATAGATGATATGTTTTTCCTTCTTAGACTCCTCAATATACTTAAACGCCTACGTACATATCAACAAATGCCATGGACTTTCGAACAATATATTAATGCCTTAAATAGCACTCAAAAATACAACTATAACAGATTCGATATAAAGTCATTATAATACGGAGTATATACATGGGTATTTTTTCCACAAAAAGACTTACAGATATAGCGGTTGCAGAAAAAGAAGAGTTAAAAGAACCTTCTCAATATGACATTATAGTCCATGACAATGACTATACCTCATATGAAGAGGTTATTATGATTTTGTCACAAGCATTTGACATGAATCAAAATGATGCATTAGCTATTGCAGATAAGGTAAATAAAGAAGGTAAGGGCAAGTGTGGTTCTTTTAGTAAAGAAGTTGCCGAGATGAAAATAATACTAATTGGCACTCTTAAAGAATCTTTAGTACAACTGTTTCCAACTCGAGCCAACGAAATAAGAATGTTGAAATTTACTGTTCAAAAAGCATAGGGGAACCAATGACCAACAAAATTACCGAAGAACTGTTTAATGGCGTAGTAAGTACTTCAAACATAGACACGATTTCAGTATGTAAGTTCTTTCGATATTGTTTGCATGATGAATATGCAGAAAATTTAGAGTATCTAAAGTCTAGAGGTACTGACATTAAGACACTCAAGAATACACTAGATCAACATATCATTGAAGAAGATAATCAACTTCAAGCGTTCTCTCAATTAAGAGGCATGATGCAAATAGGTCGAAAGCAGCAAGCCATGGAAACTGTAGTTATGACACCCGATCTTAAGAAGGTATTTGAAAAAGCAAAAGTTGAAGTAACTAAAGACCAACGATCAATGTATTTTGAGGATTTAGTCAATGCAGTTTTTGAGATGGAGAAGTTAGACCCAGATATGTATATAACTTTCTACATGAAGAAGTGTGGATATGTTCATGCTCCATCTAGTTCAGTTGGCACTAAAGGTAATTACAAATTTTTAAGTGAATTCTGTGATGATTTAGCTGTAAAAGCCAGTAAGAAATTAATAGACCCATTAATAGGTCGTAGACAAGAAGTCGATCGAATGGTAGAGATTTTAGCGCACTATAAGAAAAAGAATCCTATGTTAATAGGTTTACCTGGTGTTGGTAAAACAGCTGTAGTTGAAGGCTTGGCAATGCTGATTCAGCAAGGTCAAGTTCCAGAATCTCTTAAGAAATCCAGAGTATACTCTTTAAACGTAGGTAATATTTTAGCTGGTTCTAAGTTTCGTGGTGAATTTGAAGAAAAAGTAAAAGGCGTTTTAAATGACCTTAAAAAACTACGAGACAAAGATTTCATCAATGGAATACTTTTTATCGATGAAGTACATCAAGTTTTAGGTGCTGGAGCAGGCGGTTCAAAAGAAGGCGTTGATCTAGCGAATATGATCAAGCCTAGTTTAGCTAATGGCGATCTAAGTTGCATTGGTGCTACGACAGACGACGAATATAATCAAAAGATCACTAAAGATAAAGCCTTAATGAGACGATTTCAAGTAGTGAAAATAGAAGAACCGTCTCAGAAAGAAACTATACGCATCTTAGAACAAGGTGTCAAGCCTGTTCTAGAGAAATACCATACTGTCCGATACAGTAAGGAAGTAATAGAGCGCGTCGTAGAGCTGTCAGGTCAGTACCTAACGACTCAATACTTCCCAGATAAGGCTATTTCAATAATGGACTCAATTGGCGCTAGAATTAAAACTACGCATAAAGGTGCCAGAGTAGATACATCAATCGACGACGTCGAAGAAGTTATCTCAATTATTACCGGAACCCCTATTTCGGCATTTAAGAAAAACAAAGACAAAGAGTCATATGTCGATATCGCCAAGAATATCAAAGAAGTTATTTATGGTCAAGATGAAGCAGTAGATATTGTTGTTGAACAAGTTGAACTTGCTAAATCTGGCCTAAGAGATTCTGGTCAACCTATTGGTTCTTTCTTATTGTTAGGTCCAACTGGAACTGGGAAAACTGAGTTAGCTAAGCAAATTGCAGCTCAAACTGATTCTAACTTCTTTCAACTAAATATGGCTGAATATTCAGAAGAGCATTCAGTGGCTAAGTTATTTGGCGCGCCTCCAGGTTATGAAGGCCATGATGCTGGTGGAGTTTTAACTAACCAAGTCATGAAGTATCCTCACACGATACTTTTACTAGACGAGATCGAGAAAGCCAATAAGAAAGTATATGATGCACTATTGGGCATCGTCGATGGTGCCAGAATGACTGACGGTAGAGATAACGTGGTAGATTTTAGTAGTGTTCTAATATTAATGACCTCTAACGTTGGTGCAGCAATTGCAGCAAAAACAAAGAGACCATTAGGTTTTATGTCATCTGATGTAGAAGAGCTATCTGCTAAAGCCAATGCCATGTCTGGTGTTTTAAAAGATACATTCGCACCTGAGTTTAGAAATAAACTAAGTGGCATAGTAAAGTTCAATTCTTTATCGAAAGATAATATGATCAAAGTAGTTGAAAAATTCATTAAAATAGCTCAACTCAAGTTGAGCGTTAAAGGTATTAAGTTACAGGTCAATAAGAAGGCTAAAGAACTAATCGCTGAAAAGGGTTTTGATCCAGCAATGGGTGCTAGACCAATTAAGCGTGAAATCGATACCTCCATCACTAAACAATTAGTGAAACCATTATTAAAGCAAGAATTAGTTGCTGGTGATACGGTTAAAGTGTCAGTAAGTGGTGCTCAAATTAAGTTAGAATTCATTAAGCCAAAAATAAAAGAAGATACTATTCCAGAAGAAACTATAGATGCGCAACAATAATTTTAAAGATATTCTAAATATAGTTAGGCTTTTAGAATTCTTGAAGCGATTAGGCGTACACTTTAAAATAGTTGATAAAGATGGATTACAGACAGAATTAAGAGTAAGTTATTTTAGATCACCAATAGAATATGAGGAGTTTCACGATGCGTATCATAGTCTTAATAATTTTTAGTTTATTACTAGTAAGTAGTTGTGGCAATAGAGTGAGTAAAAATGAAAGCAACGGCTTAATATATGAAGTTAAACACCTAGGTTTTGGTAGTAGTAGCGATGATTTTGTTAAAATTTGCAACGAAGCCGGTGTTTGTTATTGTAAAGATGACTCTAGTCGTCCTACACAAATACCATGTGAATTCTATGATACATTATAAGGAGTTTTAATGAGACTTATATTTAAAGGTTTGTGCGTAGATGCCGGAAATTTATCTTGTATGTTAAAATCTGAGATAAATTATGAAAAAAGTAAATTAGTTAAAACTCATAAAATCGAAAAAGGTCTTTATAGAGTAACTCTGTCATCTAAAGATACATGGAACGGTATATCTAGTTCGGTAGGTTTTATCAATGTTAAAAAGAAAACAGATACATTAATAATTGGTGATGCTTGTTATTCTATTCAAGAAGACAAGTGGAGTGAATTCTTAGATAAAACAGGGTTTTTAGGAAATATGCACGGTTTTGGTGTATGCATGAACACTGGTGGTGATGGGAGTTTTAATTTAACGATTAAAATAGAACCTATAAAAGAAGAACCATTGAGTGAGTACGAAATAAGAATTAATAACGCAAAAGAATTTATCGCAAAAAACATAAATAAAGCAGACACTATAAATAAACTTAAAAAATTAGAAGAAAAGTTTAGAGAAAAATTTATAAATAAGCAGCTATATAGTCCAATAATAAACGATATCAGAGATAGTATAACAGATAAAATTCATGAAAAACAATATTCAGATTTAGATAAAAGATTAAATGAGTTAAAGTAGTTATGAGAAACACGGCACAAGTACTACAAATTATTGAAAAACTACAAGATATAGTTAATGACGAACTTATGGGCTCTATAAAATATGATAATAACTTATATAAAATAGGCATTACATATCGTACTAGAGATGATAGAGTTGAGTCGTTATGTTATAGAGGACCAGTTTCTACTATAAAAATAAGAATAGATGAAAGCTCTTACAGTAGACGACTATATTATGAATTTACTGTACATACTGAGTCATACTCAGTAGAAAATTGGATAGAACTACCTAATCATTTTAAGTTTTTATATGTCATATGGAGAAGGTGGAGAGAATTATGTTCTCGTTTAGAAAAAAGAAAGAAAAATAAAGATAAAATTGATGATCTAATAAAACACAAAAAAGAACAACAGCAATTTAATGAAATGATCCATCGCGCGTTTCCAGATGAAATAGACGGCATTATATTAGGCAAAGACAAGGACTTAGATGTTTGATTTACTTAAAATTTCTATAAAAAGTCAAGTTGAATATATCTCTTCTAAAATAAAAAATAAAGAACATAAAGAGCGTTTCTTGAAAACTATAAAACTTATCGATGCATCAAACAGCAACACTATGGCTGATTATACTAATGCTTTTAATCATGTTTTTTGGAGTTTTACAGTTAAACCAATACAATATAATTACTTAATCTTTAAAAAAGATCTTAAATACGAGACTTTAGCCTATGAAACTATAAATGATATTGTAAAAAGTATAAATAAAAGATTCGTATACGGTCATTCTAAAATATACTTAGGTATGTTTAGTGATATAAAAACCGATCCGATTATTCGATAACGACAGATCCATGTCCTGTATGAGTATTTTTAGCTCTAGAAAGAAAATACGGGACTTCTTTAAGTCTAAAGAAAAAGATACAATATAATAAAGGAGTTTTATGAGTGAAGTAAATGAAAAAGAACATTCAGGTGAAGTACAAAACAAAGTTAACATTTCACCAGAAGATTGTGATGCAGTTAAAAAATACTGTAGTCACTTTGGTGTTCCAGGTAGCCTAGATTTAGATAAAGCCGTAGAGGCATTCAAAGCTGCACCAACTTTTGAGAATCAGCAAAATATCAAATTGGAAGTTTGTAAGTGGATTATCGAAGGTAATCATGAATCTTTCAAAGATTCACTTTGGGATGCACCTAAGAAAGCAGCAGAAGAAGTAGTTTATGATCTTCAATTCGATAAAGATCTTAAAGAAGAACTAATTCTTCCAGCAAAAAGTGAATAATTTGCGCAGTAAACATACGCTTGTATCAGGGTCAATTACTATAACACACGAAATATGGTCTTGCGAAGATTGTGGTGAGAAGTATTTTTCCATTAAAAAGATGGTAATTCGTAAGGCGTATGTTACATCTAATACTACTAATTGCTTAAAACTGAAGCAAGCTAATCAAATCGTGGGTCTTAGTGTTTTGTTTGCTACTCTTGCGAAGATGGGGGTTTTGCCTTCTGAGTATCTTGAAATTTCTTTGCCTGTTTATAGTGATAGTTGTCAACGGCATTTACGTCACCCGATGACGTAATATGATCAAGCATCTTGCCTTTTATGCGCCTAGAGGCGTAAGTACTAAAGTCAACTCCACGCTTGGGATCGTATTTATGAAAGGCATCTATAAGACCGTGTACTCCGGCAGAGTGTAGATCAGTAATATCGATATGTGGTGGTAAACCGCCTTTAAAAAGGCTGTTAGCGTGCAGATTAATAGTAGGTGCCCACTCAGTAACCATATCATTTAGGTGATCTTTTTTAACATCAGTCATAAGTGTATTATACCATGATAAGTATAAAGGATATATGTTTTACGATTCAGAAAGAATAAGAAGAAAAAATATAAAGTATGATAAATTAAAGGCTTATGAGATGGCTATTGGTTTATTGGCTAAAAATAACATAAAAGAATGCCTTCATACTATAAATCTTCTAATCGAAGATACCCCAAATGAATATAAAAAGTCAATGTTAATTTTAACAAAGAAAACATTACAACAAATGGAGAGTGCGAATGAGTGCGCTACAAAAAACGATACTAGCAATATTTAGTGGTATAGTTTTACTTATTATAGCATTTTGGGTGTGTTCTGCAGAATGTGCTGATTTCACATACACACCCCCAACTAATAATAAATATTACCCAATTATAATGATCGAAAACACAGAATCATTGTATGCATGTTCAGCATTTGTTATTTCAGACACTATTGCAATAACAGCAAGTCATTGCGTACAATATAGCTCTTATTATCTAAAGAATCAATTAGCTAAAGACCTAGAGGATTCTAAGAAAACAGAGCAGTCATTAGAGGCAGATTTAAAATTATTACAGTCTTGTATGTTCACCACTTGTATGGAAAAGTACTATTACGCAAAGGATGCTTTGCAAAAAGAGATTTTCACAAGAGAAAAAGCTAAAAAAGCCAAACCAGATAAATTCTCTGTATTTAACTCTAATGGAGAAGAAGTAGAAACTAATGCAATAGCTTTATATAATTCTCGTTTTTCATCATTACATGCCGTAAGAGACTATGCCCAAATAAAAGGTAATTTTAAGAAATTTAATAAATTACCCATTAATACTAGTAATTTTTTTGTTAGACCAGGCGATAACCTAACTGCGTGCGGTTATGCTGAAGGAATTACACCGCTTTCCTGTACAGCATTAACTGCTATTAGTAATTTTCAATTTAGATATTCAGCTAATGGATATATAGTACAAGGAATGAGTGGTGGACCGGTATTTGACTCTACTGGTACTGTTGTTGGTATTATAAGTTCTGTTGAACTAAATAGAGTAAATTTTACACCAACTATCGGTATTGGCATAGGCATATATGATGAGTAGCGAATTTGAAGTTCTTAAGGCAATACTAGATACTTCATCTAAAAATGATAAACTTAGTATTCTGCAAGATAACATCGGGTTGCCTGATTTAGCAAAAATGCTAGATGCTACATTCAACTACAAACGTAGATTCTATATTAAGAAATTCGATTTACCATCTGCACTTAAAGTTAGTAAAGTAAAAAATGAAGAATTCTTTGATCTTTTAAACTTATTAGAAAAAAGAACAATCACTGGCCATATTGCTAAAAATGCAGTAGAAGAGTTGTTTTCTAGATGTAATATAGAGCAACAAGTGTGGTACGGTAAAATATTACGCAAAGACCTAAAGGCTGGTTTTTCTGTAGATACCGCCGTAAAAGCTGGTTTTGATATTCCAGTATTCGATGTAATGCTTGCCAAAGATGGCAAGAAATGTAAGTCCTTGAGTAAGGTTATGTCTAGTGGTGTATATGCAAGTCCTAAATTCGATGGATTTAGATGCTTAAGTCATATTGTCGATGGTGAAGTAACTCTATATTCAAGAGCTGGAACTATCTACGATAACTTCCCACAAATAGAAGAATCTTTAGCAAAATGCTTCCCTAATGGAGAATATGTATTCGACGGGGAAATTATGTCAGATGATTTTCAGGCTATGCAAAAATCAGCTTTTGCTAACAAACGTGGAACCACAGTCGGTGATGTTAAATATTTTATTTTTGGATATGTTCCAGCAGAAGAATGGGTTAAGCTCGATTTTAAAATGAAGACTGTTGATAGACTATATGAACTAAGTAAATTATCTCATAATTTTGATGCCAATTTAGTGTTAGTAGAACAACACCTAGTAAATAAAATAGATGACGTTTTAGCCTTAGAGATTAAATGGGTTAGTCAGGGATATGAGGGTGCGATTGCTTTGCCTAGCAGTATTCCGTATTATCTAGGTAAAGTAACTAATAAAATGATGAAGTTTAAGACCTTTATATCATGGGATTGCGAGATCGTAGGTTTCTATGAAGGCAAACCAGATACTAAGCACGAAGGTCGTTTGGGCGGATTAATAGTCATGCAAGAAAATGGCAAGTTATGTCGTGGAGCTGGAGAGTTATCAGATGAAGATAGAGAATATATATGGGCTAATCAAGGTGAATTCTTAGGACGAATAGCTGAATTTGGCTATCAAAAACTATCACCTGAAGGTGTTATGATATTCCCTCAATTTCGTCGTTGGAGAAATATAACCAATAGTTCAGGTAAAATTTAATGGATGGATCAGGTACTGTAGTTCTTGAATTTGAATGCTTTTTATATAAGTGCGGCATAGAGAATTTTATAGATAATTATAAACTTTCTAACTATTGGTGGAATTTTTATGAAAAAACAAATTATTGATTTCTTTAAAGAAGCTTGGTGGGTTTGGAAAGATGGATATAATTATGAAATTAAAACTAAATACGCAGTTCGTGAATTAACTCATCTACTTCAAAAATCTGGAGTATCAATGCCTGGCGACTTAGAACTTCATAAGTTTTTTGATTACAATTCGCCTCTATATAAGCATTGGATTAATAAAGGTTTTGAAACATATATGCGATCCAATAAAAGAAAAAGATCATGATTAAAGAAACAATAACAAATTTAGCAATAACAATACTCGAAAAAGCATTACGATTTTTTGGGCTTAAACAAATTAGAAATTGGCATAAAGATGATAGTTCCAAGGCAGTACAAGATTTAGACTTACTGCTTATTAGACTTGGTATTGAGTCAGAAGAAGACTTTCTATCATATGGGTTTTTTATGAATCTAGTCTTTTATTGGATCGAAGTTGGCGAATGGGAGATACCCTATGATAAATAAGATAAATAAATTATTACGATTTTTTGGAATAAAGCGATATAAGCTAAATAAGCGCATATTTTGGACTAGAGCTGACTCGAAAGCAGTGTTTGGTTTATGTAATTTATTAGAATGTCTGAACTTAGATGGTGGCGATAATGAATTTTATAGAGTGAGTCTTGATATTAGGCTTTTTGTGTATTGGAAAAAGGCTATCAATGAATAAGAAAATAGAATGTTTAACAAGACTTTTAGATGCAGATATGTTCTACGAGTTTAGTGAATGGTTGACAGATGTTAAATTAAGCTCTACAGATACATTCACTAATATTTCATCTAACCACGAAAGAGCTGAAATTATATTTACGATTTTAACTAAAGCCCATAAAAGTGGTAAATTACTTTTATTAGATTTTGAATGGGTTATTTTACCAATAGAACAAATTAAAGTAACATGTGTAACCCTTTCATTAGTGAAAGAGTTTATTTACTCGGCTTAATATATGAACTTTCCACTTAGTGATGTATTTCAATTGTTGGCAGACTTAAATGTAATACCAAATGACCCAATAATATTAGGACTGGGACCTTACGACAAATATCTTGAAGCAGCTAGAGTACACGATGATACATATAAACTTGATAAAACTGAACCAGAAGCCATACAAAAACCAGATAATTTTTTATTTTAAGTATAATTTATATATGATTTGCACGACGCAATATCAACAACGTTTAGGGAGTATTACATGGAACAAGTATCACAAAAACAGGCAGTAGTCAACGAAGTCAAGGCAATTCTTGGAACTAGTTTTGACGAAACCAAATCAGCAAGAGAGCTTTTAACTAAAGATCAGATTAAAACTATCTGTGCCAACATTACAACTAAGATCATTGCTGGTGAAATTTTTTATGGTTCTTCAAAAGAACTACCAGATGTTTCTTCTTACGTACCAGGTATGGTTTCTAACCACCTAAGAAAAGCTAAAGAACTTAACGGTGGAGCAAGCTATGAACCTAAAAATGGCGGTGGAAAACGCGATCAACAAGTTTTAGAACTATCTAAATTACTAAAAACTCTACCTGAAAATTCAGAAGAATTTAATCAAGTAGTTGAAGCTATTGCTGCTCGTAAACTAGAAATTGGGTTCATTCAGAAAGAAAGAAAACCTAAAAAACTAGTTAAACCAAATCCTATTAACATGGAAATGCTACCAGAATCTCTACGTATTTTAGCTGAATCACTCATTAATGTATAATTTTTAGCCTCCGTTGCAAGACGGAGGTCACTTTTAAAGGGGTATAGTTTATGTTCATTATTATCTTGGTTACAGTTTTTTTTGGTGTCGCCTCTACTTCTTCAGTACCATGCGATGAAAAATGCTTTCAAGACCGCATTGCCCAAGAAGCTAAAGATACCTCTGCTGGACGTTAGAACCGATTCGAATATATAACATGAGTGTGTTTAAAAAAATATTATTCGTGTTTGCAGGTTTATATTCAGGTTCATTATTTTCTGAATGTAGACGCAATCCAGTGTTGTGTCAAATAAAGCAGAATATCAAACTAAGACACCTAGACATACCCAATAAACAAGCCGTTAAATTATCAAATTTAGTAAATAAAGCAGCTGCAGAACATAAGGTTCCAGCTAGACTTTTAGCAGCTATTTTAATGCAAGAATCTAAGTATGATGTTGGTGCTAAAAATTGTAGTAATTATAATATAAAGACTAAGTTGTCTGTGCTTGATTTAGCTAATGCAAATGAATTTTCAAGACAAGACGTGCTTGCTTTTGCTAATAATAGTACTGTAACTAAAAAAGTAAAGAAGTGCGTTGACTTTGGCATAGGACAAATTAATATAAGAACCATAGATGCTTATGGTTTTATACTAGAAAAATTACTAAAAGACATAGAATATTCTGTTCTTGCCTCAGCTAAAGTTCTATCTGATTTTAAGTATATGTATTCTAGACAAGAAAACGATTGGTGGACCAGATACAATGCCTCTAATCCAGAAAAAAGACAAGAATATAAAGCCTTAGTAATGAAATATTTTTAGGCAAATATAAGGAGATAGATATGGCTTTAGTGTATGTGTTATATGTTTGCTTCTATAATGGGGGCTGTATCGTTCGAGAGTTTAAACATGTCGAAGAGTGTACAAGGACTGGAAATATTCTATACAATAAATATAAACAGCACTACAGCGGAAGAGTGCCACCTATTTGTATAGCCCAAAGGAAAGATTAGAGTTTGAATGATATTATTTGGTTTTTGGTTATCTTAAAAATAATAAAAAGCAATGTTACTCCTTTTGGATATTCTAATAAAATAGATTTTTTTAGCGCAATCAAAGAATATGAACGTATATATAGGCATCATGGGTAATTCTAATGACTAGGATTAATGTTGTTCCACCTGAAGAACTTACAGTAAAACATCTAGTGGCAGAGTATAGAGAGATTACTCGCCTTCCTGCAAATTTGAAAAAATCATTAGAGCGTAAAAATAAACCGTTTTCTATACATGAGATTCCTACTGAGTACACACTCGGTAAGGGACATGTTAAATACTTTTATAACAAATTTAAGTGGCTACAGAATAGATTTGAATTGCTAGTTGATGAGATGAAGAAAAGAGGCTATAATCCTACCTACACTGACAGTTCTATCTTTAGGGTAGATGATGTTTGGTACAACGATTGGATAGTAGATGAAAAAGCGATTGAGATTAATAGACAAAGAATTAAGGACAGGTTGGTAACTAATGTCACACAATACCTTAATTGATTTTTTATATGTATTAAGTAAATTTAAAATATGTAGTTTTGATATAGAAAGCGAATATCGGTATGAAACTTTAAGTATTGGCGATATGAAAATGGGGACGTTTAATCAAATATTAACCAATGTATATGTTTATGTATATGAGTGTAATGGAGTTAGAAATAATTCTGTATATAGAGCATATCGAGTCTAAGCTTCAACTTCATCGCACAGTCCTATTTCTACCGCTTGTTGTGCACTATAGAACCTATCAAATAAACATATAGCTTTAACTTCACCTTGAGTATAATCAGGGTGCTTTTGTTGGATTTTACTTAGATATAAATCTTCCATGATCTTATCAAATCTCTTGCCTTCTTCGGCCCAAGCATATACTACTTTGGGGTGATCATTTGGAACTTCCCATGTACCATAATGGATCATCATCGTACAGTGCGGCGCCATAACGCGCTTATCTGCCGCTTGAAATATAATACTACCCATAGACATCAAATGACCGCGACCGATTATAGTAACATGATTCTTACAAGCGCGTATAGCATCGTATATAGCCATACCGTGATACTCGCAACCACCAACATTATTCATGATTATAGTAATGGGTTTGTCTCCAAGTGGAGCACTTGTATCTAGTAAATGTAATCCCTTAATAGCTCTGGCAGCCATAGCACCATCAGTACCGGACTCTCCGTCTTCATTAAAATCAACTGAGCCGATATATAATGTCCTAGTTTCGATATGTATGTCATAGTCGTAAAACCTATCTATACTCTCTTTATTAAGCCTTGCCACTAAAACTCCTCTATTTATAGGGCCCTGATTTGACACTGCTATCGAGCCAACCCTATTAATCAATTATACTAAAATGTTGTAACCGATCCGAATATAAATTATGAATGATGTAAAGTGTAAATATACAGTTGCTCTAGGTTTAATTGAAGCATTAATGGCTATAACTAAGCTAGAGAAGCAAGAAGTATGGGCTAGACTAGCTGATGAGGTTAGAGTTTGTACTGATAGACAAGTATCAAAAGGCACTAGTTATTCGTATAGATGGGTAGTTTTTCCAGGTACTTCTATTAGAGTAAAAATTGAAACAGAGAAAGTTAATACTCGTGGACAGGTGAGAGGCGAAGGGCAGCCAAATTACTTTAAAGCCAACATAGAGTTTAAAACAAGAGAACATGAATCTTTTACCTCTGAACAGGTAGATGACTTTTTAATCGGAGAAATACTTTTAAAATGATAGAATTATTAGAATTTTTATATTTGTTAAAGTTAATAGACTTCGATTCTATAGATAAATATGTAGTGGAGACGATCTTATGAACTCAAAAACATTGATAGAAGAATTTTTAATGAAAGGTGGAGTAGTTGAGAAACTACCAGCTGGAGCATCACCTAAATACTCCAATATAGGCACTACCACTAAAAAAATACTTAATCTTAAGACTTTACCAGAAGCAGAGTTATTATACTGTAAAAAACGAGTAAAAAAGAAAAATAAAAAGAAGATTGATACTTCAAATATCAATTTAGACCTTATACCCGACTACTTAAAGAAACTAATTGGACTTGGTGATTGAACATAAACAGATTCGATTCTCTGACAAAGCAGAGGTTAATTATAAATACAAAGGAGTATTATGAAGCCTATTAGAATTTTAGATGTGCTACAACTGGCCTTTAAAGCTAGAAAAAATGGGGATGTTTTTAATCCGCTGTTTACTGGTGATGCTGGATTAGGTAAATCAGCAATTGCTCAACTTTTTGTTAAAACAATGCGAACAAAAGGTTTCCCAGATCAAGGTATTAAAGCCGATCCAGAGTATGGTTTTCTTGATCTAAGAATTGCATACTATGAGGCGCCTGACTTAATTGGATTTCCAGAGATCGTTACAGATAAACACGGAACAAAAAGAACCGTGCATTGTCTACCGCATTTTTGGCCAACTAGTGGTAACGGTCTTATTCTTTTTGAAGAGCCAAATCGTGGAACTACAGGTGTAATGAACTGTCTTATGCAGGTTCTAACTGATCGTAAAGTAGACAACTATACTCTACCTGAAGGTTGGTTCACAGCCGGATGTATTAATCCAGACTCAGCAGAGTATGATGTTAATGCTATGGATGCTGCACTTAAAAATCGATTTGAAGAATATGAGATCGAATTTGATGCAATTTCATTCATCGACTACATCGAAGATAATAAGTATCATGAAAATATTCAGATGTTCATTAAGTCTGGTATTTGGGTTTACAAAGATACCAAATCAATCGGGGACGGCGGAAAGTATATTTCACCACGAACATGGTCTAAGATCGATGCAGCTGAAAAAGCTGGCTTAGGTCAAGATCGTCGTTTGCACCGTGAAACAGTTTCTTCTGTTTTAGGTAAAGATATCGGTAACGAGTATCATAAATTCTGTTTCGAAGAAGCACCAGTTACAGCAAAAGACATTATTGCTGATCGTAAAAAGGCGTTCAAACGTCTTGAAAAACAATCAGACCCAAATACTTACAAGGGCGATATGGTTATGACAACAGTCGAATCAATTGCAGCGAATTATTCATGTAAGTTGGAAGATGATAAAGAAAAGGCTTTGGTAGGTGAGAACACTATGGCAGAAGTTGCCATGATCATTCCATCTGATCAAGCTATCAACCTGATTAAGACATGCGGATTCAAGCAGTCTAAAGGGTCGATTACGACTTTCTTTAAAGATTTCGTAAAAAGACACCCTGAATTGACTAAAGTCCTTAAGGGAAATATTAGATTAGAAAGAAGTGTTGGATCGGATAATACCCCCAACAATGCTTAATCTGTAGAATTACAGATAGCCGCATAGCTTAAACCTTTGTCTATGCGGCTTTTTATATAAGGATCATATGACCAAAAGTAAAACAAAATACAAAAAAGGACAACTCATTAAAAAATATGAGTTCTCTCAATCGTTGATGTATATCATACAGGCAATAACTAATGAAAAAACACACGATATCTATGCTAAATTAATTGAAGAAGCTAATGCTTTAATGAAAACAATTAAATTTAAGTTTAAAAGTACGGATTACGAGCGTGCTAAATATCTGAAGAAGTATATTTACTATCCAAATACGAAAATATATTTAGGTGTATATGTTATAGTTGAACAGCAAGTACTAAATACCCTTAATGGTGAAACATCAATTTCATATAGTACTTACAGTTTACGAGATGATTTTGTGCCTGTAGATCAAGTGCGATATAATTTTAAATTACCCATTTCATCTATAAAAATGAATGAAACAGAATATGCAAATTTAGAAGCAGATGCAATATTAACTGATTACTCTGAAGAAATAGAAAAACCAAATAATAGTAAAAAACTTAAATTAACATAACGGGGGAAAGATGACTGACGTGAATAATACAAAAGCTGTGGCGGTAGTTGCATCTACTGATTTAACAGATGAAGAAAAAAACAAGATCGAAGAACTAAGAAAACGAGCTAAAGCAGCTGGTATTCGTTCTCGAGAAGAAGCACTAGAAGCAGCAAAAAAAGAAAACGTCAGTGCAGATGAGCAAAAACAAGGTCTTCAGACTGCGATCTTTGCTACAACTAAAACTAATCCATTTATGGGGTCAGTTTTGCAATGTATGAATATTACTTTTTCACACATGCTTCCCACAGCAGGTGTAATGTTTAATCCAGAGATCAAAAGATGGGATTTGTTGATTAACCCGTATTTCTATTGTCGAAAATTAAATGATAAACAGCGCAAAGGTGTTTTACTACACGAACTTTACCATATTACACATAAGCACCCACTTAGAGTGCCATTTATGAAATTGTCTACACATAAAAGACAATTGATGAATATTGGTATGGATATGGCGATCAATCAATACATTCAAGATCTTCCAGACGGATGTCCACAATGCCCCCCAAGTCAACCCGGATCAAGAAATCCGTGTGAAAACCCAGATTGCTGCGGATCTGGTATTTTTATCAAAGACTTCTTTGATACTGACAAAAAAACAGGCAAGCAAACACAGTGGGAACCTAGAAAAACTGCTGAGTACTATTATGAGAAATTGATGGAACGCTTCCAAGATCCAGATCCACAAGATGGAAAAGATCAAGGCCAAGGTGGCGGCGGAAAAGGTCAAGACGGAAACGGCGGTGGTGGAGCAGATACTGGTGATTTACCTAAAACAGTAGACGTCCATCATTGGGATGGTTCTGCCGAAGAACGTGACATGCTAGAAGCCACTGAAGATCTAGTTAAAAGAGCCATGATCAAGTCAAGATTTGGCCACGATGAACTCCCAGGGCATATCAAAGAGCTTCTAGAGCACATTAAACAACGTAAGGCTGAGTTAGATTATAAACGTCTTATTCTCCAAGCGATGAAATCTAGTTTACCAGCTAACTTCCGTATCAAGTCTTGGACTAGAAAGTCTAGAAGATTCGGCAATAAAGCGCCAGGCAATAAGAACGGAGATCAACCTAAGTTAGATAACTACATTGATACTTCAGGGTCAATCTCAATTGAAGAGGCTAACTCGTTTTTGGATATTGTTGATGAGTTTTTAAAAGTAGGTGCCAAGAAATGTATGTTAAATATGTTTCACACACAAAACTACTATAGAAAAGAATACAAGCGCGGCACTAAGATCAAGCGCGAAGATATTCAGTCGGGTGGGACTTGTTTGGAAGAATCTTTTAGAATCATCGCAAAAGATAGACCTGATCTAGCAATCTTCTTGACTGATGGATATTACAGTAATATCGACACTAAGAAATTAGTGGGCGCCAATGGACGATTTCCAAATACAGTTTTTATTATCAGTAAAGACGGAACAGTAGATCATCCATTTAAGAATGAACCATGGGCAACGACCGTACAAATACCTAATGGCAATGGAAAGAAGTCTAAATAAGGAGTTATATGAAATATTTATTAGTATTAGTGTTATTGATCGAGGTGTATTTCTTCTATAGATCGTTAGTTATTAAAGAGCAAATTAAAGTTCTAACACAAGAACGAGATACCTACAAATACAACTTCGAAGAGTGTGCTAAAATTTATCAAAGACTGTAATGAGGTAAATAGTATGGTCAATAATGTTTTTGGAGTATTAAATGCTGAGTTAGAGAGATTACACATTTTGTTTAATAAGCAAATGAGTTATGGTACTGAGGCCGGTTGTAAAAACGCAAATATCTTCATGAATAAGATAGACGCTATTAACGCTGAACTTTTAAAAATAATGAAAGACTTACCATCTAATGACAAACAAATTAAAGAACTAGAAAGTACAGTAGCTGACATGATCTTAACTGGTTATGGAACAAAAGATAAATAAAATGCGGTAATAACCTTAATGGCGCCGATTGTGGACCCCACCACCTGCCGTTCTAACCCTTACTGCAAAAGGGCGATTGATTGAAAAGTCTATCGCTCTTCTATAAAGGCATTTATGGATGAGTTTTTAATAGTTGGAGATTTTGTATTTACTTTAGCAAAACTTAGAGTTATAGGTAATTACTTTCTTTTTCGTAGAGCTTTAAATGTATCTCTTAGAATCACAAAATGACTAAATACTATAATTCAAATGTAGAAATGTCCGATATAACAGCATTTTGCTTAGTTCTTTTAAAATTAGGTATACTCAAGAAATACAGTCTTTGGCGAACTCGTAATTTATTAAAAAAATATATGGAAGGATAGTTATGATTGAGGTTATTACTATGATTAAAGAAGATTTTTCAGTAATCGTAGAAGACAATGATAGTGATACTGGGTATTATAAGTGTCAAGTGTCTTTGTCAGAAAATATTTTAACTACAATAACATGCGATGAAGATGGAGAAGTAAACGAAGATTATTGTAGTAGTGAAACGTATGGTGCGATTTTAGAAAAGAATGACACACTCATGACATACATTAGAAAAAAAGGGTGGGTGCCAGTTAATGATGAAATAGACAAAGAATATAAAAGTTATATAGCAGAAAGAGACCTTTTAGGTGGAGATATTAAAGATGACAAAACTAAAGTTAATCGGAATAAGAAGAGATGTTGATTCTGGCGAGTTTTTAGAGTACGAATTAAATCTAAGTAAAGAAGAAGTGCAGACTATATATAAAGATATATATGGTGTTTATGTTGGAACTAAACAAGGTAAAGTATATAAGATCAAATCAACTTTAGAGCTCTTAGAGGCAGAAATCCTGTATGATCGTTAATCCTGTTAAACCTACTCGTGAACCAGATTACATTAGTAAATCTAAATCAAGGTATTGGTTCGAAGAGGGATTGTGGTTGTGCTACTACAACAGTCCACATTATGTACTTCCGCTTCCTATTTGGGATGAAGAAAAACAAACGTTAGGTTCTTTTATACCAGAAATTACAGCAGCATACTTACAGTGGGTTGTAGAAAAAGAGTTATTATTATGAAAAGACCCAATCGTAAACCAGATTTTATAGGCGGCGATGATAAACATCTATTCTTCTATTTTGAGGAAATGATCTGTTGGAATGATGGGCAAGAAATTCTATTAGAGATTAAATATGACGAAAAATTAATGTACTATCATGACCAGTATAAAATTTTTGTACCCTTTGAAGACCCCCATATTAGATCAACTAAAGATCCATATTTAGACTGGGTAATAGAAAGAGAAATACTATTATGAGTGGCAGTGGTGGTGGAAAACCAGGGTCATATACGATTCCCTCAAACTTAGGACGACCAGTGCCGTTGTCACCATCTTCAGGTGCTATCATTGATGTAAATACTAACATGATTGCCAATACCATTGGTGTTACTAGTGCCACAAGAGGCATGTTTACTTTTGGTGTATCTGAAGACTCTCTTAAAGAAGCCATAGATAAACTACGATCAGAGCTGATGAGTGAGATAGTAGAGGGAATTTTATTAGAAGATGTTGGGGATTGTGGGATTGATTCTTACAAGTTAGATTATGAAAAATACAGTGAACTAGATAGTAAACTATGAAGACAAAATATTATGTTTATTACATCAATACGGCCGAAGATAGAATTGGAGACGTCTCAGGGTTTGAAGAGTTTGAGGGCAAAGATTTAGCTTTGGAATTTATTAAGGGTCATATCGGTTATAAGAATGGGTTTTATATCTATAAATTGGTTGAAGGCGTTGAGTTGAGTATAG
>Ga0315284_10004672_pt1 | contig 19430 bp, 29 predicted proteins | sample YL17G09_16_MG_FD_203696 | JGI IMG/M metagenome (GOLD analysis project Ga0315284, IMG submission 203696) | Sediment microbial communities from Yellowstone Lake, YNP, Wyoming, USA - YL17G09_16 | ecosystem: Environmental > Aquatic > Freshwater > Lake > Sediment | place: USA: Wyoming | collected... | reverse complement strand
TATCTTTACCCCACGTTTGTTCCTCAACCCTTTTTTTGAAAGATTCTCTGAATTGTTCAGACCTAAGGTAATTAGCTAATTTTTCTTCTTCTTTATCCATTTTAATTACTCAAAGGAGCTTTAATTTTTGGGTGTGATTCATAACCTATTAATTCAAAACAATCTGGTCTATAACTTTTAAGTTTCTCATCCAAAGTCTTTTCACCTAAATGTTCTTTTACTTTTTCGTGCATGTACCAATTACGTTCAGTTATCTTAACTGTTGGTAATTCATAAGGGGTTCTTTCAATTTGTTCTTTCGCTTGATCAATGTGATTTGAATATAAATGTACGTCACCTAAATTACCAATCAATTCGTCAGGTACCATATTCACTTCTTTTGCAATTATTTCTAATAACAATCCATAAGATGCGATATTGAATGGTAAACCTAAAAATGTATCTACTGAACGTTGGTTCCACATTAAAGAGATTGATCTGGTTGGTACGTTTTCTTGGTTCATCTCTTGCACAATGTGGTCATGATGCATATGCAAATCAATCTTGTTACCGTACCAATTAAATCTTTCACTTTCACTCAACTCTCTTGTATAAACTTGAAACCCATAATGACAAGGTGGAAGAACCATTTGGTCTAATTCACCTACATTCCAAGCACTGACCATTAATCGTCTTGAATCAGGATTTGTTTTAAGGTCATTAATTAGGGTTTGGATTTGGTCAACACCGCTAGTTAACCAATCTTCTTGATAGTCCCAACTTGTGTCAAATGATTTCCAACTTCTCCATTGTTTACCATATATTGGACCTAATTCACCCCATTGTTTAGCAAATGTTTCATCCGTTTTGATTTGCTTAACAAATTCTTCTTTTGTGTATAATCTTTTATCTTCATGAAAACAATTCATTGTAGTATTGGGACCATACAATTCATAGTTAATCGGGTCAATTGGGTTTCCCCAATGTGTGATATATCTTTTATACGCATCACCATCCCATATATGACAATCATAATCCAATAGGAATTTTATATTAGTCTCACCTCTCAAAAACCATAGGAGTTCTGTTACTACTGAATTCCAATGCATTTTTTTTGTTGTTAGCAGAGGGAACCCTTCAGACATTTTATGTCTAATTTGACGACCAAATACTGATATAGTACCAGTACCTGTTCTATCTTTTTTTTCTACACCCCACTGAAGAATGTCCTCGAGTAGTGCTTGATATCTTGCATCTAAATTGTTCATATTATTCCTCCTTCTTGTTTCCACTCTTCTTTCATTTGGTTTCTATCTGAATTGTAATTACCGAAGTCACCCCAATTCTCCAAAAGATCTAAGAATGTGTTTTTAAGTTTATTGTATTTTTCTTCTGATTCTAATTTACCTAATTCATAGGATTTCTCCAAAGCGTTAATGATCCCGTTATTATTTAGGATCATTCCGTGAACATTGTGTTCTTTCATTAGTTTTTCAAAATCGGGTCTCATGGTTCTAATTCTTTTTGCCAAAATGGTTTACTGTATTGTGGTTTTACTAACTTCCAAATTATTTCATCGACTTTTTCGTTGTTTCCGTTCCACATAGCGAACATGATAGCATGTAAAACCTCTTGTTGTTTCATTACAAATTCAGCGAATTCCTTTTTAGATGGTTCAGGGTCTCTGTCACCAAATTTTCCGTATCTGAATCCATCATGAAGTTTCCCTGCGGTTTCCCTTAATTGAAAACATCCGTACCTCAAATCTCGGATTGTCATTCTTACCCACTTATCAAATTCATCAGGAACTCTGTCAAGTAACTCATCGATATTTTTTCCGTCTTTTAAGTATTCCCATATGTCCACATTTGAAAATCCAGTTAATATTCTATGAAGACGAACATATTCTTCCCCCTTTATCTTCATTCTAAACCCATTTCTAAAACGGATGACATAACCTTCTCGGTCTTTAGATATCAAAGACTTAAGGGTCTTGTAATCGTCAATTGCATCATACTTCTTAACAACAGGCATTCTGGTTTCATCACTGATGTATAACAAAGAAGTGTAATCCAACTCTTTTCCTGAAGAATTGTTTATCATAGATAAAACAACCAAAGATTCTTCATCACCATATCCACAAACAATTCTGTTTTCAGGATATATTATTTCCACCAAAGTGGTATATCCTTTTGGTATTGGTTCAAAGTTGTATTTCTTAAGAATTTCTTTTGCTCGAGCTGCCTGATCAGAGGTGAAAGACCCTTTGGTTGCTAATATCCATTTTCCTTGATACCAAAATAAGATACCTAACGAACCATCTAATTTCTCAAAAACCTCGAAAGGTTCGTTTGGTATTTCTTCTGGATTGTGTTCTTCGATATTAAAAAATTTATCAAAACCTTTCGCAACAACATTTCCTTCTTGATCTAAAATAAGACCACGACATGCTTTGGTAATTTCATCCCATTTATTTTCATACTGACAAGTTCTACTATAATTCCAAATAGATAATGGTAGAGTTGGGTGGTCATTTTTGACCACCAACCCATCACTGATGTATTTGTTTAATATGTTTAAATCGAAGTTCAATTTATTTTTTAATTAACATGTTTGTGTTTGCTATTGGTAATCGAAGAACTGGCAAACTCTTGTCAAATTCATCTTTTTGCATGATTTCATAATGTTGTTCCAAAACTTTAACAGTCGGAACGGAATCTAATTGATAAAGGATTTCTGATTTTTCAGGTGCTCCTTCATAAACTTTAATGGTTTTTGTTGATGTGTTGAATACTAATGTTTGCATTTTCTTTTTTTATAATTGTTCAAAATTTATTGTGTCGTCTTTTCCAAAGGTATCAAAATTTTTCCAAAGTGTAAACTTTCTCCCAACTCTTGGAAGGGAATGGTGCTCCCTGTGTCCGCACCACTGGCATTCTCTAACTACTACTCTAATAACATCCCTCCCTTGTGGATGATTTTCTACTTTGTGCTTTTCTTTACGGTACTCCCAATTATGAACACCGATATAGCAAAATGGGTTTATCATATTATAATTTAATTTCAAATCTGTTTTTCATAATTTGGAGTTTGTCTTCAGGTACCCCATGAACATTCTGTCCACCATGTCTATTTTCAATAATTAAAGATACAACTTTATATCCGTATTTGTCAGCCAATTTAAAATAATCTTCCATTTCCCATTCTTGGGTGAACGTATTTGAAACGGCTATTTCAGGATAATATTGTCCATTATTTTGATGATCAATCATTCGTGTTTCAACTTCTTGTTTACACCAAGCATGTGCCTCCTTTAATTTTGATCCGTCAAAATTGTAGTTACCTTCTTTATCGTAGAAGAACTTATCTGCCTCACAAACGGCATATTCATTCCAAATTGCTGTTGCAAATGATGTCTTACCTGATCCAGGTAACCCTCTTACTAAAAATAAAACTCCACTCATATTAATATCCTTTTTGAATTGTTAATCCGTATGCAAAATTAAGAAAAGAAATTTGAATTCCAAAAGCGGGAGATGTCACCCCCGTCTCAAGAAAATAGTATTTATCATACCATATTGATATACAAGGTATTAACCAGTATTTTCCTCTTATTTTAACTAACCTGTTGTTTTCTATAAACCATTTTTTCATATTATCCTTTGTCTTTGTTTTGTAATTCATCTAAATGATGATCGTGATCACCTATTTCTGAAACCTTTGGTCTGTTCCTAAGTAATGGTACCACTTCCCTATAAACATTATATGGTCTGAACTCAGTGTGACCATCCATACCCACATCCATTCTTTGACCTTTACTAAGTTTAAGATTGTTCGGTAAGTGACAGTGACCGTGTAAGTGCATCACACCTTTACCGAGACCATCCCATGAACTTATGGGATAGTGCATCAAACGAAACTTAAACTGTCCTATTTCAAGGGTATTATAGTGAGAAACCGATTTAAATAATCCCTGAGATCCATCCCTATTATTTTCTATGTGGTGATCGTGATTACCCAAAACCAAATGAATGTTTTTACAGATCACTCTATCCCAAAATTCACGTACTTGTTCAAATCCGCCAAAAGACCAATCACCTAAGTGAATTAACATATCATCTTGTCCAACAACCTCATTGATGTTGTTAACAATTAATGAATTCATCTTTTCTATGGTTGCAAAGTCACGAGTTTGAGATACAGGGATTTCACCTTCTTTGGTTCTCCAAGCGGTTACGCCTCTACATATATTCTTATGTGAATAGTGAGTGTCAGAAGTGATCCATACGTTCACTTCAGGATTGTTTTTAATATCGACAGGTATCTTTATCATAAGACAACAAAGATAATGTAAATTTGGGAAATAAAAAACTTTTGAAGAAAAAAAAAGTCCCCCACAGGTTCGAAGAACGGCTAAAAGAAACTACCAAGATACTATCAGTCGGAATGTCAAGTGTGAGGGACTATGGATTAATAATAGAATTAGTTCTAGAAATAATCAATCATTTAATTTTTTATTTTAAATGTCTGTATAAATTTAAATAAAGTAATTTAAAGTGTCAATCAAATTTAAAATTGTGATCGTCAATTTGAGTATAATTATACCCATATTTTTCCAAAAACTTTATTAAATCTAAGGAGGTGTAGGAAAAGTTTGCAAAATTTGATTCAATCATTTCTATGTATAAGATAGGTTTTTTAGATAGAATACGGGTCATACCCTTCAACACGTATAGTTCATACCCCTCAACATCAATTTTAACGTGAGTAACCTCAGCATTAAATGGTATAATTGAGTCTAATTTTTGCACCTCGACCTCATAATCGGTAGGGTCATCGTTTATTCTATTATAACCGTATCCCCAAAGTTCAGAGTGTTCAGTCATGAATGCGGTACCGGAATGATCTCCTAAAGCTAAATTGTAACATAAAGTATTACACTTATTATTCCATACGTTTTGGATCAATTGATCAAAGGCTACTAAATTGGGTTCAAATGAAAATATTGGGAATTCTAACACTTTATTAAAAAGTGATAGACATCCTGTACTTGCTCCAATATCAATAACCATTGGGTTATCGTGTGACGAAAGATCTAAGTAGATAGATTCAAACCATTTTTCTTCGGAAAGAGACAGATCCGTTTCAGAATTCCATATTCCACCAATTAAAGAACTTTTTTCAGTAATCGATATCTCTAATTCTTCAAATAAAGTAATTGTGTTCATTTACTAATGATAAACTATTTATAAGAAAACGTAAAACATGAGTGCATATTTTTTCGCAACAACTAATGAAGAAAGATCAAATATTTTAGATCAACATAAAAAAATATACGACGGTCTACAAACTATGCAATCCCAAATGAAAAATCCAATGGATTTATACGTACAGGATTTTGCAAACGATAAAGAAGGTATTACGGTCAATAGTAAAGGTGAAGTAAAGAAATATACTAATACAAAAATTCACGAACAATTAGACATACCATATCCAACAGTAGATGGTATTGAAGTTGAAATGACTGAAGGATCTGAAATGTGTGAACAATGCGGAGGTCAAATGACTGAGGGTATTTGTGAACAATGTGGCACTGAAGAAGTTAAAGGTATTGGTGGATCATCCGATTTCGACTATGTAGGAGAGGAAGAATTAGATGAGTTAGGAACAGATGAATTAGTGAAGGGTAAAAACTATAAATTAAATTTTCCAAGTTTTGATGATGAGGTTGAGTTTGATGACGAATATGAAGACAAATCTGGCGGTAACAAAATGTATAAATTTAAGGGTAAAAAACACGGATCTCATTTAATGCCAGGAAAACATATTGAAGATTATATGGTAGATATTGAAGACGAAGAAATTAAAGAATCTGTAACTTTAGAAAGAAATACAATAATGGAGATGTTCCAAAGAATGAGTATAGTTAAATAAACTCAGGATCATATCCATCATTATTATCTAATAGTACTTGACCATGAATATCTAAATTCATGGTCATTTTATTTTCAATATCTTCGATTGTTATGTCTTTAAGTTCTTGATGAGCAAAAGAAGACAACTTTGATATGATTTGATTTATACCTCCAAACCAAGAACAGTGCCATCCAAATAACTCGTCAGATAATAACAGATTTTTTTCATATCTCTGTGATCTAACAATTTGAGGAGTCGTTAATTGTAAATCCGACCATCTGATTCCACAAGTTCCTGGCCAAGTATCATTGTATTTTCTATTCAAATCCCAACACATCCATTTTTGTGATTGAAATCGATATTCTCCTTTTGGTATTTTTGAAAAAAATTGTTCTAATTTATTAGGATCGGGTATTTCATCTAAGTCAGAAATTAAAATAAAATCATTTGGGGAAAGATCTATCTGGTATAATCCTCTTAATATTTCATTTCTTTGATAATTTTCTCTAAACCAATGAATTTGATAAATTTTATTAACGTCTGACTCCGTTGGTTTATAAGCAATCGAATCAGGAAATTTATCGATAACAATATGCACAATTTTATCCTCATATGATTTGAAATTTTCAATATTTTCTTTGAAATAGAGTGGTTTTGGGTCACCCGCATGAGTGAATTTAGACTCAACTAATACAAATTTGTCCACAACATTATTTAATAACTTTAATCTTTTTTCTAATAAATCTATTTCATCATTAAAAACGAAACAATCTATTACTTTTACATCTTGATGATTGGGCTGGTATTTGTAATATTCGTCAGGAAATATATCTTTAAGTTCGCTTGATTCAAAAAGCCTATTTTTTAATTTTAAATTATCAAATCTATAGGTTTCATCTAATTGACTATCACTAAAGATAGACTGAAAGAAAAATCCGTTATTAATAATTTCAAATCCCATGTTATTAGGTAAATTTTTTGAAGAATAAAATTTTCTAACTAAGTTTTTAGTACCTAAAATCATACTAAAAGTGAATGATAAAGTTCCCATCCATTTATCCTTAGACTTTTGAATAAATGAATTTGCATACCAATTCATTCTAAAAATCATTGGTATAAAATTTACGTTTAAACTAACTAAATTATCGTACAGATCAGGGATCTCGTTGAAATTAGACACAAAAAACGAATCTTCCCATTCAAATTTTTTAGAGATAATGACTTTATCAACTCCTTCACATAACATATCAATTTCGGATCCTCGAGTTACCGGTATAATTGAAATTTTAGATTTAAAATTTTCAATTTCAGGATCACCCATATTAAAAATAGTAGAGTCGTTCGGTTCTATTATAAAAAAATGGGATACTGAATCATTTAAAAATTTTAACCTCATTTTTATTGAATCCATTTCATTACCCACTAAGACTATCTCGTAATAATTTTTCATAATTCTAAATAAATTTATTTCTTATTTTAAAATATAACACTATATTTAAACAAAACATATAATATGAATCCATCAAGACTTTTTTTAGAACATGAGAGATTTAAAACAATCGACTATTCTAACTATTATTATTTCACTAATGTGTTAACAGAAGACGAAATATTAAAATTAAAAACAACTGGAGAATCTTTAACTAAAGAAAAGGCTACTGTTACCGATCAAGGGAATGAATCAAGTACAAGAATAAGTCAGGTTAGTTGGATTAATCCAGAAGCTGATACATTATGGTTATATGAAAAATTTTCAGAATTAATTATCACTGCAAATGAGGCTATGTGGCAATTTGATTTATCAGGTTATCACGACTCATTTCAATATACAACGTATAACGGAGGAGGAGGTCATTATGATTGGCATACCGATGTAGGACCAAAAATGGCAAACAGAAAAATATCTTGTGTTTTACAACTTTCAAACACGGATGATTATACTGGAGGTGACTTACAACTTAACGGTGGTAATGGAGTTATTGATGCACCTAAAGATTATAATACTTTAATAATTTTCCCATCATTTATTCTACATAGAGTAACACCAGTATTAACAGGTACAAGAAAATCATTAGTAACATGGGTAGCGGGACCAACACTCAGATAAGGAGAAAAATACATCAGTCAGAATTCAATAAATTAATAGTGGAGCATGAAACTTTCTTGCTCCATTTTTTAACTGAAAATCAGTGGTATGAAGATCCGGCAACTTTTATTTCTTTTTTTGATATAGAAAAAAGAAAAGAGAGTCGTGGTTGGGATGCAGATCAGTTTGAAATTCTTATGAATCATTTCGATGTCCCGTACTTCGAACTTTTGACTAAGGATGCTGCAGATTTAATGGTGAATTTAGGGTATCCTACCAATTGGATTATAAATGACGATTTTCCAGATAAAACTAAAGTTAGATATCACCGTTTAATGATGATTATACATCAAGGAAAAGTTTTTTATAATACTCAATTTGATTGTTATTGTCACGATACAATTATAGAAAATCTTATTAAATTGAATCCTGATTTAGTTATTAATCCTGATTAATATTCAGTATTAAAAAAGAATACTTGAAATAATCTACCGTCATATAAATCTTTACCAAAATAGTCTAAAGATACGTGGAAATTATCAGCTCTATAAAGAATTAGCCTGTTAAAAACATTTCCAACTCTGTCCACCATTTCCCACTTAGTAATATCCTGACATTCATCCCAAGCCTCTTGAGCGTCTTCCATTTTTTCTGTCTTATAATCGTATCGACTTCTTCCAGTTGCTTTATGTTTAAATAATCCAGTTCCTGATGATAAAGGAGCTTCAGGTGTTAAATAACAAACTCCCGCCCAATCAGTTGTTGAATCGGCATGAATCCAAGATCTATCGGTTGCAACAGTATATTGGAATGATCCTGTATATTGATCATCGCTCCAATAGGTGATTTCGCCGGCATGAGGTTTAACAATTCCTTGTATAGTTTCTCTAAGACTATCATTTAAAAAAGAGACAGTTCTCTGTCCAGGATAATTACCTCTTACTGCAAATTCTTGATTAAGTGCAAACTCTCTAACTTGCCAAGGATTAGTATAAAAGTCGTCTACGGTAATTGAATTAATTCTCATGATTATATCGTTTTAAAAAATATAATAGTAAAAAATATATTTTCAAATAGACTTTTACATAATTTGGTTATATTTCTTATAAAAAAGTCATGGAGATTAAAGAGATAGTGTCTTACTCAGTTTTACCAAACGCAAATACATTAGATGTTGCATTTCGCACAATTGACGACTCAGACGAAGAAATTAGAAACATTGAATTAGAATATGATATCGTTAGTGAATATGGATATCAATTAGAAACTGAAACCTTTGATATATTCTTAATGGATGACGATGATGATTTTCAAATAGAAAAAGAAGAATCACTTGAATTAAATCAAGACGAATTAATTAGTTTTCTGAATGAATATTTCATGGTTAATCCTGATAAGATTCCAACCGCATCAATATTTTAAGGACCAACTCTGATTAATTTTAAAATCATTAGTTTTTTCTCCCCTGCGCGACCGTAAGGCCAATATCCACTGCTTGTTAGTTCTAAACTTTCAAGTTTATCTTCAGTGATTTGAAAAGTCATGGTTGGATTTGAGTTGGTCTTTGCGGCATCATGATATGTAAATTGAAGATATCCTTCTTGCCATTGATTGTTCCCTATAATACGATATCCACTTTCATATCTTTTATCCCACATATCTCTACCGTAGGTGTCAACTCCAATATATCTTAGATTAATTAACATTTCATCTAAATGAATGAATGTTTTACCAACTTTGATTGTATCAAAAGGTTTTGGTGATAAAGTACTTTGAGATTTATAGATATCACCTGAATAATAAACTGAGTCTCTTGTTGTGTTCTGATCTACAGAGACCATCGACACTCTTGTAATTAGGTATTTTCCACTTAAACTCAATTGAGTGCCTGAAACGTATTTTTCACATCCTGTAAGAATTACGAGGAGAACTATTACTACTAATTTTTTCATAACTGCAAAACTATACAATTATTCCAAATAATACAAATATTTATTTCTATGAGACTTGATATCGATGATTTAATGATGTTTATGGAAAAATTTATCGGAACAGATAAATCAGAAATGGGTGAACAAGAAGGGGAAGCGGCATCATCAGATACGGGAGGATCTACAACATCAGCATCACCAATGAAAAAATGGGAATCTGGTAGAACTCTTGGAAAGACGTATATGAACGATCCAAAATATAAATGGGAAAGTGGAAGGACTATTGGAAAGACATACATGAACGATCCAAAATATAAATGGGAGACAGGTATTACAAGGGGTCATGGAAATCCGGTTCCTTAAGATATTTATTACTAAAAAATAAAATAATGTATAAAGTAAAACTTAGCCCTGAAGAGGCCTTAGAAACTATAAAACTTCGAATGAAGTACGATTCGTCAAAAACCTTAACTGAAAATGTTGGTATTGTTAAAGAACAAAAATCAGATGAAGAATTTAACGAAGATGTTATAGGTTCTTATGAGAGAAAAGAATTGAACAAAATTGCTCAGGATACTGTAAATGCACAATCTCCAGTAAAATGGTATGATGTTTTTGTAAAATGGAACGGAAGTGGAAAATCTAAAGTGCAAGATGACCAATTTTGGAGATATGAAGAGTCGGGTAATATTTGGAATTTCAAAAAAAATGGAGGATTTATTTATGCGTATGCTAATGGTAAATCTTACAAAGGTACATGGGTAGTTAACGGAACTGATTTTAAAATTACAACAGAAGACGGAGACGAATACGATAGTAAAACTAATAAATGGAAAAATAATACATCTACAGCAACAACATCTACTGGATCGACATCTACAGGTGCGGCATCTACAGCATCAATTCCCGCGGAATTGAAAGACGTTAAAGCTTTCCAAGATTGGTTAGATAAAACTCATCCTGGATGGCATGACAAATACAATACGTTAGGTGGAATTGTAAGTAAGGGATATGGTAAATTTGGTCCAAGAACTACTAAAGCATGGGCAACATATAAAGATGAATATTTAAAAGGTACTAATACTCCAACAGTAACACCAACTCCAACAGGGAATCCAGATTTAGAAGTGGATGATAAAGAGGCTAGTTTAGACCAACCATTCTAAATAATTTAATATGAAAAAACATATAATAGATAACAAACAGAAGGAAGATATCCTTAAAATGCATGGGTTTATTAAAGAACAAGCGTCAGGATTAGGACCTGACGATATTCAACCAGGAGAACCTGGATCACCATATAATGCTGATGGAACTACTAAAACGACAACACCTTCAGTTACACCAACGGCAACGGAAAACCCTAAAGAAGTTACTAAAGAAGTAACTAAAGTGGTGGCAGATAAAGATAAACTACAAAGAGCATTAGAAGCAGGATGTATTGACAAATACACTTGGTTTACTGCTGACCCAACACAACCTTTAAGAAAGACTAAATCAGGTAAAGACGTTATTTTTGGTAAAGGTAGTAATGGAAATTCATATTTCTTTTTTGCAAATATGAGAGTTGCAAATGCTACAACTGGAATACAGAAAAATTGGACTTGTGAGGAACTTAGTAAACCAGCTCAAGTTAAGTTGGATGCAAACCAAAACAAAGTGTTAGAGATTATAGGAAAGCAAGGATGGTTTGCAACTCCAGTACCAACAGATGTTGAAGTGGAGGATGGAACATTCACTAAGGAAGATTTAACAACCACTCAAAATACATTTTTGAGTAAATATTCCAAGTATTTTACCACAGCATTCCCTCAAGGATATAATGTATTCAAAAGAGGAGGATCAACACCATCGGTAACCCCTACAGGAACAGGATCAGTAGTTGTTCCACCTAAAACAACTGAAGAAATTAAGGTGCAAAATATGAATGCCACTCAATTGTCGGATTATGGTAAAGATTTAATGGCTGAGGTTGAAAAGAACTATTCGGTTGAGGCGTGTACAAAATTAGTTGACACTTATTTTAAGATGGCTCAAGATGGTACAGCATCTAATGATACAGAAACATTCAAAGCAGCAATTTATAAGTGTAATAACAACAACAGATCAAATTGGAAAGAAGAAACTAAAGATAAGTTAAGATGGTTGAGAGGAGATGAAGAAGATGCTAAAAAAATCTTTGGATTATTCAAAAGGTTCCCTAAAATTGGTAACATAAGAGATACAACAGGAAGAAAAGGATTTAGATTAAATCAATTACCACAAGTTTAATATATGAAAAATTTAAAAAACGAAATAAGAAAGACCTTGGTTGAAACCAAGAAAAATAAAGAAAATAAAATTATTGAATCCAAGATTGTTAAATCTAGAATCAACGCAATTTTAGAATCTACACCTGATTTCAAATCATTTAAAAAATTACCATTTGAAAGACAATGGGAAATTGGTGTTCCTTTAATGCAAGAAATTGCTTATTTGAAAGAATTAGGAGTAGATGATGATCTTTTAATTACTGAACAAGGAATTTGGAATATGTTAGGTTCTATATTCGGAACAGGAATATCAGCAGGAGGAGAAACAATTTTTGAAGCAATGTTATCTTCATTATTAAAGAAATTAGGATTTAGTGGGTTTATTGCTGATGCTATAGTATTTTTCTTTTCAAGAAATCCAGGTAAAATATGGGAATCATTTAAAGATTGTAGAGCGTTATCCAAAAACGTAGGTCAAGCAATAATGGAAGCATATGTTGTTAAATTACAAAGAGAGTATAACGTATCCGGTAAAGGTATGGATTTTATAAGAAACGCCTTGATGGAGACATTAGAGAATAGTGACTTTGGATCAAAACTTGCTGATCAGTTTGCAGAATTCATTTGTGGATTTTACAATACTATTTCAGGAAAAGGTAAAGAAGTTATGTCGGCTATTAATACACCAAAACCTGCAGCACCAGTTGCAGCAACTACCTAATTTTGTATCTTCGAGGTAACACTCATGATTATAAACGGTAAATAAAGGGAGGTATTTCAAATCTTAAGGAGGGTGTGTAAACACCCTTTCTTATTTTAAATAAAAAAGGGTTCTTACGAACCCTTTTTCTTTGATACAACAATTTCATCGATTATACCATATTCCAATGCCTCAGAACTGTCTAACCATAAATCTCTTGATGCATCGTTTTTAACGATTTCTGCGTCTTTACCACAATATCCACCTAATAATTCAAACAAAGTATTGTTGATCTTGTTCCATTCTCTCATGCTGATTTCAGCGTCTTGAATGTTACCAACAGCTCCACCTGAAGATTGGTGTAACATTGTTCTTGAGAACCTTAGGGACTTTCTTTTACCCTTTGTACCAGCACCTAACAATACAGATCCCATCGATGCCGCCATACCTGTATTAACAGTTATAATATCACAACTAATGTAATCCATAACATCAACCATAGATAAACCTGACTTAACAGATCCACCAGGACTATCAATGTGCATTGTAATATCTGTTTTATCTGCATTATCCAAAAACATTAACTGAGCTTGAACAATCGTGGACATGTTATCGTTTACCTCACCTGCAACCCACAATAATCGATCTCTCATTAATCGAGAGAAGATATCAATTTGAGTTGCTCTCATCTCTCTTTCTTCCAAAATGTACGGAGTCATTGATGACTCAATCTGTTTGTTATAAAAGTCTAAATGAGACGATGGTTTACCCAAATGTTTAACATAAAACTTACTAAATTCATTCATAATTATATCTTGTTTTTTACAAAGATAAGTAAAAGAATTTAAACTAAAAAAACTATTATAATATTTTTGTACCCCAAGTCGGACTCGAACCGACACGACTTACGTCACAAGTTCCTAAGACTTGAGTGTCTACCATTTCACCATCGGGGCAATTTATTTGTGGTCCCACGTGGACTCGAACCACGAACATCTCATTAGAAGTGAGAAGTTATATCCCTTTAACTATAGGACCATATAATGTAACGTCTGTACTGTTAAACTGTCTTTTCACTACATTAATCGTAGTGTGTCGTTTTCTTCATTCTTAGCGTCTGTCCAGTCATTCGTTTCCGAATCGTTACATTGTACCTGAGGCGGGAATCGAACCCGCACGGACGTTTCTGTCCACAAGATTTTAAGTCTTGCGTGGCTACCGATTACACCACCCAGGTATTTTCTATTCAGTTTGACTATAGAGAAAATTCTCAAATTGTTTTGCCGCTTGAGGATTAGTCTCCTTAAAATTCTCTAAAGTTATTTCATATCGACCATTCATAACTGAAGAAATAAAATGTTCTTCGTATAAACTGTCTTTAAGATATTGAACACTATCTAAAGAAACGTTTAAATTATCTATAGTATTTTTTTGTTCTTCGATAGTGACAATACCATTACTCCACATTAATGTGAACCATAATAATATTAAAATAGTTAATACTAATCCACCTCTAAGTTTAGTTTCTGTTGTCATATTTTATTTTTTATTGATTGTTGAATGATCTTTGATAATCATTCCACACCTTATTTAAGATACCATTTTCGTTGACTAATGTAGGAGCGAAGGGTTTATACTTCATTACCATCTTAACCTCCTCAGGAGTCTTATTACCCTTCTTTAAATTACATTTAAAACAAGATGTCACTAAGTTAGTCCACTCATTACTACCACCTTTAGATTTAGGTATAACGTGATCCAAAGTCAAATCTTTTTTTGATCCACAATAAACACACTCATGATTGTCTCTTTTATAGATACGACTTCTGTTTGCTCTAAACCCTCGAGAAAAATGTTTAATGTAATTTAGTAATCGAATTATGACAGGGCGTATGTATGTCTTATATCCTGTTGAGATAGGGTTATCATCAGATTTTACAATCTCCGCTTTACCTTTATCAACCAGAATAAATCCCCTCCGTACACTAGTAACGTTCAGAGGAGTAAAATCAAAATTTAACACTAATACTCCTTCCATAATTCAATTTTTACAAAGATACAACATTATGTTTATAAAACAAAAAAGGGGTCAAATTACTCGACCCCTTTTATTATATTACAGTTTTAGCAATAGTTTATGGTTCGAGATTTCCCATATCTCAATCTTACCGAGTTCTCATATAAACTTAGTGATCCCAAAAGACTCATTATGTTTTGTCCTAAATTCATTACAAATAAATATTACCAAAAATTTTGTTAAGTCAAATTTTTTCGTATCTTTGTAAAAATAAATCTAAAAAAATATGAAACTTAAACAACTTTTCCTTGCGGTAACCATTACCCTATTTGCAATCTCTTGTACGAAACAAGATGCGTTCACACCTCAACCAAATACCATTAAAAGTGAGGCGGTTGCTTCAACAATGAGTATTGGATCAACATCAGAATCATCAAATTTAGCTTACGTTTTTATTGAACCTCAATCTAAAACTTCGTTAGTTACAAAATATATGAAGGATACGGCAAGAGTTTCTAAGTTCTATTCTTTTTGGGTTGGGTTGAACTTGGCTCAATCTAATGCATCTGATTTAAACAAATATATTGATATGCCACATTGGTATAATGGATTATTACCAAGTGTTAGACAAGTAGAAATTCCTCAAAATTCAGTGGGCACAGACATAAATGGTAAACCAGTTATTGCATATAATTTCAAATCTTTTATGATACAAAAAAACACCATAAATGATTGGGTTTGGGTAACGATATTTGTACCGACCTCATCAATGGCAAACGATACAAAACGTCAGAAAATGGTTGAGTATACATATAAGACAAACGGAGCTACCAAGTTAACACAAAATTATACACTAACAGGTAGTGCACCATACTCCATAATTGTAAATTATACAGGTAATAGAATTCCACAAGGAACTTATCGAGTGATTTCAACATGGACAAATACAAATATGAGAGTTAAGTTAAATAAAACTGACGATGTGTATTTTAGAGGTAATGGAAATTAATTGACTTTGGACCATATTTATAATATTATTAAACTATGAGAAATTTGAATTTAAATACAGGGAACAGACCGACAACACCTAATGGTGGTACGGGCACTTTATGCTTAGATTCAGATACTGATGTTGGATAATTACAAATGAAGCCAAACATTAAAACCCTGAATCTTAAAAGTTCGGGGTTTTTTTATTATCTTTGTTTAAACCATAGGGAAGTAGCGCAGTAGGTAGCGCACTTGGTTTGGGACCAAGGGGTCGCAGGTTCGAACCCTGTCTTCCCTACATAAGTCTTCTTAGCTCAGCGGTAGAGCGTCTCGCTGTTAACGAGAAAGTCCAAGGTTCGAATCCTTGAGAGGACGCAAATGGAGAGTTAGTTAATCGGTATAATGTTGCCTTGTCACGGCAATGTGACGGGTTCGATTCCCGTACTTTCCGCAAAGTGGATAAAATGTGTAGTAACCACAGGAAAGGTACCTTCCACTACACTCTGCAGATGTCGTATAATGGTTATTACTCCTTCCTTCCAAGTAGGAGACGGAGGTTCGATTCCTCTCATCTGCTCCATAAGCTTCCTTAGCTCAGCAGGCCAGAGCGCGAAATTTGTAATTTCGATGTCGTCGGTTCGATTCCGACAGGAAGCTCAACTATGAATTATAATGATGATCTTAAAGTTGTGTGGATTACACCTATGAGAACCGGAACAAGGTCCTCAGGTGCAATAATGTATAAATTAAATTTTAAGAGTGAGAATAATAATATATATCAAAAAGAAATAGTTCATGGAATTGGTATTCCTGAGGGAAAAGAGGATTATAAGTTGATTGTTAATATAAGAAATCCGTATTCAAGAATGGTTTCATTGTATTACCTCTATTTACATAACTCTAATCAATTTAATCAATCTTTTGATAGATGGGTAAAGAGTAGTCTTTCTTTTTCGGATTATAATAAAAATTTATTTATTTTTGAAAGTTTGAAAAAACTTCCAAAACTTCCCGATTTATATGTTAGAATGGAGAATTTTAAAAACGACATTAATTCTCTTTGGTTTGTTAAAGAAAATTTTGATTTTTTAGAACAAACATTAAAAGATAATATTGAAAATAATCTTTATGATTCTCGTATCCAATTTAATGAATTTGTAAAAAAGGAATCATGGAAAGAATATTATAATGAGGAAATATCAGAATTTGTTTATAAAAAAATGAAGAATGAATTTGATTTTTTTAACTACGATAAAAACTCTTGGAAATAATGGCACATCCTAACGTACACGCACAGTCATCTGCAAAAAAATTTGGTGGAAAACCTGAAGATTATATTCATTTACATGAATGGTTGGATGAGACAAAAGGTTGGTGTGGAGATTTTCTTCACAGAATGTTTAGACATCACAGTGAAGGTATTTTTGAGATGGAACAAAAATTTGGATCTGAGTTTAAAAATTCTGATGGTAAGACGGTATACACAAGATATGTTGGAGAACAACATGTTCAGGAAGATTGTTATGGGTATGTACCATCTGCGAAAGAATGGATTATAAATTTACAGAATAAGACCAAACCACAATGGATGATAAGGACATTAAAAATGGATAATTTGGATTAATAATTTATCCAGTGTTCAAATTCATGCACTTCAATAATCCCAAGATCTCTTCTTCTATTTCTAGACATTTGATTGAATTCATAGAAAGGATTATCCAATTTGATTGGGTTAAATTTTCCTCTTCTAATAACTCCAACACCCCAATCAGTATTGACTGTGTAGACCTGTAAATCATCTCTGGTTGATCTTATGTTATAGATTACTTTCCAAACAGTACCATTCCATGGTTGTTGTTTTCCGTCAATATAGTAATCTTCACGTTGCATAAAATAACTTTCAGGATTACAATCATGTAATAAGATATATCCATTAGGGTTTAAATGGTATAATGAATTAATAACATCTTTCATTACTTGAGTTGAGATATGGAGACCGTCAATGAATATGATATCCCACCTAAAACCTGGATCCAAATCGAGATTACCTTTTTCTAAATTGAAGAAAAAGTCATCTGAAGTCATTGGATATTTTACAGGATTATTAGGGAATTCTAATCCAGGATCTACTCCCATTTTGTTTTCACAAATAACGTTATTGAAACATTCACTTGGATCGGAAACTCCGATCTCCAAATAATTTTTGAATCCAAATTTTTGGATCAATGTGTTAATTAAATCATATCTGTAGGTGTAACTCATAAAATAAAAATAATCATACTTTTTTTATTTGTAAACTTTGAATATATTTAAGGTATGGAACCAATGTTAACTCCAATAGATAAAAAATACCTCAAATTTTTTACAAAATATCTCCAATCTTATGGAGAAAAAACAGGCACATTTCGCTTTGAGGATTTTGATAGTGACTATGACTTAGAAGGTGGGGTAGCTGATCAACTACAACTTGAAGAAAATTATTACTTGGAAGTACCTACTACAATTGCGCCGATAATTGATAAAATTATAAATTATTGCCAACAACATTTACCTAATGTAGAAGAAGACATTAGTTCAGCCGAATTGGAAATTGAGATAAATAATGATGGATCAATAAGTGCAAGATATTGTTGGAGATTTTTCACGGTGGATAATCTACACAATTCATTTGATGTTTCTGATGGATTGGAAAAGGTATTCAATGAACTTGATGAGGAGAATATTAGTGGAACAATCTTCGTTACATTTGACGGTAATGGAGACAGTGGGTCTATCGAACAGGCGGAAGATGAATCAGGACATAGTGTAAATCTTTCCACAGAAATGGAAGATTGGTGCTATAATATTTTGGAAAACAATTACGGTGGTTGGGAAATCAACGAAGGATCTACAGGAAAATTTATATTCAACACCGAAGATAGAACTTGTGAATTAGAATTTGGTTGGAACAACGAAAACACTGAATGTGACACAATCTATGAAGAAAAATTTGATAATTAAAAAACTTTTACTATCTTTAGTATAATTATAATAACATGAACACTACAATGCAACATATAGATTTTAGTCATCAACAAGAAATTTGTTGGTACGAAGCTATGCTTTGTGGTTCGGTCGTGTAATAGTTAAGTAATTCCTGAAGAATTAATATACAAACCCTGAACAACAGAAATGAAGTTCGGGGTTTTTTTATTTTGGCTCTTTGAAATATTGGTTGTATCTTTGTAAAACAATGCCCCTGTCGACTAAGGGTTAGGTCACATCCCTTTCACGGATGTAATACGGGTTCGAATCCCGTCGGGGGTACAAAATCGGAAGTTATGAAATATATTTTTAGAGGACATACTGTGTTTGAGTACAAACCAGATGACAAGTTTGATAAGGTCGTACAAGGTCAAATTCATGGAGCAATTCCCGCTTTTGACTTTTGTAAGATGATTGATGAAGACTATAAATTGTTAGGAGAATATTTCAACACAGTTTATAGGCACACTCAAGGAGAAGATGTACCTTTGGAAGATATTGAAGTGAATTAAAGTTGAGGGGATGTCGAAGGTGA
>Ga0315284_10004670_pt1 | contig 19433 bp, 21 predicted proteins | sample YL17G09_16_MG_FD_203696 | JGI IMG/M metagenome (GOLD analysis project Ga0315284, IMG submission 203696) | Sediment microbial communities from Yellowstone Lake, YNP, Wyoming, USA - YL17G09_16 | ecosystem: Environmental > Aquatic > Freshwater > Lake > Sediment | place: USA: Wyoming | collected... | reverse complement strand
TACCAACGACCCTATTCAGGAAGCTCCAAAGATGGCCCTTAGTGGCGTATGCCCTTACTGCGAGGCTGACCCTCTTATAATAGGGGCAAGAGAGTTTAACCTAGGAGGTAATCAAGCTATAAGCTTCTTCTGTGCTAACCCTCTGTGTAGGAAGACCATCAATCTACAGATACTAGCTATGGCTAAGCCTACTTTCGTAGATCCTAGGATTCTCCAAGGGAGGTTCTATGGCCAGTAATCATGGCAAGAAGCGTAGAGAGGCTAAGATAGCTCTTAAAACCGATCGTCTCGAGATGATTATCGACCAACGCTTCGAGGGAATGAAGTATTGGTTCTTCTTAGGTAGTCATTATCATGAAGGCCGTAGCTGTTGGGTTATCGCTATACTCAACAAGTGGACTAATGATATCCAGAAGACCCACTTTAAGACTCAAGGTGAGTGTCAGTTCCGATGGGATAAGCTTAAGAAGGACTTCGTAGAGATACTAGAGAGACGAAAGGAGATAGAAGAAGATGAAGAGCAAGAAGAGAAGCTTATTGTTATCAACTAAGAATGGACTATTTCTAATCTCCGCTCAACAAAGCTTCCTAGCTAAAAGTACTGTCAAGTTTGTTGAGGGAGCTAGGGAACACGGAGGAGATTTAGAGGATTACCCTATCGGCTTCTACTTCAACGCTATCGAGGAAGAAGTCATCGACCTATGGATGTACCTACAGGCTTTAAGGAAACTAATCAATGCCAAGCAAAACGAAGACGTTCAACCTAAACCAGATCGAAAAGGGAGTGGAGCTCATAATCAAGGGTCTAGGTCTCGATCCTAGAGATCCTAACTTTGAGGAGACTCCTGAAAGATACTCTCGCTTCCTCTGCGAGATGTTTAACCACAAGGAGATTAACTATGCTACCTTTCCAGAAGCCTATAGTCATTTTATCCTCTTCAAAGGCCATCGAATGTGGTCACTCTGCCCACATCATCTTCTTCCAGTCGAATTCGTGGCTTCGATTGCATATGTACCTACAAAAGAGGTTCTGGGGCTCTCTAAACTCGCAAGAGTATTGGATGATGCGAATAGAAAACCGTTGCTGCAAGAGCGGTTTACTAGGGATGTTGTCGACACTCTTTACGTTAATGTTCCTGGGTTACGAGGCGCGGCCTGTTACGTCGAGGGACAGCATGACTGCACTAAGATACGCGGGGTTAGAAGTGAGGGAAGGTTTGTAACCTATCACACCACGGGCGTGATGAAGGAGGTTGAGTTAGAGCAAAGGTTCTTCAACTTGGTGACGCATAAATGAAAGGAGACTAAATGTTTAGGCCAATGTTAGCAGCTGATGTAGATCTCAATAAACTAGTCTATCCCTGCTTGGCCTCTGTTAAGTTGGATGGGATTAGGGCTGTAGTAAGGGATGGAATAGTTTATAGTAGAAGTAATAAACCCATACCTAATCGATATGTTCAGAAGACTTTTAGCCATCTCAACTACTTCGATGGGGAGCTTATTGTAGGAGAACCTACTAATCAGTTCTGCTACCGAACAACAATGTCAGGAGTAATGTCTGAGTTCGGCGAGCCTATAGTAGGGTTCTACGTCTTTGATCATATTCAATACCCAGCGGAGCCCTTCTTTCGTAGGAACGCTTTAATAGTTCCAGACTCCACTCAAGTAGTTAGACTCAACCAACGGCTTATCCATACCTTCGCAGAGCTTGAAGAGTTTGAAGAGAAGATGCTTACTTTAGGTTATGAGGGTCTCATACTTAGAGACTCTATGGCTCCTTATAAGATGGGGAGGTCAACTGTTAGAGAAGGTTGTCTTCTCAAGCTCAAACGATTTGCAGATAGCGAGTTCGTTGTAGTGGACTTCAAAGAGAGGATGCATAATACTAATGAGGCAAAGCAAGACGAACGAGGTTATACTCATCGAAGCTCCCATCAGGAAGGTAAGATTAGAAGAGGAGACTTAGGAGCTTTAGTGGTTACAGACGGAGAAGTAACCTTTGACTGCGGCTCTGGATTCTGTGACGCTGAAAGGGCTGAGATCTGGGCTAATAAAGCTAAGTATCTTAACAAGATAGCTAAGGTTAAGTACTTCCTCAAAGGAGCTTACGACGTGCCTCGTCACCCTACCTTCTTAGGTTGGAGAACGGAGGAGCTTAAATGAGTGAGCATGGCTGGCCTACTCCTCCTCACAAACCTTTGTCTGATGATATGAAGAAGCTTATCGAGTTCAAGCTTCGTTACTTGACAGACCCTAACCTAGTGGTCGATATGTCAGACAAACGTCAGGAGTTTCTAGAGTCCATCAACAAGCAGTTTATAGAGAAGAGGTGGCTTTCAGAGGCTCAGATAGAGTGCCTAGATAGGGTATATGATGAGTACTAAGGATGGACCTCTCTGCCATCTCTGTCCTCTTAAAGACAAACCAGGACCTGTATGGGGTGAAGGTCATCCCAGCAGCAAACTAGTCTTCATTGGCATGGGACCAGAAAAGGATGAATGTGATGCAAACAGACCGTTCGTTGGAGGAGCGGGTAGAACACTTAACAGAGGCTGTTTCTCAGTTGGTATCAATCGTTCTACTGACGCCTTCACAACTAACCTGGTTAAGTGCTTCGTCCCGGCTAAGACTCATATACCTTCTGAGGCGATTAGATGCTGCAAACCGCTCTTGGACAAGGAACTTGGAAACCTCGCTAACGTTAGAGTCACAGTCACCTTGGGAGCCGAAGTCTTCAAAGCCTTAACTGGGAAAGATTTAGCTATTCAACATAACGCTAAAACTGCGAAGAAGGGGCCTCCAGATTATTGGTTGAGAGGAGCTCCATTACGTTCGTCTACTGAGTCTAAGACCTGTATACTTCCGCTACAGCACCCAGCAGGAATAGCTTACAGTGGCTTCTTAGCTATGCCTTACTTCGAGGCCGACTTACGTAAGGTTAAACGTTATGCAACAGAGGGTATTCATACCTGGAAGGAGGACTTCAACTATGCCCCTACTGATGCGGATATTACTGACTATGTCCGTCGTTGTGTTTCTCTTGGCCGTTACGGTCTTGACATTGAGACCCCTTATACCAAAGAAGACACTGACGAAGAAGAGTATACCGCCTCAGAGAGATCCCCAATTATTGTATGTGGCATATCAGCTCAAATCGGGGAATGCATGGGAGTGCCTGGCGATAGGCTGTCCCTCCTCTCCGATCTTTTTGACGGGAGAACAAAGTGTTATGCTTACAATTGGGGGTTTGACGGTTATCATCTCGCAGATAAAGTTAGGTTGTCCGAAGGACGAGGTGTATACTTCTGTGCAATGTTGGGACTCCATGAGCTCTACTCGGACTGCTCTCCCAAGGATTTAGCTACAGCTTTAAGTATCTTTACTGATATGGGTTATCACAAGAACCTAATGCTTAGTCAGCCTGATATCTATAACGGTAGAGATACCTATGGAGCTTTATATTTAGGGTTGGAGATGGAACCTCTTTTAGATAGCTATGGGCTTCGTAAGGTTCACGAAGAGTTAGATATGCCTATGATTCCGATACTATCGGATCTACAGCATATAGGAGTTAACTGTGATGTTCCTAGAGCTCAACGACTCGAGCTACAATGCTATGCTATTCTAGAGGCCTACGAAGACTTCTGGGCTAAGACTATCCCAGCCTTCTCTTGGAGCTCGCCTGAGCAGTTAGTGCAATTGTTTACTCAAATGGGTATGAAGATCAAGCAAGCTAAGAGAAAACGTAGGGATGGTACAGTCTACTATAGCCCTACAGTTAACGAAGATGTTTTAGACGACTATGCAGCTCTAGGTAACCAACCAGCCGCCTTAGTTCTTGAAATGCGTAAGCTTCGTAAAGCTGGACAGTTCTGCCATCCTTACTCATCCGATCACAGAATGCACACAAGGTATAAAAACCATGGAACAGGAACTGGAAGACTTAGTGCGGTTGACCCTAACGCTCAAAACATCCCAGAGAAGATCGGACCTAAAGGAGCTGAGATATATCCTAGAGCAATACTTATCCCAGACAATCCAGACAATGATATGTTCGTTGTCATCGACTTCTCCCAGATGCAGCTCTGGATCTACGCGTACGCAGCTCAGGATATCGCCTTCCTTCAGACAAAGCAAAGTGGAGATTACATTCACGGCATTATGTATGAAGAGATCCTTGGAGAGCCGTTCTTCGAAGAAGGTTGCCCAAGACAAAAGCAGTTCAAACGTAAGGATGTAGAACCTTGGAAGCTTCTTTACATAAAGACAGTTCCACTAGGTCTCTGCTTTGGTAGAGAGGCTGATAGCTTAGCTACTATCGCAGGCTCTAGAACTAAAGGTCAAGCCATCTACGATAACTTCCACATGAAGCATCCTCAGATACGACAGTTCCATCGAAGGCTAGACTATGAAGTCCAACAAAAAGGTTATCTGCAAAACTTCTTCGGTCGCATTCGTCGCTTTCCCAATCCTAAAGCCCAGCGAAATGAGTACCTTAATTTTCCCGGGCAGTCCAATGAGCCGGACATCCTTAGAAAGGTGGCTCTTATACCTCTACACAAGGAGCTACCCAACTTTGGAGCAAGAATTGTTCTCACTGTCCATGACTCGCTTGGGGTTAGTTGTCCGAAGAGGACTCTAGCAGGATGCGTATCGTATATAAGAGACTCTATGGAACAGACTATTCCCGAGATGAATAACTTCTGGATCCCTGTTGAGATATCAATAGGGAAGAATTGGCAGGAGACTATATCCTGGGAAGAATATGTGTTAAGGGAAAAGGGCTGGTAGTATGGGTAAGGCTAAGAAGAAGAAGGCCCTCAACGTTAATAGAAACAATACAGGCGATATGAAGGCCTATAGAGATCGATGTAGAAAGGATCCTGTATTCTTTTGGAGAGAGTATGGGTATACTATAGTTTCAGATAGCCCTACTATCGACATCCCTAAGTCAGACTACTCAATACGAGACGTACCTAAAGCTTTACTAGAGTCAAATGGCGATGATAGCTAACTATGGCACCTACAATCAAAGTTCAACTGCAGATGTTCATTGCCTTCTTACGCGGCAGTCAGTTTCCAATCAACCACCCTGTCTTTGGCAAGGCAATGCAGTTTGTTTATATACTAAAGCAGTTTCCTACTCAGTTTACTGTAAAGGAGCAAAGGAGTCTACGTGAGGCTATTCAAAAAGCTTTTAGCATAGCTGATACTGATATAGATTTAGCTTTAGCAGGAGTTGAGTCCAATGAGATACGAGGCAGCAAACCTCAAGATACAAAGGCGGCGGAGATTGAAGAGTCTCTCTGGAAGCTCATTCCTCCAGATAGTTTCCTCTATCGCTACTGTGACTATACTCGTAATCACGAAGCTCCTTTGGCTTATCATGTCTTTGCTGCTATCATTGGTATCAGTGCTATTGTTAACAACAAAGTTTGGTATGATATGGGATATTATAGGCTGTTCCCTGCTCTTAACATCCTCATTCTCGGTCCTTCTGGCATTAAAAAGTCTACTGCGGTAGATGTGATGGGCGATATGTTGGTCGAATGGCAGTATTGTAATATCTATACAGAGAAGTTCACTCCTGAGTACTTTCAGAAGGAGATTGCTAAGGATCCTACTGGGTTCTTGTTTATAAGAGAGCTGTCGTCTGTTATAGGAAAGGAGAGATATACAGAGGGTACAGTACCTTTATTGACTAGATTAGCAGATCATAAAACCTTTCCTACTGGTACTAAAGGAGGAGGCAAGATCGTTATCCACGATCCAGCTCCAGCTATTATAATGTGTACTACTCCTGAGTCTATAACTACTCAGGTTACAGCCGCTATCTTTGGTGGTGGGTTCATGGCCCGATTCATAACCGTATATCAAGATGTATCGCCTAGAGTAGAACCCTCTCCAGGTAGAGATAAAGACGGTAACTTCGTTGTTATCAAGAAGGAGCTACGAACCTATATACAAGGAGTTCTAGGAGAGTTGGTTAACATACGAGGAGAGATGCACTTCACTCAGGAGGCCTATCATAGATACGATAGTTGGTATAGGGAGTCTAAACCTATATGGCTTAATCCTGAAGTTCCTCTATTAGCTACCTACTACCAACGTAAACAGGATCATGTTAAGTGCATAGCGATGTGCATCCATCTAGTCAATCATGGTACGATGTCTATATGCCTAGGATGCTTCAACTTTGCTGTTAGTCTTCTAGACTGGACTGAGAAGTTCATCGCTCCAGCCTACAAGGATATGTTTAAGACTAGTTCTGGAACTGACAACGATCTAGTTCTTAAAGCTATCAAGGTAGCAGGAGGAGTTATTAGCCATAGCAACTTAGTAAGAGCTGTGCAGTATAGGTTAGACTCAGCTCGACTTAGGATCATCTTACAAAACTTAACACAATCAGGGCAGATTGAAGAGAAGACTGATAAGGTTCAACATAGCTATCTACTAATTGAATAGGAATGACTATGGCAGAACATTCGATCGATTGGGTTGATCTTAGTGTCAACCTAGATTACGCTAACGAGTTTGAGATGTGGAATGATCTCTACTCCGAGTTAGGTTACTCTATCAACACTATCGCTAGGAAGCTAGGAGTCTCCAACGCTGTAGTAGCTACTAGAATAGACAAGCTGGGGATACCTAAACGGAGCAGAGGTGGTCCTAACTCAACTGCAAAGATTAGGACTAAGCTTCATCTACTAGACCAAAGATTGGTCTATCACAAGCCTATCAAGGAGATAGTGATGCTTCTTGATACCAACTACACAACTGTGTGGAAGTATAGAAACCATCGACATTAGAAAGAGGAAACCTATGCCTATAGAATACGATCCGGATCACTATTTTGAGATAGTAAAGGAGAGAGATGAAGCTATCTGTCTTATGACCCAACTTGATAGACTCGAGTGGAGGCTTATCAGACTCGAGATGCTAATCCGATTCTTAGTCGATAAACAGGAGGGAAAGTAAATGGACATAGCGATTATATCACCTATAGCTGGGTTGGATAACTTTAGCGCTCGTTCAAACACTCATCTAGTTCTAGCTCATATTAGAGATAAGGAGTATATCAACTTCTACCAAGAGGCTGCAGATCAAGGAGACTTCATAATCCTTGACAACGGAGCTTATGAAGGTCAGCAACCAACCTTCGATGAACTCTTCACTCTTGTAGAGGTTTATAACCCAGATGTGATAGTACTTCCTGATTTCCCTTTTCAGTCAGGGGAGATTACCTTTAACGTAGGCTTAGACTTTCTTAACATAGCTCTTAAAAGAGGCTATCCCTGCGACTACATGGCTGTCCCTCAGCATATTATAGGAGAGGACTGGTCGGAGTGGTGGAGGTGGACTGAGAAGTTCCTATCAGTCAACGAGATACGTTGGATAGGAATCAGCAAACTTCTCAGACGAACCTTCCCTAAAAGCTTTGGTTCTCCTACATTAGGAAGCTCTTTGCGAGCGTCGATCGCTAGAAAGATTCACAGTCTAGGCGATGGTGTCTCTATCCACGCTTTAGGGATGCTCGACGGCGACCTTGACGATGTTAGAGCTTTAGCTAAAACAGGTAACATTAACAGTCTCGACACCGCTTCTCCAATCTGGAGAGGATGGAATGGTAAGGATCTACAAACTGACAGCTGGGTAGATATTCCGGTAGACTTCTACGCTCCACTTCCTATATCGTCTACAAAGCTTAAACTTATCGATAGAAACTTGGAGGCAGTCTTCAATGCAAGCAGAGCTAGGTAGTGTTATAGAACTAAAAGGTAAGGCCTATCGAATCGTTCGTTTAGTCGATCGCAGCTTTACCTTAGTACAACGTTCTGACGGTCAAGAGGTTATCATCGAGGAAAGCTACATCCAACTTAAAGGAGCCGACAACTCCGTTGAGTTCGTCCAACTAACCAAAGCTGAGAGGGCCTATGAAGGTTTACCTCAGCCTATTAAACCTCTAGAGCCTATTGTCAACATAGCTTATCCCAAAGGAGATAACAATGCCGACAGTCACACCAATGGGTAGTAGGATATTGATTAAGGATGACGAACCTCTTACTGGTTTAGAGGCTCGAGCTAGAGAGTCGAAGCTTCATGTAGTGCTCTTCGAGCAGAATTTACCTAAAGCTACTTCTGGGATAATAGTAGCAATAGGTCCAGATCCTATCCTACAAACTCTCAAAGTAGGGGATCGAGTAATATTTGCTAGATACGCAGGGACCCATATCACCGTCCAAGGTCAGCAATATAGGTCCCTTGAGTATCATGAGATCATTTCTGTGATCCGAGACGAGCCGGAGCAGCCGGAGCAGCCATCGCAGCCGAGTCAGGATACAGCAAGTTGATCTGATCACGAATCTTTAGCAAAGCAGCTTTGAGAGCTGCCGCTCTGCCTGGATTCTTGGTAGCTACCTTGATGCAGTTGAGAATAATACTAACGGCCATGCCGATTAGAAAGTCTTCCATTACGTCACCTCCTGTGGTGATGGTAGTTCGTTGCGTTTAGAGGATATTAGTTCGTTAAACTTACGGAAGTCATCCTCAAAGACCTCAGAAAGATCGGTACGAAACTGTCTATTAGGAATTCGAGACTTATTAGCGATGCTATAGGGACCTTGCAAAGATTCTTCAATGGTCATACCGAGGCCTGTAAAGGCACCGATAACACCGAATCCTTTAGTGCTAATAAGCTTATTCTGGTTATTAAGGGCGACGTTGTAGAGATAGAGATGAAGTCTATCAGACCGAACGAGCCCTCGAATAGGGATCCCTTCTGCCGGTCTAAATTTCTCATTAGGATAAGGAGGGATGGTAACTCGGACAGACCCTCCGATACCTTGTTTGAGCTTAATATCAGAGCCTTTACCAGTAGCAAACTTATTCAGGAGATCACCGATTGGCTCATTAAGGAGCTCGAGAAAGGTAGGTAGAGCATCATAACCGAAACGTGGAGTGAATTCAAGGGCCCAAACACCTTCGTTGTTAACTACTGTGTTAAGGTCGATAGGGCCAACGTACTCGTTATGGGCCAGTATAGGCTCCATCCTCCGCAGACCTTCGTCAGCAATGAAGTTGCTGCCCTCTACTGCAAAAACTACGTTCCCGGCGCAGCCACCGCTGGGACCGAGGTTATCGTTCATCAACTGCTTTCTTTCGAAGGTGTGGTTAAAGGGTGCTACGAACCTTTGTCCGTTGAACCAGCCTTCTGTGGAGATAAGGAGACCTCCTTCAACGACCTCCTGAAGTTCGAACTCTATCTCCCCTTTAGCATGGGCCTCAAAGTAGTCCAGCATCTCGAGCAGGTCTTCTTTATCATACGAGACGTATGTTGTGACCTCAGGCCCCATCTCTCCAGTTGGCTTGAAAGCCAACCGTTTCTCGCTTTGCTGTACGAACTTCTTGCCAGCTGGGAAGCTAGTGAAGGTTTCGGAGTGGGGGACTTTGATTCCTACCTCCTCCATAATACCGAAAGCAACCCCCCTATCCATTTCAAGTTGATCTGCGAACTCACTCCCTCCAAGGACAGAGTAGCCCTCTGCCCGTAAGCGGTCAGCTACTCTCCCGCCTCCTGTAGAGTCGAAGATAACGGTAGTGTCCTTGGTTAAGGTCTTACCCCAAGTGTTGTCCACCTTCTTAAGCAGGCCGTTGTAGTCATCCCGAGCTCGAGCGTCTCTTATCCAGACCGAGATGTCATGCCCTTCCTCTTTAAGTCTTAGTGCGAGACCTAAACCATCTCCTCCTCCACTAAGCATTAGGAACTTGGCCATAAACTATTGACCTCCATATATCCTTGCGTAGTTGTAGATGAATATGCTCGTTCTGAGAGCCTATCGATTCGAATAGAACAGTGTAAGTAGGACCTACTAAATCTCTAATAGCTAAGTAGATCCTCTCTGCTTTACCCTGAGCTATATCTTTAGTCCTCATATCAATAGCAAAGCCGTGAGTATGAGGATCTAGCTCAGGATGACCCTCAGTAGTGCAAGTTATGATGCACTGCTGCCCAAAACTAGCGTAGATACGGTCGAGGTCAGGGAAGAATCGACTTATCTCTTCCCTAACCCCGACCGATGTCACTCTCTCCTTATAGATAGGCATAACCTACCTCTACTTCTTCCCCCTGCCGGCCATAACCGTTCCAGGGATAGGAGCTTCGTCAGAGTACTTACAGTTGGTATTCTGACCCTTGACTCCCTCGGTCTTGCAAGCGTCCTTAGGGGTGGTTACTGTCCCCTTAATGGGCTGAGCAAAGCTCTCTTTACTTCCTACTTTCGGTGCCATAATCCAACTCCTTTATAGCTCGAGTGTAGTCTCTCCAGTTAACGCCGAGCTCTTTCGCTAGCTGAAGTCCTCCTAAGGTTTACCTTTCCATCCGTAGGGATGGCCTAGTTCAGAGGCTGTCCATTCCGCTAGATCTTTGTCTAGCTCTTCCTTCTTAGGCTTAAAGCCTAAAACTCTTAACACTCCAGGGTTAACTCGGAAGGATCCGCCTGGTACGAAGAGGTCACCTGTGTTCTCATCCATTGCCTTAAATATGGACTGGATCTCAACGGCACCAGGGAAGAACTGCATTGGGTATTCTAAAAGCTCTTTCCTAGACCTCTTACCTTCTTGAGTCTCCTCAAGAAACTTAGCTAAGTTCTTAACCGCTTGTAAGTGAGGAGATCCAGCGAAACCAGCTGGGCTAACGAAGAACCATTTGCTTACGTCTGCACCGATTGCCTCCATGCCTTGGTAGGCCATAGTTGAAGTAGCTGCCCAAGCAGCTGCCATTCTAGCTCCGTTAGCTGGGAATTCTAAAGCGTTACGACTAGTACGTTTGAGGAAGTCTAAGTAGTTTAATGGCCAGAGACCATACTGGCCGAAGACTCGACCTAAGCCTGTTCGAAGAGCTGCAGGCTGTGTGCTTCGTCTATAAGGCCAGCAAGTTTCGTCTACTAGGTTCCTAGCAAAGCGATGACTGACAGCCTCTATATTTAGCTTAGGATCTAAAGCCATTCGTAGAAGCTCTGTTCTCATAGCTGGGTCAGTATTCCAGATATGAGTGTAGTCTTTGATAAAGTCATAAGGTTGAATGGATCCGGCTCGTAGCTTAGGAATAGCCTCCATCGCTCTATTGAACTCTGCCCTAGCTGACCACACACGACCTACCTGGTGACCTTTTCGGCTTGGAGATAGAAGGATGTTAGCTGTATCCTCTGCCCATTTACCTATACCCTGTTGACCAGGAGTTAACTCTCCTGTGATATCTCCTAGCAATTCACCAAAGTTCTTGTTGTCTAAGAGATAGCCATTCTTCTTAGCCCACTCCCAGGTTTTAGCAGTCATCGTCTCGCCAAAGGCTCTGGAAAGATGAATCATACCTCTAACACCTGAGCCTACAAAGGTTGGGACAGTAGTGAAGATTGGTTGTAGACTATCTCTAGCTGCGATCGCCATTCTACCACCAATGCCTGCTGCATAGCTAAAGACCATGTAACGATTAATGGCATCTTTAGGAGGAGAGAATTCAGTCGGTAGTTGAGCTCCTTTAGGTAGATATTTGTTAGCGTTCTTAAAGGTCTCACTCATAGTTGACTGGATGTTCTTGACATTCTCATTCAACCACTGAGCCGTGATGTCGGGTCTACCTTTAGAGTAATCTACATACTTTTCTATCTGATCGTTGATGAGCTTAGGAATGATCCTCTCTCCTTCAGAGGTCTTAAGCTTAGTCAAGGACATTAGATCGTCTAGCTCTTTACCGAACTTCTGCTCGGCCGTAGCATAGACGAACTCTTGCATAATATTAAGAACGTTAGTGTCTTTAGGATCGAAGGTAGAGTAAGGGTCTCTAAGAAGTCTTTCGATAGAGCCTGCTTCCTTAGCGTTGTACTTACGGCCATAGTAATTGTCGAGGTCAAAGTTAGCTTTCTCTAACTCAGGCCTTACAGTCCTCATGTAGTGATTAAAGTCGATAGATTCTTTAGTAGGTTTGTAGCCTGCGTCAGGAGCTATGAATTGAGGTTTAACTGGTCTCTGAACCATAGTAGCTTCAGTAAGACCTTTGTCTCTAACTCCTGCTGTTAGTGAAGGAGGACTTATAACCTGCTGACCTCTAGGTTTGATCTTGTTAGCAGGAATAGCTCTTATATCCAATATCTCCTGAGGAACTGTGCCTTCAATCATACTATCAGCAGTGTTGTAGCGGCCCCAGTCCTTAACCTTTCTAACAGCCTCTAGATCAGCATCAGAGAAGTTCATCGTCTTAGCTATCTTAGGCCAGTCTCGTTCATCGTAGGCCATAAGACGAGAGACATCGTCTGGTCTTTGACCCACTACCGACTTAGCTAGATTAACTCTGTCTTGATAGCTGTTAGCTCTCCATTTACCTTTAGCTTCTACAGCGATATCGGCCTTTATGAATTTATCTAGTAGAGGTACTGACTTGTTCTTAAGCAAGAAGATATCATTCAACTTCTTATCAGCCATCGCGAACCAGCCTTTAGCAGGCTTCCATAAAGCTGAGGCAGCTAAGAATCCTACCTTGATATTCTCTGGAACGAAGTCAGGTAAGGGTCTTCTAGGTCTACTAGCGACGTCGACTACGTCTCTAGTATCTTGGAACAGATGAGCGAACTTCATATCCTCAAATTTCCCACCTACTAATCTATTGAAGTCGTGGGTATAGTCAGGGATCATTAGCTCCATCTTAGACATTTTGTCGAGGTGGTTTACTAGAGCTCCTTTACTATTAAAGGTCTTAGAGACTCCATTAACTCCTTTAGCTATCCATTGGTCTACAATAGGATCCCAATAGATCATCTGACCTAGTTTGTCAGCCCATTTAGTTAACTCTCCTTGGATATTAGGAGCTGCTAAGGCGTGGAGGAAGTTGGCTCTTCTGTTGATGATTCGATCGACGGCAGTGGCCTTGCCGGCAGTATCCAGAGCAATCATTCTCATCGAGCCTTGAACTATAGCTTTAAGATGTTCGACGCTAGTATCAATCTTAGCTAGCTTTTCTAGGAAAGCTTGATCGCCGGTTCTGATAGCAGCAGCTGTGTGAACTAAAGCCTCCTCCATTAAAGATTCTCTTTGAGAGATTGAATAAGAAGGACTGATAGCTAATCCATCAGCGAGCTTAACTATCGCTCGTTGGAGTTGGTTAGGAAGCTTTTCTAGATAGGTTACAATATTAATCCCAGCTAGTCGAAGGTTAGCATGCCAGAGCTCGTGATCGATATGAAGTTTATCGAGAGACTCTATATCGTAGATTATATGAGGTTTTAGGTCGCTAATACCTTTAGTTCCTATCCCGAAAGCTTTCTCTGCTTGGGCTGCAGTGGTGACTAAGCCTGTAGTAGTCCTCTCCGTCGTCGCTCCTAGCTCACCAGGCCCGAGAACTGATCTAGAGATCACTCCTCGCTCTCGAGCTTTGCCAATCTCAATAGATCTTCTCTCGGAAGGAGGGGTAAGGATCTCTAAGCCGAACTTATCACCTTCTACTGAATGATGTCGAAGCACCTTATCCGTAGCTTCTGCAATCTTAGCAAATATTCCTTCTCCTCTTAGAAACTCTCTGTTTATCTCGTACACAGGATAACCTAAGGGCCCACTAGAGCTCATAGCTGGTCTAGTAGTGAATACCCCTAACCTAACTAACTCATCAGCCTCGTAGCCAGTGACGTCCTTAAGCCTTTGAGCGGTATAGGTTAGTGTCGCTGGAGCGACAGCTCCAGGTCTTTCAAACTTAGCTAGAAAAGCCTCTCGATCTAGCATAGGATGCGGAGGTATATCAGATATCTTCGGTCTAGGAGTTCTAATGTAGTTAGATACAACTTTGGAGGGAACTGGCTCTCCAGGCTTAGTTCCAGTAACCTCTTCTGCGTAAGCTCTTTGAAGAGAGCGCCAAGGAATACCCTTTGTACTCTTTTGGATAGAGAGAGCTTGTTCGAGACCTACTGGACCTATCTCTGTTAGATATTCGAGATCTACATCGGCTGGGCTAATTCCTTTCTTTAGAAGAAGTTTCCTAATAGCATCCTCTTTAGCAGCAAGCTCTAAATCCTTCATCGGAGCTATTAACCATTTATCATACTCTTTAGGGAACATACCTGTGTCTTTAACATACTTGCCCCAGACACTAACTATACCTCTTTTCTCAGCCTCCGAAACCTCCGGCTCCCAGAATCGATTGATAGCCTGAGTTAGACTTTTCTTAGAGTCAGGATCTAAGCTTTCAATCTTCCATCCTTCCTTAAATAGCTCCTTAGGAAATTCTTTAGTAGGGACCGCCCCATGAGCGCTAGGAACCTGCTTCCCATACATATTAACTGCACGTTCGATGGCATCGTAGTTAGGCCTACCTGCTACTATCCTACGAAGCTCCTCAGGAGTCTCAGCAAAGAGCTCAGTCTTCTTTAAGATGTAGCCTCCTCCAGGGAGGCTCTCGATATAGCCAAAGCTTCTAAGGTTAGCTAGTTTATCTTCTGAGACACCTTTTAAGGCGTCGGTGAGATCCATATTAAGCTTAGGCTCAGAGACTCTCGAAAGTAGAAGGTTCTCAGCCTCGATCTTGCTCAAAGTGTCGAAGTGAGCTTTAAGCTCAGGGTTCTCTAACGAGCCTTTAACCATGTTACCGAACTTAGGTTGTAGACTCTTAGGAACCATCTTTAAGACATCTTCAGGGTTTAAGCCATAGTACTTCGTAGCTTCCTGAAGGCCTTTTAGATGGGTAGCAGCCTCTTGTTCGGTAATCAAAGGGTTCCAGATAGCTTGAACTCTTCGACTAAAGTCGAACTTATCGAAGAGGAAGGCTTGAGCTCCTGCTCCCATAGTTTTAGAGTCTGTCCCTACCTTGTCGATAGCCGACATCGCTTTACGAAATCCTTCAGCCGTAGAAGCACGTTTACCTCCAATAGCATGCTCTAAAACTACAGTACTATGCTTGACCTCGAAGTCGTCTCCTAGTTTAGCTAGCAATGAAGTAGCTTCCTCAGCTCTGTCGGATGTATAACGTATGCTTTCCAACTTCATCTCAAACTTTGTGTTAGAGCTATCCAACCAACCTAAAGCGTCCTCTAAACGCTGATCGACGTCCTTTGTCGCTTGTCTAAGATCGTATGAGAGACCAGCTCCTTGTTTACCTCGAGCTTGGAGAGTTATATAGCTTTTAGAGTCTCCCTCGACATGGACTACGTTAATAGGACGTTTGGTGAGAGCTTCGCTGTTGGAAGTAGCTTGAGCGGATTCAGCGACTTCTTTGCTAGCCTGCAAGGCGAGTTTGGTAGGCTCAACGTCGGCCCCTTGCTCGAGTTTAGCTTTAAACTCACTCTCTACAGTCTTAGCTCCTCGACGGAAGAGGTTCCCTATTACTCCAGCGCCTGCTCCTAAAGCTGCTCCTTCAGCTCCCGATAACCATCTACTACCATGTTCTTCTGAAGCTGCGTTGTAGGCAGCAAAGCCTAAAGAGTCTCTAACAATCCTTTGAGTTAACTCTAGGTTCTTCGCAGCTCCCATAGCTGTTTTGATTATAGGATTAGTAATCATACCAGCTACTTTAGTAGCTCCAGCTAAAGGGATACCCATTCCGACTATCTGGCCAACTACCTCAGCAGGAGCTGTTGGCATACCTTCTCGTTTGCCTATTCTCTCTAAGTCCTGAACAGCTCCTTTCACAAATTGGTGGACCTTAGCTGTTTGAGGAGTTATCTCTAACGGAGACACCATTGACTCCGCCATAGACATACCAGCTAAGGCCACTTGATGACCAAGCTTTTCCATTGGGTTGAGTAGAGGCTTACGTTCGGTCCTAGACATGAACTGCTGCCTAGCGCCTTCATGCTCTGAAGGGTTGATCTTCGGAGCGATGTTATCGTAGAAGTATCTAGTCCTTAAGGAGTCGTAGTCCTCCTTAGGCATCATTGGATCTAGATGCGAAGATACCTCAGCCCAGCTTACTATACTATTGCCTTGCGCCATTGGGCTTCTTCTCCTTCTGATAGCCTTTCATAAAGGATGCTAAGAACTCTAAGAAGCCCTTAGTCATTTCTTGCTTCATCTTGATATCAGCCTTAAAGGCTGCTCCGTAGGTCTTCATATAAGCTGACTTAGCAAGCTCCATAAGCCTTTGAGGGTCAGTTACAGTCGCTACGGTTTTGGCAGCCATCCTACCGGCTTCCTCTCCTGTTGAAGCAGGAGGGGCTTCTGCTGCCTTTGGTTCTGCGGTAGTACGAGCTTGAGAAGGTACCATCGAAGCTGCTCTACCTTCTACTGTGTTAGATCCTATACCTTGATCTAAGATCTTTTGAGTGCCAGGTCCAGGAGGGATAGGTTGATAGCCTGCTTTAGTTCCTTTAGCTCCTGTTAACTTCTCCCACCAACTCTGAACGTCAGTCCTTTGAAGATCCACTCCTGGAAGCTTAGCTATACTATCGTATAACCCCTGCATGATATCTGCTGGCAAAGGAGCTCCAGCTTTCTTAGCCTCGACAGCAGATACGAAGGTATCTCTAACCGACTTATGTAGATCAGAGGTTATCCCAGCCATAATCCTCTCATGGTTGATCTTAAACTCAAGTATAGCTTTCTCTCCCTCCATCTCAAGCCTGTATCTATCTGTCTGAGCTTGAGAAGTCGCAGCAGCAGCTTGAGCTTTGTGAGCCTCAGCAGACATCCTCTCAAAGCCTAGCCTTTGAAGTAATGCTGGATGCAGCTTTCCTGGGACCAAGTCGACTGGGTTAGCTCCATCCTTTACTCCGTTAACCATCTTCCAGGAGACATCAGAATCGATACCAGCTTCAATATTCTTAAGATGAACATCAAGCATATTCTTATAAGGAGCCCAATTGTAGGGAGCTTTTACTGAGGGGGTCTTCCCTGCGACTAAATCTTTAGCTACGGAGTAGGCGTCAGAAGGATTAGGATAGCTCTCCTTGATACTCTCAGCGATTTTGTCTATCCGTTGGTTCCTTTCGATATCAGTCTCAAAGCCTGCTGCCTTATCCATCATAGCGTTCTGATGTTTGGCGTCTCCTGTGAAGAAGGTGTGACCATCGATGTTAAAGGCAAAGGTACCCATTGACTCCCCAAGTCGATAGACTTGACCTTCTATTCTATTTCGATCCTCTTCAGAGGTTCTAGGATCAGCCATCTGCATTTGCATTTGGGTAACACCCTGGTTAAGAGTGGCCTTCATCCCTTCACTCATCGACTTAGCTCTAGCGGAACTAGCGATGCCGTTTAGTACTTCAGCAAAGCTTCCTCCTCCTGTAGTTACTCCTCCACCTCCTGGCTTACCAGAATAAGGCTTCCCCGGAGTTCCAGCTTGAGCTCCTTCTACAGGACCTCCACCTATAGCTCCACTAACGTTAGGTTGCTGTCCTCCGCCTCCTTGAGACTCAGCTGTAGGGTCTAAGCTAGAGGTACCTAAAGTCTTATCCATAGAGCCAACATCGATACCAAGAATCTTGAAGTTCTTATCCAAAGCCTTAGCCATCTCAGGAGAGAGATTAACTCCACTCTCGACTAACTTCATAGTAGTCTCAACAGCCATTTGAGCATTCTTTTTCTCAACTTGAGACTCTTGAAGTTTAGTTTGTCGAATAGCCATCATCAACTGAGCAAGCTTAGCCGGATCCATAGCAGAGTTCTGCCCAGTTTGACCTGGAGCTATCTGAGGTTGATTGGGTCCTAGATAACCTGCACCACCTGGAAACATTCCCATGTTAGCCTCCTCCTGAGATACCTATACCACTGCTCGCGCCAGGCTTAGTGTGTTCCTAACATCTTTCCACCACCCATTTGGTTAAGCAACAACATCATCATCATTGTTTCGCTTAACCCACCCATAGAGGCAGCAGCGGCGGACCAACCTCCTCCAGCTCCAGCTGAGCTTGCATTAACAGGAGCTATGTACTCTGAAGGACTAAAGGCCATTGCTGGAGTGCTATACATCCCCGACAAGATCGATCCAGCTTGTAGACGCCGACCAGCTGCAGCTTCTTGAGCTTGCATAGTATATTGCGATAGGATCGACATAAAGTCTTTGTTAGTTTGAGTCTCGTAGTCGACTAAGCCAGTCATCATAGATGAGCTGTTAGCTAATCCAGAGCTAGCGAACTGCTCAGCAACGTTAGCTCGACCTTCACCGACTTGACGACCCATTGCTGCCTTCAACGACTCGAAGGCAGGCCCAACATCAGTAGGAGATCCAGTAGCAGCCATCTCTCCCATTGTATTCTGCATAATCGGAGAGAGAGCTTCTAAAGAGCTTATATACTGCTTCTGCATCTCTGGGAACAGAGCATTAGGAGGAGCAGCAGGGATTTTGTTGTATCCCATCCCAGTGTTGCCACCGTACTGAGTCTGCCAAGCTGCACCTCTCTGAGCACTAGCTTGTTTAGCTCCACCTATACCTGAGGCTACAGCCCCAGCTCCTCCTAATCCTATTGCAGCAGCGATAAGGGCGGTCTCGATACCCATGTTTCCTCCAGCTTCTGGAACTCAGGTTGAAGTAGGCCGTAAATCATAATGTCGTAGAACTTACCGTTCACTAAATGGCCCTGCCTGAGGCTTCCTTCATACCTAAAGCCGTTTAGGGTAATCATCCTAATAGCAGGCTTGTGGTAAGAAGGTATCATACCCGTAACTCTGTGAAGGTCGTAGGTCTGAAACAAGTACCTTAGCAACGATCGACCTGCCTCTAAAGTTCTACGCAGAGGAACTGTTCTATCCCAAATAGCGTAGTGAATAGCTGCATCGATCTTAGGACGGATGTTGTTAACTAGAACGTATCCATCATCTCCATACTCATAATGCTCTGTGTTAGGAAAGAAGAGCATAGAGAGAAAGAACTTAGGATCTCCTCTGGTGAGATCATCAAACATATACTCCTGAGTCTGAAGATGTTCCCATATCCATTGGATCCTGTTTGCGTCCCAGGTCTTAACATCAATCCTAGTCAAATGCTTTAGCTCTACCATATCTTTATCCTTTGCCTTCTAGGCAACTTAGGTCATTTGACCATTGTTAACCAAGGTTGTCCTTATATTATTTGCTAACGTTATAACAGCATTTACAGCTGCGATAAAGGTAGTCATCTCAGCACTAGAGACAAACCCCCAACCTCCGTTAGTATTAGTGCCTGGAGCTGCTCCGGCTGCTCCTCCAGAGGCGTAGGCAGTCTGAGCTGTCTTACTGTTACACCCAAAAGCCCCAGTGATGGTTCCGGTGCCATCAATCAAAGCGTTGTTGTCTCCGGGATCTGTGTCACCGCCTACGTGGAGACCTCCGTTGATGGCGAGTTTTGCGGCTGGGGCAGTCGTCCCGATGCCGACGTTGCCGCCTGCCTCCTGAAGCACCAGAGATTGAGCCGCATCATTGAATAGTGACGCGTAATAAACCGCTCCGGCCGATTTTCGTTGAAGCAAATAAACATTGGCGCC
>Ga0315284_10004669_pt1 | contig 19434 bp, 17 predicted proteins | sample YL17G09_16_MG_FD_203696 | JGI IMG/M metagenome (GOLD analysis project Ga0315284, IMG submission 203696) | Sediment microbial communities from Yellowstone Lake, YNP, Wyoming, USA - YL17G09_16 | ecosystem: Environmental > Aquatic > Freshwater > Lake > Sediment | place: USA: Wyoming | collected... | reverse complement strand
CCTCGCGTATAATTCGGTTGATGCTCGAATCAGTGCGGAGCCGCAGGGCATCAAGCTCCATCGCACGGGCGTAACTTTCCCCGGCCTTGTCAAACTGCCCCAGGTTCCACTGGCATCGACCCAGACGAAATTGCAGCTCCGCGTAAGTGTCGTCAATCTCCGCGGCGGCAAGATAATTTTCACAAGCGCTATTGAAGTCGCCCGTTTTTTCAAACTCGATGCCTTTTTGGTAAAGGCCGTCAAAACTTTTCTTCTGTTGCTCATTTAGACCTGCTCGATGCAGGGAGGCAAATGGCGGGCAATCTTTCAGATTCACCGCAACGGTCGAGATGATGGTCCTGGCTGCCGCCTTTTGCGCGGCCAGCGTGATGTCCTCAAGGTTGTGCCGGAAGTGACTGTAAACATACCGCATCCGCCTGTCGTCGTGCCGGATTTGCTTGCCGTGGAACATCTCCTCTGCGCTCCAAGGTTTGGGCCTTTCTCCCATAGTGCCGACAATGCTGGTCATTAACTGGCCCAGCCTGGTCGCCTTGATTGCGACGCCCATCCGGATAAGAAACAAACTTTTTGAAAGCGGTGTAAAAACCGTCCCCGCGCCGTATGGTCCGGCGACCTCATTGTTGCCCATATAAACGACAAACAGGTCGGGTTTGAGGGAGCGGCAGTCTTTGGCAATCTGAACAATGACGTGCGAATTGATAGCCGGCATAGCGGCAGTGAATATCTCGAAGTTGACCGACGGGTACTGACGGCGCAGCATTATATGCAGTATCCTGCCGAATCGGTACGCCGGCTCCGGGTTGCCCTGAGCAGCGGATTCGCCGAGTATAAAAATCCTGTAAGTGTTATCCGCTTTGTCGGCGGGAACAATGAACGGCGAGAAATCACGGGCGAGCTCCGGAGGAAAGAATCGCCATCCGAATTTGTTGTTGCTTAAGTAAGCTGGCTGCCCGTTGACCACACCTTTAACAAGGGTAGAGGTCGGATAGCCGTAGCCGACCACGCGCAGAGCAAGTTCCAGCGGCAGCAGGGCCAGAACTGGTATGACAACGACGGCGATTATACGAAACAGCCACAGCCGACGGGTCGAAATTGGCGGACGTGGTTCGGCTTTGCTGGCCTGGTTGGGGGTTGTGGCCTTTTTGCTCGCGGGTGGGTTATTGTTTGTGTCTTCGTTCATTCGCGGATGCTTTCTGGGTAAGCCGCCCAAGCCGGTGCTGCTTCAAAAGGATACTCTACTGATTTTTCGCGGGCTGTAAAGAAAATAAGTGCGGCAAACTGCGAGCCGGTCAGAGTTTCCTGTCTAATCTGCGGTAGCCGATGGCTTCTGCTATATGCTCAGGTTGAATGTCCTCAGCCCCGGCGAGGTCGGTGATGATGCGGGCCCGAGCCGCGTGGCAATGTTCGGGTCAAGCTCTATTGCCTTTTGCTGTTCAATGTCGGCTTTCTGCCATAGCCCCTGGTTTCTAAGAAGCGATGCCAGCTCGAGGTGCAGGGTCGGGTTGTTCGGGACCGCCTTGATTCCCTTTCGATAAATTCGTTCGGCCTGCCCGGTCTTGCCCTGCTGGCCGAGAATCCAGCCCAGATTTGTGTAGGCCAGGGCTAATTGAGGCTTTAATCTAATCGCTTCGGCCAAGTATCTTTGTGCCTCTTTATATCGGCCTTTTATCTGATACACAGCTCCCACAGTATAATTGGCGAGCGATTCTGTTGGCATATACTTGGTCGCCGCGATGGCGTGTTTCAGGGCCGAATCGACGTTTCCCGTCGCTGCCTCCAGATTAGCAAGGTTTGTAAGCGTTTGATAGTCGTGAGGTATTTGCTCGACAACCAGACGATACTGCTCAGCGGCCAATGCACTCTTTTTGTCTTCCAGCAACAATCTGGCAAAACGCAATCGCCGCAAGCGGTCAGTGCTGTTGAATTTTATCGCCTGCTCGTATTGCTCCACGGCCCTGGCAATCGAGTCTGGACTGATGCCATCCTTGAGCTGCTTGATCTTTTGCCTCCAGGTATTTGATGTCTCATCGTGGTACGCCTGATTGACGAACGGCTGTTTTTCGCTGATGTTTTTGAGGTTTTGCTGTGTGATGCGGAGGTTATCATAATCCGTAAAGGCCAGCAGTTCGGCACAGGTATCTTCGCTCGGCAACACCTGGGCTTTGGCTTTCTGCTTTTTTATCCTGTCCGGCAGGATTTCCTCAACCTTGTCAAATATAGTTCTGGCGAGGAGGTAATTGCCCGAAAAATTGAAATGAACGTGCTCGAGAAAAAACTCGAAGCCGGGGCAGTTATGCGGGCTTTTCTGTTTGAATACATCGGCGGCGTCAACAAGATAAACGCCCTGGTCGGCCCTGCTTGTGCCGACCTCGCGTATAATTCGGTTGATGCTCGAATCAGTGCGGAGCCGCAGGGCATCAAGCTCCATCGCACGGGCGTAACTTTCCCCGGCCTTGTCAAACTGCCTCAGGTTCCACTGGCATCGACCCAGACGAAATTGCAGCTCCGCGTAAGTGTCGTCAATCTCCGCGGCGGCAAGATAATTTTCACAGGCGCTATTGAAGTCGCCCGTTTTTTCAAGCTCGATGCCTTTTTGGTAAAGACCGTCAAAGTTTTTCTTCTGTTGCTCATTCAGACCTGCTCGATGCAGGGAGGCAAATGGCGGGCAATCCTTCAGATTGACCGCAACGGTCGAGATTATGGTCCTGGCTGCCGCCTTTTGCGCGGCCAGCGTGATGTCCTCAAGGTTGTGCCGGAAGTGACTGTAAACATACTGCATCTGTCTGTCGTCGTGCCGGATTTGCTTGCCAGGGAATATCCCCCACTCGCTCCGGCGTTTGGGCCTTTCTCCCATAGCGCCGACAAGACTGGTCGTTAACTGGCCCATCCTGGTCGCCTTGATTGCGACGCCCATCCGGATAAGAAACAAACTCTTTGAAAGCGGGGCAAAAATCGTCCCCGCGCCATATGGTCCAACGACCTCATTGTTGCCCATATAAACCACAAACAAGTCGGGTTTGAGCCGGGCACAATCTTTGGTAATCTGGACAACGGCGTGCGAGTTTATGGCTGGCATAGCGGCAGTGAAGACCTCGAAGTTGACTGAAGGGTACTGCCGGCGCAGCATTATATGCAGCATCTTGCCGAAACGGTACGCTGGATCCGGGTCGCCGCCAGCAGCGGATCCACCGAATATAAAAATCCTGTACGTGTTATCCGTCTTGTCAGCCGTGACAACAAACGGCTCTAACTGGCGAGAGAATTCCGGGGGAAAGAATCGCCACCCGAATCTATTATTGCTGCAGTAAACGGGCAGACCCTTGACCTCGCCTTTCACAAACGTAGCGGCAGGATACCCAAAACCCACCAAACGCAGAACAAGTTCCAGCAACATCATCGCCAGAACCGGCATGACAACCACCGCGACTATGCGGAACAGCCACAGCCGACGGGCTGATACTGGCGGACGCGGCTCGGCTTTGCTGGCCTGGGCGGGGGTTGTGGCCTTTTTGCTCGCAGGTGAGTTGTTTTTGGTGTCTTCATCCATTTGCGGATGCTTTCAAAAATAAGCCGCCCATTCCGGTTCTGCTTCAAGGGGATATTATGCTGAATTTTTGCGGGCTGTAAAGAAAATAAGTGCGGCAAACTGCGAAGCCGGTCAGAGTTTCCTGTCTAATCTGCGGTAGCCGATGGCTTCTGCTATATGCTCGGGTTGAATGTCCTCAGCCCCGGCGAGGTCGGCGATGGTGCGGGCGACCTTGCAGATTTTGTCGTGGGCACGGGCCGACAGACCGAATTCGACCATCGCCTGCTTGAGCAGCATCTCACAGGATGAATCGAGCTTACAGAATTTTTCAACCTGCTTGTGGGTCATTCTCGCGTTGGTCCCCGGCGCGCCGGGGTTGCCAAAGCGTTTTGTCTGGACGTCGCGTGCTTTTATCACATCCGCTCTTATGGTGGCGGAATCGAGTTGACTTGCCTTTGAGCGGAGCTTGCCGAAACTAACAGGCGGGACGTCTATGTGAATATCGATTCGGTCGATGAGCGGGCCGGAGATTTTCGACAAATAGCGTTCGACCTGGCCCGGCGTGCATTTGCACCGGCGAAAGTCGGAACCGTAGTAGCCGCAGGGGCAGGGATTGCAGGATGCGACCAAAAGAAAGCCGGCGAAATAGGTTATGGTTTTTTTTGCGCGGGACACGGTAACGGTGCCGTCTTCGAGGGGCTGGCGTATCATTTCAAGAACGTGTCGGGGAAACTCCGCGAATTCATCGAGAAACAGTATCCCGTGATGGGCAAACGATAGTTCCCCCGGTCGTGCGTTAGCGCCGCCGCCTACCAGAGCGGGGCCACTGGCGGTGTGATGCGGCATACGGACGGGGCGCGTCGCCAGCAGGGCCTTGCCCTTGCCTAAAAGGCCGACGGAGGAATAAATCCGTGTTGTTTCAAGCGATTCGGCGAGCGTCAAGGGCGGCAGAATGGTTGCTAATCGCTGGGCTAACATTGTTTTGCCTGCGCCGGGCGGGCCTATCATAAGGATATTATGCCCTCCCGCTGCGGTGATGGTGAGGGCACGCTTTACGCTTTCCTGCCCTTTCACGTCCGAAAAGTCAACGTCGTATTTGCTTTCGATGTTGAAGATTTCATCGATGTCAATCGCGGTGGTCTGCAGAGGCAGCCGCCCGCCTAAAAATTCGGCGGTTTGTGTCAGCGACCCGACGCCGTAAACCTCCAAATCCTGAACGACGGCTGCTTCGGGTGCGTTGTCCAAAGGCACGATAATGCCCCGAAAGCCGTTTGACTTGGCGGTCATCGCCATACTTAAAACACCGTTAACGGGCCGGACTCGGCCATCCAGCGCCAGCTCGCCGACAATACAGAAGTCTTTCAAAACAGTGCTGCTGAAGATGTTTTGTCCAAGTAGCATCCCAAGTGCGATGGGCAGGTCGAATGCTGGGCCTTCTTTTTTGACGTCGGCCGGCGCGAGGTTTACCAGCGATTGGGTTTTGGGGTATTTGTAGCCGCAGTTGACGATGGCGCTTTTGACTCTTTCGGCGCTTTCTTTTACTGCTGCGTCGGGAAGACCCACGATTAGCGTTTTTTCAAATCCGCCGCGTGCGACGTCTACTTCGACCTCGCAGATGATGCCTTCGATTCCCTCAAGCGCAACGCTGAACAATTTAGCCAGCATATCTTTCCCTTGTGTTTGGTGAAAAGAAGGCAGTATTTTAAGGAGCCGTCGTGCCGGTCGCAAGTATTTTCGGGCCAGTCCTTGGCAAGGATGAGACCCCTGGCGGCCGGGAAGAAACGGTTTGCAAAAGGGAGGTGGATTGAGTAAATTAACGAAGACAGAATACAGATTAGAACAGTTGAACAGTAGAGCAGTTGACCGCCCCGATTTATCGGGGTTCTGTTGGCCAAAGGCCAACGGCCGAGTGGCGGAATGGCAGACGCTGGGGACTTAAAATCCCCTGTCCTAACGGGCATATGGGTTCGACTCCCATCTCGGCCACATTTTTTGACACGGATTAACACTGCTAAAAAACAAAACCGTGTCCATCTGTGTAAATCTGTGTCTGATTAGGCACTACTGATAGGAGACAAGGTAAAAAAATGGTGAAAAGGGTTTTGAAGGTAGCGGATGTAAGTGAGCCGAATCTGTATCGGGAGATGTTTCCCTATACGGAATTTCCGCTGGTGAAGTTTGAGAAACGGGGAGTTCCGTATGAGATACCTGAGCAGATATGGGTTACGGACACGACTTTCCGCGACGGCCAGCAGGCAAGACCCCCGTATACGCCTGAGCAGGTATTGAAGATATACGACCTGCTTCACAAGATAGACGGCGATACGGGCCTGATTCGCCAGTGCGAGTTCTTTTTGTATTCGGACCGCGACAGAAAAGCGGTGGAGCTTTGCAAGCAGCGCGGTTACAAATACCCTGAGATAACCGGCTGGATTCGGGCGGTCGCGGAGGATTTCCGGTTAGTCAAGCAGATGGGCCTGGCGGAGACCGGGATACTGACAAGCGTGAGCGACTACCACATCTTTCTCAAACTGAGAAAGACCCGTGCGCAGGCGCTTGCGGCGTATCTGGATATTGTCAAGGCGGCGCTGGACCAGGGCGTGATTCCGCGATGCCACTTCGAGGACGTTACCAGGGCCGATTACAATGGTTTTGTGCTGCCTTTTGCGGCGGAGTTGATGAAATTGGCCGGGCAGTACAAAAAACCGGTCAAGATTCGGCTGTGCGATACCCTGGGCTTTGGTCTGCCGTGGGCGGGCTCGGCTTTGCCGCGGAGCGTGCCGAAACTGGTGGCGGGCCTGCGCAAAATCGGCGTGCCGGCCGAGCAATTGGAATGGCACGGGCATAACGACCTGCACAAGGTGCAGGTCAATGCGGCGACGGCCTGGCTGTATGGCTGCTGTGCGGCCAACAGCTCTATATTCGGCGTCGGCGAACGAACCGGCAATCCGCCGCTTGAGGCAGTAGTTATTGAGCACGCACAGATTAAAGGTATAACACGAGGCGTCAACTATGCCGCGATAACCGAGCTTGCGGAGTATGCGGCGAAGGAGCTTGGCTTTGAGATTCCGAGCAATTACCCGCTTGTCGGCAGGGACTTCAACGTGACGCGGGCGGGCATTCACGCAGACGGCTTATTGAAGAACGAGGAGATATATAATTGCTTCGACACCGAGAAACTGCTCAAACGGCCGGTGGAGGTGGCGATAACCGACAAGACCGGCGCCGCGGGGATAAAGCACTGGATTGAGTCCCGCTTTCAGATTGAGATTACCAAGCACGACCCTCGCGTGGTCAAGATTCGGGACAAAATCGCCGCCGCGTACATGCAGGACAGGGTGTCTGCGATATCGGATGATGAGATGCTGCGATGGGTCAAGGACGCCTTTGCGGATGGTTTGCCGCCGATGAGGTGAAATGCTTGGCTGAAAGAACGATAAAAGCAGTGCTGTTCGACCTTGGCGACACTTTGCTGAATTTCGGCAGACTCCAGACGACGAAGATATTTCGGCAAAGCGCAAGGTTGACTTATGATTATCTTAAAACCTGCGCCCAGCCGGTCGGCAATTTCAGGTGGTACTGTTTGCGGAATTTGATTGCTATTCGAGTAAGGTCTTTGTGGGCTGACATCACCGGCAGGGACTTTGATGCGTTGTCGTTGTTGAAAAAGTTCGGCATAAAACACGGATACAAGCTCGCTGATGACCAGTGGCTGCAGGTCGGCTGGCTGTGGTATGAGCCGCTCAGCAAATTTGCCAAAATAGAACCGACGCTGAAGGAGACCCTGGCGACACTCAAAAAGATGGGGCTTAAACTCGGCATTTTGAGCAACACGTTTATAAGCGCCGGCTCTTTAGACAGACATCTGGCTCAATTAGGCATACTGGACTTTTTCCCATGCCGGCTTTATTCTTACCAGTTTGAGTTTCGAAAGCCCGACAGGCGAATTTTTCAGGCGGCGGCAGAAAGGATGGGCGAGCGTGCAGAAAACATCCTCTTTGTCGGCGACCGCTTAGACGTTGATATTTGGCCCGCGTTGAGGGCCGGTATGAAGGCAGCGATGAAGTCGGCTTATACAAATGTGGGCAAAAATGCGCCGACCGGCGTCTGGAAGATAGACCGAATCGTCGAGCTGCCGGCGCTTATTGAAAAGGTTAATGCAACGTGGCACGGGCTTGGAGCCCGTGAAAACACGGCCAAGATGGCCGTGCCACCGAAGAAGGCGGGATGTGTGCAAAAGGTGCTGGATGAGTAAGCAAACAGCTGCTTTTCAGAGGTGCATCAATCCTGATTGCGGCGCGGAATTTGACGTTACAGAGGTGATGTTCAAATGCCCGCGGTGCGGGGACCTGCTGGATGCTCAATACAACTGGGACAAAATCAAAGTGCCGAAGAAGCTTTCTGATTTCGGCAAGCGCTGGGCAAACAGAAATAATCCGCTTGATTTGTCGGGCGTGTGGCGGTTCCGCGAGCTGCTGGATTTCTGCGACGATAAATACAAGGTAACAATCGGCGAGGGCCAGACGATTTTGCAGGCCAATGATGAGGTGGGCAAATACGCCGGTATGAAGCTGGGGCGATTGTTTCTCCAGTATGAGGGGCTGAATCCTTCCGGCTCATTCAAGGATAATGGAATGACGGCGGCGTTCAGCCACGCTAAAATGGTCGGCGCAAAATCAAGTGCCTGTGCCTCGACGGGCAATACCTCGGCGTCGGTTGCGCTTTACGCTCACAGTTGCGGCCTGAAATGCACGGTTTTCGTCGGTTCGGGCAGAATCGCCTTTGGCAAACTGTCACAGGCGATGGACTATGGTGCGCAAACGATACAAATAAAAGGCGACTTCGACGACTGTATGCGACAGGTGCAGGATGTCTGCACGAAACTCGGGTTGTATCTGCTCAACTCGCTCAATCCCTTCCGATTAGAAGGCCAAAAGACCATTATGTATCGCATCATCGAAGGACTTGGCTGGGAACTGCCTGACTGGATTGTGGTGCCCGGGGGCAATCTGGGTAACTCCAGTGCGTTCGGCAAGGCCTTTTACGAATTGAAACAATTAGGCCTGATTAAGCGGATACCCCGTATGGCCATTATCAATGCCACCGGCGCAAATACCCTGACTGACCTGGTAAACAATAAAAAGCTGGTATGGAACAAAAGCCGGGTGAATCGCAAAATCATCGACGATTATTATGCCGACCTGACGGCTCGCAACTTCTCGCCTCATACCTGCGCATCGGCGATAGAGATTTCACGGCCGGTCAATCTCAAGAAGTGTCTGCGTGCGATAGACGTCTGCGACGGCGTTGTGCGGGCGGTAAGCGACGAAGAGATTTGCGACGCCAAGGCCATTATAGGGAAATACGGACTTGGTTGTGAGCCGGCGTCGGCGGCTTCGGTGGCGGGATTAAAACTGCTGAGGGCCGAGGGCGTTATCGGCGCGGAGAATAGAGTGGCCTGTGTTCTTACAGGGCACGAGCTTAAAGACCCCAACGTTACCGTCAATTACCACAAGGAAAAGCAGGGACAGTTCAGTAATCCCCCCATCGAAGCGCCGAACGATTTGGATGAGATAATCAAGCTGATAAAATAATCCGCAGGGACGCTGCGAGAAAGGGGTTTGCTGAGTGTTAAACGTCTCAAACGAGAAAGCCAGCAGGGCGTTTTTGGTTGCCGGGGTATTGTTTTTGTCGGCGACAGTTGCCGGCTGGACGCTTTCGGCGACACCTCTTGATAATCACGAATGTTTTGTATCGGTAACCTCACGCGAGATGTTAGAGAAAGACAACTGGGTTTTACCAACATTTAACGACCAGCCCCGCCTGCAAAAGACGCCCCTTTCATACTGGATGGTTGCGGCAATTGCGAAGGCGACCGGCGGCGTTAATGAATTTGCCGCGAGGTTGCCGAGTGCGGTCTTTGCGGTTCTTTCTGTTTGCGCGGTTTTATATTTTGTTGAGCGTTGGCTGTCGCTGCGAACGGCCCTTGTGTGTGCGGGGGTGTGGGCGACATCATTCGGCTATGCCCGCTATTCGCATAATGCCAGACCCGAGATGGTGCTGACGTTCTTCGTCGTCCTGTGTTTTTTAAGTTTCTACTCGGCCATAACCGCCCAGACTCGTAAAAGACAGATTGCGTATATGGTTGTTTTCTGGGTCAGTTTCGGGCTTGGTAATCTTGCCAAGGGGCCTGCACCGATTCCGCTTGTTGTGGCGCCTTTATTTTTCTATGTGGCTATATTCAGGCAATGGCGGCAGGTGCCGAAGCTGCTGCCTGTTGTGGGTGCGCTGATTTTCCTTGCGATAATGCTGCCGTGGCCGATTGCCGTCGCCCATAAGGTCAACTGGGACATTGCGGCGTGGAAGCGGGAATTTGTTGACCGGTTTTTCGGCGGGTTAGACCCCCTGAAGAAGCCGTTTTATTATTACCTGCCACAGATGTTTATGTTTGCGGTGCCGTGGGTTGCCTTCCTGCCGATGGCAATTGCCGCGCCGTTCTACAGGGTATGGGGCAGGAAGCAGGCGGTTATGCAGTTTCTATGGGTGTGGTTTGTCGCCGACCTGGCATTTTTAATGCTGTCGGGAGGCAAGCGTCAGCATTACATGATGCCGATAATGCCGGCAATGGCCATTCTGATAGGCATTCTTTTGGACGATATGATGTTTGAGCGCAAGGCATTCGTGGCCGAACAGGCAAAAGGCGTTTTGAGGATGCATATTGCGGCGGCGATTCTGCTGGCCTCGGGGCTGGTCATCTATTGTATTGGCTGGTGGCGTCAGTTTTTGCCGGCTGCGATTGCGACTGCCGGCATGATTGTCGTCGGAGCAGTTATCATCAGCGTGTTGTTTGCCAAAGGGCGTCCCGGTCCTGCCTGCGGGTGTGTTTTTGTCGGCCTTGTCGCTGTGATTATGATTGTTTTTGTCGGGTTTATAGATCCGCTCAATTACAACGAACCGTCGAGGCGTTTTACGCTTACCATTGCGCAAAAAGTGCCTGCGACAGGGAAATTAGTCGCGTACGGGTCGGTATCTGGCAGATTCATTCACTACTTCGGCAGGGCGGTTCCGACGGTGAAGACTGAATCCGAAGTGGATGGCTTTTATCAGCAGAATTGCTGGATTATCACTTTCGGCAGAAACCTGGATGAGCTGCTGAAAGCCGGGCGGTTTGAACTCGTGTATCTGGAAGAAGGCGTTGAACGGGACAAGCAAACGCCGGTGGCTGGAGGATTATTTCACAAACAATCGTCAATTGCCGGAAGCGCCGCAGGCACACCCCTTTAGCTGCCTTTATTTAGCCAGGGTGTTTATGAACTGCTTCTCCGGCCCTGCGAGGGGGGCCGACTCGATTCTGGAAGCTGTCTCGATAACCTGTTGCACCGGTAGTTGTTCGCCCTTTATCAGCCAAACGGCGGCGAGCATAGCAGACCTTGATTCGCCGCTGCTGTCGTGGATGAGAACGGGAAGATTTTCCTTGTCGGCCATTATGGCGAGAAACTTTTCCTGCATATTCGCGTCAGGGAAGTAACGCGAACTGTTAACGTCTCTGTCTAACGGCATTTCGATATATTTGACGCCGTTGCCGCGGACCCAGGTTATTTCTTCATTGTGCCAGTTTCTCTCGCGGTGTTCGGCAGGCGAGCGCAGGTTGACGATTGTGGCGAGGTGATATTTGTAGAGCAGCCGCGTATAATCCATTCCCCTGGGTTGGCCGCTCGTATAAAGAACGCCTGGGCTTATGACGTTGAAGTTCTTGATGTGAAAATGTTTAACCAGCAGGACGGCTGCGACCGCAATAAGCAGGATAGTTACAAGACCCCGTAGTGGTTTTTTCTTTTTCACTGTTCAGCCCGCCCCAAGGTGTCCCTGCGGTGTATTTTTCGCACGGAGTAGATTTTTTTGCCTGTGGATTCGAAATAGACCCTGCTTATCATCTCGCCGATTAGGCCGGTGGCGATAAAAATGGTTCCGACCATCAGCAGAACAGCGGCAAGGCCCGCCAGCGGTCCGTGCGCAACGAGGATGGGCACATTGTAGTACAACTTGTCGAACAGTATGTAGCCGGAAAGCAGGATACTTGCAACGATGCACCACATCGCCGCTCTGCCAAAAAAATGCAGTGGTTTTGTGATATAACCGAGCAGGAACCGCAGCGTAATCAAGTCGAAGGCGACCCGCAGTGTTCGTCCCAGCCCATAGTTGCTTGAGCCGGACGGCCTTATGATATTGGAAATAGGTATCTCGACTATCTTTATTCCGCTTTGAGATAGAATTGCCGGGATGAATCGGTGCATTTCGCTGTAGAGATTAAGCTGTTCGATAACTTCGCGGCGGTATGCCTTGAAGGTTGTGCCGAAGTCGTGGATATTGACGCCGCTGATTTTTGAGGCGAGCCAGTTGGCGGCCCGTGAGGGTATTTTTCGCACCAGCAGGTTATCGACGCGTCTTTTTCGCCAGCCGCTGACGACGTCGTAGCCCTCATTCAGCTTTTCGAGGAAACTGGGTATTTCTTCGGGCAGATGCTGCAGGTCACCGTCCATTGAAACAATGATTTGGCCGCGTGCGACGTCAAAGCCGGCGGCAAGCGCCGGTGTCTGGCCAAAGTTGCGGCGAAGTTCGACGACGACGACTTTGCTGTCGCCGGCTACGATATCCTTGAGAAGCTGCAGAGTATTATCCGAGCTGCCGTCATCAACAAAGATAAGCTCATAATACAGGCCGGTTGAGGCAAGCGTTTTGGTCAATCGATTGTAAAGTTCCTTAACGCCGGCGGATTCGTTGTAGAGCGGCACGACGACGGAGCAATCTATCATTGCGTTCTGCGGTTGTTTTGTAAGTTTTTCAGAGCTGACCATAATGCACAAGTTTTATCCCAGCTTCTTTGAAATACTGTTTTGTTTTTTCACTGCAAAGCGCCTCAAGCTCAACTTCCCGTTGCTTGACCAAGCGGGTCCGGGTTGCGTCGAGGTCGTATGTGTATCCCGGATGGGTCATCACCTCGGCAGTAGCTGCGGTATTATACAATGAGACGGCCCGGAAGAAATTAACATTTATGTTTCCGGTATGTGCCACGCCTAAAAGGGCATCCGTCTTGAAAAATGCCCGGTTCTGCCAGCGGTTTATCCTGGCCATTGTTCGCACCTTTGCGGCTCTTCGCCTGCTTTCCTCGTCGGTCACAGGCCAGGGCAGCCGACAAACCTGTTTCGGCTCGTAAGTGAAGCGAATGGCCGGTATCTTGAAGCGTTCGGCCAATCGGCACACAATCCGAAAAATCGCGGGGAAACTGTGGATGTGCTTGTGCGAATCCAGATGTGTTGGTTTTATGCCCCGGTCGATGACCCATTGAATCTGTGCCGCAAGTTCCGTTTCAATTGCAGCTCTTACCTTGCCGGTGACAATAGAGACAATCGCCAGTTTGCCAGGCGACAAGCCGAAATCGCCCTCGGCATTGAGCAGACGTTTCACATCCTCGTCCTGACATAGTGGCTTGCCGTTGGTCAGGTTGAGGTGAACTCCGACGCCGAGTTTTGGGAGATGCTTGGCCAAATCAACCGCTTTTTGGGCTGCCGGCATATTGGCCATAAGCGTGGCACTTGTCAGGACGCCTTTGCTGTGCGCCTCGACGATTCCTTTATTGACCCCTTCGCAAAGCCCAAAGTCATCGGCATTTATGACAATTCGTCTCTCCATCACCCGCCAGTTTACGCCAACCCCTACGGCCGGTCAAGCTTCGTTCAACCCGTACGGGCGTGGACGAATGTCCAAATAAGACATCCGGCTGAGATGGTCAAAGCAGCTATGAGGTGGAGAAAGATTGTAATTGCGCTGGCGCGGTGCTGAGTGCGGCCTGGAGTGGAAAGGTCGTGGATGTTTGCGAAGCTGATTGCCGCGACGGCAGTGGGCAGGCCAAACAGAAAATAAAGCATCAATGGCCAGGCCATAACCCGGCTGATAAAGACGCCTGTAAACATAATAACGAATGTGCTTAATACGGCTATTCTGTAAATCCATATACAGGGTCGGACGCCGAAACGGACTACCAGCGTCTTTTTGTTCACGGCTGAATCGGCGGCAAGGTCGGGAAATTCGTTCGCCAGAATAACCAGGAAAATCAAGATGCCCATTATGCACGCACCAGGCAAAGGAACCGCGTCAATTGTCCCGGCCTGTAGATAATACGCCCCATACACCGGCAGTATGCCGAACAGAAATGCGATGACGAATTCGCCGATGCCGCGGTAGCCGAGTTTGACCGGCGGTGCGGTATAGAAGAACCCGCCGAGAAGACCGATCAGACCAATTACCAAAATGAAGATGCTTTGCGTAATCAGCAGGATAACAACGCCGAGTGCCGCGCCGAGCGACAGGCAGAAAAGGGAGGCGAGCAGGGTTGCTTTCGGCGAGAGGATGCCTTCCTGAATGAATCGCCTGCCGCCGGAGAAGGGCGTCACGTTCTTATTAGCCCAGTCGTTGCCGGAGATATGGTCGAAGTAGTCGTTGGCGATATTGGCTCCTGAATGCAGGGCCATCGTTGCAAACAACGCCAGCAGGAACAAAGGCCAGTTGAACGTCCCTGCGACCGCAAAGCCCAGTGCGGAACCGACCAGCACCGGCGCTGCACTTGCCGTCAGAAACTTTGGCCTTGCCGCAAGAAACAACGTAATCAACTTTTGGCGTCTGGAATCAGGTTTCATTGTTCAGAATCGATTTTGCGCGAATGAGCAATTGGTCAGTGGTTTCGTCGGGGGCCAAGTCAAACCAGGAGACGTTTTTGAAGGTTTTGAACCAAGTTCGCTGTTGCTTGGCGAGTTTGCGGGTGTTCTTTTTGATAAGCTCGATTGCATCATCGAGAGTTATTTTGCCGGCCAGGTGGTCTATGATTTCGGCGTAGCCGATTGCGCAGCGGGCCTGGTTGCTAAGGGGTTTTGGCTCGGCGAGCAGTCGTTTGACCTCGTCGACCAATCCTGCGTCAATCATCTTTTTGACCCTGACGTTGATTCTTTTGCTTTCTTCGGTTTTTTCTCGTCGCAGGCCGATGATTGTCCACTCGTCGCTTGATGATTGATTCCACTGGGATTGAAAACTCGATATAGGTTTGCCCGTGAGGCGGTAAACTTCGAGCGCGCGGATGATGCGTCTGGCGTCGTTGGAACTGATGCGGCTTGCGGCGTCGGGGTCGTTTTTTTGCAGTTGCTCATAAAGCAATTGAAGCCCTTCGGTTTGTGCCTGCGCTTTTAATTCTGCCCGGATTTGCTCATCTGCACCCGGGCCTTCGAAGAGGCCATAGAGCAGGGTCTTGATATACAGCGATGTGCCGCCCACGGCGACAATGGGCTTGTTGCGTCTTTTTATATCATCTATTGCAGCGTTAGCCAATTCGAGGAAGCGTGCGACGCTGAATGAGTCGCTGGGTTCGACGACGTCGATAAGGTGATAGGGGGTTTGGTCGCGGGCCTCTTTGGGCGGCTTGGCGGTGCCGATATCCATTCGGCGGTAGACCTTCATTGAGTCAATGGAGATTATCTCTGTGTCCAACGACTTTGCCAGCTCGAAAGCGAGCCGGCCTTTGCCGGATGCGGTAACGCCGAGAATGAGGATACGCTGGTTATTCATAATTTCCTTTAGGCGACTCGAAAACGCTGTATAATACAATTTTTAGCGACTGTACACAATTCGCCACGGGCGAACAAGTTTTTGGGGCAGATTTTATGGCATCAGGCGGAAACACGGACGGGGGTTTTGCAACGGAGCTTGAGCAGAAGGTTCGGCTGGTCAACGGTGTCCTTCAAAAGGTTTTGTCGAAACCCGGCCGGATTGCGTGCGAACTTAGCGAACCACTGCAATATGTTCTTGAAAGTCCGGGCAAACGTGTTCGCGCGGCGATAGTATTGTGGTGTTGTGAACTTGTCGGCGGGCAGGTCAACCGCAACGCGGAGATAGCGGCCGCAGCGATAGAAATGGTGCATACGTATTCGCTTATCCACGACGATTTGCCTGCGATGGATGATGACGATTACAGACGCGGCCGGCTCACCTGTCACAAGAGGTTCAATGAAGCGACTGCGATATTAGTCGGTGATGCGTTGTTGACGCTGGCGTTTGAGCTGCTGGCAAAAGAGATTGATAAACCGGCAGTTGCAGTGCGGCTGATTGGCGAGCTTGCCGAGGCGGCCGGGCCTGCCGGGATGGTGGCGGGACAAATGGCCGACCTGAAGGCCGCCAATGGAGATGCGGATGAGGAGATGCTAAAGTGCATTCACGCCAACAAGACCGCCAAGATGTTTCGATGTGCGGCGGCGATGGGAGGGATATGCGGCGGAGCGGACGAGGGGCAGTTGAAATACCTGCGCGAATACGGCCTGAAAGTCGGGCTGGGTTTCCAGATAGCAGATGACATACTCGACGTGTGCGCAAGCAGCGAGCAATTGGGCAAGACAAGCGGCAAGGACGCAAAGCAGGGCAAGGCAACGTATCCTGCGGTGGTGGGGCTGGAAAAGTCAAGGGAATTGGCCGAGAAACTCAACTGTCAGGCGGTTGCGGCGATTGAGCCATTCGGCGAAAAGGCCTGTATGCTTCGCCGATTGGTGGCAGCGCTTTTGAACAGAAGCAGATAATCTGCCGGGGCCCCGGACTTCAAATCGGCATTTTCAATACTGGTAATGCAGCTTCTGCGGTCTGGTTCTGCATTGGGGGCTTTTTACTAATAAAAAATTGCAGGGGGCGTCGATGATAATAGCAGGTCTGTGGGGGAACGACCGTGGAATTAGTGTGGTCTCCTATAGGGCTGAGTGTGTGGGTCATTGGCCTCCCGCCACCGGCGGGTTTGGTGTGGGGGGAAGTCGTATTTTCATCACAACGAGAATCCCAGGTTTGGGGGGATTTTTTTGGTATATGTCATTTGGCGTATAGGATACGTCCCCCGCCTCGCCCTCCTTAAATAAGCTTAGATTTGAAATTCCATAAACCACTTTGGGTTTATGGCCGTGAACCCTACGTGGTTCACGGTTTGCGAACCAACGGGCCATAAGCAGTGTGCTTATGGCCTTTTTTATCACGGGAGGGCACAAAAACACGAATTGTTTAATTCGTGCTTTTGCGTTTTTGAGGCGAAGGTTACAGATTATGTTTGGTTATAGTTCTCGCCAGTGGTTGGGAACATAACGTGCTAAGTTAGCGTCGGTGATTTCTCTCAGGCGGGCGTCATACGTGAATAAGGCAGAGTTATCCTGTTTATAGTCCTTTGCGATGACTGAACCCTGTACTTTTACACTGTTATATATGTGTACATAGGCATCCGGGGCATATATGACACCGTAGAATTCGTCACTGTTTTTTATGTTGATGGCGCCTGAACCCAGTCCATATATGGTAAGTTGGGTTGGGTCATGACTATCATTGGTGAATCCGGTGCCGTATTTGCCTTCGAGCTCGCCTTCAAGGTAGATAGTCAGCTTTGAGTTGGGGGCGACAATGATGTTAGCGTCGTTACCAAGTGTTATATCGCCGGTGATGTATAATTCGACGTTGCCATTGATAGGGAGAGTTATTTTAGTGCCCAAACTGAGGCTTTGGTATTTTCCAGTGGTTATAGAAGTTGGGTTGCTTTGCCCCGGTTGCTCTGTGGCGGATGAGAGATAACCCGGGACCGTTGGCATGGGCAAATCGTAGTCGGTGGCGACGGCGTAGATATTACCATAGGTGGCGCCGGAGCCAATGACTAAATCGGGGATGCCGCCTTGGCCGAGGAGGATGTCTCCTTCGATAGTGGAGTTCGGCTTCAGGGTAATTTGAGCGTCAGCGTTCGGATTATTTGTGGTGCCGATTTTAAGCGGGATGCTGCCGCAGCCATTGCAGTTAACGGTACTAACGCTGCCGATATCCAAATTGTTTTTTGTGAGGATGGCGTATTCGAACGCACTTTTGAGCCGGAGGCCGGAGATGACGGTTTTAGTTATAGAGCCGCTTGTTCCTGATGCCGTGACGGAATAATTTCCACTGCTGCCGGTGACGGCGTAAGAATATGTTGCGTCGTTCCCGGGGACTTGAACACTGTTCTCGGCAGGAAGAGGGGATGGGGCGGCATTGAGCCGCAGATTCATTGCATAGACGGCTTTGGTAAGGCCGTAGTCGGCGGCGGCGCGGGCCGCGATCTGTTGATTGGAACGAATGGAATACAGCCGGCGATTAAAACCGAGAGTCAGCAGGCCTACGCCGATTACGAAGAGGAAAACGGCGGCAACCACGGCCATCACAGATACGAACCCGGGTCGTTTTTGTCTGAATGTTCTTAACATAATACACCTCGCACTTATTTGACTAAAAGGACAATTTTATTGATTCTGCGGCACTGCGGAGGAGATGAATCGAACATCAGAGTCGTTATCGCTTAATGTCATGTCCAAGCGAATGCAGCGTCCGGAACCGGAAAAGGAAAACGCGGTCACATTATTGCATATTGGGGTTGTATCAATGGTCTGTCTCGGTTCAAAGATGCCGTGTTCTATGTAGAATGTGCCGCCTTCCACGTAAAGCCGTGCGTAGCGGTCGGTCGTTGCAGATGTATCGGAGGCAAAGTAATAGACCTCGACCCAGAGGAAATTTGTAGTGTCGAGCAAATATTTCTCGCAGGAGGCCCTGCGGACGGTTGCTTCGAACGCCTTGCTTGCGAGGTGGCTATTGAGCATGATTGAAGAGTTGGCTTTTGCGTAAGTTACGTTCCATGCTTTTTGGCTGTCGGAGAAGACGGCCCCGACGGCGAGCATACAGATTGTCGCCAGAGCGGAGGCCACCATAAGCTCGATAAGCGTTAAGCCCTTCTTTGCTGCGCTACGAAGGGCAGGGCCGTGAATTCTTATTTTTTTCTGTTTTATCATATTTATCTGATTTGCGATTACACGCTAATAGGTTGTCAGCAGTTCGGACAAGCTGAGGGACTTGCTGGTCGCCACATCGTTGTTTGACGAGTTTCCGCTTGCGGGCCAGCTTACAATAACATTCAGGGTTTGGAGATTGGGATCAGGAGGGTTGACGATGGTGTAGTAGGACATAGTAACGTAGTAAGTACGGTCCTCCGAATCGACTTTATAATGTCCTCCATTTGTGAGCAGCGTGAAATTCAGCGGCTTTTCAGGGGCGAGGGCGCTCGAAGTGCTCACTATGTCAAGGCCGATCCCCGTGTCAGTTGTGGGGTTATAGGTTTTGCTTTCTCCGCCCCCTACGCCTTTCCAGCTTTCACAGAGCTGTGAAGCTATTCGACCCGCGGTTATCTCGTTATCCGACCTGCGGATATCCATAGCAGCAAAATATCGATAGCCCGATGTGCCAATGACGGCGATAGTCAGGACGGCGATGAATATCATTATCTCGATGATGGATATGGCCGGCCGGACATTGTGCGTATATTTATTAGTGAGCGGAGAGGCACAAATGCGCAACGGTGGACCGTGCAGGGCGTAGTCAAGAGAACAGCTCGCGGCGCATCCCGACTTAGGCGAACTCGTCTTAATGCCCCCGAGAGGGTTCGGCTGAGCCGCAGAACTGGTTTGACGAGATGTATAGTTTAGACCACCCATCTTACATCTTAAAATACAAAGGGGTGCCGGTTGGACAAAGGGCCACAACCACGCTTCTCCCAATGTAAAGTATTGTAGATATTCGTTTTATATCCAAAGGGGTCATACGGCGTTTCGCTGGATGAATCGGCGTTTTTGGTGTGTGTGTTAACTATGCTTATGGGGGTAAATGGCAGATAGGCGGCGAACATAGTCCTATAAATCGGGGTATATGGGCAATTTGGGAGGTTTCGGTGTATAGGCAGAGGTTTCCTGAATAAGTTTGAGTATGGCAAGCCCGCCGAGCACAAGGCGGACCTTATTGGGCGGGCAAGGGTTTAGTTGAAGTATGGGGTG
>Ga0315284_10004668_pt1 | contig 19435 bp, 16 predicted proteins | sample YL17G09_16_MG_FD_203696 | JGI IMG/M metagenome (GOLD analysis project Ga0315284, IMG submission 203696) | Sediment microbial communities from Yellowstone Lake, YNP, Wyoming, USA - YL17G09_16 | ecosystem: Environmental > Aquatic > Freshwater > Lake > Sediment | place: USA: Wyoming | collected... | reverse complement strand
GCAGAAATGCCAACAGAAACAGGACAGTAGCATCCAGACCGCGTTTCCAGTCAGAAGCAGCATACGTTGGTTCTGCTCAGGCGGCAGAGACTGAGTGCAGTAGGTCTGCAGCCCAACCGCCCGGAACGCCCCCCGGATGTCACCCCAGATAAGAATGCGATCCTTCCAAGGAGGACATCGACACCACGAACAAGATCACGCAGGCCCTGAAGCACGTAGGTGTCCGCATCCTCGACCACATCATCGTGGGCCATGCCCACCAAGACTACTTCAGCTTCGCACGGGCGGGGATGGTGTACCTCTGTCAGCAAGGCGAATACAGGGCCTACTCGGGGTTGATAGTCAACATGATCCACATCAGGAGCCAGAGGGCTGTCATCAGGAAGGCGAACAGGCAGAGGACGCGCCCTCTAGGGCCGATGACGGTTCGCCACGCACGGCGTCGTTCGTCTGGAGCAGCAGCCCATCGGGCGCGGATCACCGCCGGGGTCAGGCGCACCAGGAGGAAGGCGGACAAGCTCGGGGGCACGGCGACCAGCAGTGCCCAAGGGTGCTGGCCGAACGCTCCTACCCACCCGGCTACCTCGAAGAACACGACATAGTCCAGCAGGAGATACGGCAGACTCGTGCGTGGCTGGTGCGTGTGCTTCAGGATTCGGTCCGTGCCCCATAGGGCGACGTCGTACAGGACGAGCAGTGCGACACTGAGAAGAAGTTGCGGCGCGAAATACAGAAATGGGCCGACGCGGTCAACATCGGGGGCGACAAGCCACATCAGTCGTGCAATCATGTGGATACCTCCTTCGTCGCCGGACCACCGGCGTTGTTCTCAGGGGGGAATGGCAACAGCCTCGAGCATCCTAGTCTCCGTGTGGAATGGATTGCTCTCCCCGTGATCGGTTCCACTCAATCAACAGGCGCACACCAGCAATGAGGCACAGGATCCAGCCAACGGGATACGGCAGAAGGGTGAGTGCCCACCACATCGACCGCCCGCTGTCGCCGCCGAATCCCCCGCGAGCGCTGATGATGAACATCCAGCCCACGCCGATCGCGGTGAGTCCAAAGCCCCAGTAGGCGAGTCGGCGGAAGCGGCTCCTGGCAAGAAAAGCGCTGAGGGCGATCATTGCAGTGGCGGGAACGATGACGAGTGAACCTTCCAGAGGATCGAGAGCTCCAATCAACAGGCCAACCAGTCCGATGACGCACAGGATACGTGACCACAACATGCGTTTGTTCGCAGAACCACCTCCCTTCAGACGACCTCTGAACTCGATGGAATCTCGAATTGAGGTGGAATGACAAGACTATGAGATATTTGCACCAGGATGCCGCGTCAGCACGGCCACACTCGACCGAGCGCTCACCGGATCACCGGCGAGACAACTACTTATTAGTTAATCTAGCCCCAATCTATGCAATGTCAATAGAAACGTGTTCGCAACAGCAGGGATGCCAACGCGGTCAGAAACAGCATCGAATGGCTCTGCCTGTGCTGCACGGATGGCGTGAGCTGCGCCCGACATCACTTCCATGCACTGCAGCGAAGGACGAAGCATGGTTCATCCCGCTTGGCGCTTCTCCAGCCGTCGAGGCCCACACTCTTAATCCGTTCTTATGTCCCCATGGTACAATGACAGTCATGAGAGGAGACATACATGCATATTCTTGTCGTTGAAGACCAGGAGGATTTTGCCCAGAATATCAAGCGGTATCTGGAGACGGAATCCTACAGCGTCGACCTCGCTTTTGACGGTGAGGCGGGGCTGCAACAGGCGCTGACCGAGGAATATGCTCTTGTCGTTCTCGACCTCAACCTTCCGCGCATGGATGGGCTGGAGGTCTGCCGGCAGCTGCGACAAGCCGAGCGCACCATGCCCATTCTCATGTTGACTGCCAGGATTGGACACAAGAATGCCGTAGCTGGCCTGGACAGCGGTGCAGACGACTACCTCACAAAGCCATTCGACCTGGAGGAACTCCTCGCGAGAATGCGCGCGCTCCTTCGTCGAGGCGGCGAGACGCGGAGTCCTGTCATTGAGCTGGGGAGTGTGACCGTCGACACCAACATGCATGAAGTTCGCAGTGAAGGCAGGATCGTTGCCCTTGCGCCGCGCGAGTACGCGCTTCTGGAGTTTCTTGCGCTCAACCGCGGCATCGCGAAGTCTCGGCTGGATATTATTGAACTCGTATGGGGGGAGTATGACGAGCTCATGTTCTCCCAGACGGTCGACGTTCATGTTGCCTACCTGCGGCGCAAGCTTGGGAAAGACATCATTAGGACCGTGCCCGGCAAAGGGTACATGATAGGAGAGTAGCGCATGTGGCACCCTGGGACTGGGCACGGTACGCAAAGACTGACGCTGGAACAGCGCCTTGCGCTGAAATTCACCTGGCTCGTGTGCGGGCTCATCCTGATCAGTGGGACGATGTTCGCAACTGGTGACGTCGTGATCGGCAACTACAGGATGATGCGCGGGCTGAACGACCAGATCGATCGCATTCTCAGTGGAAGCCAAGCAACGACGGACTTCTCGGATGCGGGCAAATGGCTCCCCTACAGCGTGCGTCCATTTACGCGCATTCTCGCTCCTGACGGCACCGTACTCTACAATGGAGATTTGTTCGCCGGAACGAACCCCGGGCCTGTCGACCCCTTTGGCACGACCAGACCGAGCGATGAATCTTACGCGATCGCCACTCGAACGATTCGACGGGATGGGCGGATCGTTGGCTACATGCAGTTCGCAGGGCGTACGCGCCAGGGGATACGAGATGTCGGCCTGAAATTGGTCGAGATGCTGCTCATCACGCTCGTCATGGGCATCCTGACGTACTTCCTCGGCCTGAAGTTCTCGAGGCAGACGCTTCGACCTGTCCGCGAATCGCAGGAACGACTGGAGCAGTTCACACAAGATGCCAGCCACGAGCTGCGGACCCCGCTGGCGAGCATCTCAGCGTCACTGGACGTCGCCATGAAGACTGGTGACTATGAGCAGGGGATCGTGGCAGCCAAGAGCCAAGTCAAGTACGCCTCGCTGCTGGTTGAGAGGCTGCTGGAAGTGGCTCAGCTTGACCGGGCGGAGATCGACCTTGGAAGGGTCGACCTGACAGCGCTCGTGACGGCGGTCACCAGCCAGAACGCGGAGTCGTGCAAGGAGCACGGGCTGACTCTCGAAGTGTCCCTGGATGAAGGAGTCACCGTGGAGGGCGACGCGTTGTTGCTGCGTCAGCTGGTGAACAACCTTGTCGAGAACGCGGTCAAGTTCAATGCGCCAGGGGGCACCGTAGGTGTGTCGCTGAGTCGTGCGGAACTGCGTGTCAAGAATTCCTACGGCTCGATCGATGCCCAGGAACTTGCTCACGTGTTTGAACCGTTCTATCAGGCAGACGAATCCCATGCTGGGCACGGTTTCGGATTGGGACTGGCGATTGTGAAGAAAATCGCCAACTTGCATGGATGGCACGTGGACGTCGCTAGTTCGGCATCTCAGGGCACGACGTTCGTTGTGAGGCTTTCTGCAGCGCCGCCCACAAAGAGGTCTTCTTAATCTGTCCTTAAGCACGGACATCTACAGTACCTGGTGAACCCGACGCGGCTGTTTGGCCAAGCGACAGCCGCGTCAGAGTAATCGGTGCGGGCGCAAGAGCCCACTGGAGGAAACATGAAGAAGAAGCGAGTCATCATAGCTCTGACCGCGCTCATTATTGTTGGGGCGGCAGTTGCCGGTTATGTCTGGGTGAAGGCGAAGAACAGTTTGGGCTCCCGGACCGGGACGACGCTTGCAGCAGGCGGTGTCTATACGGTGACGACCAAGGACGTCGCTACAACGACAACGGTCTCCGGAACGATCCATCCCTTGCGTACGGTGACGCTGACCGCCAAGGCTGCCGGCGCCATTACTGCTGTCAGCAAGAAGGAGGGGGACAAGGTTGCCGCGGGCGAGGTCATTGCTCGCATCGATTCGACAGACTACGAGGCTGACCTGGCCGCTGCCGAGTCGCGGTACCGAAGCACGATGATTAGCCTCGAGACAGCTCAGACGACAGACCTCGTGGCAGCCAAGACCCAGCTAGAAAACGCTGTCAAGCAAGCGCAAACGCAGTTGCTGTCAGCCGAGATCAGCCTGAAGAATGGCACCGATCCCGATGCTGACACGCAGACGATCGCCAATCTGCAGAACCAGGTGACGGATGCGCAGGAAAACCTTGCGACTGTTCAGAAGAGTCTGAGGAAGCTTCAGGACAATGACACGTCGGCGTTGCAGCTGGAGCAGGCAGACTTCTCGGTGAAGCAGGCGGAATTCAACCTCAGCATGGCCCAGACAAAGCTGTCGACCCTGAGGGCGCAGGATGTCACTGAAGCGCAGCTCACGACGCTTCAAAACCAGGTAAATCAGGCAAAGTCCAGCCTCCTCTCGGCCCAGGTGAGCCTCAAGGAAGCGGCTCAGAGCTCCACGACATCCGATGACAGACTCACCATCCTGCAGAACCAGGTCGACCAGGCTCAGTCCTCGCTGGATCAGGCGCAAGACAACCTGAAGAATGCCAGTACGGACAATAAGGCGACACAGGACGAGATCGACGCACAAGCCATGGCAGTGGAGAGCGCCCAGATGGCGCTTGTCAATGCTGAAGCCAACTACAAGACGACTGCGGCGTCGTTGACAGACAATGACGCACTCTCTGCCGCCCAGCTCGCCGTGACCAAGGCCGAGCGAGCGCTGAAGACGGCTCAGGCGAACCTTGTGGCAGGCCAGAAGACGATTGCAAACAAGGCAGACAACGTGAAGCTGCTGGAGGCCAACGTGGAACAGGCGAAGGCGTCGGTTACGACGGCGCAGGCGAACCTTGTGGCGTTCCCTGAGACTCAACGCAAGGCTGAACTCCAGATCCAGTCGAACGAAGAAGCGAAGAAACAGGCTCTCATCACTCTCAATGCGACGAAGGAACTGGCAGAGAACTATGTTATCACCGCTCCGCTGGCAGGCACGATTACTGCACTGAACGTCACGGTTGGAGACAGCGCGTCCGTCGGGACCAATGTCGCGACACTCTCTGACATCACCGGCTGGTACATCTCAGCGTACGTCGATGAGGTGGACATTCTCAATGTCAAGAATGGCGAAGACGCTTCGGTGACGATGGATCAGTATTCTGGCAAGACATTCGCCGGTACGGTCTCGTACGTGTCGCATTCCCTCGGCACAACGTCTAACAGTGTGAGCGCGTATCCGATTAAGGTCCTCATGACCGAATCTCCGTCGACACTGGTCGATGGAATGTCAGCTGATGCCGATATCACGGTGTCGGTTGCGAAGGGCGTTCTTGCTGTACCGAGCACAGCGATCATCATCTCCAATGGCAAGTCGTACGTGGATGTCATCACTACGGGCACGGATAAGAAGGTCACCACGAGCAGGGTGGAAGTCAAGACGGGGATTGAAGGGGACGAATACGTGGAGGTCACGTCCGGGCTCAAGGCGGGAGACAGGATCCTGCGCAAGGCCAGCACGACGGCAACAACGACGAGTACCAGCTCAACGCAGTCCGACGGCACGGGCATCCTTCCTGGAATTACTGGAGGAGCAGGCGGTCCCCGCGACGGAGGAGCAGGCTTCACACCTCCTGGTGGCAACTAACCCATGAGTCTCATTCAGTTCAGCAACATCCGCAAGACGTATGCCATCGGCGGCGTGACCATTGAGGCACTGGCCGGCGTCTCCCTGGACATCGGGGAGAAGGAGTTCGTAGCGATCATGGGCCCATCCGGGTCTGGGAAGTCCACCCTCATGCACATCCTGGGGTGTCTCGACAGCCCGACGTCCGGTGAGTACGTGCTGAACGGCAAGGATGTCTCCAAGCTGAGAGCGGACGATCTAGCGAGAGTCCGCAACCGGGACATGGGGTTTGTGTTCCAGGCGTACAACCTGCTGCCACAGATGAGCGCCCTGGAAAACGTCCTCCTGCCGTGTTCCTATTCAGATCGGAGCCTGAAGGCGAAAGAGATCAGGACGCGCGCTCTTGAGCTTCTGGAGCGGGTCGGCCTCTCGAATCGCATGCACAACCGCCCAGTCGAGTTATCGGGTGGCGAACAGCAGCGCGTGGCGATCGCCCGCTCTCTCATGATGGACCCGTGGATCCTCCTTGCCGACGAGCCCACAGGCAACCTGAACTCCAAGGGCGCTCGCGAGATCGTCGATATTCTCAAGGGACTGCACGAGGAAGGAAAGACGATCATCTACGTGACCCATGACGACAATATCGGTGCGCAAGCTGAACGAGTGATCAGCATCCGCGACGGCCTCGTCGTGGCCGACGAAGGGGACTGATATGGACGTCAGAGACAGCTTCAAGAATGCCACACGAGCGATCATGGCCGCCAAAATGCGCTCGTTCCTCACGATGCTGGGGATCATCATCGGCATCGCCGCGGTCGTCATGTTGATGGCAGTGGGCAACGGCTCAAAACAGAGTATCCTTTCAAGAATGCAGGGATCGGGTTCTGGAAATCTTTATCTAACCGCAGGGACGAGGGCAACTGTCCTCATGGGTGGTTTTCGAGAGCAAGGAGGCCGTCCCGGTCAGTCATCATCAAGTACGAAGATCACGATGGATGACCTGACTTATATCGAGGAGAACTCGACGATGTCGATTATTGTCTCTCCTGTGAATACAACGAATCTTACCATCAAGCGGAACAGTACGACGATGTCTGGCTCAGGCATCTTCGCGACTGTGAACTACTTTGAGGTCGAAGGTGTCACTGTAGCGGACGGACGGGCGATTACGCAGGGAGATGTCGACAACCGGACGCGCAACGTTGTCATCGGAGATACGGTGGCGACGACACTTTTCCCTGATGAGTCAGCTGTCGGGCAGGATATCCGCCTGAACGGCGCCACCTACCAGGTGGTCGGCGTCGCTGCTGCCAAGGGTGAGACAATGGGCACTTCAGTAGATACTTCGATTATCCTGCCGTTCTCGGTCGGTGAGAAATCGTTTGGCATGACCCGCAATGTTGTCTCGAGAACGACGATCAAGTGCGTGGACCCCACACAGAGCGCCGCCGTCACGACAGAGATCACAGACAACCTGACACGCAAGCACAAGAAGGTGGATTTCACGGTTACGGACGTGGCGGCCATGACGGAACTGGTAACGTCGTCCATGACGACACTGACGACCCTGCTTGCAGCCATCGGTGGACTCTCACTGCTGGTCGGTGGCATCGGTATCATGAACATCATGCTTGTTTCGGTCACGGAGCGCACGCGTGAGATCGGCATCCGCAAGGCGCTTGGTGCCAAGGAGTGGGACATCCTTGGCCAGTTTCTCATTGAGTCGTCCCTGCTGAGCATTTTGGGAGGAGTCATCGGTATTGTCGTAAGTGTGCTTGGCTCACAGTTTGTGGTCTCACGCTTCACGACCACGGCAATCACCGGCTCCTCCATCCTTCTCGCCGTCGGCTTCTCCATCGCCGTCGGGATCTTCTTTGGGGTCTACCCCGCTCGCAAGGCCGCCCGGCTGATACCCGTCGAAGCCCTGCGGTATGAATAGGAGGCACGAATGAAACACAGGATACTGACGGTCATCGTTGCATCACTGCTCGTTCTTGGGATCTGTGTTCCAGGTGCCCAGCGGGTCACCGCGGGGACGACGAATTCATCCTTGAGGGTCGCAATCTCTAGCAACTATCCGGGAGATACGCCACAATACACGCTGACTGTCACGTTGGATGCCGACGTCTTCAGCGGTTCCAGCCTTGTGTTCACATTCGACGACGCAGTGGGACGCACGGATGGTATCGCCATCAGCAGCTCCGTGATCTCTGTCGATGGCACTCCACTCAGCAAGAATGCTGGCTGGCAGGTGAACACCCTCACGATGACAGTACCTCAGGATCTTGCTGCGGGGACAGAGCACACCGTCATCATCAGTGAAGACGCCGGGATCCAGAATCCCTGGGCGACTGGCCACTACCGCATCGCGCTTGAGAATTCAGTAAGCAAGACAACATTGATATCCAACTACTACTCCGTGACAACGGTGAGCCACCTGGTACCGCTTGCCTTTGACAAGGTCGTTGAATACGCTGAGTTGACCGGAGTCAAGGTCACCTTCAAGACCGGCCGTAACGGAGCGCTGGTGGGACATGATCTGATCCGTGGTCCGAACGGTCTCATGGTCTATCCGACCACGGAAGACACGATGACCGTGCGTCTGTCGGCAGGTCTGTCGACGCTGTGGACGAAGGGTGGTTCCGTGAAGCTCCTGCCGGCCTACACAGAGTCTCCCTTTGCTATGGCCGTCCTGTCTAGTACCATCTATGACACCAACGATGCCAGCGTCGATCTGTGGCAACTAGTCCTGAGCCTGCCCCACAATCTCCCGGCCAACACCCAGATGTCCCTCTATGTGATGTTCGCAACGGCTCAAGACGTCTCGGCTCTGTCAGATGCCGAGTACGTTAAGCTCTATACCAGCAAGGAGACGACGCTTGTCACGGTCCCTCCCCAGCCGGCGAGTTCGGGCTCCGCCTCACAGCCGGGTGAAACCTCGACAGCCGACACGACAGTTCCCACGGTGACCTGGACCTCGACGACAAGCACGCTCCTGCCTCGTCTCGTGACGCTGGACATCGCTGTTACAGAAGAGAACCTGGATGAAGCATGGTTCTCTGGTGGAACGGGCAGTTTCATCCACACGCGGCTGTCGACGGGTGACAACACCATCATGGTCATCAACCGGACCGGTATCCACGGCACCATCGTGGCGAGTGACAAGGCGGGCAACACGACCACGGTTTCCGTCGACATCCCCGCTCCCTCCGGGACCTGATCATCTGACATACAATCTTCCATCTCCGTCAGGGGCTGTGAGCAGAGCAACGGGAAGCTATCCGCTTGCTGGCAGCCCCTTCACAGTGTTCAGGCGACGTACCACGCGCGCCGACCTGCATCTGGCAATTGGAACGTTGCAGAACCATTGCTGCTGATTCAACATGGGGCGCGCATACTTGCTATAATGCGGCATGGATCGAACAAATGCGATGTTGAGAGGATAGGCGACGGGGCGGTGTCCCCGACGGAGGAACAATGGGAAGAAGGAATGCGCGTGTCGTCCTCGTTGGACTGGTGGTAGTCGCTGTACTGGGGCTGGCGGGATGTAGGCTGGCTGGCCGTCTTCAGCAAGCCGGGAACACTGCAGGGACAGATACTGAGTACGTGGTGGCCGTGCAGGACGTGGCCTCTGGAACGTCGGTCTCGGGAACGATTCATCCGACTCGGTCAGCGACACTCACGGCACAGGTCCAAGCCAAGGTGACAGCAGTCTATGTGAAGGAGGGAGACTCGATCAAGGAGGGGGAGATCCTTCTGAGGATCGATTCCCGACTTCAGGACAACCAGTTGGCACAGGCAGAGTCGCGATATCGGGCTGCGTCTGCGAACCGCAAGATGGTGGCCATGTCGGGATTGGAGCAGACTAAAGTCCAGCTTGAGGCGGCGCTGACGCAGGCGCTCGCGCAGCAGGTATCGGCCCAGGTCAACCTGCGGAACTACACTGACAAGGATACGAGCGCCCAGCAGCTGGCCAATCTCCAAGAGCAGGTGAAGCAGGCGGAGGCTAGCCTGAGAAGTGCCCAGAACAATTTGAAAAGCCTGCAGGACTATGACACGTCCGCACTCCAGGTGACCGTTGCAGACTTCAGTGTCAACCAGGCGGAGCTGAACCTGAGCATGGCGCAGACGCGCCTGGCCGTCCTTCAGAGCAGAGATGTTACCGAAGATCAGCTGACGCAGCTCCAGGCACAGGTCGCACAAGCACAGTCGAATGTGCGGGTAGCTCAGCTTCACCTTCAGGAGAGCAGCCAGAACTCTCTCGCTTCCGACGAGTCGATCGCCGTTCTCGAGGAGCAGGTGGGGCAGGCTCAGTCGTCTCTGAAGGTGGCCCAGTCCAACCTTGACAACGCCAGCTCCAACGGCAAGGCTTCCGAGAGCGACATTGACCTGCAGCGCATGCAGGTGAAATCATCCGAAGTTTCACTCGAAACTGCTGAGGCCAACTACAAGACAGCGGTCGCCGGCGCCGGTCAGAAGAAGCTGCAGATAGCATCGGCACAGGAGCAGGTCAGCCAGGCGCAAAGTTCACTCACGGTCGCTCAGAACAACCTGGAGTCGACGCAGAAGACCTCGGGAGCTCGTCCCAACGACCTTGAAACCCTGAAGGCACAGCTGGACCAGGCGAATGCATCAGTGGAAGTCGCAAGAGCCAATCGTGTCGCGGTGTCGGAGACCGAGCAGCGGAATGCACTCCAATTGCAGTCTGCGCAGGAACAGGAGAGTCAGGCCCTGCTGGCGCTGAACGCGCAGGAGCTCTCCTCGGATAACTACGTCGTCCGGGCCCCTTGGGGCGGAACGGTTCTTGCCGTAAACGTCAGCGCGGGCGACATGGCCTCACCGCAGACGAGCCTCGTGAAGATCGCAGACACCTCAGTATGGAACGTCGAAACGTATGTCGATGAAGTTGACATCCTGAACGTCAAGGATGGACAGGATGCTCTGATTACCATCGATCCGTATCCAGGCAAAGACTTCGCCGGCACGGTCTCATACCGTGGCAGAACGCTGGTCAGGACACCGGAAGGGCTGAACTCCTATGCTATGAAGATCAGGGTGATCACGCCCCCGGCAACAGTTGTCGATGGCATGTCGGCTGATGCCACGGTCATCCTGTCGACAGCAAAGGGCGTGCTTGCTGTTCCGGTAGAGTCCATCATTGGGGAGAACGGGAAGAAGTACGTCATGCTTGTCTCGACCAACACGAGAAACAAGGTCGTGACGACCAAGACAGAGATAGGTGTTGGACTCGAGGGAGACGACTTCGCGCAGGTGACGTCCGGCCTCAAAGCTGGCGACACGATCCTGCGTCAGCCGGTGGCCACCCAGACGTCCACGTCGTCGGGTGCCCCCTTCATGGGTGGTCAGTAGAGAAGGGTCTCATGGAACTGATCCAGCTTACGGACCTCCGCAAGATCTACACGATCGGGGGTGTGACCATCGAGGCCCTCGCAGGCGTCTCACTGGACATCGGGGCGCAGGAATTCGTGGCCATCATGGGTCCCTCGGGGTCCGGGAAGTCCACGCTGATGCACATCCTGGGCTGTCTTGATAGTCCCACCAGCGGGCGGTATATGTTCAAGGGCAGGGACGTGTCCAGTCTGCGCTCTGACGAACTCGCGGCAGTGCGCAACCAGGACATGGGCTTCGTGTTCCAGGCGTACAACCTGCTTCCGCAGATGTCTGCGCTCGAGAACGTCATGCTCCCGCTGTCCTACGCCACAAAGCCCGTCCGTGATGGTCGGCGCAAGGCAGAGGGCCTGCTGGAGCACGTGGGGCTCAAGGACCGCATGAAGAACCGGCCTGTCGAGATGTCCGGTGGCGAGCAGCAGCGCGTTGCCATTGCCCGGTCGCTCATGATGGACCCGTCCATCATCCTGGCAGACGAGCCAACCGGCAACTTGAACTCCAAGGGAGCACGTGAGGTCATCGACACCCTCAAGGCGCTTCACAAGGAGGGAAAGACCATTATCTACGTGACGCACGACGACAACATCGGGGCGCAGGCCGAACGGGTCATCCGCATCCGTGACGGCCTCGTCGTGGCAGACGAGGGGGACTGACATGGACCTGCGAGACAGCTACAAGAACGCAACCCGCTCGATTGCCGCCGCCAGGATGCGCTCGTTCCTGACGATGCTGGGCATCATCATTGGCATCGCGGCCGTCATCCTGCTCATGGCCGTGGGCGAAGGGTCGAAACGCAACATCCTGGCACAGATCCAAGGCAGCGGCTCAGGCAACTTGTACCTGACCCCGGGAGCGCAGTCGAGCATTCTGTCAGGCCGCAACAGGACGACACGGGACACGGGTGCCGAGATTACCATGGACGACCTTAAGGCCATCGAGGCCAGAGTGACGTATCCCATCGTCGTGTCGCCTACCAATACGATCGGTATCACCATCAAGCGTGGCAACACGACGATGGCGGGCAGTGGCATGTTTGCCACGGAGACCTACTTCGAGGTCAACAACTTGACCATTGAGAGCGGACGCCCCATTGTCGCCAGCGATGTCAGCAACCGGACGCGGAACGTGGTCATCGGGGCAAACGTGAGGTCGACACTGTTTCCGGATGTGTCGCCCACAGGCCAGCTCATCCGGATCAACGGGATGAGTTTCAAGGTCGTAGGTGTCACCGCCTCGAAGGGGCAGAGCCTCTTCGGGAACTCGGACAACGCCGTCATCCTGCCCCTCACGGTTGGCGAGAAGTCATTCGGCATGCAGCATGACCGCATCAGCTTGACGACCATCAAGAGCGTCAACCCGGACGACAGCGGTGCCGTCGTGAACCAGATTACCAGCATCTTGGAGCGGAAACACGGCAAGGTCGACTTCAGTGTCCTCGACCAGAAGGCGCTCACCAGTCTCTTCTCCTCGACACTGAGCATCTTTACGGCACTTCTGGCTGCACTCGGGGGACTGTCGCTGGTCGTCGGGGGCATCGGCATCATGAACATCATGCTTGTATCGGTGAGCGAGCGCACCAGGGAGATTGGTATCCGGAAGGCACTGGGAGCGCGCGAACGGGACATCCTGGCGCAGTTCCTCATCGAGTCGTCCCTGCTCAGCGGGATCGGCGGTATCATCGGGGTTGTGTTCAGTGTCCTTGTCGCAAACCTGATCATCCGGCGCTTCCTTCCGACCTTCGTTACTACGTCCTCGGTCCTGCTTGCCGTCGGCTTCTCGATTGCCGTGGGCATCTTCTTCGGGGTGTATCCCGCCCGCAAGGCTGCACGGCTGAGACCCGTCGAAGCCCTGCGCTATGAATAGGAGGCATCAATGACGCATAAATGGACCGTCGCACTGATCGTGGTGGCGCTGGTGCTTGGCATTGTGTTCGCAGACATTCAGGCTGTCCGTGCGGGGACAGGCCCGCAGTCCCTGAAGGTCGACGTGTCCAGCGCCTATCCAGGAGACGCTCCGCAGTACACTGTCAGATTCATTATGAACAGCACTATCCATGCAGGCGATATCCTGACCTTGATATTCGATGACGGCGTAGGACTAGCTGACGGGCCGCGGGTGCACGGGACCCTTGTGACCGTCGATGCGACGACGCTCAACGAAGACAGCACGTGGCAGGCAGGCACCCTATGTCTCGTGTCGCCGCTAGACCTCGCTGCCGGCGCAGAACATACGATCGTGATCCAGCAGGATGCACGTATCCAGAACCCCTGGGATACATTCAGCCGCAACCGTGTGACGTTGGCGCACCTTTCCAGCGGGACGAGTCTGGTTTCAAACTACTACGCTGTTTCCAGGACGACGCAGCTTGTCCCTCAGGAGCTGACCGGTACGGTCGAAGACGGTGTCATCACCGAGCTTGCCATTCGTCTCCGGACTGGCAGGAATGGTGCGCTGACTGGGCATGATCCCATCAGGGGAGCGGGGGGAGTCATGGTCATGCCTGCCGTGACCGACACAGTATCACTGCGGTTGTCGCCCGGCATTGCCGCGCTATGGAAAGCAGACGGATCGACTGCGATACAGCTGCTGGCGGCGTACAGCGCTACACGGCAGTGGATCCGCATACTGTCTGCCCAGGAACGTGTGGGCCTTGATGATCGCCGTCCCCAGGAGGAGCTGACGCTGGATGTCATGCACAACATGCCGGCCAACACCGAGTACACGTTCTATATTGTGTTTCACCGCGGACAGGACGCCAGACTGCTGACCGGCGATGATTTCGCAAAGGTTTCGACCAGCAAGGAACCGTCTCTTATCAACCTTCCCCTTCGAGGCTTCGGACCAGTTGGGAATGCCGGCGACGGGACAGGAACGGCTGCCGTCGACACGACTGCGCCGGTGATCACCTGGAAGGCCCAGGCAAGCGCCTTCTCTTCCCGCCTCGTGACCGTGAGCATCGACATCGTTGAAGCCAGCATGAAACAGGCATTCCTCGAGACTGGTGCCGACGGGTCACTGCACACGTGGCTGAACGCTGGCCACAACGAACTCCTGCTGGTCAACCGTTCGGGCTTCCTCGGGACCATCGTCGCCACCGACAAGGCCGGCAACACGACGAGGACACCTGTCGACATCCCTGCACCTACCGTGACTTGAACTGCGGGCAGGAATCTCCCTTGCAGTGCTCTCCCGTAGTTGGGAGAGTCTCTGCATCAAGGGTCGCGAGGGGTCCGGCGCGTACGTCAGCTGGATCACCTGCGGCCCTTTCTCGTTTGCGTGGACGGCCCGCCTCCCAGGTCGCGGTGTGTCGCGCGATGCTACGTCTGGCAGTGGAGGCAGATGAACGACGCGGTGCTGCCGGTCCTGATTCTCTGGACGATCGTTCCGCAGATGGGACATGGCTTCCCTTCGCAGTAGCCGATCAGGAATTCCTTGAAGCGTCCCGGTTGGTTGTACAGGTCCTTCTCGTAGGCCAGACCACCCAGCTCGAGAGCGTTCCGGAGTTGCGAACGGATGGCATCGTACAGCGCAGTCCGCTCCGCGGGCGAGAGGTCGCCGGTCGTCCGCAGCGGGTGGACGCGGGCGGCGAACAGGATGTCCTGGATGTAGACGTTGCCGATGCCCGCGATGTTCTTCTGGTCCATCAGAACCGTCTTGATGGCGCTCCGTTTCTTCTCTTCCAGCAGCTTTTCGAACGCGTGCAGGGTGAATTCGCCGTCGTCCAGCGGGTCGAGACCAAGCGTAGCTGTCATGGCATGGGAAGCCAGCTCTGCAGTCCTTACCGCGTGGACGTACCCAAACCACCAGAAGTGCTGGCTGAAGGTACAGCCGTCTTCGAACAGGACGGCTGACTGGCGGTTCCCCGGCAAGGGCTCACCCTTTCGGTGGAAGAGGGCTTCTCCACCCATGCCGAGGTTGAGCAGGAACGTCGCTCCCGGTTCGAGGTCCATGAAGATCCATTTTCCCCTCGACGTCACACGGGTCACCTGTGTATGGAGAAGCAGTCGCCGGAACTCCTCGGGCGGTACATTCAAACACCTCGGCTGGACGACGTCGACGTCGGCCACCCGCCTGCCGCGGAGTTCCCGGTCCATTTGCCGTGCAAGGTTGGTCACTTCAGGTAGTTCGGGGATCGTGTCCTCCTCGTGCTGCAGATCAGCTACAGTGACCGCACGACCTGCGCCAGCGTGCGAACGCCCTGACTGAGCAGGACCTGGTCGGGTTGCAGTCCGTGTCTGATGAGTTCATAGCGCTTCTTACAGTATCATGAACACTGCCGAGATGAGCAATACTGCGTAGATGAGCTGGGTGAAGCGTTCAGCACTGATGCGGTGATGCGTGATGTCTCCCAGCAGTGCCCCGAGCGCTAGGAAAGGCAGAGACGTCAGGACAAGCCTCCCCGGCACACCGGCCAGCTTGTGACGCACGACAATATCTGCGATGATGAACACGTTGAGTGTCGTCCAGATGGCGACCAGCGTGGCGCGGAACGAAGCCTTGTCTTTCAGCTTCTGGGTCGCGTAGATGATGACAGGCGGACCTCCCGAGGTGAACGCCCCCTGCACGGCGCCGCCGATAATGAGCAGACTGTTGAGAAGCCATGCAGGCCATGGTCGGGGCGTACCTCTGTCCGACCGGAACTGTGTGACCAGTCCCTGGACGCCGACGACGACCATGAAGATGGCGAGAATATGCATCAACGTGGTGCGTGGCAGGATGTTGTAGGCGATCATGCCGACAGGAAGTCCGGGCAGGACAAATGCAAGGATGCGCAGGTAGTGCCGCCAATCGACGTGGTTCCATGAGACGACTAGGAGGTAGACGTCCAGGACAAGGGCGAGCACCGTGAGGACGGGGCGAGCGGTGTCGATGCCGGTCAGGAGGATGCAGAACGGCATGGCCAGCACGGCGCAGCCGAAGCCGGTGATTCCCTGGACAAAATGAGTCGCCAGGACGATGAGGCCAAACAGGACTGCAGTCAGGGCAAAGGGCACATCTTCCTCCACGCGTCCTCTCGGGGCGCACCCGAACAGTATACGCGGAATACGTTGGCAGGCCCGGCGTCCCACCCCGGACAGCGATGGACCGACCCTACTTGACAAGTCTCGGTCGTTATGTAGAATCATCGTCGGAACAGACATTGGCCAATGGCCGGAAGGGAGGAACCTCAATGACTACCAATGAAGAAGTGCGTGCTACAGGGGGTGCCTCCTGGATCGCTACCGACTGAACTCCTGACCTGATCAGCGTCAACAGAGTCTGTCCCGTGTCCGGCAGGTCTGCCGGAGTCTAATCGTTGTCAGTACAACTCCTCGAGCGCCCTCTCCGCAATCCGTGCGTGGTTTGCCACGTACGCCATGATCCATGACCACATCGGAGGCAGAAGAGATGCATTTGGCAACACTTGGGTGGGATGACTACTTCTCTTGCCAATTCGAGAGTCTTGATCGCGACGGGCTTGTACCGGCGCGTATTGTTGAACAGCACAAGAACGGGTACGTTGCATATGGAGAGCAGGGAGAATGGCAGGCCGAGGTCACGGGACGATTCCTGCATGTCCTGGCAGGGCTCATCGGCTTCCCTGCCGTCGGCGACTGGGTGGGTCTGCAGCCACTTCCGAACGAAGACCGGGCGCTGATCCACGCTCTTCTGCATCGCAGGACGCAGTTTGCAAGGAAGGTCGCAGGCTCGGCCATCGAGGAGCAGGTCGTCGCCTCGAACGTCGACGTCGTGTTTCTTGTAACAGGGCTGGATGGAAACTTCAACCTGAGGCGAATCGAGCGGTACCTGACTGAAGCATGGTCAAGCGGGGCACAGCCGGTCGTCGTGCTCAACAAGGCCGATTTGTGCGACGACGTCGCGGCTCGGGTCAAAGCCGTCCAGTCGGTTGCCCCGGGCGCCCCCGTGCACGCGGTAAGTGCCGCCCTGAACGAAGGCGTGGACGTTGTTCGAAGCTACCTTACCCCCGGACGGACGATTGCGTTCCTCGGTTCCTCTGGTGTGGGAAAGTCGACCATCATCAACCGCCTGCTGGGCGAGAACCGCCAGGAGGTGCAGGCCGTGAGTAGCGCCGTCGGCAAGGGGCGCCATACGACGACCAGCCGATCGCTCCTGCTTCATCCGGACGGCGGCATGATCATCGACACGCCCGGCATGCGGGAACTCCAGTTGTGGGCAAGCGAAGACGACGTCGAGCAGAGCTTCGCGGACATCGAACTGCTTGCAGGCAGGTGCAGGTTCACCGACTGCACGCACACCACTGAGCCAGGGTGTGCCGTCGTAGCGGCCGTAGAAGACGGTTCACTCGACGAAGACAGATATCGAAGCTACACGAAGCTGCAGAAAGAGGTTCAGAGGCTTCAGCGGTTCCAGGAACTGCGGGAGCACACCCAGGGCGGGGGAGACCTCAGCAGAGTACATGGTACGCGGCAGATCCTGGAACGGATACGCAGGCAACCCCGGGGCCGCCGAGATCTCGGCAGGGTGTACATCGTGGACAGAGACGAAAGATGACACACGAGGAAGACATGGTCGAACAGACGACGCTGGACAAAGTGGCGCGCCACCGACCGTTGAGCACCCTGAGACGGCTGGCTCGCCAACGTAAGCCGCGGCGCTCCTGTCCGCGTTTGCGTACGTGCGAAGGCGAACCATACTGTGCTGGAACATCAGCGCTGTCCGGCGAGATGACCGCAGAGGGGAGGGACCATGAGACTGAAGAGAGCAGTGGCGATCGTGCTGACGGTGGCAGTGGCGGCAGTGACGTGTGTGGGATGCCGCCCGAAGGTAGTCAGCACGGCCGAGAGCGGGGTACCGACCATTGTTGTGAAGACAGTGGAGGAGCAGAACGCCACGGTTAAGTACTCCATCACAGTACGGTATCCCCAACTTCATGGACAATTGGCGCCCGCAGTGGCTGACAAGCTGAATGCGGCCATCGCGGACATGGTGCTCCCAGATATCGTGGGACTGAAGCAGAATGCAGTGGATGAAGCGGCATGGGCCGCGAAGAACCCTTCCGAGGCTGCCCAGCTGGCTGTAGACCAGAGCAGCTTCCTGAACGCCGAGTACGAAATCCCGTATCTGACGAATGACCTCATTAGTGTCCGCATGCGGTTCGAGACGTACTCGGGTGGTGCGGCGCATGGCATGTCGTACACGCGCGTCCTCAACGCGAGACTCAAGGACGGGGAAACCATTGACACCGAGGGTCTGTTCATCGACGGGAAGCAGGGCCTGCAGTGGCTTTCACAGTACTGTGCCTCAGACTTGAAGCGCCAGTATGAGGCAGACTACGAGGCACTGAAGAGCTTCATCGACTACGGAACTGCGCCCACGGCGGACAACTTCACGAGCGTGTCACTGGAACCAGGCGGGCTGGTCGTCTCATTTGATCCCTACCAGGTCGGTCCATATGCCGCGGGCCCGCGTGAGGTCAGCGTTCCTGCCGGGGACGTCCAGTCGATGCTGACCGTCACCCTGTCGCCGGAGGCCTTCAGCCTGGTGCTGGGAACAGGTGACTGAGGTCCGAGGCGCGGCGTACTTGTGCGTCCGGACGACGAAGATCACCGTTGGGGCGATGGTGCAGGGACGTGTGCCGAGTGCCTCAGCGATGCGTGGAGCTCACCTGGGGTTCGTCGGTTCTGGTTGGAGCAGGGAGCTCTGAGCATCGTCCATGCCCCGTCTCCAAGCATCACAGGGTCGCCGATCGTTACGACGGGCGTCGCGACGAGGGGCACAGCGCTTGGCCAATTGCGCTCTGTGCCTATACTGTGTGCTGAGCGGGTTCCGAGGAGTTCAACATGAGTGAAACAACCGAGTACATCCACCTGTTTGACGAAGCCATCAAGGCCCTATTCTCTGATGCCGTGCGCATCACGCTGCGGGACCCGTCCGTTGCGGCATTCTTCGTGCGGATGCGGCGCGCACAGCGTGCGGCAGAACAACGCCGCGCCCTGCTTGCAGCAGAGGGGGTCCATGTGCCGCCGTTCATGATCATCAGCGTGACGGGCCGGTGCAACCTTGCGTGCGCAGGCTGCTATGCCCAGGCGCAGCAGCGGCAGGAAGAACCCGACATGACGCTGGCCGAGCTCATGAGTGTCGTCCAGCAGGGACACGACCTCGGCGTCGGGATCATGCTGCTGGCTGGTGGTGAGCCGATGGCGCGGTCAGACGACCTTCTGACGATTGCACGCGAAGTGCCTGACGTGATGTTCCCGGTGTTCACTAACGGCACACTGCTGGATGAATCGCTGGTACACCGGATCCGCAGGCAGCGCAACGTGGTCCCCGTCATCAGCCTCGAGGGGCACGCCGCGGAGACAGACGCGCGTCGGGGCGAAGGCGTCGCCGGGCAGGCGCAGGCGGGCATCGCGCGGATGCGCAGGGCCGGCATCTTCTTCGGG
>Ga0315284_10004667_pt1 | contig 19438 bp, 23 predicted proteins | sample YL17G09_16_MG_FD_203696 | JGI IMG/M metagenome (GOLD analysis project Ga0315284, IMG submission 203696) | Sediment microbial communities from Yellowstone Lake, YNP, Wyoming, USA - YL17G09_16 | ecosystem: Environmental > Aquatic > Freshwater > Lake > Sediment | place: USA: Wyoming | collected... | reverse complement strand
AATACTGAGCGTTATTGGGTCGGGTGGTGATTCTGTTTGTCCGACCACATCCCAGCCACTTCCCATATCGTTGAAGCATCGTAATATCTCGATACCTCCGAACGATTCCGATAAGACCCCCAAATCCTTGCATGATAAGGGGTAGACCGGGTTCCCTGGTCCATTTGGTTGTATCCAGACCCGGCCACTTTTTGATGTTAGTGCATTAGACATAGTAGCCTCCTATTAGCTATTTTCTCTGGCATACTGTATGATTTGTGCCAGGTCACATTTGTAAACCGCTTGCAGGGCGGATATTACTTTATTGGGGTTGCTCATTGCATCTTCATAGGTCCATATCTCCATTCTGCGGAGCATATTAGCCAGGTCAATCGAGCTGGCGGATAATTTCACAAGCTCCCAGGGTACTCCATAAGGTATGCCGAATTGCAATTCATCCTCAGGTACTTTGCCATCTTCGATAATGTTGCTCGGGATGGTTGCACGCTGCAACACCTTGTCAAGTTCATATTCCACTATTGCATTATCGGCATTACTCTTGACTAGTCTGACTAGTATCATCTTCGGCTTTCGTTTTAGTTTCTTTACTTCAATTAATTCATCATCCATTATTTCGCTCCATGCCCGCTTGCTTTTGCGGCTTTTCTCATTGCATCTTCCATCGCCCGCTTGAAGCGTGGCTCCATTTCTTTTTGTATAACCTTGTCAAAGTTACGTGCCTCACTACCAGGGTGCATAACCCCTCTAGCAAATACCACTTCACCAAATGATCCGCCCGCCTTTGCGCTAATCAGTCCAGGCGTAGACTTGGCATTGTAACCACTCTGGAAAGCAAGCGGGTAATCACCCTTCGGGAATATCATGTGCGGGCGCGTTCCTTCATTAACATATCGCCAATGATCTGCACCTGCACCGCCTCCAGTCACGCCCGCAACCACTGTAGGACCCTCACCTTTTAGTCCAATCTCATAACCAAAAGTCGGCTTTGCATTCCAGGTAGTAACCGTCTTTTCATATTCCTGCTTAACCTGCGTGCCGAATTTGCGCATCCCGTTCAATAACTCAAGCCGCATCGCATCTACTTTTAATGTGGAAGGCTTTATTGCCTTAACAACTATCATAGTCTGTTCCCAATAAGTACACGGCGTCTCGTGTATCTACAAATAGTTTCCGTCTCAGGTTGAACGGATAGCGGGTATTGGTCACCTCCCCATACACCGCCTGTGCCGGTTCGCTGCCCTTGTATTCGAGCACCATCAATACCGCTACTATTGGCGGGGGTGGTTCGGATCTCAGAATAACTTTTGCTTTTTTCAGGCATCCGCACACATCACAAGTCCTTCGCTATAATCTTGGCTGCGCTAAACTCATTTGTACTTTGTTCAGCCCAATCAATACTTGGGAAGTCCTTTCCCGTTGCACCGCTGCATAATTCCAGGGTGCCGTTCTTTATCTGGTTGAGCTGGTCATTAGCCCACTCCAGGTATAATCGTTTTTCATCCGTTGTCAGGTGCGGCCAGCATGGAGCATAATAGATCACCCCCGCCAGCACGACATTGAGATTGATAAGGTAATCAGTCGCCCAGCTTGCCAGGGTACAATTATACGCACCCGCCGATTGTAAAGCAGCCTGGATGTTCGTAGCTGCCAGATCCAATAACCGGTTGAGCTGCGCCTCGAACTTATCCTCAATATCCACGCCCCAATAAACTGCAAAGTCATTTGCGTCTGCATAGATTGTCATACTGTCCTCGTTGCGTCACCAAGGATGGTTGCGCGCCCGCGTAATAATGTCAATGTGTCAGTAGCAGTCTTATACTGGAAGTCGTAATAATAATTGCCATTATTAACCAGCTTTGCGGTTTCTAATGCCTCAACGCGTATGCTACCTGTTCCAAGCGGAACGGATGTAATAGTTATCGAGCCATTACCAACTGCAGCAGGAGCACCCCCGGCGATTGCCAATAGCCCATCTGTGCCTACGCCTGGATTACTCTCTACTAATTGCATAATTGCCGCTGCGTCATTGTCGTCTTTGTCGTCCTTGACCGTGAACCAAAACTTAGTCCAGTTGGTTATCGGACCTAAGCGGGCAAACGCATAAATAAATGTATCACCTCGGTATATTTCTATTTCATCGCCAACGGGTATCGCCATTGTTTACTCCAGTATTCGTTCCTTATTTTCAATTACCATGATAATGATAGCCTTTGTTATAAGTACGAAATGGAACAAAGCCTTTTCTATTCATGCGAGGGCGATTGATGGTCGCTCGTGGATTTGTGTATTCATAAGCACCAATATCAGGCGGATCACCAACCGCAGATTTATCGTAATCCATAGCCAATCCGACATTTATGCCAGCATTATATGCTCCAGAGCCTGCTTGAAGATGATAATCAGTTGCTGAAACCAATAACGGATTAGTTATAACCGAATGAGCATCCTGTCCGGAATGAGTTTTCCAATCAGCAAAGTTTTCGGGAGCACTATGCGGGGGCCAATCTGCGTATCCAAATTTCAATCCATCCGTATAATAAAGGTTATAATCTACCGTCACTCCAGCCCTGGTTGGAACATCGGTCAAAACATTGTAAATACAATTGCTAATCAAATTATTCTTGATATTTACATCCGTATATAATCCGGCTCCTGCAAACATTCCCCAATAAATGATACCATCACCGTAGGGATCGGCGCGCCAACTGTGACTAAACCCTCCCCCACTATTGTAAACAGTATTATTATAAATATATACCCCGTTTATAGTTGTAGCCGCATCAAATGCACCAACTTCGATCCCATGCTCACAATTAGAAATCAAATTGTAATAGCATGATACATTAGTAAATGTAGAAGGTTGTCCATCCTGAACGGCTATTCCGCTATCGTATATCTGATTAAATTTATTGTAGCGAATGATGCAATCGTCCACTATACCGCTGAATATCTGAACACCATTTCCCTGTGCATTCCCGCCGCCACAATAAGATACACTATTATATTGAATAATAATATCGTGCGGGGCGTGATCCCATCCGTCAATTGCTATGCCATGTGTACCGCTATATCGCACATCCAAATCTTGAATAATAATATGACTTCTATATCCTATTGATACTATGTTTCCACTCGTACCTGCCTCAATATTAGTATAAAATGCTGCTGGCGTTCCAACCGAATACATATATAACCTATCGTTTGGATCATCCCACCAGAAATCGCCCTGTGCAACGCAACCCACTTTGGCTGCCATTTTTACACCAGTTGAACCTTCGTTGTTGAATACTACAATACCTATCTGAGTTGTTATTCCAGACGCATACCATATATTGCCACCCTCGTTATTCCAGGCGACTAATGCAAGGTCGGTACTACCCAATATCTTAGGCTTCGCTCCGCTTCCGTATGCACCGAATGTTATCGGATTTCCCGCCGCCCCATTTTCGGGAACAACTAATTTCTCGCGCCATACTTCACCGCGCTTAAAGAATACAATATCGCCTGCGACTAATGCAAACCCATTTACTTTCGCGACTGTTTTCCAGGGTGCTGCGAATGTACCCGCCCACCCATCATTACCGCCAGTTTGATCGACGTAATAAATAGCCATTATTTACTCCAATATTCGTTGCCTACTTTACGCCATCCGATATAATCATAGAATGGCTCGGTTCCTGGATCTGGATTAGCTCTGATACGCCTGTTATATATCTTGTCAATCTCACGGATTAGCAAAGAACGTATTTCGCGTCCAGGGTCACGGCCTACCAGGTGTAAGAGCTGCACATCCTTCTCGCCAACATGTATCGCAGCTAATCCGAGTAATGTGTCCTTGCTATTTCGCACACCATACACGGTATAGTCAGGGACGTTCGCAAGGCTAAGCGCGCTTATTCCTAAACCACGTACTTTATCGCGCCAGACCTTGACCGCTAAACCGTCCTGATAGTTGACGCTGGTTATCCGGCTAACGGATTGAAGGCTGGGCATACCGCCCTCACTTTCGTTATTTCTTCCTGGGTTAATCCGGCTTCTTCGAGGTCGGCATCATCCGCCAGCTTTATATCTTTTGGAGTTAGTAATCCAGCCGCCTCTAATACGTCCGCAATATCCGGACTGATATTTCGTGCCTTCATCAACTTTGCTTTCGTTATTTCACTCATTGTTATTATCCTTATTAGCCCGCCATTACTGACGGGCTAATTATTAAGTAGGCCTGGTCACCGCGTCCCCATTCACGCAATGGTTATTGATCCACGCATCTGTGGCAACCGATGTATTTAAGTCATTCCAGTCACCATTGGCAGCGACAGGTAACACACAAGAGAAGTAATTGTCATAGACCTGATTTTCTGCGCCCGCCGTGGTATTGATACCCATATTCGTTGCAACGTTGGCCGATAATGCGGTCGCGTTATAGATACTATTCCCGAATATATGGCAATTGGAACATTCGACCAGACTCATCGCGCTAGTTCCAACATTATGGAAAACATTATCTGAGATAATCAAAAACTCATTACCACTGCCAGGCTGTAAGGAATAGATCCCGTATGCGTCACATTCCCAAAACACGTTATGGTGGATATTCGCATACCAGACAAACTCCAGGCTTATTGCGGTATCCACTGTATGATCGAATACGCAGTTGCGTACTGTCAGATTGTCACCATGAGCCGTAGTACCATTCCATACTGCAACAATCGCATTGCATCCAACCTTTGAACCCTCTGTGAATAAAAAGCCTTCGATACTCACATCGAGCGCATTGACCGTTATACAAGTGCCCCCATTGGTAGCGGGTTGCCATACTACACCTGTTGAGCTTGATTGACTGATACCAACAATCCGCACGCCTGGCACACCTACAATAACGCTTTCCTCAACTGGCAAAATATAACCATCGAGCGGATCACCATATTGCCAGGAGTTATTAGCCATTACCGCGATCACATCACCCCTGAATGGCAGGCATTTTGTCAATGCGGCTGCTATTGTTGCCAGGGGTTGATCGGGATTAGTGCCATCCGCACTATCATTCCTATCGGGATGGTTGGGGTTGACATAGAATACCGCTCCGTCTGTATGCGAGCGTAATCCTAATTTATTATCGCTGCCCCTTACTCCCCATTGTCCAGGAAAGAAAGGCGGGAGGCGTGTTAGGGGTTGCCCCCAGGGTACATTACTAGCAGGCATAATTCACCTCCTAAGTAGGCATAACCAGTGTTATTGCCTGATAATTCGCTAACCAATCATTTGCCCCGCCAGCGGCTCCGTCTGCATACGGATTGTTTGCCATTGCGGTATCGCCAAAGTTGCAGCGATTACCATCTACAAATGCCAGGGTTGAGCCTGCGCTAATGGTTACACCTTTTCCGGCTGTATTGCTTGGAAGTGCCATGGTGTTATCGAATATTCCAATCCCGACTGTAATACCCACAAGATTGATACCAATTCCAGGAATACGCTTAAAGATATTCTTGGGGTATCCAGGAACGCCGATCGAGCCACGGGTAGCATTGCCATCAATGCGTACACCGTCACGGGTAACAGATGCGCCAAACCTGCAACCAGTCACGGTTAGGTATGGAGCATCGGAGCCAGCAGGTACACGAATACCATCTTGCCCAACGCTATCACCAGTCCAGCCAAAAAAGCAATCATATACATAGCAGCCCCAAACACCAGCGACGCTACCAACATGCAAGCATCCAGCGGTATTCCCGCCTCCTAACTCCAATCCACGAATTGAGCATCGCTGTCCGGTTACATGGATTGCAGGATCGGCAGTATCAGCCCCAGCGGGCGTAAGTACAGATACGACTGGCCATTTGTTACTGAGTGATTGAACACCCACAATATGCGTTTGGTCTTTATTCAACAGAATTGGGAATGTCTCAACCGCGCGGGCATTCCCGCCATAGTTGAGCACAATCACTACATCATTGTGACCTGTAACACACATATTGATAGCGGATTGCAATAAACGCTTAGGTGAAACAGGTGTAAGACCATCGCCATTATCGTTTGTCGGACCTGTAGATCCACCATCTACAAAAAATATATTTCCCGCCCCGGCTGGTAACAATGGGATTAGAGAACTTGGCACATAACTGCCAGGCACACCCCATTGTCCAGGATAGAACGGAGTAAGTCGAGTATAGTCAGCAGTAATATCTGACATTATTTACCTCCTATTTAGCGCAATACGCGCCGTATTTATCCGGTAAGCCCGGATGGTCATTTCTTCTTAGTCCCAGCATCCAACGCTTCGAGGAACGCCTTAGCGCGTTGTTCAACTTCCCAGGGTACAAGCGCAGGGTTTTCCTTGCGTGTCCTGATAAGCTCGAGCGCGTGTTCCCGCGTGGCGATGTCTGGATAACCGTTCGATAAAAACGATTCCATCTCCGGGCTTCCCGGTTTGATTTTTGGTAAGGATGCTAATTCTTCCTTAAGTTTATTGTCTGCTACTACATCATTAGACATTTCAAGCTCCCTTTCTGCCGATTAGGCTGTAGTCCCGTTGCTATAATATAAACCACGGAAGTCCGTCACACCAACTAAAGTACCGCTATCCCAACCACCGATGAAGGTACTCACGCCATACTCAATATCGCCAGTTGCGAATGAGCCAGCGTCAAACCCAGAGGGAGCGCCGCCTGACAGGATGCGAACTTCTGGCTCCTTCATGTAGGTCAATGGACCGGGAACACCCTGCAAACGAGCGACACGCACAGCACCGATTTCATTCGGATCAGCGAACAGATACCAGGGAACGTTTGGTGCAGCGGTGGCGATGTAAGGATCGGTGTACACACCTGCGATATAGCCAGGTAGCACGTTCTTGTCATTGGTTGCCACACCAGCCATCAAAGCAGATGATAAGATCGTATCAGCCTGAAGCTTGAGCAGTGGGGGAATGACGAGGTTGATGCGCCGGATATTCATCGGGCGTCCTTCTGGAGTAGTGCGGGTCATCATGGCTGCAATACCAATCGCAAGATTGGCTGCGGTCAATCGACCAGTCCCGAACCAGGGAGCGCCAAGCGCAAGGATGGTTGCCTGAGTTACGGCATTGTCGTAAAGATTGGATACAAATTCATCCTCGAACTCTGCGGCTGCCATAGCGAGCTGTTGGGGAACCTCACGGATCTTGCCCAGGTCATCATTCAACAGGGTCCGCCATGAAATATCCATCTGGGTTGAGTATTCCTCAACGCCATAGTGGAACTCATTTTCGACCAGATAGCCAGCTTTGCTTTCTGCTTTTTCACGGCGGAGATGGAGGCGCATATAGCGATCCATTCGCATTCGTGAAATATCACGGAAGTCAGGGGCGGTATCGCCCTTCGTATAGGATTTCCATGAACCAGCATAGCTTTCGTAATCCTTCACGAACTGCCGGTCAAGCAGGGTCCCAAAGTAGGTGGCGAAGTGTGCCGTGGTCATGGCCTCTTTGAGTTGGGTTGGGGTGGGTGCTGTGAATACTTCTTTCATCGCAGCAATACGAGTATCGATCTCAGCGATAGGGAGTACAGCTTTGGCTTTCTCGATTTCGCTGATTCCATCAGATAACCAAGAGATTATTTTGTTAGACATGCTATATTTATCCTCCTGCTCCGCGCTGCATAACAGCAACGCGATGGGTTGAGCCAACCAGCGCAGCCCCTAACGGGAAGCGCGCTACGTCGGTGTCGAATCCACCCGCCAGGGCGTTGGTCGCAGGAACGACCCAACCAAAGAGGGTGTTAACATTTGCGCCGGGTGCTCCGCCATTGTCAGCGGGTGCGGTGCTTAGATATATTCCAAGTGCTACCATTGTAGTGCTGGGGTCATAGTAAACCGGGTCACCGATGTTGATCGGACCCATAGTTGCTTCAACTCCAGCAGGTCCAGCACCGTAAGTCAAGACATTCCTTACATCGTGCATGTAAACCATGCCGGATGTTACGTCAAGGATTGCCATTGAATTAGTCGCGTCGATACTCAGGAGCGTTCCCTGAATATGTGTACCTGCTACTAATCCATTTACAGCAGCGGCATTGGTAGGCGTTGGAGTAGTATCATGGAAACGGGCATAAGGGAAAGTCCAGTGTCTTACTGCACCTTCGCTAGAAACTTCATAATCGCTATGTACAGTTTCTGTCATGGTTTAACCTCCAGCGCCCCGCTGCATAACTGCCACGCGGTGAGTATTGCCAGCGCCACCAGCCGCTAATGGGAATACAGCAGCATTAGTATCGAACCCGGTTGCTAATGGGGATGGTACGATCCAGCCGAATAAAGTATTCGCAGTAGGACCAACACCACCAGGCGTATCATTTGCCGGAGCAGTGCTTAGATAGATACCTGCGGCGACCATTGTGGTTGAGTTGTCATAATAGACAGGATCGCCAATATTCAATGCGCCCCATGAAGCCTCAGCTCCATCTGCACCGCCCGCATAGGTCAGCACAGTCCGAACGTCGTGCATATAAACCATTGAGGGGGTGAAGTCGATCACCGCAAATGATGTTGCGGCTGCAGGACCCGGTGAGATGGTCAGGATCGTGCCTTGCAATTGCGCCCCTGCCAATAAGCCTGTTACACGGGCCGGATTGGTAGGGGTTGGAGTTTGATCTGTTAGCCGGGGATATGGAATTTCCCAGTGACGGACCGCACCCTCAGACGCTACTTCGTAGTCATTGTGTACACTTTCGGTCATTGTTTATTTACCTCCATTGTTTAGGTATTTATTATTTACCCGGTCAATAGCTTTGGTCGCTCGTTCCTCAATCTCTGCCGGTGTCGCTTTTGGTGCTGGTTGGGTTGGGGGTAATCCGAATGGTTCCCCGGACCCGGTTACTTCTTTCAAGTATGCCAGCTCTGCAGTGATCGCCGTTTTCACAGCGTCACCATCGATATAATTGCTTTCTGCCAAGCGTACCCGTGAAGCGACGGGTAATCTTTTCTCAGCCTCAAGCAGGGTGGTAACCTCAGCCTCGCTCAATCGCGTGGGTTCGGGGGCGGGCGCGGGCTGTTCCGCCACCTCTGCCACGGGAGCAGGTACCTCGGCTTCCACTTTGTCAGTTGTTACCTCGACGGTTGTATTTTCGTCAGCCATTGTTGCTCCTTCTACATTGGTTTTTTGTGCTTCCGCTATTTCAAGGGCATGCCCGCCAGCCCCAGCGCGCGTTACCCAATCGACGCTTTCAGCGTCGGTAATACTCTCAACTAACTTCCCCTTCCGTCCGTCTAACTCAAATGGTCGTGCTGTGCCTGCTCCAAGTACGGAACATTCGAGCTTGTCCAGTACACCAGCCTTTTGACGGTTGCGTACCTTCTCCGCAAATCCAGGATCAAATACGTTCACACGGGCAATGGGTGATCCATCATCCGTAAATCCCTCAATCGCTTCAATGACAGATACCTCAGTACGCTCCGACTTCTCCCCTTCTTTGTGATCGGTGGTGTACATTTTCTTACCCTCGAATACATGAGCATCACGCTTTAGAACTTCGGCCGGATAGTAATGATTGTCCTTAGTATTTCCCCAGCCTGGGCGGATCAACTGTACTCGCATGGTTAGGGGTGCGCGTGCCGGATTGCTTTCAACGTTGCCAAAGTCCTCGGACATGATCACGCCCGCATAACTCTCTGCGAAGTGTTCGCTATTATCAGGGGGCAATTGCGTTTCCGCTTGCCTCTCAAAGCCTGAAGCCGCATCCACGGCTAGATCCGCCCAGGTCTTGCGAAACGTCTCCCGTAATGACTTCACGGAAGTACGCACTAACTCAGGAACTTCTTTTTCATCCATAATTTCTTCCATCAGCTTTAGCATCGCCTTGACCTTTGACTTGACCGTGGCTGCCTCTGCTACTGGCTCTGTTACCGGTTGGGTTGCCATTTCCTCAGCATGTTTCTTGAACGCGGCAATCGCTTCGTCAATCGGGTTACCCTCAACCACGCTTGCAAAGCAGATAGCAATTGCGCTATCCTTGTCATGCCCCTTACCTTCGAGGTCGACAACGCAGGAATCCATCTTGCCTATTAGTTCATCGGGGACGTTTGCGTATGGCATGGCTGCCTCCTATCCGCTATCTCTTACTGTTACCTCGAAGGGAGGGGGAACAAGTCCGATAAAATCACTGTATGCTTCGTCTGCTACATCAATCCCCATTGCCAGTATCTTTGCTTTTACCAATTCCTTGAGTGCAGTCCGTTTCTGCGGTGCTGTCAATCCGGCATTATCCGTAATATCCATTACTTCGGCTGCACCAAGCACAACGGTGCGATGTCCGTTTTGAATATCCTGAAATACATCAGGGTTTCGACTGACACGAAGTTGAACTTTCGCGTCGGCGTGAACGGCTGCATCAGCAGCAGCCTCCATTGATAAAACGATTACCTTATAGAATGCCATAGTAATATCTCCTTACGGTGCCATGAATACAGCATCGACATGATAGGTTGGGGTGTTATTTGAGCCTGCATAGAATATGACAGGCACTACCGGGAATGCTGGACCCGTTGCAATTGTTATTCTGGTAGTTCCATCTACAATAAGCCTGGTATCTCCAGGGGTCCACATGATCTCAAGCTGATAATTAGTTCCTGCTACAAATGCGCCACCCGCTGCCCACACTCCAGTAACAGGCGCGCCCCCGCCTGTGACATAACCAAGGCGAATAGTATTGGCAGCAGATAACTCAATCCAAATATAGTTGTTTGCGTCGCCTCTCCATAATGCAATCATCGGAGTAGTGAAGCCAAAGTTATCCATGTCCGCAATAGCGTGGCGCGGTATCCAGTCAAAACGTGACCATCCAAAGTTAGGGAATAGTCTGTTAGCTGGTATTGCTTGATTACAATTATCCAATCCATCCACCCTTATTCCTCCACTCTCCACGCTGTTAGCTGCGCTTGCAGGAGTGACGGTGAGAGAGACATCATTGAGGGCAATAAGATAGACATCATCAACGTAGTGAATTTGCCCAAGAACCCAAATTGGTTCAATAGCAGGACTAATATTATTAGCAACTACTCTAAGAATATTTGTGTGATGCTTCCACGTTATAGAGTTATTGTCTATTAGTGTATCAAATGGTTGGGCTGTTTTACTTTGGGGTGCAGCGTCCCAAACATACATCGTAACGTTATGCCCACCCGGGTCTGATAATGCTCTTATCTGCCAAAATCCTGCTGCTTGAAACTTTCCGATAGTTGAAGCTAAACCATAATAGATGCTATGCCCCGCCACACCCGCTGGGTTTATTTGCATGCTTGCTCCACCGGAATGAGTTACAGCAGTTTCTTTTTCTGTGTCTCCGGCGACCTCTCCACCATTCGTCCACCCATAAGGTATCCAAGGGTCTGCCGCTGCACCAGTATCCATAGAAGGGTTATCAATCAGATTAGCCAATAACTCTACCTGTTGGAAGCCTACCACACCCGTAGCGACTGTATTGATTATCTTCACACTTATCGAAACACAGTCTGCCGCTGCACCTCTTGCATTGGTCGGTAACTCGAATGAACACATCAACAGGTCAGGGACTTTCTCCGTACTCGTCACCGTACCTGTCATGGTCTTGAGAATAGCAGCATTAGTCTCATCGTAGACAATCATCTCAGGTTGTCCTACTCCATCTTCGGAGTAAGCCAATGCACGAATGACATAATCTTTCCCTGCGGTCAATCCTACCCACGTCTGCTTGAAGCCTTCATCTGCCGCATCGTTCCCGAACACATATCCCCATGCGTAATTCCTAGCACCAGGGCTATCACTCTCCATAGCAGGGCTGTTATTCCAAGAGTACGTTCCTACCAGTGCAGCATTGTTGCCTTCACCGGATAAGTCGGTAAGGACTGCTCCGTAACCTTCATCAGCATTCCATTGACCTATTGTATTCGCATCAGCAGGGTCAGGTGGATTAGAGCGTAGTATCATACCAGCACCACGAACTACGTTTGACCAGCGTATCCATGAATGTGCCCCAAGTATTCCGTTTGTTGCATGCCCGATTGCGCCATCAACCGCTGAATCATCAACGATTGCGCCATTACCCGCTGTCTCTACTGTGTAGGCAACTTCAACATTATCCACGAATAAATCAATCTTCCTATCCCCCGCATCGTCAAATGTCATTTTGACATAATGCCAGTATCCATCATCAACCCTTGCGGTTCCGGTGGAAGTTGCATCGGTTGTTGCGCATTCCACAATTCCGGATAATAACCCTCCCGTAGTGACATTGAAATTCCAGCCATTTGTGCCAATCAATCCCTTGTAGCACAGATAGCGCAATGTAGCCGACTTGGTTATTCGTACCCATCCATCGACCGTGAATGCTGCATCCTGTAATTTGCTTATCTCAGCCGCCGATGTGATTACTGCCCTATACGTTGCACTCCCCACCACGCTTCTCAGCCTCACCGGAGTGCCTTCATCATACCATTGAGGCTCCCATGTGCCAGCGGTGATTGTGCCATTATTGGCAGGAGCGGTTACTTGTGCAGTAGCAGTAACACCTGTGCCCTCGTTCAATGCCCACTCCTCAACATCAGCAGCGGGTAATGCACGAGGGGGTAAGAAGTTAGTGCCAGGAGTGTAGTGTGCATCGTTGTGAATATTTATCCAGCCGATAGAACCTGTCCAATAATATGCAGTTCCGCTCGTTGATACACCAATGTTCAAATTTAATGCAGCATCAGAAACGTATGCCCCATCACCTACACCTCCTGCCGCCCCCCAAGCACCATCGACAGCAACTTGAGCCACTTTGGTCGTATCGTTATAATGACATAAAACATGATGCCACTTTCCATCTTCAATAGTCGTCGTATGCGTAGCAGTAGCATTGGTGTTTGCTAAATCTACCAAGATTATCGGGTATCCAGTTGCATCAACATAGAAGCTCCAGCCCGTTGCGGTTGATATTCCGCCCTTGCTTATAATAGTTTGCGTGGTCGTGCCATTATGCAATACCCAACCTTCCACTTGCATGATTGCCCCACCAGCACACAAATCATCCAGCGTTGCCCCACTTCCACAATCAATCTTAGTACTTGTCCCATTGAACTTCACTCCCCATTGACTACCACCATAATACCTGTCATTCAGGAAGCCTCTCGTAAGCAGGTTAGACGAGTGCGGATGTGACCATGCTTCACCCGTACCCGTGACTAATGCGCCAGCAGTAGCATTGGTTGGTAAGCAGAAGCACACATCCCATGAGCCAGTAACCGTAGTCGGGTCAATACCAGCGGAGATAAGATTGACTTCATCCCCATTGCCTACGTTCACACCATAAGTGCCATCAAAAATAACCCGTCTGAATATTACCGCGCCCTCAATTATCCCCGAACAACTGAATGCAGTTCCATTCGAGCCGATATAACAAGTCGTGGCAGGAGCTACCAATGTTGGTGCAGTTGTTATCCCAAACGTATGAGCATCGTTGATTGACAATCTATAATAATTCGTACCGTCAATAAAGTTCTTTACATCCCATGAGAAGCACAGATTAATAGCCGTTCCCGCAGTTACCGCACTTGCAGTCGTTATTGTCTGATTGCCAATAACCGCATGATACCTTGCGTTTGTATAATCATAAGCAAAATAATAGGTAGGTGCAGCATAGAACAGATAATGATAATTTGTGGCAATTCCACCACTTGAATATTCAGGTGTCCATCGTAAAGTAAAACTCCCCTGGTTAGGATCAAAGTTAGGACAGAACGTTCCTACAATCGCAGTTCCCGCCAATAACGATACTACGTCAGGAGTGCCAGTCCCGTCTTTCAAACCCTGTACAATCGGTGCAGCAGCAAACACACTCGTAGCACGTTTAGCCATGCCAGGAGTGAAGGTGACTAAGTTGGGGTCGAAGTCCCAAGGGGGCATGCCAAGCGCACCACCCTGTAAGCTGGGCGGTAATAGACCAACTCCCTTTATTCCGATCCCTTTCATGAAAGCACAGACCTCGCTGCAAACTGGATATGGACTTGCATGTCATCTGCCGCGGCATCAACGGCATTGTTATCGAACACCCGTAATACCTGTGTCATGTCCAGGAACGTTGTAACTGGAATTGGAGTAGTTAGATAATCAGTATCACGGAAGCCAAGCAGATCCGCTACTCCAGGAGCGAATAGATAATTCCTTGTAAGACTGGCAGCCTGGACAACGGAAGCAACTGCTAATATACCGATCAGATCCCCGGTACTATCCTGGATACGCACTTCTAGCTGACGGTTGCCAACTGTTGCTGTGGTAGCTAACTCAACCCATATCCATAATATCTGCCATTCGGTGTGATCGGGAATGATGAATGATTTATCGCTATCGTTGGCCAACTCATCGCTATTGTAATATACTCGCCATACTTCAGAAGTTTCCATTATGCCTCCGTGTAATATAAAATACGCCCTTCACCGGTTAGTAGGTGAAAGACGTATTTAGGTAACGTCTTTAATTTTTATTCAATTGTGTGATAAGCATATCACACTTTATACGCTGTGCATAGTTACATCAGTCTTTAATTTCTATCTCCCTATCCTTTGGGTTGAGTGTCTTTCGCTCCGCCGATGTCCAGAATTGCGGCTTGCCCTTATCATCCAATAATACCCCGATGGTTATAAATTGCAGCGTTCCCAGCGAGTAGGATTGTGCGATGGTCGAATTGATCTGACGCAGCATGTCGAACCACGGTCTCAGTCTGTCATAGTCACGCGGGATGATTATCGGATCTGTCATGGGATAAGTTGAACTCCGGTTTTAGGGTCCACGATTATACACGAACAATTCCACCCGCCACACTCCAGCGTTCCTGATCCTGCCTCTTGCGGAATGTAGCCATTATCAAGATACCATGATAGCGGATGTGTCTTGCCGTTCAAGTCTGCGCATGTGGTGCAGTGTTGCTCCGTCGCGCCAAGTTCCCACTTCCCATCACGCTCTGGATCACCCATCATCTTGCCTTCCGCATATACCCCAACCAATGTTTGAGTATATCCCTCCGCATGAGCATGAGCCGCGTCCAGCTTATCATCAATCGGTATTTCGTCATCTTCCCGTAGTGTCTTGAGCTGGGTAAATAGTGAATCGGCAAATTGTATCTCGCTACTAATCAGCCCGCTCAATACGGATTGCGCCTCGTCGGTCAATGCGCTCGCTCCAGCATCTGCCCACCCTGCCACAAATGCCACTGTAAACGCATCGTTGATGTAGCGGTTGAACTCATTGCGGTATGCGGTCACAGGGTCGCTGGAGTAGAGATAGTCCTGCATTACCACGAATAGCTTATCCTGGTATTCTGCCATTATCTCGTCCAGCCCTTGCCCTGGGGAGAACTCGAATAAGCTGGCGGGGGCGATCTGCCACTCACCAGGCTTGATTACAAATCCATCTGCCATTGATAGGTCTGTCATTGGCTCCCTTCTTTCTCAGCTAACTTGCGACGCCTGACTTGTAGCGCAAACTCAGTCATTGCCCTGGCTACATCCTCAGCGGCTTCTGGCTCAACGATCCCTAGCATGTCATCACTCAGTATATCATCAATATCATCAGCACCCAGCGCAGTAAGCACAGGATACCACATTGCCTGTAATATCTCACGGGCTGCGTTTTGCTTGAGCGTTCCATCTGCTATCATTGGAGGCATGGTACCAAGCATCTGCGCAATCGGAGGCACCACACCGGGGAAGTCCACGAGTGATAGTGTATCGATGCTTACGTGGCACGCCTTATCTTCGATCTTCACGCCGCCCCATGTTTCGGCTGCCATCAATACCAGCTCTACCATCTTGCGGAATTGGCATGCCCAGAATGATTGATAGCGTGACCATTGAACTGATTGCGTCTTGTCCATTGCAACGGCTGTCGCCCACCTTGACGTATCCATCCCGGCTGTGGTTGGGAATAGACCCGCCCCGATCAATGCCATCCAGCCGAACATCTCATTATCTCCCTTCGCGTCGCTTGCCCCCGTTGTCATTGGCAGGTCGCGGTGTTCTACCGCCTGGTTATGTATCAACGAACTCCCTGATACTGCTGGCGGGTTTGCATCCTGGGAGGTATAACCGGTTGATGTGGATAGTTGCTGCCCAAACTTTGCTTTGACCGCTGCCACGCTTCTGGACCCACCCGCGGCGATAAACTCCCTTGTGAACATCGCCTTCTGTTTAGCAACCGTCAAGCGGCTCTCGACAAATTCCTTATGCGCCCTAAAGTATGGGGAGGCAATCCCAAGAATAGGCCATCCGTGTAGCGAGTTGGCATCCTTGCGGTTATGCGCGATATGCAGCACCAGCACCGCCGTACCGTTATTCTGGTCCATCGCCTCGGATAATGATATGGTCGCATCTTGCGGTAATCGTGCCTTCTCCAAGTCGGCCTGGTGATAGAAGTATGTATGCCAGTCGGGATAGTAAATACAATAGTTGGCGTTATCAGCCCCGGTGTATTCACGCTTGTAGTATAGCGGCTTATTCTTGTTATTCGGGTCGGTGATGATCTCGACAATTTCATCACAGTTGATATACTCGTAACTGACGCTCCCATCTGCGATACTGATGAACGCAGCAAGATAAACATCGCCGTCCACCAGTACACTCGAAGATAGCATGTGAATACTGTCATCATCGAATAGCGAGGACTTATCCCAAGTTACCTCCCATATCTCTTGCGCCTTTTCATCATCACAGGTTATGGTAACCTTCTCACCAAGTCCGTAGGAGGTCCAGACATTTACCGACCAAGCTGCCAGCGGGCTGTATAACCACTGTTGCCTTGATTCCATGACCTGGTATTCCCGCTGATCTTCGGTGTTAGCATTGTATGGCAATCCAGTTACGCTACTCCCTTGCATGGAGCGCAGCAAATACATGACCGTTGAGCTGTCTAACTCTGCCAGCCTATCTACGACCATTTGTGGGTTCATCCTAAAGGGGCCGTCAAGGTACGCATCATAAAGCGTATTGAACGCCTCCTGTGTCTTGGCTTGCTCCGCCTGGTATTGCTTGCCACCTACGATTGATATTAGTCTATCTCTTAGTCCCATACTTCACCGCCTTACCCGATCCTTTCGGGCTGATAAATATTCTGTCTCTGTATTACTACCTCTTCACCATATAGCCAGTGGCTGAAATAACGGAGCGCATCAAGCGCATGGTCATTCTCTTTGACTGGCTCATCCTTACCAGGCTTCCAGACGTAGCTCTCAAGTTCATTCACCGTATTCACGCATGATGGATCTACTGTCAATCTTGGAAGTCCATCATCCTGAACGGTGAGCAATCCCTGGACTATTGCTATTCCGTCTAATACCCTGCCTTTATGCCCCTCTGCCGATAATCCAGCATTGCGTAAATCTGCGATCAATCCTGCGGCTGATTCATCAACCACAATTGCAGTTGCCCTGCGCTCATTCACCCACTCTCGCGATTGTGCTACTACCCGCTCCTGGAGAACACCTGTCTGGTAGAACTCACGCTCGATGTGTAGCCGTCCATCACCATCCACGCCGATCAATAATATCACAGCCGGGTTAGTGTACCCCTCGTCGATTGCTAACCCCCAATATTGGAAGTCTCTATCATCACGCGTCTTTACATGGGTACTGTAATCGAAGGTATCATATACCACGCCCTCAGCCGTTGCCCATATCCCCTCGAATAATCGCTTGCGCCTAACCCCTGTCAATCCTTGCAATGTCTCAATGGTACGCTTGCCCTGTTCGGTGATCTCACCATCAACCGTGTAAAGGGTCGGGTTGTCTTTATGGACACTGGTCAATAATTTCAGCTTGCCCTCTTTAGCACGCTGGATAATATAGTTATGGCTGCCGCCTGGGTTACAATCCCCATAAGTCTGCGGGAATGGAATAACCGCGCTCCGTCCAGTTGTCCTGGTAGTGAGCATCTCCCAATCGTTGAGTATCAATTCTTCAGCCTGATTGACGTATATAAAATCACGCTCGGATGATAATACCTTGTCAGGATTGTCAAGCCCGCCTGTCCAGATCACCGAGCCATTGGGATAAATGTATTTCTCGATATGCTCCCCACCAAACGGGATGATCGGCAATCCTTTGGTGATCCGGTTGAACGTCTGCAATACCGAACCATGCAAGCTCTTGGCAGTCTTGCGTACTATCGCCCCGTTTGCCCCTGGGTAAGTGTCACATAGGTAATGCGCCTTGAGACAGGCTGCCACAGTTTTTCCGGTTTCTGACGGTCCAGACAATATCACTTCACGCCTCGTACTATTGAATAATCGCCACGGTCCACCACGAAGATCATACATCACCTGTCTCGCTATCTTCCGGTCCTCGAATGACAACGCATAGTTTCTCACCCGCGCTGGTTACATCCAATTTATCCGGTACTTTCCCAAACGCTATCTCAATGAACGCCCGCTGTAATATAGGATTTTTACTCATCGCCCATTGACGGAGTATTATCTCGGCCGCGGTACACTTATGCCCGTTGATGATCACCGGCTGCCCTCCAGATATTGCCGCCTCGTGCGCTATCTCTTTAGCCAATACACGCAATCCATCAAAGTCACTCGGTCTGCCCTTACGGTTTATACGCGGGTCACCTTTTACAAATGGCTTCGAGTTGGGGATAGGGTTAGTCATGACTGTTTCTCGACTGTTAGCTGTCTCTCAATCTCAATCCCTGGGAATGCTTGTGCCATTCGCTCAAGGGTGACTGCGCAATATTCGGGGCTAATCTCAATCGCCCTGCACTTGCGTCCTAAGTTCTGGCAGGCAACGATAAGAGTACCAACGCCCGCGAACAAATCAACAACGATTGCATTTTCATCTGTATAACTTGATACGATTTCACTAATAACCTTGATCGATTTCTCTGTTGGATGGCTTCGTTTCATCCCTTGATTTCTTGCATTCACACCCGACCAATGCTCCCGTATCATGCGTCTGCGATGCACTTGTCTTGACCAACAAATCTCGAAGTGATTACCCACTAATCCATCGCTATTTTCATTGCGCTTATCCCAAATAACCCAAGAGCCATGAGGCGGCAAGGTAGGATAGTAGTAATCTCCACCCCACCAAAATTGCTCCTGGCAGTAATCAAACATATCAATATACGGTGATGCGTCAAAATCCTTATTGTCACCCTCAACGCGCTTGTAAGTCTTTGATGCAATCTTGGTTTCGGGCATATCGGAATAATCAGTATTCAAATCCATACCATACGGCGGGTCAGTCACAACTGCGCCAGCTTTTTCTCCCCCCATCACCTTCTCAACATCATCCCGCTTTGTGCTGTCACCGCATAACAGTCGATGGTCGCCAATCCTCCACAAGTCACCCGTCTTGACCTGCCACTTCTCTTGCAATTCTGCAGCACGGTCAATCTGCGGCTCTGCGTCACCCTCGGGCTTCTCTATGATACCCAAATCATCCAGCTCATCCACCGTCCA
>Ga0315284_10004665_pt1 | contig 19443 bp, 19 predicted proteins | sample YL17G09_16_MG_FD_203696 | JGI IMG/M metagenome (GOLD analysis project Ga0315284, IMG submission 203696) | Sediment microbial communities from Yellowstone Lake, YNP, Wyoming, USA - YL17G09_16 | ecosystem: Environmental > Aquatic > Freshwater > Lake > Sediment | place: USA: Wyoming | collected... | reverse complement strand
GCCATCGTCAAGCGAATTGAGCAGGACACGCCCTACAAGGTCACCGTCAAGGCCCGCGCCGACACATACCTGACGGGCACGATCGAGACCATCGAGCAGCGCATCCTGAGCTTCGACCCCGACACGGGAAACGCCCGTGAACTGGAGTTGACGCTGACCGTTTCTTTTGCCTGGACGGACCTGCGCAACGGAAAGACGCTGGCGGAGACCAAGGACTTGCGGGTTTCCGGAACTTATGTGCGAGAAGAGCCGCTGACGGAGGACTTCTACCAGGGCAGCGAGAACGTCGTAAACCGCCTGGCCGAGCGCGTGGTGGAGGCCATGGAGGCGGAATGGTAGGGCGACCGTTGTCGCGCGGGACTTCAGGAAGCTTTCCCCTTGGCGCTATCGGCTCTCGGGGGGCGTCTGGTATAATGTGGTGAATTGGGACGTTCGTCCGCCATCGCGATCGCCTGGGTTGAATCGCCCGGAGAAATAGAGACGTTGCTTGCCAATGAATAGTCCGAATCCCGAAAAGCCAGGCCGCGGCCCCATCCCCTCTCTCCCCAACCGGTTCAACCGATCGCTGGGGTGGGTGGTGCTCATCGGTCTGGGGCTTCTGCTGGTCAGTCTGGCCACCAATGTCCGCGACCGGCGGCGGGAGATCACGATCCTGGATTTCTGGACCTACCTGGAGTCCGGACAGACCGCCAAGGAGATCATTGTCTATGAGCAGCGGATCGAGGGCGAACTGGTCTCCGACACCGCCGGGATGAAGAAGGGCGAACCGAGCAAATTCTACGTGGTCTACAATTACAAGACCGACGAGAAATTCCAGGATCGCCTCACTGAAACATTGGCCAAGCACCCCGGTCCGATCGTCAAGTATCGCGACCCCAGTTGGTGGCAGGGCCTGGTGGGCCAATTGATGGTGGTGCTGGTGCTGGTCTTTGCAGCCTGGTTCCTGCTGTTTCGCCGGTTGGGGTCGATGGCGGGAGGAACGGGTGGATTTCTGGGCAGCTTCGGACGCTCGCGCCACCGCGTATCTACCAAGGAACACACCAAGATGACGTTCAACGACGTCGCCGGGATCGACGAGGCCAAGGAGGAAGTCGGCGAGATTATCGAGTTCCTCCGCAATCCGCGCAGGTTTCAGCGCCTCGGGGGGCGGATTCCCCGCGGTGTGCTGCTGGTGGGTGAACCGGGCTGCGGAAAGACGCTCCTGGCCAAGGCCATCGCCGGAGAGGCCGACGTGCCCTTCTTCTCCATCTCCGGCAGCGATTTCGTGGAGATGTTCGTGGGCGTGGGCGCCTCGCGCGTCCGTGACCTGTTCAAGCAGGCCAAGGATTCCGCCCCCTGCATCATCTTCCTGGACGAGATCGACGCCGTGGGCCGGCGGCGGGGCATGGGCTTCAACGGTGGCGGACACGACGAACGCGAGCAGACCCTCAACGCCATCCTGGTGGAGATGGACGGTTTCGACACCTCCGACCAGGTCATCGTCATTGCGGCCACCAACCGCATGGACGTGCTGGACCCGGCGCTGACCCGTCCGGGACGATTCGACCGCCAGATCGACGTGCCGTTGCCCGACCTCAAGGGACGGTGCCAGATCCTTCAGATCTACGCCTCCAAGGTCAAGTGCAGCCCCCACACCGACCTGCATCGTCTGGCCCGCGGAACGCCCATGTTCTCCGGGGCGGACCTGGCCGCGTTGGTCAACGAGGCGGCCATCGCCGCCACCATGGCCAACAAGGAGTACGTCGAGCAGTCCGACCTGGAAGAGGCCCGCGACAAGGTCCGCTGGGGGCGGGCGCGCAAGAGCCGCGTCATCGACGAACGTGAAAAGGAGATCACCGCCTATCACGAAGCCGGGCACTCGCTGGTGCAACTGCTCACCCCCGACGCCGACCCGCTGCACAAGGTCTCCATTATCCCGCGCGGGGCCATGGGCGGGGCGACCTTCTCGCTTCCGGAGAAGGACCGCTACCTCTATACCCGCAACTATTGCCGCGCGCTGCTGCAAGTCTGCCTGGGCGGTCGGGTGGCCGAGAAGGTCTTCTGCAACGACATCTCCAGCGGTGCCGCCGCCGACATTGCCCAGGCCACCGAGATCGCCCGCAAGATGGTCCTGGACTGGGGCATGAGCGACAAGCTGGGCATGATCAACTACGCCGGTGACGAGCGCCGCACGGCATGGATGGAGATGGGCGGCGGAAAGGATTACTCCGACCACACCGCCGAGGTGATCGACCAGGAGGTCAAGGGCATCATCGATCAGGCCTACGCGGCCACCGAGGAACTGGTGCAGGCCAATCGCGACAAGCTCCAATCCCTCGCTCAGGCGCTGCTGAAGTACGAGACCCTCAGCGGCGACGAGGTCCGCATCGTCATCGGCGGGGGGAGCCTGGACAAGCCCACCGTGGGCGACCTGCTGGACCGCGAACAGGCCAAGATTCCCCGGGCATCGTCGGCCTCTGAGCCGAAGAGTGTCCCAACGGAACCAGGACCCGGGGCGATTCCTGAGCCGGGATAACGTCGCCCAATCCCGCCTGTGGTGCGACGGGGCGTCAACCGAACGATTCTCCGGGCAAGACTGCCATCTCGATATGGTCGCTTCGCTTGAGGACATCCTGCAATCCCATCGCACCGGCCGATTCGTGGTGATGGGTATTCTCAACGTCACGCCGGACAGCTTCTCCGACGGCGGGAAGTTCCTCTCGACCGGGGATGCGATCGTCCATGCCGAAGCGATGGCCGCCCAGGGCGCCGACGTGATCGACGTGGGGGCGGAGTCCACCCGCCCCGGTTCCATGTCCGTCAGCCCCTCGGAGCAGATCGAGCGCCTCCGCGAGATCCTGCCGCCCGTGGCCCGTCTCGGCCCGGCCGTCAGCATCGACACGACCAGCTCCCAGGTGGCGGCCTTTGCCCTCGACACCGGGGCCGCCATCATCAACGACGTCACCGCCGGGCGCGACGACCCGGGGATGCTGCCCCTGGCGGCCCGGCGAGGCTGCCCCATCGTCCTGATGCACATGCTGGGCCGGCCTCGAACCATGCAGGACCACCCCCGGTATAAGGATGTAGTCGGCGAGGTGTGTGAGTTTCTCCTCCGGCGGATGGAAGCGGCCGAGGCGGCGGGCGTCGTCCGAGACCGGATCATCGTCGATCCAGGGATCGGTTTCGGTAAGGCGCTGGAACACAACCTGATCCTTCTGGCGGGCGTGGCGAGGCTGGCCAGGCTCGGCCGCCCGGTGCTCCTGGGCGTCTCGCGAAAGAGGTTTATCGGACAGTTGACGGGCGTGGAGGACTCCGCCCAACGCCTAGCGGGAACCGTCGCCGCCTGCCTTGCCGGCTGGGGGAGTGGGGCCACGATCTTCCGTGTCCATGACGTCTCTGCCGTCCGGGACGCGCTGTCCGTCGCCTCGGCCATCACAAAGGCGGGAAAATCCGCGAATCCGGGCAGTTAGACTATAGCCGCCGGTTGCGACGGGACGATCAAAGTAGCATAGGCGGCGGCGCCCAAGGTTCCGCCGCGCGCAGGGAACGCCATGAGCGAGTTCATCAAGGCCATCCTTTTCTATCTCCAGCGAGTCCGCAGCTACAACATCCTGGTGGTGGCGGTGGAACTGCTGCTGATCGGCGCGGTGGTCTGGTGGGTGATGCGCTTCCTGCGGGGCACCCGCGGCGCCAGGCTCATCAAGGGCGTCGCGCTGCTGCTGGCGGTGGTGTACATCGTGATCCTGATGCTGCCCGGAGGCCTGGGCTGGCAGCGGATACAGTTCCTCTACGGTAACTTCCTGCTGTTCGCCTTTGGCGCGGTGCTGGTGGCGTTTCAGCCGGAGTTGCGCAGGGCCTTCATCCAGATCGGACAGGCCCGATTCTTCCGCAGTGTCCGCGGGAGGATGGAGGCTATCGTCGATGCCCTGGTCGACAGCGCCGAGTACCTCTCCCGCAACCGGATCGGCGCGGTGATCGCCATCGAGCGGTCGGTGGGATTGGCCACCATCACCCAGGCCGGAACCCCCATCGACGCCCAGGTGACCTCCGGCCTGCTGAACACGATCTTTCACCCCGGGAGTCCCCTGCACGACATGGGGGTGGTCATCCGCGATGGGCGGATCGCCGCGGCTGGTTGCCAGTTTCCCCTGGCCGAGAGCGAGGAAGTGGACGCCTCCCTGGGCAGCCGCCACCGCGCCGCCCTGGGCATGGCCAAGGAAGGCGACGCCGTGGTGCTGGTGGTCTCCGAGGAGACCGGGCGGATCTCCCTGGCCTATGAGGGGCAGCTTTACATCGGTCTGGACCCCTCCAACCTCCGCGAGGTTCTCCTGACGCTTCTGGCGCCCGGCAGCATCCTGTACAGTCGCGGGAAAAGGACTCGTTCAAAGGCATGATCTACGAAGGTCCATATCGAACCGCCGAGATGAGATTCTCCCGTCGATGGTGGACACAGTTGGCGCGAGACCTTTTCTGGGTGGCGCTGGTGTCCGTCCTGGTATGGGTCTACGCCGATCGAAAAGTCACCGAGACCAAGACCTTCGTTACCACCGTTCGCCTGACGACTGGCAAGTCCGCGGACCTGGTCGTGCTGGAAAAAACAGAATGGCGGGGCGTGATCTACAAGGTCGAGGGCAGCCGCGAGGCCCTGGACCACTACGAGCGCCAGGCCAAGGAATCCGTCAGTTACGACGTCTCGCCCCAGGTTGCCGGCGACGCCAAGGCCTTCCCCCGCGCGATCAGCATTTCCGTTGCCGAGGTTCTTAACCAGGACCGTGACATCGCCGGGAGGGGACTGAAAGTCACCTCCGCCGAGAATCCCGATACCATCACCGCCAGGCTGGACCGTCTCCGGACCGTCGCCGTCCCGGTGGAACTGGTCTACTCCAAGGCCGAACTGGTCGATCCTCCCAAACCCACCGTGGAGATCGCCGTTCCCGAAAGCAACTGGCAGGAAATCCTCAAGGCCCAGCCCAATCCCGCGATCCGAACGGTGGAAAAAGACCTATCCGGAAAACCCGCCGGAAAGCCCATTCCCGTGACGTTCGACCTGATTGGGGAAATCGCCTCCGTGTCCGTGAGGCTTGGGCAGAACTCCATCGAGGTGCCCGTCACGATCAGCCAGACCACCGACACCATCGCCATGACCGCTTCGGTTCGCGTGTTGATGATGTCGGGCGACTGGGAAGACCTCCGCAAGTTTGATTTGGTGGTCAAGGACAAGGCCGAGTGGCGCCCGGAAATCCGGATCACCGGGGCGACCAAGGACCTGGTGACGCTCCAGCCCAAGGATATCGAGGCATACATCGTGCTGACCGACGACGACAAGAAGCCCGTGGAAAGCTGGCTTCCGCCCAAACCGGTCCAGGTTCGGTTTCCCGCCGCTCTGGGATTGCGTCTGGACGGGAATCCGCCCACGGTGACGTTCAAGCTTCAGCGCCGCCCGGAAGCAGCGGTGACGCCTTAGGGGCCTGCGTCCCTACGACAGGCTGGGTTTCTGGGCCGCGTTGAGTTGCTGTCCCCTCGTTGGCCTGGTTGCGGTACAATCGGAATGCACCGGACCTGGTATTCAGGCGACCAGGCGATCAGAAATTTATGAATGCCGAAAAATATGTCCAATCCATCGCCACCGTGGCCCGCGCTGCCGCGGGACGCTTGGCCGTCTCATCGGGCGCGCAGCGCGATGCGGCGCTGCGGGCCTGCGCCGCGGCGATACGAAGCCGCGTCTCCGTTCTGCGCGAGGCCAATGAGAAGGATTTGTCCGCCGCCGGGACCGCCGGCCTGTCCTCCGCGATGATCGACCGGCTGAGGCTGGCTCCCGCGGGCATCGAGTCCATGGCCGCGGCGCTGGAGCGGATCGCCGGGCAGACCGACCCGGTGGGGCAGACGATCTCGGCGTCCAATCGCCCCGACGGGCTGCGGATCGAGAAACGCCGCGTGCCCATCGGCGTGGTGGCGGTGATCTATGAATCCCGCCCCAATGTCACCGCTGATGCCGCCGGTCTGTGCCTCAAGAGCGGAAACGCCTGCATCCTTCGTGGCGGAAAGGAGGCGATCCACTCCAACCTGGCCATCGCCGAGGCGATGAGGCAGGGGATTTCCTCCGCGGGCCTGGGGGAGGGTTGCCTGGTCGTCGTGGACAGGACGGAACACGACGTCGTCACGGAGTTGTCTCGGGCAGAGGGCATGGTGGACCTGATCATCCCTCGCGGCGGGGAGGCGCTGATCCGCGCGGTGGTCTCGTCGGCGACCATTCCCGTCATCAAGCATTACACGGGCAACTGCCACGTCTATGTGCACGCCGCCGCCGAGACGACGATGGCCGAGCGGATCGTGCTCAACGCCAAGTGCCAGCGCCCCGGCGTCTGCAACGCCGCCGAGACGCTGCTGGTGGACGCCGCAATCGCCGAGGCATTCCTGCCCTCCGTGGCCGCGAAACTCCAGGCCGCCAAGGTCGAACTGCGAGGATGTCCCCGATCGCGGCGGATCGTGCCTTCCATGAAGGAAGCCACCGAGGACGATTGGCGGAAGGAGTATCTGGACTTGATCCTGGCCGTGCGCGTGGTGGATGGGCTGGAGGAGGCCATCGAGCATATCAACGCCTATGGCAGCCACCACACCGATGCGATCGTCACCGAAAGCATCTCCGCCGCCGATCGGTTCGTGACCGCGGTGGATTCCTCCAGCGTCATGGTCAACGCCTCGACGCGGCTCAGCGACGGCGGGGTCTACGGTCTGGGGGCCGAGGTGGGCATCAGCACCGACAAGCTGCACGCCCGCGGCCCCATGGGCGCCGAGGACCTGACCACCTACAAATGGATCGTCACCGGCCGGGGCCACCTGCGGAACTGACCGCCGAACGGCCGAGGGATGTGGAATTAAGAACACGGATGGGGTCAGGATTCGCCCGCCGAAGCGGGCCAAAAAGCAGCGGGATTCACTTCTTGGCCTTGGTCATGTTCCCTCGCGTGGCGGCGATGGCCAGGCTCACCTGCTGGGGTGTCAGGACGCTGATGCTGCCATCGACGCGGAGCACGTTGCACTTGCCTTCATGGGCGGGGGCCAACTCGTAAACCAGCACGTTCTTGGGCGCGGATGACTCGTTTTGGCCGGAAATATAGATGTACTTGTCCCCGTTTTTGGCCGGGCAGCGAAGCTGATCGCTGGCGTAGCCGAGGTCCTCCAGCGTGGCGGGGAACTTGCCTTCGTTGGCGGCTGCGGCGATCTTGAGACTCTTATAGATGCTCGACAGGTTCATCTCGCAGGAGACTTCGGTGGCGCGTTCCTTGGTCTCGATGAGGGTGCTGGTATATTCATGCCCCGTCTCGGCCATGTTCTTGATGATGTATCCCGCCACGGCCATCAGGCCGCCGAAGGCGATGAGGATCACCAGGATGGTGAGGATCTTCCTGGTAGGAAAGCCGCCTCCGGTGGCGGCCATCTGCCGGCGTGGCCGGCAGCGCGGGCAGGTCTGTCCGATGGGGTAGGAACTGCCGCAGACCGCGCAGGACTGCATCCGCGGTCCGGCGGCGGGCGACTCAGATTCGTCGGCCTCTCGCGACGGGGCGGGTTCTTCGGGCTCCGCCAGCCGGATCGGGCCTTCATCCTCGGCCGCGGAGGGCGCGGGGACGGTCACGACGGCCTTGCAGGAAGGGCAGCGGGCCTTCTTGCCCTCCGATCCGTCCGGCACGTGGATCGTCCTGCCGCAGCCGGAACATGCGAAGCGAATGCTCATGTGCGGGCCTTTCTCGCCGCCTCCCGCAAGCAAGCATACCCAGCGAGGCAAGACCGTTCAAGCCGCGGAAGGCGCAAAGTAGTTCCGTTTCGCGCGGGCTGGGGGGCGAGGTGTTTCAGATCGACACGACCAGCAGGACCGCCAGGACGATCGCTCCGGCGGCGATGGCGATGCCGGTGGCGGATCGACTGGCCTGCCTGGGCAGCCAGGCGAGGATAATGGGGTGGTGTCGCGCCAAAAGGCCGACACATCGAATAGGCCCGCAGGCCAGGAAACAGGCCAGGATGCCCGCCAGCGCCGCGCCCATCAGGTGGACCATCTCCGCCAGGATGTTGCCCTCCGTGCCTCCCACGACGGAGGCGATCCCTGCTCCGATCCAGCTCGCCAGCCACACCACCAGGGTAAACAGCAGCGCCAGCGCCCCAGCCGAGAGGATCAGCAGCAGCCAGAGATAGGCGAACTCCTCCCCGCAAGCCACCGCCGCCCGCGCCGACCATCGCACGTTGAACGCCCGCGCGTCGCGCGTCATGCCCAGCGCCAGGAGCCCCAGTGGCAACAGCGGGACCGTCACGATCGGCAGCATGTAAACGACCGCCATGGGAATCGCCAGCAGGCCGGCAAAGACGATGTTCAACAGTTCGGATCTTTCGACCAACGGCTCGGGCGTCTCCGTTGCCGCGCGACGAATGTGGTCCAGCATGGCCTGGAGGCAGCACCCGGCCGTCAGCAGGGCCAGGGGGGCCGCCACGGAGGCGATCAGCCACTTCTGCCACTGTCGCGAGGGGTGCATGTCGGGGAAGTAGTGGAACCACAGCCTGCCCACAGCGTACCAGAGCATCAGGGACATCGCCGCCAGGAACACGCTGCGGAAATGCACCTTGGGATGGGTCATCGCCTCCAGGCAGCTTCGCAGGAAGACTCCCGGTTCGGCCGAGGCGGCATGGGCGGATTCCTCCTTGGTTTGAATCGGCGCCAGCGGCGCCATGCGGCCGCAAAAGGGGCAGACCGCGGCGCCTTCGGGGATCAACCGGCAGCACGCCTGGCAGCGGGCGATCTTGGCATGGCCGGGCTTGGCAGGGGGGGCATTCTGTTGTTCGTTGAGGAATTGCAGCGCGTTGAAATAGGCTTCGTCCTGCTTGGACTCCGCCGCCGCGCCTCCACCGGACCCGTTATCGGAAGCGGGAATTTTTATCAATTGACCGCAACCGGGACAGCGGTCCTGCTTTCCGGCCATCTCGTCGGGCGCAAGGACGAGTTTTTTGCAATTAGGGTTCTCGCAATGGAATCGTATCCCCAAAAATCGACCCTTCGCTCGTAAAGAGATGCTAAGTTGTTTTCGAGAAGTTAAGCAAAATTTAACGGTTTGCGTGTGGTCGAGTCAAGTTTTTTCAAACGAGGGGAGGGCTGTCCCAGGGTTGTAGCCCGGCCGCGCCGTACGTCCGTTTGGTATAACGGCGGTTAAGGTTCCATGTGTCTGCCCGGCTGCGAGCGCCTCACCTGCGTCGTCGGCGTCGTCGGCCCCTGCCCCCGCCCCCCTGACCGGGATTGCCTGGGTTCGCCTGGGGGCGGGGAGGTGTCTCCGGTGTGGCCTGCGGGTTGCCTGGGGGCGCACCGCTGCCGCCGACAGGATGGTGTCGCCGCTGCCCTTTCCTCCGCCGATGCCGCGAACCGTCGCTCTCACCGCGACTGTCGGATGTTGATGGCGCTGGTTCCGCTTGCGGCTTCTGGGAGCGGGGCGAGTCCTCCATCGCCTGCTCGTCGGGCAGTTCCACCGGTGTTTGTTCCTCCGCCTGGGCGGCTTGGACTTCTGGTTCATCGGATGGGCGGAGGTGATTGGCCTGGCGGTACGGCGGGCGGTGGTTCTGTCTGGCCTCCACGGGAGGCGCCTCCGATGGCGTCGTTGTCGCGGGGGCGGGCAGGTCGCGCTCGACGATCTCCTCGTTGGACACCACCGTCTGGGTGTTGTCCGCCATCGCCAGGCGCACCCATTGCGTGAGAATCTGCGTGTCCATAACGCGCCCCACCACGCCCGCCGCAGTGCGGACGTAGGTGTTCTTGCGGGGCAGTTTCTTTCGCAGTTCCTCGTAGCCCTCGTCCTCGTAGCGCAGGCAGCACATCAGCCTGCCGCAGCGGCCGGATATCTTGGAGGGGTCCAGCGTGGCCTTTTGCACCTTGGCCATTCGCATGGAGACGGGCTTGAGGTCCTTGAGGAATCGCTGGCAGCAGCACGGTCGGCCGCACCGCTCCAGGTCGCCCACGAGCCTCGCCTCGTCGCGCGCGCCCACTTGGCGCATCTCGATCCGCGTGCGATACTGCCAGGCCAGGCGGCGGACCAGCTCGCGGAAATCCACCCGGTTCTCGGAGGCGAAATAGAAGACGATCCTCTCGCCGCCCAGGAGGTGCTCCACCGTCACCACCTTCATGGGCAGGTTCATCGCGCGGATTTCCTGTCGGCAGTAGGCCATTTCCTCGTGGGCGGAACTGTCCAGGTGTCGCTGGTCGATGAGGTCCTGGGAGTTGGCCATTCGCAGCACCCTTCCGTGTCGGATGAAGGGGTACTCCGGCCCGTTTCGGCCGATGAACTGTTCCAGTCCTTCGGGAGTGATGCATCCATAACCGCACTCCCCCTGAACGCAGGTGACCACCTGGCCCAGTTCGGCGCCTCGCTCGGTGCGGACGACCACCTTGGCGCCCGGGGGCGGCGGGGATGGTAAGTCATGGCTGAACAGGCCGATGTTTCGCATGATGCCGTAGCGCACCACGATGCTTTGGCCAGGCGTGGCGGGCTGTGGTTGGGGCGCGCTGGGAGGTTGCGTCTGAGTCTGGGGAGGTTGCGATGGATCCTGCGGGGCGGAGGCCTGCTCCGCCGGGACGTTTTCGTCCGACATGCCGTCGAACTCCGATGTGCCTTCACCGCGGCGGCCCGCGGGTTAACCATGTGGTTCCAAGGCCCCGGTCCGTCTCCGGGGGTCCTGACACCCCTTAGGGCGTGGGCCTGGGATCGTAGTCCCTGGCCCGCGTCGCCACACCCGCGATTGGGTCGCGGCAGCGGCGACGATAAAAACATTATACAACCCAACGGTTGCAAGACGACAACCTTTTTGTGCCATCCTTCGCGATCGCCGATGAAAAGATCTCACGGCGCATCGCAGCCCAAAGGCACTTGGGCAAAAAGACCTTGCCTGGCGGGGGAGGGGGTTTATAATTCACGCGCGTCGGTGGCCCCTTGAGGGCGCCGGCGGCAAGGCATGATCGAGACTTCCTCCACCCGTTGGGGTCGGCCCACATTGGCGGCCAAGTGGCTGATCGTCGCGGCGCTTGGCGCCGTGGCGGCTTTGCTGTCGACGGAACTGACTCGTAGTGTCTCCTCGGCGGGGGGGCAGACCGGGCAACCGATCTTTGGCGGACACGTGCAGGTCGTGCCCGGACAAATCACGCGGGATGCCTACGGGGTCTATCTTGTGGACACCCAAAACGGTACGATGTGCGTGTATCAGTACCTGGCGACGACCAGGACGCTACGCCTGGTTGCCAGCAGGAAGTACGTTTTCGATCTTCAGTTGGACGATTATAATACCCAGCCGTCGCCAAGCCAGATTCGGGAATGGGTGGAGCAGCAGAAGCGACCGCCCGTGATGGCCCCCGATGGCGAGGGGGCGGCGAGTCGTCCGAATGGGAGTTGAGGCATCATGGCCAAGAAGATGTACTACACCGAAGAGGAAGCCGCCGAGAAGTTGGGCATCAGCCTGGCGGCGCTGGCCAAGCTGGTTTCGGAACAGAAGCTTCGCCTCTTCAAGGACGGTCCCCGCAACGTCCACCGCGTGGACGAAGTCGATGCCTTGGCCGAAGCCGGTGGGGTCGCGGCGGAAGAGGAGATTGAGTTGACCCCCGCCGACATCACCTCTTCGGGAAGCTCCATCATCAGCCTGGCCGACACAGCCGAGACGCCCACCGGTGGCGGGAAGGGAGACACCGTCATCACGGCGGAGGGCATCAGCATCTTCGACGAATCCGATAGTGGCTTGGAAACCGCCGACCCGATGGCCAAGACGCAGATCACCATGAGCATGGAGGACCAGGCGGCCATCGAAGGCGCCGGGACCGGGTCGGGCCTGCTGGACTTGACCCGCGAGCGTGACGACACCTCCCTGGGCGAGGTTCTGGACCGAATCGACGTGGAAGGGCCTGTCCCGGCCGAGGAACCGGCCCCTGGAGAACCCGCCATGGCCGTCCCTGCCTCTGCCGTGGCGCCGATGGTCGCGGAGATCGACCCGCCGACGGGATTTCTCCACGGACTCCTCGTCGGCAGCGCCGTCGTGGCGATGGTGCTGGGCGCCGTGGCGCTGGCGGCGATGATGGGCGTGGTGCCCGGATACCTCCAAATCCTGGCAAGCTACAAGTTGGCCGCCCTGGCCGGTTGCGCGGTGGTCATCGGCGTCGCGGGCGGGTTGGGCTTTTTCTTCGCCCAGGCCGCTAGCGCCAAGAAAGCAGGGCACGCCTAGCGCCTTGCATTTACCTGACAAGGAACGGAAACTACCCCCAATATAAGGAAAGGATTAATCCCCATGAGAACCCTCACCGTGTATTGTTTGGCGGCGTTGATGCTGGCGGGCCTGCTCAACGCCGGCGGTTGCGTGACCAAGGCGAAGTATGACGAACTGATGGCCATGAACCGCAAGGCCAACGACGAGCGAAACGCCGCCCTGGCCGCCGCACAGCAACTCCGCGCGGAAAACCAGAGGCTCACCGAGGAACTGGCCAACGCACAGAACGCCCTGGCCGGCAAGGACAAGGAAATCGCCCTTCTCCAGGCCGCCAAGGCGGACCTCCAGAAGGCCTTCGACGACCTGATGGCCAAGTATCAGGCCCTGGCGGGAAGACCCCCGCAGACCATTCCCGATATCGCCCTGCCGCCGGAGTTGGACACGGCGCTGAAGGAGTTGGCGGCGATGAATCCCGACTTGCTGGAGTACGACGCCAAGCACGGCATGGTCAAGCTCAAGAGCGACCTGACGTTTGAGAAGGGCAGCGACTTCGTCAAGCCCGAGGCCAAGGCCGCCCTGGCCAAGTTCGTTCAGATTGTCAACTCGCAGACCGGCATGAAATACAACATCTACATCGCCGGTCACACCGACGACATCCCCATCCTCAAGCCGGAGACCAAGCGCACGCACCCGGACAACTGGTATCTCTCCGTGCACCGCGCCGTGTCGGTGGAGAAGGAACTTTCCTCCGCCGGACTGGCCCCGCAGCGGATCGGCGCGATGGGCTTTGGCGAGTATCATCCCATTGCCCCCAACGCACCGGGCAAGAAGGGCAACGCCCTGAACCGCCGCGTGGAGCTTTGGATCGTCCCGCCCGACCGCTTCCTGACGATGACGAGTGCGTCGGCTGCGGCGGAATAATCCCCGCGACCGGCTGTTGATGACGACACCCTGGGCCTCGGCGCCTCCCGGCGCCGGGGCCTTTCTATTGGGGATGGATGCAACTGGCGGGTTGTAGGCGATGGTAAACCGTCATGAGAGGCAACAGACAATTCGTGGTGGGATCTAATCCTTTCCCCGCCGCCACGTCGATGCATCCTGAAGGTGACGGCGTACCCGACCGCCGCGCCACCGGGGTGCGCGATGGATGATAACGACAACCGCCGCAACCTGATGCGCCACGCCTCCGCGGGCCTGGAGTTCATCGTGACCTTCGGCCTGCCGATGGCGGGGGGCTTGTGGCTGGACGGTCGGCTGGGCACCACGCCAGGCTTCATGCTCCTGGGCGGGGCGGCGGGTTTTGCGCTGGGACTTTACCGCTTGGTCCGCCAGGCCCGGCCCGGGAAGCCCAAGGACGGACAAGACGAAGGCGGAAGCCAATAATAGTAAAGACACCCGCTCAACGAGCGAGGCGCGAGTCATGAGGTTGAGTATTGCTTCACTGCTGGCCTGGACGGTCCTGCCGGTGCTGCTGGTCGGCGTAGCGGGGATCTACCCCACGTGGCGGTTTGCCGGCGGAATGAGCGGTTTGGGCGCCGAGGCGACGGCGGCGGGCATCGTCGTGACGGCGATGGTAGCCAGTGCCGCCGTCATCGTCCGCCAGGCCGCGGGCGGTCCAGCCAAGGCGGCGATCGCGTTTCTCCTGACGGCCGCCCTGCGCGTGGGACTCTGCCTGGTGCTGGGCCTGGCGGCGGGACTGCTGCTGCCGCTATCCAGACCGGCGATGATCTTGTGGCTGGGAGCGTTCTACCTGGTCCTGTTGGCCGGCGAGAGCGTCTGGCTGACCGTGGCGATATGGAAGTCACTGAAGGCCCCCGCCTTGCTCAAGTAAGTGCGTTGCGGAGGCCGATGTTACGTTGTGTAGGCGATAGGCCGCCGCATTGCGCGCGGCTGCCACGGCTTTTTCAGTCGTTATCCGTGTGCGCCGCGCTGGTTGACCCAGGGAAAGGGAGCACTTGGTTCTGGCCTCTGCCAACCTCATCGAGAAGCTCTCCGACCACCCCTGGCCGGGGTGGCAGGTGGAGGTTCTTGGACTGAGGCTGACCCTGATGTCCAATGGGATCGCCGCGATGATCCTGGCGGCGGTGGTGCTGTTGGCGGTGGTCCTTCCGCTGGCGAAGCGATGGCAGACCGTGCCTCGTGGGGGAGCCAACGTCCTGGAACTGATCGTGGTGTTCATCCGCGACATGGTCGCCAAGCCGGCGCTGCACGACAAGGCCGATGCGTTTCTTCCGATGCTGCTGACGGCTTTTACGTTCGTTCTGACGGTCAATCTCATTGGAATCCTGCCTTTGGAACCGCTGTCGGAGCTGGCGGGCCTGCCCAAGATCGGCGGGGCGGCCACGTCGATCCCCACCGTATGCGGTGCGTTGGCCTGCATCACGCTGTTCACGATCATCGCCTCGGGCCTCCAGGCGCAGGCCAGGCATCTGCGTCATCATCGCCATTGGCCAATGTGGCTGTGCATGGCGGTTTCCCCGGCGGCCTGGCTGCGGAGCCTCGGGCCCGGTATTCCCGGCCTGGCGGGAAAGTTTTTGATCCTCCCGCTGGCGCTGCTGGAGTTTGTCGGCGTGCTGGCCAAGTGCATGGCGCTGATGATTCGTCTCTTCGCCAACATGCTTTCCGGACACGCGTTGCTTGCGGTGATGATGATGTTCATCCTCCAGGCCCTCCAGCGTCAGGTGGTGTCGGTGCTGTACATCGGCCCCTTCTGCATCGCCGCCAGCGTGCTGGTGGACTTGATGGAGCTTCTGGTGGCCGGGCTTCAGGCCTACATCTTCACGTTCCTGACGGCGACGTTCCTGGGACTCTACGTGGAGCCTGCCCACTAGGAGCCTGCCCACTAGCGGTTGAAACAAAATACCTCGCCGGGCGGAACCGGCGTGAAATCGAGATAACAACAAGGTCCCCGCCTGACGCGGCGACCGATGGGAGACAACGATGAGCACGACTTGGAAAATCGCAGTGACGTTGGCGGCCCTGCTGGCAACGGCGGCTCCGGTTTTGGCTGCGGAGGCGGCTGGATCGGCGGAACCGTCCGCCGCCGCGCCGTCGGTAACTGTGGGCAAGGGCCTGGCAATCATGGGAGCGGGCCTGTGCGCGGGCGTCGCCGTCATCGGAGGCGCGCTGGGCATCAGCCGGATCGGCCTGGGCTGCGTGGAGTCCATCGCCCGCCAGCCGGAGGCCTCCGGCGCGATGTTCGCCCCGATGATCATCACCGCCGCGATGGTCGAGGGCGGCATGTTGTTCGCCGTGGTCGTCGCCCTGCTGGCCGTGCTGCGATCCTAGGCTTGCCGTGAGCCTCAGGAGGCCACTGACATGACTGATCCTCATTCCCAACCCAGCCGGGTCGCGCCCGTCCTGGCCGCCCTCGTCGTGCTGCTGGAGGCGACCGTCGCCCTGGCCGGCGAGGGGGAGGGCAGCTTCTACTTCGGCGACTTAGGCCAGGCCGTGGCGGCGGTCCTCATCTTCCTCCTGCTGCTGGCGATCCTGGGGCGATGGGCCTGGAAACCCATCGTCGCGCAGATCAAGCAACGAGAGGATTCCATCGCCGAGACGCTCAAACGCTCCGAGCAGCGGGACAAGGAAACCCATCGCCTGCTGGAGGAATACCGCGCCCGCATGGAAACCGCCGACGCCGAGGCGCAGAAACTGCTCGCCCAGGCCCGCCGCGACGCCCTGGAGGCCGGGCAGACGGTCCTGACGGCGGCGGAAAACGAGTCGCGCCGATTCGTGGCCTCCGCACGCGAGGAGATCGAGCAGGCCAAGCGATCCGCTCTGCGCGAGTTGCGTGCCTCCACGGCCGAACTAGCCTCCGACCTGGCCGCGGCGGTCATCGGAAGAACCCTGACGCGGGAAGATCACCTCCGGCTGGTCGATGAATCGATGGCGGAGATCGTCCGGCGCGGTGGAGAGAGCGACTAATGGCGGACCAATCTCAGCAAGCCCAAAGTGTGATGGATCCCACCGGCCTGGCGATGGCGGGCATCTACGCGCAGGCGCTGCTGGAGATCGTCCCCGACAACGCCGATGCCGAGCGGGTCGCGGGGGAGCTGGCGGCCATTGCCTCCCTCGCCGATGAGGCCGAGGGTCTGCGGGGGCTTCTGGCCCAGGGAATCCTCACGGAGGCAACCCAAAGCCAACTGGTCGTCAGGATCTTCGCCGGAAGGGTCAGTCCCGAGGTGGAGGCCTTCCTGGCCGTGCTGGTCCGCAAGGGGCGAGGCAACCTGTTGGCTTCCATCGCCGTCGTCTTCCGTAAACTGCTGAACCGTCGCCAGGGCAAGGTGGAAGTGGCCGTCACGACGGCGGTGGAACTCACCGACGATCAGAGGCAAAACCTTTCCTCCGCCATCGCCTCCGTCCTCGGCGCCGAGCCGCTGCTGGAGGTCCGCGTGGACAAGGACATCCTGGGCGGCCTGGTCGTCCGCGTGGGCGACGACGTCTTTGACGCCTCGCTGGCGGCTGAACTGAAACGCATGAAGCGGCGGCTGACCGGACCGGCGGCCGCCTGACGCTTACCAGAGGACCTGACCATGAAGTTTCGAGTCGACGAAATCACCAGCGTCATCCGCGAGGAAATCGCCAACTACAAGAAGCAACTGGACGTCGCCCAGGTGGGGCGAGTGCTGGAGGTCGGCGACGGGATCGCCGAGATCTTCGGCCTATCGGGTGCGATGGCCGGGGAGATGCTGGTGTTTTCCAACGGGATGCAGGGGCAGGTGTTCAACCTGGAAGAAAACTCCGTCGGGGCGGTCATTTATGGACCCTGCGAAGATATCAAGGCCGGGGACACGGTTCGCACCACCGGGAAGCTGCTGGAAGTGCCCGTGGGCGAGGAGATGCTCGGCCGGGTCATCGACCCGCTGGGTCGCCCCCTGGATGGCGGCGGTCCCATCCGCGCGGATCGCACCCGACCGGTGGAACTGATCGCCCCGGGCATCGCCGCCCGCCAGCCCGTCGACGAGCCGCTGATCACCGGCATCAAGGCCATCGACTCGATGACGCCCATCGGTCGCGGTCAGCGCGAGCTGATCATCGGCGACCGCAAGACCGGAAAGACCGCCATCGCCGTCGATACCATCATCAACCAGAAGGGCACGGGCGTCATCTGCGTCTACGTCGCCATCGGGCAGAAGGAATCGACGGTGGCCGGCGTGGTCGAGACGCTGCGCAGCTATGGTGCGATGGACCACACCATCGTCGTTTTGGCCTGTAGCAGCGACCCGGCCCCGCTCCAGTACGTCGCGCCCTACAGCGGATGCACCATCGCCGAGCACTTTATGTACACCCAGGGCAAGGCGACGCTGGTGGTCTACGACGACCTGACCAAGCAGGCCACCGCGTACCGACAGATTTCGTTGTTGCTCCGCCGCCCGCCCGGTCGGGAGGCGTATCCCGGGGACGTCTTCTACCTCCACAGCCGTCTGCTGGAACGCTCCTGCAAGCTGGCCGACAAATATGTCATCGTCCCCAAGAGCACACCGCCCGACGCCGAGGCCGAGGGCGCGGACCACAAGGTCTACGAAGGTCCGCTGGGCTACAAGGCCGCCAAGGAGGCACTCAAGAACACCGACTCCCCGGCCGGCAACAAGATCCACAAGTTGCCCTCCTCCGGCGGGTCGCTGACGGCGCTGCCCATCTGCGAGACGCAGGAAGGCGAGGTGTCCGCCTACATTCCCACCAACCTTATCTCCATCACCGACGGGCAGATTTACCTGGAACCGGGGCTGTTTTTCTCCGGTGTCCGCCCGGCGATCAACGTGGGCATTTCCGTCAGCCGGGTGGGCTACAAGGCCGCCTACAAGGCCATGAAAGACGTCGCCAAGAGCCTGCGACTGGACCTGGCCTCCTACCGCGAGTTGGAGGCATTCGCCCAGTTGGGCATGGAGCTGGACCAGGCCTCGCAGCGCCAGCTCGACCGTGGCGCGCGGATGGTCCGCCTGCTCATCCAGCCGCAGTACAAGCCCCAGCCGGCCATGGACCAGGTCATCGAGATCTACGCCGGGGCCGGAGGCTTCCTGGACGACCTGCCCCTGGAGGAGGTCACCACCTTCGCCACCGGTCTGGTGGAGCATGTCAAGGACCGCCACCCAGACTTCTACGCACAACTCCAGTCGGAAAAGGCCCTGCCCAAGGACCGCGAAAAGCAGTTGGCGGCGATTGCGGCGGAGTTCAAGGCTGGAGCCTACAAGGAATCACGTCGGCCACGACGTGGCGAGCTGAAGATCACCGTCGATCCGCCTTCCGGCGGTGTCGAAGACGCCGCACGGACGCTGGTGACCAACAGCGCCTAGAGTGTAACGGAGCCGCGAGGCTTCCCATCCAATGCCCAAGGCACGGAAAATCCTTAAGCGGGTCAAGGCCGTCAAGAACATCCGCACCGTCACGCGGACGATGGAGATGGTGGCCTCGGCGCGCTTCCGAAAGGCCCATGACAGCGCCGTCGCCACCAGGCCTTACACCGATCATCTCAGCGATCTGGTGGGCGACCTGATGGCTCGCCGCGGGGAGATGGAACTGCGACACCCCCTGCTGGAGGAACCCTCCAACGCCAAATGTGACGTGCTGATGGTGCTGTCCAGCAACGCGGGTCTCTGCGGGTCGTACAACGCCTCGATTCTGTCGACGGCCATCGAGCGGTTGGAACAGTTGAAGGCCGCCGGGTATCGGGTGCTTCTGCACGTTGTGGGCAAGCGAGGCGCGCAGTACTTCCAGTACCGCCGCATCCCGGTGGACAAGGCTTACGTGGACTTCAAGCACACCCCGACGTACGAGCAAGTTTCCGCGATGGCCGAGTCGCTGATGGAAGACTTCCTCGCCGGGCGGATCGGTGGTCTTGAGGTCGCATACACGCAGTATCTCCGCTCCGGACAGCAGGATCCCGCCATTGCGCAGATATTGCCTCTTTCACAGACCCTGCCTCCACCGGACCGGCTGGATCACCGAGGGGTGGAATACGAGTTCCTGCCCTCCCCGCGGGAACTGCTGGATCGCCTGCTTCCCGCGGTGGTGCGGCTGAGGCTGTACCAATGTTTTCTCGACGCTGCCGTCACGGAGCAGATTTCCCGCATACGCGCGATGCGTTTGGCGACGGAGAACGCCGACGAGAAGATCCACGACCTGACGGTGCTGTATAACCGCACGCGCCAGGCCCAGATCACGACGGAGTTGGCCGAAATCATGGGTGGAGCGGCCGGAGTGAAATAAACTATGGCAACCAAGGGAAAAATCGTCCAGGTCATCGGTTCC
>Ga0315284_10004664_pt1 | contig 19449 bp, 16 predicted proteins | sample YL17G09_16_MG_FD_203696 | JGI IMG/M metagenome (GOLD analysis project Ga0315284, IMG submission 203696) | Sediment microbial communities from Yellowstone Lake, YNP, Wyoming, USA - YL17G09_16 | ecosystem: Environmental > Aquatic > Freshwater > Lake > Sediment | place: USA: Wyoming | collected... | reverse complement strand
GGTGTCGTAAGTTGTTGGAAGGCAATGACTTACGACCCCGACGAATTCCGAATTCGTCAAACGAACTCGGTTTTTCAAAACTTTCAGTAGCGATGAGTGGAATCGAACCACCGTCATGAGCTTATGAAACTCCCGCACTACCATTGTGCTACATCGCCATAGTAGCAGTTATAGGAGTCGCACCTATCGAATCAGGCTTATGAGGCCCAAGTGGGCACTGGCCCAACTGCGTCAAAAAATTGTTGTGATTGATCCTGCCCTTTGCTCAAACAAATTAACCGGTTGGGCTAGTAACTAACGACTCGTGCTCAATTACACTAAGGCCGTGCCAATGGAAGGCACAATCTCTGGGATCAAACCAGCTTTTTCGTTCAATCACAACAAGTCAAAGTGGTGAGAATCGAACTCACTATTTCCTAGTCCCGAACTAGGCGGCTTACCATTGGCCTTCACTCTGATGTGCGGGAGGCTGGAATCGAACCAGCATCTCAGTTCCGTAAACTGAATTGCAGCACTCGTCGGACTGGCCACAAGTTCGCAGCGAGGAATAACGATGCAAAATTGGTTGGAGTAATTTACTTCAACCAATTTTTATATGTTTGATTTATTTTATCCAAAGAAGGCTTTGCCTTGTCTAAATTTTCTAAATCAAAATTTGTTTTATTCCTTAATTTTGGATCTAGATAATCTCCATGCTTCATTCCAGTCCGAGTGTCAACAGGATAACTCTTTTCTCCTGTTGCCGGATCAATGCTAGGAAGCAAATTTGAACTCCACCTTTGATAAGATGGGGGAACGTCTGGAATTAGATCGTCAATTTTATTTGCTGATGCATCAATTTTATCAGTCAAATAATCTCCTGCTTGACCAATTATATCTAAAGCTTTTTTGCTATTTTGAAATCCTAATTCAGAGGCTTTCTTGGCAAGATACATTGCCAAAACAGGAAATGTTTCTGTTAACTTCTTAAAAGATTGCTCTGATATTGTCGCTATGTTTTCACTGATTTTATCCATAAAAGGATTGAAAAAGGGAAACATTGAACGAATGTATTCAAATTGAAATCCAACAAATATCAAAGAAGCAACAACAGCAATAATTCCAAGTGTCTTTATTGCCTTGTACATTAAAGACAAAATACCATCTTTGTCTTCTTTTTCTTGATTTTGTTTATTTGAAAAAAGTCGATCAAATAATTTAGCAGCCACAACTGTTGCAATTGGGGCAGCAACAGGGGCTAAAAATGCAAATTCATTTATAAGTTGTTGGTGCTCATTTTCTATTTCCTCTCTTTCATGAATTTCCATAACATTGTAAATATTTCTAAGAACGCAAAACTCTAAGATCGAAATATCTTTATGAGTCATTTTGCTGTCTACCAAAAAACGGCTTTCCTGCTTTTTGTAGACATATTCATGAAATTTTATTGGCATATTTTTAACTGCGTTGAAATAGTTTTAACAAGATGTTGTTTTATATACAGATCTATATTGTTTTTATTGATAATCAAATGGAATTTACCTGCATAGTGGATATTGATTGGGGATGTGGATGTCTATACCGATCCGATTGAACAGCGGTTGGCCCTGACCCCAAATCAGGCGGCTGACCTTTAGCCCACACTCTGTCACTTCGATTTTTAGGAAATCGACAAAACCGAGGGTGCTCGACCGGAGTTGAACCGGCTCCCACGTCGTCACAGGACGGTGTGCATAACCCTTACACTTCGAGCACCATATTCAGAGCCGGTACGAGGAATCGAACCCCGACTTTCGCATTACAAGTGCGACGTGCTACCACTACCACTACACCGGCATCAAATCAAACTAACAGTCGCCCGTGCAGGACTCGAACCTGCGAACTTCTCCTTGTAAGGGAGACACAATAGCCGCTATGAATTAACGGGCGGTTTTGTCAACAGGAGTTGAACCTTGGCCTCTGGCCTGAATTGGCCAGTGTGCTGCTATTACACCATTGACGTGAGTCCCTTAGTTAAAGTTGAAGGACTGGCAACTCCACCGCTGTTCTTTGATTGTACGTCAGATACTAAATGGGTTTTTGGATCAACTGACGATTTGACACTGATCGAAAAATGCGAGACAAGGAGGCGATAAGATTGGTTTTCTTTACAAAAAAAAGATGTAATCCTATCAAACATTCTCGCAAGGGTGACTACCGGGGATCGAACCCGGACCTTCTGCTTCACAAACAGCCATGCAGACCACTACACCATAGTCACCATATCACTTCGATTTTTAGGAAATCGACAAAACCAGTGGACCTTAGCAGGGTCGAACTGCTATTTTCTGCGTGCAAAGCAGATGTGTTTCCATTGTCACTAAAAGCCCATCAAACTTCATTCAACAAATGCCTTGGAGTCAGACTCGTTCCTGAATAGAGCCATTTGTTTTTCAATTCATCAAACCTCAAGTGTCTTTTGATGTGGCAATTCCAACAAACAATCTCAAAATTCTCTTTGACATTATTGTCATGATTGCCATCAATGTGGTGAACACAAAGCAAATAAGTTTTGTTTTCGCCACATCCAGCACATCTAGGGCACTCCTCATTTTCTATGAGCGTCTTATAGACTCCCCTGCCTTCAGAGGTTCCATAATGCGACGGCATTATCTCTTCGACACCGCCTAATTTTTGTGCCTCATCTTTGCACTTCCTTGTACAAAAATAAAGACCACTCTTGGAATTGTCCAACTGACACTTCTTCTTCTCAAATACTTTTCCGCAATTTCTGCAAGTAACCTCAACTCTTTTTCTCCTGTACAAATTACCGCACTCTGGAGAACAACATTTATGAGGCTTGCTCTTTCTTGTCGGAAACTCTTTATTGCAAATTTTGCATTGAACCAGAATTCCAACTCTGGTTTTACCATTTTCTATAAACGTAATATCCATACCTTATAATAGTGTGGATCGCATTTTATTTGCAATGCAATTTTTAAGTGGACCATGAGGGAGTTGAACCCTCTCTCCGATCTTGCAAGGATCAGGTCTAGCCCGCTAGATGGCCCGAAAATTCTGTAAGCAGGGTTTACATGCTACACGGAACCTTATGCGTGCAACAAGACCTAAATACCGAAAAGGTTGCGGTTACTTACAGAAAGGTCAGGATAGCAAGAATCGAACTTGCGTTTTCTTGTCCCCCAGACAAGCGGAATACCACTTTCCCATATCCTGATGGCTTCCATCGCCATTTCTGACGATGGAGAGATCTCCTTCCACACATGGTGGATGAGGCTATCAAAAAAGAGCCTTCGGTGGGAATCGAACCCAACAATTTCCTGCTTACAAGCAGGCGTAATACCACTATACCACGAAGGCAAACAAGTGACCCCATGGAGAGTCGAACTCCAGTTATGTGACTGAGAATCACACGTCCTAACCACTAGACGATGGGGCCGTCTTAAACAAAACAAACATCAAGTTGCGGGGACAGGAATTGAACCTGTGTCACGTTGCTTCAAAGACAACTTTCCGTTACCAGCACAGAACCCCCCGCAATATAAGTCAACATAAAAATTAGCTGTGAGGGCAGGGCTCGAACCTGCGTACCCAATGAAGGGAATGCACGAAGTTAACAGCTTCGCCGCTTACCACTAGCGTACCTCACAATAAGTGACCCCATGGAGAGTCGAACTCCAGTCTTCAGATTGAAAGTCTGAGATCCTCACCGCTAGACGATGGGGCCGTGTTTTCAAAAAGGCAGTGGGTGTGGGACTCGAACCCACATCGTTCGTTTTACAGACGATGTATTCCCTTCAAACATTCCAATTAAGGACAAGAGAGCAAAGAGAGATAGTTAACTACCGCCTTGGCCCCACTGTAATAGGTGCTCCTGCGAGGGTACGAACCTCGGTTTGCAGTTTTTGGAACCATCATCTTTCGATGCCGCTGTTGCGGAGTTCTTCCGACTGCTGTCCTGTCAGATTGAACGACAGGAGCACTTTTGACTTAAACCAAATTGTCAATGATCAATTTTTCGGGTAGCCGCCCATCCAAGTTTGGCATCCAAGGTGTCAGGGATATGTACCTGCTCCTTTTTAAGTTGCGACTTTCAATTGAAAGTCGCAACTTCAAGAGCGGCCAGTGGGAATCGAACCCACACATACACCATGGCAAGGTATCAGGCTACCACTACATCATGGCCGCATCGAACTTCAGTGACCCGTGTGGGATTCGAACCCACGTCATCCGCCTTGAAAGGGCGGCATCCTTCCGGTAGACGAACGGGCCGTCTATCTTCTTCAAGCCCTCCGTATGGGATTTGAACCCATGATCTCTTCCGTGACAGGGAAGCGTCCACTCCTGACTGGACCGACAGAGGAAATACAACTTTTGCAAACGAAAAAAGGCTGGACTCAGTTTGGGATTTTTTCCCTACCTGAGTCCAGCCTTTTTGTTGGCTGTTGAGTCTACTGACTCAGGCGGGGTGTCCCGCTCTGAGTCTTATGAACATCAGAGCGGCGGCATGGCCGGATTACCCTTTGCAATATCATGTCCCATCTCTGGAGCATGTATGCAACGAGGGCAGGCGGTCTGTTCGACCGTTTGCCAGCATTTGCGTTGTTCTGTTGTTCTGAAAGACATTTTCTCGTTCCTGTTTTCTTTGCAGCACCAAGCTGCGGTTTTTCCAAGGTATTTGTCCCTCGCAAATCCCCCCGGATTACGACTGACAAATCCCCTAGCGAGTGGTGGAGGCAGGATTTGAACCTGCGATCTCAAGGTTATGAGCCTTGCGAGTTACCGGGCTACTCTACCCCACGTCATTGTATCTGTTATGTAGACGCTGGCTTTCAATTTTTGGTTCACGACTTTCTGAAAATTTTTCCAAAGTCGCAAAAAGTTTTTTGTCAGCCATCACCTTGAAGGACACAGAAGGTTCGATCAAGGTTCACACAGTCTACGAAATAATAGAGTGCGTGTCAATACGTTTTGACACGCATAAATAAAATCATGAGCGATTTTTCTCGAATTCCTGATTCTCTAGCTTTCCAAATCCCAGATTTTTTGTCTGAACCTCTAACATTCGAGGGAGATGACGGAACTGTATTCATTTTGTCTGGCGGCTCAATTTACGACATCTTGTTTGCAGGTGGCGTTGTTGCAGGCGGAGCAGCAATCAAAGGCATTTGGCCTGCTCACAGCGGCGGAATCGTTTGTGGCGGAACGGCTGTCTTCGAGATCAGAACCGGTAAAACTGCATCTGGTGGAATTCTAGCCGGAAGTTCTGCTGTTGCTGAAATCAGAACCAGTAAAACTGCGTCTGGCGGAATTGTTTGTGACGGAACAGCGTTGAACTCAAAGTTTGTCGCTCCTATTGTCGCCAGTGGCGGCATGGTCACAGGAAGTTCTGCTGTCATCACAAGCATGTACAATTTTGTTGACAAAAGTGGCGTCCTTGCTGGAGGCTCTGCTGTAGTCTCAGGAGGTCAAACAATATCAGCCTCTGGCGGTGTTGTTATTGGCAAGTCGGCTTTAGTTTCAGATATAAAATCCAAAATTGCTAGTGGTGGAGTTGTCATTGGAGGATTGTCCCCTGTTATATCTGGAATTATTTCGGCTGGCGGAGCAATTATTGGTGGAACTGCCATCATTTTTAACAGAATCAGAAAAACAACAACTGGTGGTGTTGGTGCCAAAGGCACAAGTTTGTGTCTAAAAACTGTGACTTCATTCTCAACAGGTGGAATAAAAGTTGGAGGAACATCAAGGTTCAATGTTGTTAGAAATCCAAATGTTGACGGCGGCACAGTTGTTGGTGGACAAACAATAATTATAGATGCACCGAATATCGGTGGCGGAATTGTTGCTGGCGGATCTTGTGTGGTTAAATCAATATTTAGACTAAATTCTTCTGGTGGAATTGTAACATCTGGTCTTGGTCGGCAAACATTCTTTGATTATGTGCTTGGAAGCGGAGGATTTAGACTTGGAGGACAATCCCGCATTGAACGTATAAAATACAGACATCCAATCATAAAAGTTAATGCAAAAGCTGGAATTCCTATTACACCAACAATCATCATTAGATCTCCACAGCCTTCAGTTCCAGTTGATGTCAATCCAAGAGAGGAAGTTACTGGAGAATGGTACGAAGTTGAAAATGGATATCCCGGAGCATTATTGCCAAGAATCGTTGTAATCAACCAAAAGGGATATACACCAGATCCAGCAGGAACAGTTCAGGCAAGAGACAGAGGATTTGCTACAGCCACAAGCTAAATAATTCACATAGGAGAAACAATGGGCATATTTAATGAATGGATCGAAAAGAGAAACATAACAGAAGGTGTTCCTGCTGGATGGACACCAAGTGCTAGTATTGGATCAGATCCTTTAAGATCTGCTCTTGAGAAGATTGTCCGTGGACTTAAAGCAGGACAATTGGACACTGGCTACACAGACAGCGGTGTCATCAAAATCACATTCGGATTGAATGATGATGAATTGCAGCGTCTCAAAAACCTCAAATTGATTGGCCCTAGCCAAGATTATGGCTGGGACATCGACAAAGCCAGACTTGCCAGCGTTTACAAGCAGATTAGCGGGGGATTATCGGCAGATATGAATCGCAAGCCAACAATTCCTCTTCCGCCACCTCCAGCTAGAAAATATCCTCTTCCAGCACTTCCAACTGGAAGGAAAAATCCTAGCCCGCCTGCGGATGATACTTGGAAAGGCAATCCATTCGGAAATTAGGTTCCGAGAAGTGCATGACAATCATTGCAGCCATAAGCTGTATTGTCGTCCCATAGATTCTTGCTGCCACAAGCTGGGCAACGACCAGTGAATGGGCCTGTTGGCTCTTTCTTGGGATTGTTCGTGGATCTTCGTCTTTCCAGTTCTTCTTCTGAAATTGGCACGCCGTCTTTATGAGGCCCCCCAACCCTTTACTCCAGCTTCTTTGATGAACTCTAAGTTCATGCCGCCTTCGAGAATAAAGTCATCACCAACTTCTTTGCCGCCAATCAAAGCAGAAGCATCTCCGGGGATGTTAAACACTTCCCGAAGTGACTTTCTTACACTACCGACATTCTTGCCTTCAAGGTTGTCAAAGTATTGCTCATTGGCTCCATTGACGACACGAACTTTACTCAAAGTTCCTTTGGCCCTACTCAGGGTGGCGTCAATATCAGGAGCTTGATAATCAGTCGATGTGACTTTTCTTTGACTATCCCCAGCATTCATGCGTTCCTGACTCATTTTATCCTCCTTGGTTAAAAACGATCCGGCGACGGTCGCATCCGTTGACTAAGAATGTCCACATAGACTTGTTCGAAGTCAACCTTATCTTTCTCGCAAGCATAATAGCAGTTACACATTGAACTGGCTACAGCAAGATTCGCAAAAAGAAGTTGTGGATTTGTTCTTGACTCTTGTTCGCACCCCAGTCTTTCCAAATTTGTAAGATTGCCGGGATTTTTATCTGTGGGATTGGCAATTTTTGAATGCAAAGCAGTGGGAGATTTCGTGATATCCTCCCCGTCTTTACGAATATACACAATTACGTTTCCGTCTGTGTAATCATTTCCTCCGCTGATCAGCGTCACATCATCCAAATCTTGACAACGATCTGACACCAGCTTTCTGGTAGCGTGATTATCCACACAAAGAAAGACTGTATCATTCTCTCTGATTGATGTGATGATGTTGTCGTTGGTCAGGTATTCGCCTTTGGCCCTGAAGTGGATCTTCGGAAACTGACTTTTAAGACCTTCAACAGTATGCACTGCCTTGTTTTCACAAGCAGAAAATCTTTGTCGTTCTCGATTTCTCTCTTCATATACGTCGCCATCATAAACAGTGATTTCCACACTGTCTTCTGAATAGCTGAGATATCTGGACAATGGCTCCAGCAGATGTCCGCCGATTCCACCAGCCCCAATGACTTTGATTTTGCGTGTTTCCATTATACCCTCTTGAGCAGTTTTTCGTTAAATTTGGCCAATCCAACATTTGTAACAATGACCACAGATCCATCATTAGCAGAATCAACTTCAAATGGTCCATCGCCCAATGTGTCTTTGAAACTCACCGTGTTCATGTCGCCAGCCCAAACCACATTGTCTCCACGACGAAACTTGGCATTGTCTCTACCAAACAAGCTCCATTTAATGTTGCTAGAGACTTTTGGAACCCACTCTTCTTCAATCCCAGACAACCATTCAGCTTCAAGCTCTGGAGCTAATTGAGCCAATTTGTATTTTCCCTCTTGATCCAACACTGGCTCGATGCCTTCCAATACGTCCAAGGGGTCCACCGCCAAACGAACTCCATTCACAACAACTGATGCAGAGATACTGAACTCATCAAGATTGTTGTGCCCAAAAGTGCAATGAAGACCATCGAAGTCTTCTTCATCTCCAATATCGGTGCCGCTGTGAAATGCACCGAAATCACAATGAGAATGAATTGTACCAACACACAAGAAATTTTCCATCCCCTCGATGTGTGTCAGACCTTCTCTTCTGTAATTCACCCCTCCATGACTTACATTCTGTTGAGGTACATGAATTTTGAATTCGCTGGTTTCTTTGTTGAAATAGAGACTGGTGCTTGCCTCTGAGCGATATTTTTCAACAATTTTCTTGAAGAAAGTTTTGATCCGCCAAACTTGTTTAGCTGGAATTTTTGGCAGAGTACATTGAATAAATGCTTCTGCGTCTAAGTCTTCAAGAAAAGAAATCGAATCTACTGGCACAAAAGCTTTGACGATCCCTGTGTCTTTATGCAGCCAAATGCCATTGCCAGCGACCACAAAATATGTGCCGTCTTCTGGCAACTCCAGATTATTCTCGTAAATGTATATTGGGTACATGTGTGACATCCTTGTCTTAATAGCGACCTTACAGTCGGCTCAACTCTGTTGCTACCTCAGATATTTGCTGATCTGAGATCTTGTCTCCTGCAAGATTTATACATTCCGTGAATGTCTTCTTGATGTCATCCAAAAATGTATCGACCAACTCTTCGTACAGATCTTCTTGCAGTTTTTGATCACTAGCATCATCACGAAACATTTTGACGATCATGTCTCCGAATGATTCTTCGGTATGCTGTAACCAATTCACATCTTCAACAACAAAAAGAGAGTTTTCTTGACTGGCGTCTTGCCAATTTTGAATGCTCGACATTCTGTTATCAACGTCTTGAAAGTGTGACCTATTTGCCCAGAAATGTCCAGACCAATCCTCGCTGTAAGCGGTGTGCCAAAAATGGTCCAAAATAAATGCCACTTGTTGAGTCAGCATCCCTTTGATCAATTGTGAGCGATCCATTCCAAGTCCCAAGCATACCGACAGATTTCCGTCGATGTTTGAGAGATATGGCCTCAATGGTCGTTCATCCAATCTCTTTAATGGCCGATCACAAAAAGCACATTTTACCTCTGAGAAAATTCCATCCACAAACTTAAAGATGAAAATCACATAGGGAAGTGCTAACGAAAAATGATGGACGCCATCATCAGAAGGCATGTCATCTGACGTTTCCCTTGTAACAAGAGATCCATTGAACTTCATCAATCTGACTTGAGGAGGAAACTCTTGCAGCAAGATTTCCGTAGTGCCTTTTCTGTAATAAATACGGGTGTAATCTGGCATCAACACTGGGCCTTCTGAATCCCAGCGACTCCACTTCTGAGACAACTTCCAAGATTGACGAGCCACTTTTGCTCGATACTGTCTCAACACCCTATCTAACATTTCCTCGCTCTCGCCGAGCAATTCTTGTTTGAATCGAGCATGAGACTTGGCAATCAAATCTTTTGCAAGGTCTTGTACTTGTTGTTTGTTCATAATGTTTTCCTAACTATCGTCCCAAAGAATTCCGGCTGCCATTTGCTTGTCAAATCGGTTAGCTCTCTTAACTGTGTTTGCCCATTCAGACACTTCTCCGATTTCATGATGCAACGACATCACCACATCAACAAGCTCAGAAACAGAAGATCTCAAGTGATTTCTTAATGATTCTTGTACATCTTTAGGATAGTATTTGTCAAATTTTGTTTTCTTCATGTATGCGGTTATCTTATGGAACAACTGATTTACACAAGAATCGACATCTGTGGAAACTTTATGTCGAAAAACGCTCTCAGAGATCTGTTCTGAGTTCGCCATAGAATCCACTACTTCCTTTAAGCTTTTATGCAGCCTAAATGGAACAGATAGGATGAACAATGGATTCTCTCTTGTGTTGCTTTCCCATGCTGTCCCCGTAGAAATCAACGATGACAAAACCGATTTAGACCACCATTCAGCAGCCAAATCTCCATTGAATCGACTGCTCCAAAAAGATGTTATTGTAGATTCGCAAACTTCTGAATAGTTAGTTACTCTGGAATTTGGATTGAATCCCAAACACACATCCCCGCCTACGTGAATATTTGGCAAAACACAAGAAAAAACATTATCGTTCAGGCTCATCAATGGAGCCGTTCTCCAAAAACATTTAACTCTGGAAAACTTTTCGTTCGTAAAAGCGAACACGAAAATGGTATATGGCAGAGACAGAAAAGCTCTCTGAGCTTCATCCGCAATCACTGGATCTTGATCTACATCAAGCATTCCAGCGGCAAAAGACAATGTTCTGACTTGCGGATCTTGTTCAATTACAACAATTGTGTTGTCGCCTTTTTGAAAACAAAATCGACATCCTCTTGGAAAGAGGAAGTGATCACGCTGAGTCACACGCCATCCAGCAGCCGTGTCGAAAATTTGCTTCGTCACATTCTTTTTGAACGTGTCCAGCAAATCTGAGGCTGAATCTTCAATCCCTACCGCAACCTTCTTTTGATAGGTGCGGATGCACTCTAACACAACTTGCGTAAGCACCCGCTCTGATATTTGATCGAATCCTTCGATCTCATCGAGCGACAGTTGTGTTGCTTCTTTAAGAGATTGACAGCGTTGAACAAACGACATTTGGCTTCCTTGCCTTTCTGTACCATGATACTAAATACGAATGTATCCCACAACCCCATTTAAGGTTCTCATGAAAAAAAGCATCTTGCTACTTTTAATGATTTTAGGGCTACATCCCGTTTCCAAAAAAAGAATAAAAAATGCCCCCGGTGGCTGTAACCACCGGGGGCATCCGCTTCAACCACCCACATCCAACGCAGCGTTACTTACTGCCGACAGGCTTGCCGCCCGTCAAGCGATTCCCGTTTTCCTGAATCTTGTCGCCACGTTCCATGAACGCCTTGAGCGATGGAGCGAAGGACAACAGATTCGCAATCGAACTTCCGATTCCATCGCCGGTGATATACCGTTCGATGTTGACGGCACCGGCCAGTTTCGCCGCCATGTCATCCCGTCCGAGAGCCACGAGGGTCTCAGACAATCCATCCTTGGCGGCAGCCATGCGTTCGACAGCAGCCTTGGTTTCGGCATCCAACATTGCGACCTTGAGGGCCTGTTCGACCTTCTCAATCTCAAGTTTGAGATCAGCGATGTCCTTCTGTCGTTTCAAATTACTTTCGGCAGTGATGTCACCCAGAACCTCTGTTGCAGAAACCTTTTTCGCTTCTTCGCCAAGCAGCTTAAATTCGGCTTCGATGGTAGCCATCGTCAGAGCGAGTTGATTTTCGATCTGATCCTTGGACAACTCCAAGGCCACTCTCTTCGTCTCATAGACGGCTCTCGCCTTCTTTTGAGCAATGGCTTCCTTGGCTGTCGTGGCTTCCAGATCCTTTTCGGCCTGCTGGATTTCGATGTTGGCACGAACCACATCAGTCTGTGCCTGATCGAGCATCTTGGAGATGGTAGCGTCGTCCAGTGCCAATTCCAGCACTTCGACTTCCGTTACCCTCATGCCATTCTCGAAGTCCATTCCGGCACGCTTGGTTCCTTCAACCTTTGAACCAAGAATGGCATCACGAACGAGATTCACATAGTCGCCCTTGATCTGGCCAACAGGAAATCTCTTTGCCATTCCAGCAATGACGCTGCGGACATGATCGGTCAGGAACTTGACATAGTTGTCAGTTCCAAACCACTTCAGCCGATCTTCTTCGGTGGCAGCTTCGAAGTTGACACGCAGGCTGATTTTGACCTTGCCTTTGACATGATCCTTGGACTCGAAAGCCACAATGTCACCGACCTGATTGTTTTGGACACACAAATATGCTGTCCGCATCAACCTGTCAGTGCTCTTTGGCTTACCAGTGCTCAACTCCATGAATCCGAGCTTTTCGTCGTACTGCAACAGCACGATTTCTGGACCAGTCACCACACGCCGTGAACCTTGGGCACCGACGATCAGCACGGCAAAGCCGGGCCAAACCTCGATCTTAGGCACACCGTCGTACTTGGTGTTGAGGGTCAGAGTTCGTGGAGTAGTAAACTTCGTACCACGGCTGATAGATGACCCGGCATCTTCTTCACTCACGTCTTCTGGAGCATAATCACTCGCACTCGCAGCGAAATAATTCGCCGATTCCATTCCGCCACGCATCATCTTGGCTTGACGCTTGCGGTAATCTCCTTCGCTCACAACTCCTGAACGACCAGATGGACTTTCGGCCATCGTCTGTTCCAGTTCGCTGTTGTAAGCGATGGCTTCGGCATTACCCGGATACCACAATCTGCACTGATCTTCGCCGAGAACACGCCGAACAGGAATTTCTGTTCGAGGATCGGCCAGATACATTGCCGGACCCTTTTCCAGACGAATGTCGCCGGTTTCCCGATTGATGACGTATCGACCTTCACCCTTGGGAATCGCCGTCGAAAAGTGCTTCTTGTTGCCAGCACCGTACTCGATGATCGCCAATTCTTCCCGTGGATAGTAGATGGAGAGAGTCTTTCCAGTGACGAAAAGTTCTTCTCCTTCTTTGTAATCACGTTGCTGACTGGCGTCATTTTCAATATCGGCCCCAGAGAAGTCCGCAGTAACCTTCAAGTGGATGCCGTTAATCGTGTTCAGTTCGATAGGACGAAACTTACGACGATTCTTGGAATCCTTGTCGAAGACTTGCGTCGGCTGTGGGAACACAACCTGTGGACCCTTGGGATACGCCTTCTTGCCACTCTCGTCGATGAGGCAGCAATATTCGAGTTGTTCGAGAGTCACAGCGTCACGGACGTACTTGCCGTCTTCGTCACGCATAACTTCGACGCCAGTGCAAGGAATGTAGAACGAGACATCGCTGCCACGGATTACAATTCTTGTACCGACACCAAAACTCTCCGGCTTGGGGAGACCCTTGATCGCCGACAACTTCTGTTGTGGCTGAGGCGTTTCACCTTCTTCCAGCTTGTGATCCGGCAACTGAGCCTTGGCAACAGTGCCCTTTTCCCAATTGGTTTCGGCTTCCTTGTCATTGTAGATGATGGCGACAAGGTATTGATTGGAACGCAACCGGTGGCCTTCCATCACGGTAGCATTTTGCCCCGGATAAAGAGCTTCGCTCCACGGGCCGGGAATGATGATCCGACGACCCTTCAACAGAGTCTTGGACGGAGAAGCCGTCTCCTTCGGAAATCCACCATCTTCAGCAGGATTTTCGAGAATGACGTAATCACCCTCATTGGCCTTGGGGAACTGCTGCAACGCTTGTTCCAGACTGCACTGCTGGTAGCGTCGTTGCTGGGGATCGTAACGTACCGGCTTATCTTGACCGGTCTGGTTCACCAGAGCCGGGCCACGATAGACGGTGATAATTCCGCCCTTGGCCTCATTCTGGAGAAAAAGATATGTCTCTGGCGTCAGAGTCATATCACGATTTTGCTTGTCATCAGCCGCCATGTAGGCATCTCCTCAAAAACATTTGGATGGGAAGTGAAGCTAACCTCGGAGATTGTAGGGTCAAAAGTTTTGGTTGTAAAGCCCAAATGCCTGAGAAGGGAATTGAACCTCATATCTTTTCCGCCATCGACCCCACGAACATCTGGAAGTTCGAATTCCAGAACCAACTTTCGTTGTGCGTTACCAACATCCAAGATTTGTCCATCGACATTCACAAGATGTGAACCGTTTGTACCGGCAAGAGCGAAACTCTAGCGTCATTCTTAACAGCCACAGAAATACATCTTAAGCTGGCAAACCTTAGAACTTATGAATCTTTAGATTCACAAATTACACCAATGCTCGTCGCCAATGACAGGTGCTCTACCGTTGAGCTACTCAGGCAAAGATATTGTACAATACAAATGAAAAAAGCCAACTGACTTTGATCAGTTGGCTTTTTCCTACCAAAATTTTTAAGCTGCCGGGACTAGACTCGAACCAGTCATCCTACCAAACTATTTCGGCATTTCTACCGACTTTCGTCTGATCGCTCTACCCCTGAGCTACCGGCAATAACGGCCCCTTTCGGAACCGCTACGGATGACAGGGGCTTTCACCCTGCTGTGTCCCGCTAAGGACATCCCCATATTAGAGGGATTGGACTTTCTTCCACCATCCTGACTCTTCAGGGAGCGACCCCTACAAGTTTCTTCATCAAAGTGCCCGTGGTGGGACTCGCACACCACGACCTTCCTCCGGTGAGGGAAGATGCTCTCCATAAACGGCATTGCTACCGCTCATGTCCCTTACGGGCTGCTGAGCTACACGGGCCAATTTAGATCGGACAAGATGTTGTCAAGACACATTTGTTGTAGATTGATGTAGTCCTAACTGCATTCCGATCTAGTGGGCGGGGCTGGACTTGAACCAGCGATCTCCGATTTGCATCGGTGCTTTCCTTATACGATATTGCTACCGCACAAGTCCCCGAAGGGCCAACTAAGCTACCCGCCCAAATTCTCGCACACAAGGCTCCGACTCTGACACAGACAATTAACCCACGCTGGTCAGAAATTACACCCTGTCTTTCGCACCGATTTAGAACTATGAAATTCAGCAAGCGTTCGGAAGGTTATTACGAGATGGAGCCCTTGGATGGATTTGCACCATCGACCCCCGGTTGACCCGGTGCTCTTGAATTACCGAAACCGAAGTCCCAATAAAACTCTGTCTGCTTAATGCAGTCCCCTACGGAGCTACAAAGGCGTGTTCACAACTGAGATTCCAAAGAACAATTCGAACTCGTTTGTTCGATGTCCTAATATAGTTGACCATCGAAAAATTTGCAAGCCCGGTTTCAAAAAATTTTTGTCAGAAAATGTGGGCCAACTTCAATATGCTCGGCCAGATATCAATGGCATGGTCCCCAGAGCAGGCTGTTTTACATTTTCGACAAAAAATTTCGTCATGGAGCCTTTCGACCCCATGACGAGTTTCGACCACAAACTTATTCCTTCTTGGCATCCAGATCGACTGCCTCAATCATCTTGACCCAGTGGTCGCTGGAATCTCCATGCTCAAGGAAAGACGCAACAACGTCAAACACTTGGTCGCCGAAGCCACCAACCATCAACGTATCCTTGCGTGCCTTGACCTGAGAATTGCTTCTCGGAGTCAAGTCGATACAGATCAGCCGTGCATTCGGGTTCCGCTTCTTGAACAGTTCCCATTCAGTTGCCAAACCAGTTCCTCCGCCGTAGAGACCGCTGTAGCCGGAGCCACTGTCGATCCACGATTCGTCGTCACTGACATAAACAACCGCATCGCCCTTGGCCTTCAGTTCGTTCAACTTCCGCAACGGAGTTGGGATGTTGGTTCCACCGCCAGCCTTAGCCAACTTCTGGGTGTTCGTAATCACGGTGTCCCGTGGGTTCAGATTCACCTTCTGTGCATCACTGTTGAATGTCCAGACTTCAGCCGAACGGTTCTTACGAACGATGCTCGACGCTACAAGTCCAGCCACATCAACACAACTGATGGCCGATGTCTTCGCACCATATCCAGCATTACCAGTGATGGGCGATCCCATCGAACCTGATGTGTCTACACAGACATAAACCTGTCCCTTGAATTCCGGCACGTTGTCGATTGCGATTTCCATCGCATCCTGCAACGCATCCCGAATTTCAAACGGCACTTCTGCTGTTTCCGACGTAGCCTTCCACGCCGAAAACATCTGGTATGGGAACTGACGTGCTTCCACAATCATCTCCCGGTTGCGGAGACGATCAGCAATCAACTTCGTCACTTCCTTGTCCTTGAAGACATTGTGACGAGCAAACGTGTTAAGGTTCATTCTCGTCATCATCCACGGAGCATTCCGTGCGATCTCTGTCCACTGGGCGTCGGACAAGCCGAGCGAATCCAGCAACCGGAAATCGACGTTTGGCACCGTTCCCGTCTTTGTCTTCTTGAACTCTTCGTAATCACGCACGATCTGTGGCAGTCGTGCTACATCCACATCCTTGCCCAAGAAGTAGCCGAACAACGCAGCCTTCTCATCAGAGTTCGGCTTCGGACGGCACATACGCAACATGTCCTTCATGCTTGGATCGTTTCCAATCGAAGCCTTGAACAGTGCCCATGGGCCACGAACATCGAACCACTGCTGAATGGCGTGCCGAACGCTACCGCTCGACAAGTTCTTTACCTTGCCAGTCACAGCACCACTACGTGCCATCTGACAGAAGTTACGCAGCATCTTGCCGTTGTCGATGGTCTTTGGGAACACCTTACGGAAGAACTTTGTATCCACATCTGCCAAAAGCACAGTCAGGAACGCTGGCATGTCCTTCATGTACCCCTTGTCACGGGAGTACACGGCAACCTTGGCCAAAAATTCCGGGTCTTCTCGCAAAGCAAGAGCCGCAGCCTTAGCCATCTTCAGGTTGTCTTCTGCCGAGACATAGTAGGTGCCGTTGAAGCAGTTCGTAGCCGCAATTTGGGCCAACGCATGACGCTTATCCATAAGATAAGCTTTTCCGCCAGCACTATTGACAGTATCTGCGGCTGGTACTTTTGCAGCAACACCAGCACTCTTAAACAGGTTCTTGTTAGCCATGATCATTCTCCTTTTCTAAACTTGAAAACCGTTCTCAGGCTCACTCCGAGTTTTGAACTAATTTCCAAAGGGGACAAAAATTGTTCTGAAAGTTGTTTTATCTGAAGTTTAAGTTCGTCGGTCACTATAACATTTGCTTTTCTTGACACATCCGACTTGCTTCTCTCGGTCAAAACACCTTCTTTTTTCAGACCGCTTATCCGAGACCGGATTGTACAATCCATTCTTGACATTCGGTGTGCTATCTCTTGAATACTCAGATTCAAGTTGTAGAACTCAATGAGTTTAACTGTCTCATCATCGCTCCACTTTTTGATGTTGATTTCTTTGCTTGTTTTCTTGCCTGACGACTTATCACATATTGCTTGGAAAAGCCTGTTGTATCTGTTCTCATCAAAGTGTGTTTTCCGATGACAATTCTCGCACAACAAAGTGCATTTCTTTACTTCTGCTTCTATCAAATCCCAATCTCTGCCTTTAACCAAATGCGAGACAAGATGTTCTTTTTCTTCTGGATCTGAATGATGAAAGCTTAAAGTCGCAACATGCGTTTCTCCGCATGAGTGGCATTTGCCGCCAAGAAGGTCCATTGCTCTTTTAACATTGGCCCACTTCTTAACGTATCTGTTGTCGTTGTAGATCTGCTCCATACACTATAGTAGTGCTATGAAACAGTTTTTGGAAAGAAGTTCCTAGAAATTGTTTAGCCATGATCTTCCTTCTTTCTGAGTGCTCTGCACTCAAACATTTTCTGGCACAATTACCAGAAACAAACTTGCCTCGTTAGAGGACTTCGAACGAAAGCCACTTCTTTGTCGTGCCAATGGTAGGCACAATAATCAACTGAGAACATATATTAGCAGGTTGTCTGTAATTCTGCAATATGATTACAGAATTATTTTCAACACAAATGCCTCGTGTCCCATAAAGACACGAGGCATCGAAAGAGGTTCACGGATTTTTGGAAAATTCACTCTCCCTTGAGTTTTTTGTACGAAATCATGCCTTCAAGACTGTCGTAGTGCCTCTCTGACTCCACAAATTGCAATTCTTGGAACCAACTCAGATCATCGACCGGATAGACGTGGAACCCATGATGTTCTGTGAAGATCATGATCCATTCTCCGGGATTCTCGCTTGCTCCCCAATCACCATGCAGCGAATCATAATACTTCACAAGATAGGCATTCCTGTAAAACAGGGTGGTGCCTTCTTCGTGCAGAATCATGACAGAATGTTGAAGTCTTAGATCATCTGCTCGCAGATGTTCATCCATTTCTGCGGCCACAGCATGAATACGCTTCATTTCAACTGACATCATGGTTTGACCCAATCCATCTCTTTGCAAAAGTTTGAACTGTTTGATGATGCGGCATTTTTGGCCGCACATAATCATGTCGATTCGATTGAATGAATTCCAGAACATTTTGCTGTTCTTCAATCACTTTTTCGACTTGCAAACGAAAATCGCCGAAATCAGAAGCTCGTACCTCGACCCGTGGATCAAAAGGAGTGTAATACCCCATCCCCATATTTGGAGTCATCATCCGCTGATACGTGAGAGTCTCAAGAAAATACTCATCATCATAAAGCATTCCATCTGGTCGGCCAAGAAAAATGGCCATAGCACGATGAAACCCATCTCTGATGTACAAAGAGCCGTCCTCAAATTGCGTAATAGCAATAAGAAGATTGCTTTTGTCTGGAGCATAACTTGTCAGAGATTTAAGATTGAATCTTCCGCCTTGACGGACGAACTCAATCATCTCTCTGACTTTTTCATTCGGGTGTCTAAACCCATCTTGGGTCGGATGTAAGTCCTTCACCAAGATGCCAACAGGAGACAGTTGTGATTCGTGAAAGACAACTGTGTTGCCATCCTTGGTCAGAACAGTGAGCCATTCCGGCTTTGTGACCCGAAGTTGATGAATCCAACCTTGTTGTCCATTGTATTTGGTTTCAAGTTCATCCGTGGACTTTATGTGAACTTTTTGTTGCAAGGCAAACATCATTTACTCCTTATCCACGTAGTTGCATTCTTCTTTGTATGCCTTGGCCTCTTCTGGCGTTGCTTCTCGTTCAATCTTGTCCAGATCTGCTGCCCAACTCGACTGCATATCTGGCTCACCGGGCGGATGGAAGATCGCCATACCAGTCCCGCCAATTCTGGAGAATTCTCCGAACCAGCCGAAATTAGACAGATAGATCCTCCCCGCTTGTAGAGGTTCTTCCCGCCAACAAGATTCATCTTCTTCTTGATTGGTAGGATTTCCCGGATGAGTACAAAAACCACACGGCGGCATTGAGTGACAATTACATCCTCCAAAGAAGCCATAACACGAATGAAAAGCATCTCTTTCAGCTTGTGCTTCGTCGATTAAGACTTTCACAGCAACTTCTCCAATTCTGGAATGCCGATGATCTTCACACCCAAGTTCGCAGCCTTCTGTTCTTTATCGGAAAGAGAGCCGTCTGGCTTTCCGTGTTCACGGACCAAATATTGTGTCCCCTTGCCGACGCTGCTTTGGATGTTTCCGCCCAATTCTTGAATCATGTGTTCCCAGTGAGATTTACCCACC
>Ga0315284_10004663_pt1 | contig 19459 bp, 30 predicted proteins | sample YL17G09_16_MG_FD_203696 | JGI IMG/M metagenome (GOLD analysis project Ga0315284, IMG submission 203696) | Sediment microbial communities from Yellowstone Lake, YNP, Wyoming, USA - YL17G09_16 | ecosystem: Environmental > Aquatic > Freshwater > Lake > Sediment | place: USA: Wyoming | collected... | reverse complement strand
CCTCTGCTTGACCATTCCCATGACCCACGCCTTCAATTCTTCGTTGGAGGCCTGAGCGAACTCCCAAAACTTCTTTGCATTTGCGGGATCTTTGATCGCCGCCAACACGTCTCCCCATTTCTTGGGTTCTGAACAGAGTGCAACGATCGCGGCCTCAGGAGTGTGTTCAAAGACACCCTTGGGGAGCCTGGCTTCTCGTCGAATGCGTGCTGTTCCAATCATGTCATCCTTGATAGTGTAATTGCCCAGGTCCTTGTCGGCCTCTCGGCGGCGAGCGACCGCAGCCTGACACTTGGGACAGGTGACGTCACTCATGCGCTCGCTGGTCTGCGACTTCATCTTTGCCGACCGCCCACAGGCAGTCTGCATCGAGAATTGTCCCTTGAAGTGAACGAACGACATCATGCCCTCGTTCCACATCGTTGTTTGAGCAAATACACGTGACCTTCATGGACGTCTGCGATCCCCTGAAGCATATTTTCGAGGCCTTGCGTCATCGTGCCCGCTTCTTTCATCGAACAGATGAGGATGTCAATCGTCTTGATAAAATTTACCTCTGCACCCAATGAACGCTTCGCTAGTTCTGAAGGTTGTGGAATTGTCTGTGTCATTCCATATCCTTGGACGAGCCTGACGAGTTGGGCAGTCTGGAGCGTCATATCAACGTTCGATGTGCTTCCTAGACCGATTGCTTTTTCAGCGACTGCATCAATCTCGCCCACAACGGCGCCATAAATGCGTTCAAAGAGTAAGTGATCTCCGTAGAATGAATCGCCTTTTGCCGTCCAGTGATGCGTCTGGTGACACAATGCAAGAAACTTCAATTGAACAAGCAAGACAGAGAGTTCAGGAACGGGACAACTTCCCCATTCAGACATCATGTTTTGGACTACGATCGAAAGGTTCTGATCGAATGACGTCGGGTGCATGGCGACTTCCTTACTTGAGCATCACGCTGAACGAAACTTTTCCAATTTCACCCGGATGCGGGTCCCACGAAAGCATGAGAGGTTCACCAGCGAGCGCTTGCTTCGAAGTCCAACACTCTACGTACCTATCAAGGGCCTTTTCATCGATGCTTCTGAATCCATGTGAATGTGGAAGGCGACCAATCGTAGGAATCATGACGTTCCTTGAGTTTCCCTCGCCGAGCCTGTACTTCCTGAGTTGACGTGGCATGTCAGCTTCTTTGACGTTGAAGATGACGTTCATCTTTTCAATGTACTCAGTCGACATGAGGCCTGATTCAACGAGTTCAGTGACAGCGTCAGTCTCTTCACCAATCATGTGAATGTTTGATTCAGTGAGAAGTTCACTGTCTGCCTCTTCGCGAAGGCGTTTTGCGATCTCTTTCAATTCATTTCGTTTGAGAGCTCGATCGTCTTTCTCTTTGAGTTGTTTCTGGATCGACTTCAAGAGTTTTGCCTCATCGACTTCAACGCCAGATGTTGCCTTGGTACTGGAACAGAACCTGTGTGCAACGGGTGCTTCCCACTGTCCTTCGATGTTTTGCCCGTAATCCTGAATGAACTTGTGTGCAGTTTCATCGTACCATTGATCGCTCAATTCGGGCACCTGTTGTTGTTTGACAGTGTCTCCCAAACGCTCTTCGCCGTACATGTCAAAAGGTTCATCGACAACTTTCGGCTTTGCAATTCCGTCTTCTTGAAGACGTTTTGATCGTGCAATCAATCGAAGTTCATCGTCGCCCGGAAAGTTCTTAAGCATCTCCTTGAGAGCATTCAATGGCAATCGGCGGGCAACTGCCAACCTGACAGAGCGATTTTTATCACCCGCCATACGTCCAATGAATTTGTTTGGCAACATGCGAGCCGCAAGCTTTCTAGCTTCAGGCGACATGTGTTCTGCAAACTTCAAGAGCAATGACGTCTTGAATTCATTCGTCAGTTGCTTTCCCATGCCATTGAGCACATCAAGGTGTTCATTAGCACGCTCTGCAACGAGCGCAATCGGCCCTTCGGTGATGACAGCAGGCCCTAAGACCCGCTTGATCTCTTCGCGAAGTGCATCGTGTGCAGACGCCTCGTCGACAGCTTTCTGCGCCACTCTCTGCAATGTTCCAAGCTTCAAGCTCATGAAGAAGAATCTCCTACAGGGTTAAGTATTACACTCAACTAGCTCGCTTGCGTTTCCTGGCGTCAGAGAGCCCCATCTTCTTTGTCCACGTCTTGATTTTCTTCTTTATGTCACCCGGGACCATGACACTAGGTTCAGCGAACTTAGGATCGTCCATGAGCTCTTTATCGTATGATTCACTGGGATGCGAACCACCGATGACAGCTTCACGAACGATCCTTTTTAGTTCAGCGATCGTCAACTTCATAGAAGTTTAACTATGAACGTGGAAGAAAGATTTCCCAGTCCTCGTGCCACTTTGTCGAGTTCGTTGGATCCCAAAAGTGAAACGATGAAGGATCAGTCGGCACCTTGATGAGAGGCATGTTCGCCTCAGCAGGCGTTCTGTTTGCCTTTCGCCTGTTGCAAGGCTTGCAAGAAGCGACGCAATTTTTCCAAGACGTCTGACCGTTGTAGTAACGAGGAATGACGTGGTCGATCGTGATGTTCGTCCAGTTCAGCGGAGTCCGACAGTACTGACACATCCAATTGTCGCGATTGAAGAGAACCTTCTTGCGAAACCGCGGTGGCTTCCAACGCTTGTTAACGCGAGTCAACAACCTGATCGTCGCTGGGCATGGCCAAGTACGACCAGGCGATGTCAAACTATCGTCTTCCCAGACGCTGGGCTTTCCATTTAGCTCGACGATCTCGGCGATATCCTTGTAGACCATGATGAAGGCCTCGATATCGGGAGTGAAGTGCAATGGTGCGTAATCTGCGTTCAGTAACAGTGCCCGGTTCATGGGGATTGCCTCTTGCTTCTATTATATAGCTCTTTTGCCGAAGTTTACACTTACGACACTGAAAATGATGCACCGCAGCCACAACGTGACTTTTCGCTTGGGTTTTCAAAATCGAAACCCTGTGCCATCATCGTCTTCGTCCAAATCACTCGCGATCCCGCAAGTATGAGTGCGCTCTTCTTGTCAACAACGAATGTCACTTCATCGAGCGCCCAGACGGTGTCTGTTTCTCTTGGCTTCTTGTCATCGTATTCTATGATGTAACCGTAACCGCTGCACAGACCACCCCTGACGCCAAAGCGAATCATCGACATAGGAGTACCTCGAGCACAAAGCTTTTTCTTGAATTCGTCGACTGCCTCAGCAGTGACCTCTAAGTTTTTCATCGTTACCTACGCCATCTTGAAATTGAAAGACACTATTCCAGTGTCAGCATGCATGTCACATTGAGCACCGATAGGTATAGTGCTCGTCCATGCACCGTGCGAAAAACTGTAGCCGTAAACGCACGGCGGACCATCCCTAAAATACTCTTGCAATACATCATCAACTGAGGGAACGCGTTCTTCTAATTTCTTTGGCACATCAAAAAATTCACCCAAAACAATTCCAGCAACTTGATCAAGGATCCCCGCTAGTTGCAAATGAATGAACTGGCGTGCTAGGACTTCACCATCTTTGTGTACGTCTTCCAAAAAGAGGATTGCCCCTTCGCAATCGGGCATAAAGGGCGTTCCAAGCAGGTGAACGAACGTATCACAGTTCCCACCGACAACATGCCCAGATGCTTTTCCAGGCGAGACGGTGCGAGGAACGAATGGATTGATTTCCCAAGGTCTTTCGCCCCAGTCTTGGTCAGACATCAACATCTCAAACATCAATCTGAACGACTCGGCGTCTGCCTTGTTGATCTTTGCGCCCTCTTCTAGCCTGATGTTCGGTGACTGACCATTGAACGTGATCAATTTCGACTGCGCTTGGATTCCTGTTTGTAACGCTGTTATATCAGACATTCCGACAAACGGTTTTCTCGACTTTGCAATCAGATCGAATTTCAAAAATGGAAGCACTGATCCTGCGCCCATGCCGCCGGTTGCAGAGATGACTGCAGCGATCTTTGGGTCTGTGAACGCCCACATGAGTTCGTCAGCTCGATCAATGACGCTTGCAGCGTGAATTCCCTTGCTCCTCAACACCTTGACGTTCGGACCCAGGACAGGCTCCAGACCCATCTCTTTCATGATGTCGAGGCCCTCTGAAAGTTCGTCAGATTTGAACGGCGAGGACGGCGCAATCACTGCAACCCTAGATCCTGCTTTCAATCTTCGAGGCGAAATGTATGATGTCATTGAGTAGTATATACTTCATTTGGCGTTTTAGTACACAACACGACACCCATCGTAACGCACACAAAATTCACGAGCATCTTTTTCAGTCAACCACGTTGCTTCACTTCGCACAGGACTCATGATTGAATGCGTATCATCTATGTGATGAAGTCCCAATGCATGGCCAAATTCATGAGCTGAGATCCAAACTCCATATTGCTCATTGATCAATCGATCTGTCACAATCCATGCAGTAACGAGCGTGAGCTCACTAGGATTTGTCTCTTCGTACGATGCAAGTCCAAGCAACATCGTGGGTTTCATCTGATCGTCCCACGTTTTTACGTTTGGTTCATCTGACGTTGTTTTTTTGAAGATTACAACAATGTCACGTACGAGAACGTTGTCACTATGAGGACGTGAAATACCGATGATGTGCGTTATGACAGCACCATTCGTGGCCTGTTCCCACATCTCAACGCCCTTTATGATGCTCTTTCGTTGACTGTCTGTAAAGTCACTAGAAATGACAACTGTCACAGAAACTAGAGGCCTGTCGTCCAAAGCTATGCTGAATTTTGATTGAGGTTTATGACACCCCGAACACGAAAAACTAGCGAACAATATTGAAATTGCACCAAAAATGTTTCGAAAGTATTTCTTCACTGCACTTCCCCCCCGAAATAGGTAGGAAGCGAATGTCAAGTTCTCAAGCTCCCGGAAGGTTACACGTCTTTGCCAATTGTTTGAACGCCAAATTGTACCCACCGTCATTTCCCAGGTACACAGACAATTTCAACAAGTCCTCGGGATTGAATGAATCCATGAATGCTTTCGCCCACGTGAACACCTTGCGTCTAGTCAACAGTTTATTTTCAAACTGCACAGGTATGTTAGCATCTTTACATTGGTCGAACAATTCAATCGCTCTACTCGCCAACCATGTTGACGTTAAGGGCGAAAGCTTTATGTACTTGTGTTTACGTTGCCATTTCAAAAGACGAGCAAATGCCCACTTGGAATCTGTCCTGTTCAAGTGAAGCATCTTATTTTTCTCAAGATACTCGAACTCTTCAGGAATCGTCACATGGTCTCGTGTGAGCGAACACATTGCATTATGAATGTCGAACGACGAAAGGACCTCTTCGACTGTACCTGTGTACTTTGTTATCAACTGAATGCGTTGTCGATCGTTGCACACGATCTCTTTCGCAAAGCACATGGGAGAGTCTTCAATTTGAAATACCATCGGAGCACTCCGCGCAAGATCATACGCGGCGGTCAAACTTTCAGTGATACTCTTCTGATCGGGAAAGAAAACATCGATGTCACCAGATTCGGCGCGCCAGTAAGGCGTTACTGCACGTCGATTGGGTGTCCAACCATGCGACATTTCAAGGTACCTCGACAACATCTCTTCAGGGCCATCACAATGCTTTGATATGTCATCAGGAAGGATCGTATAGTGGGCAACCTGCCTAGCAAATCCCCCAGCGATGAATCCTCCACAATTGAGGACGATGTTCAGAACCTCTGCTGTCGGTCGCGAAAGAACACGTGTCTTTCTTAGCGTTTCAATGTAGTCAGTATCGAACTTAATCACACGATCAATTGCCTTCGTCATGCAATGATCATACACCGACCCAATCCACTTCTACACCCAAGAAGCGACTTTTCATGACCTCTATCGCTGCATGATTGTTATCGCCCAGGATAAATCGCCGACCGACATTGATGGCGGCAGATCCTGTCGTCCCCGAACCCGCAAATGGATCTAAGATGATCCCATCAATGGGTGAAGATGCAGTGATTGCACGTTCAATAAGCTTCACTGGTTTTTGGTTAGGATAGCCCGTGCGTTCCTTCGACTGTGTGCCCACGATTGACATGCTCCAGACGTCAGTTGGCACCTGACCCAACGCAATACGCTTGTCAGCTTCTTCTTTTGTCCTGCCAACGCGCTGCATTGCAGGTGCAGCATATGGGACCCTGTCAATGCTGTCCCAATTGAAGACATGACTGCCTCGATTTTTTGCATACACGAGAATCGTATCGTGTTTTGCGGGCCAGCGATCTTTTCCACGGCCTCCAAAATTGTATGACCAGATCACTTCATTCAAAAAATTGTCACTTCCGAAGATCTGATCTGACAACACTTTGGCATAGTGAACCCACCTGTAGTCTAGGTGCAAGTACATTGTTCCCGATGGCTTGAGGACCCTGTGTAATGCACTCAGATGTGGCTCTAAAAAACCCAAATAATCATTGAACCTGTCACTGTATCCAATTTTTGAAACAATTATCCCGTCCTTCTGTCGAGACAGTTCCTGAGTCGTCCCAGTCCCAAATGGAGGATCAGTGTACACCAAGTCGATGCTATCATCAGCGATCTTGTTCAGAACGTCGATAGCATTCGCCTCGTAGATCGTATTTTTCATACAGCTGCGGGCGTCTCGCCCTTGAGAACCTGTTCAAGCCTATGCGTAAGTTGGTCAACTGCAGAATCAGCGCTCGTGACTTCCTTGTCGGCGGCCATCATGCGACGGACCATCTTCTGCGTCTTCGTAGGAGGCCATGACTTCGATGACTTTCGTTCCATGAGCAAGATGATTCGTGCCTTGCGATTTTCGGCGTTCACCTTCTCTTTGTTGAACCTCGTCAAGAGTGAATTGAGGTACTTCGGATCATTTTCCGGCTTCGCTTCTTCTTTCTGTTCAATTGCAGGAGCAACGTCAGCAGGCAATTCAATGATTGCTTTTTTCGATCGCTTTGTGCTCGCTGCTCTCGTGGCTGCACTGACAGAACGTGACTTCAACTTAGTGACGGTTTCTTTTTCCATGATTGTCATCCTACACTTTCTTAGGTTCGTTTACACGCAATGATTGCACCATTGACTTGAACATCTCTTCATCTTTTTCAATGAGGACAAACTTTCGGCCTAGCTTTCTGGCAGCGTGGCCCGTCGCTCCTGAACCTGCGAACGGATCGATGACCCAATCACCTGGGTGCGTGTGAATCTCAATTGGGATCTCAAGCACACGTTGCGCCTTCTGCGTAGGATGCACCTTTCCACGCATGATTTCTGTGACATCCATCCAGACGTTTGTACGCCTGTAGTATTCGCTTTTCGCTGGGTACTTCTTATTGTACCCGGCATACCCACGTTTCGTGTCAAGCAACGGGATGTTGAATATGTGAGGCTTCTTTGCGTCGCCCTTCACGAAGTACGCACACTCTTCACGAGTGAACAAGTAATTGTGTTTGACGCCGTATGCACGCTTCTTCGACCAAGTGATCAGATTCGCTAATTCAAACTTTCCCACATGTTCGATGCACGCAAGGTACGATATAAAGGGCCGAAACCCAGGCTTTCCTATGCCACCCCAAACATAGAACGCCCCTCCGGGAACGAGGCAGTTTGTCCAAAGTTCTGTCCAGTTGATCATCCATTCGCAAAACAGTTCATCTGATTCATTGAATTTGTCCCACTCTTCATTGACAACGTTCCCATATGGAGGATCGGCAATGATCAATCCCACGTCACCGATGTGGTCTATGACGCAACTCATTGTCTCCTTCAATGAAGAATCAGCACAGAGTGCGTAACCGTCAGTAAATTTTTCAATGATCATCAAACGTCTCCCAGAAAGTACTCATATATGCGATCGAGCCATATAAATCGCTCTTCCATGGATACGCTTGGATTTGCCTCAGTCGTAAACGCAAGGGCACCTATCTCGTGATGCATGAAACACTCAGATGCATGATCAATGAGCGACCATTCTTGTAGTGGACATGCAAGCTTTTGAGCGAGTTCGAGACCTATTCCGCCCGGGTCTGATTCATGCACAAAGACGTAATTCTCGGTGCGTTCATCATCTTCATGTAAGTCCCAGTGCAAAACAGGAGACAGCTCTTTATACATTGTCATCAGCTCTTTCAAATGATGAACGATCGTCGCATCATTGAACTGTCGATTGAGGTCCAACTCAGCCCATCCTCTACGTTGTTCTTTCCAGCCGATGTCATTCAACACTGGAACGATGATCATGCCGACGCTCGGCACCTCACGCTTTTTACTCGCCCAATCTTCAAGCAAGTGCATAAGATAAAACGGTCCACTTCGTTCATCTCCGTGAACGCCGGAAAGTAGGCTCACAACGTGCTGTCCAGGTTTCACAATGACGGGTGAGCCATTCACCAACCTTGATGCCTTCCATCCAAGCGCTGATGCTGCATGCATTGAACGTAAGTCTAGTTCATCGAAACTAGCTTCGATGAACATTACGTTCACCATGAAAGAGACACACTTTACACTTTAAGTGTTTGTGACGAGACACAATATTTTTCGCTTTTTGAACAGAAGTGTTAACATCTTTTGCAATGTTTTTATATGAAATGATACGAATGCACTATCACTCAATTTCGATCAACGATTGAAGTTGTGGTTGATAATACTCCGCTCCTCCCACGTGAACAGTCAGATTCTTTGCAAATTTGCCAGAATATTTTCCGTGTGTATGACCACATAACACTGTAAAATTTACCTTGGGATATGCAGCGGCCGCTTGAAGTAATAAATCTCCCATCATTTTGCTCGTGTACCACGGTTGATGAGCTGCATTGCCAACATTACCCTGATAGATATGCGACTCCTGGAATGGCGGAAAGTGCGTCAAGACGACGATATTCTTGTGATAACGCACTGCAGACTTGATGCCCTGCATGACGTGTGTGACACCTTCGTGTGCAAGCTTTCGTGCCTGACCGACGATTGCGCCCTTGTCAAAGTTCCCGCTGCCACCGATGCCACGCATCCCAGCCTTCCCACCACTCATTGGTAGAAAATCAGCAATGCTGTCCCAATCAGTCATCATGAAATTGGAGTTTTTCCAATCGCCATAGAGCGCATCGTACCAGCCGTCGTGGCCGACGATTGCGGTAGACGACGTCAGAGCAAGGTAAGGAACTGTTGGCAAATACTTGAGGTACGAAGACATGTTAGTGAGTTCACGCATCGTCTTTCGCACAGCAGTGATGTCGCCACCGTAAAAATCATGATTTCCCAAGACATAATAGATGGGTCGCTGAACGACCTTTTCGAGCACCGAGAGGTGATAGATCAACCTCGAAGTGACAGAGATATCACCAGTGACGAAGATCCCCGTCGGATTATCAACAACAAGCGAATTCGCAAATTCAACGAGTCGTTGTTCATCATCGATGAAATTAAGATGCACGTCAGTACACCACGCATATTTTGCCATGAGACTATCCTATACCATTGTGTAACCAATTTCACACGATATTTAAATGTATGTCGCAGTCGATGTTCACATCACCCAACTCTAACGAAGGCGGGACGCTTCTCATTGCGATCATAATTGTCGCCGTTACGGGCGTTTTAGCATACGGAATTCAACAGACGACTGCACGGTGGGAGAAAGACGTCAGACTTCCTGCGTGGTTTTCAATCGCAGGAAACATCTTTGGGATCGCCATGGCATCATGTCTAGGTTCACTCATCGGCTACATGATGTGGAATTGGGAACTTGGCCTGATCTGTGGAGCTGTCGGTGGGTGGTCGTCAGACTGGGTCGTTGACATGCTCGCTAGCAAATTTCGAGGCGATAGAAGAAATCGTGAGGATGACAAGAAATAACGGCATATGCTATTGGGAAAACATTTTCTCATATGCACCGTCTTCAAGCTTGTTCTGAATTATAGGCCGATCGTGCCAGTGTTCTTCCTGATCCATGATTGAATTCGTAAATGACTGCCTGACGTACTTGTATCGACCCTTCACAACGCCATCTTCTTCCCATTTGATGTAAAGCCCTTCCATGTCTTCAGACATGTCAGTGTGTTTGAATGCATCATCGGGGTCGACGCCTGCAGCTTGAGCTGCCGCGATCAGGTTCTCACCTCGTTGGTACGTGATAAAGTTCGAACGAGTGATCATGATCTCAAGGTTGTGCAATGTCTTGAATTGACCTCGACACAGTTCTTTCACTTGGACGATGGGTGCCTTGACGTCTCCACCATACAGGAGCTCTTTGCGAGCGTCTGTCGACAGAAACAACTTCGTGTGAGAATCATAGATGTCGAACTCCATGAAGTAATGCGGGAGTTTGTCATAAAAGCACGTGTGCTTACATCTCATGTACTCACCATACATGATGTAACGATTTTCTAAAACACAATGTAGCTCTTCTTGTCTAGCATTTGCCCACTGTTTCAATATGTCAAATTGACGCTCACGTGGACCACCTCGTAAATAATGACCTCGTGATTGTAGTAAAAGAACACCAGCACTGTCGAAAGAAATTCCAACATTGCTCCCGTCAATTTTCTCTTCAATCACCAAACATTTTCCAACCACTGATTCGAATGGAATTGTTTCAAGATCATGATCATCATGTTGAAGACGAGATCCCTGAAAATGTTGTGTCCTGGGATATTTTTTGATCTGAGTGAACGGATAGTGTGTCATGATACTTCTTCCATTGTTTCAACGCAGTAAGGCGATATCTTTTCTCTTACTTTGTATTTCCGATCGTCGTGTGAAAGCACTCATGTCCGTCAGGACCTCGTGCTGCTTCACTGTATCGCGGTAAGCCTAATTCTTGTCTGATCTCTTCTAGGCGCGGAGAGAAAACGCGGAGCCAATAGTACGTTTCATCATCATACACGAAATTGCTATATTCAAATGGAACTTCTTCGCATTCATGGAGCCCCCACAACTCTTGCTTCACCGGGACTTCTTTCCTGACGACTGAGATATGCGGTGCGTATCTCGTGAGCTTGAGGTCAACTGAGCAAGGAACGAGCGCTCGAGCGTATGATGCGATCCCAGGATCGACCTCAACGATGAGCTTCCAACCGTAACCGGGCTGGTTGCTGTACTTCAGCACACCTGACGACTTGAACACGCTTCATCATCTCAGTTAGGATTTGCCCGCATCTTTGCGACAATTGATAAGATCACGTCGACATCAGAGTCATTGCAATCCTTGTAACTGTCGACATTCATCTCAGTCTTGATGCCCTTCCAAAGGTGTGCATATGCATTTCTCTCTGGGTGACCGATCAATGACGTGAGTTTGTCTTTCAGGTAGTCTCCCGCCTCAGACACTGCTTCTTGGATTCGTTTTCTGTTCTCTGGGCTCATCGACTTTTCAATTCATCAACTGCTTGTTGAAGTTTTTCCAAGCGATCGTCAGGACCCAATTGAGAAACATGAAGGGATAGACGTCAAAGTGTGTTGCACCCGATGCATTTGCAATGACCCATATGACACAAATCAGTGCAAACCATCCGATGAAGGCCCAAGAACCGCTGAACGCAGTGACTGCGTCAGCCCATCGTTGTCCGGGTGTTCGAGTGTCGAGCTCCATCTTAAAAGTCGCCTGGAGCAACCTGAAAAACAGTCAATCCCATTTGACGCCACCCGCGCACCACCTGGTTCCTATCGTCGAGGACGAACAGGACGTTGTACTTTCCAGCGATGTTCGCATCATACAGCTCACGCTTGATGATTGCATCCTTTCGTTGATCGCCCGAAGAGCGCATGTGAAGCTCGTACCCAATGGGATCAGGCGAGTATTCAGAACGCAGTTCTCGAAGATTGCAATACTTTTCGATGAAACGAATTGTCGGTTCTCTGTGCTTGTTCTCTCTTCCAGACATGAAAATGACTTGCACACCTTGATAGTGCATTGCAAGCACAGTCTTGATCACGGGCCAATTTGGAAGGTCGACAACATCGCACCTTGATGCATCGTATGGGCTTCGCTTTCCCATGATGGCGAGCGTACCATCGAGGTCACAGATGATCGCTTTGGGAAATGAGTCGTCTTGAACGATCGAGCCTTGTTCGCCACTTGCGACTTGGACGGGTTCGTAGTACGTCTGGCTGTCCTTGAAGTTCTTGTAACCGTATTTGTCGATCTTTGATGCTCGGGCCATTCGGGGAATGACCTCGTCGGGAACTCGAGCTCTGCCAGTTCGAACAGCATTTCGTTCGATGCAGACGTTCATCGGCGTCGGAAAGAGCTTTTCCATGACAGTGATGTCACCGATGCTTGCAGCCAGCTTGTGAATGCGATTCTTGGTGGGTTGCACCAAGTGCGTGTTGTCGAGGATGACGTCATAGCCGTCCCTGATTGCCATGCGCACGAGGCTTTCCTGTGCCTTACTGACGAGCTCTTCGTTTGCAGGGCTGTACACGCCGTCGTCGATCATCGACCGAAGGTCGTCTTTGTTGAAGCGCTTCCAACGCCCAGGCTCTCGTTTGAGCTGATCTTTTGCCCAAAAACTTTTACCCGATGCGGGCAAGCCAATTGTTATTACGATCGTTCTCATTTGTCAACTCCTGTTGCACAACTTTTGAGTCTCATGAGGCGCACTTTCGCCTTTTCGAATTCAGCTTCTGCCTTCACCATTTCATCATGTGCTCGAGCTGCATCTTGACGTGCTTCTTCTTCGGCCTTTTTCACTCGAGTCGCAGCAACACGTTCTGTCTGATCAATGACTGTCACTTTAGAGACAGAGAACTCAACGAGCTCGGGCACGGGCGATCTTGGGGATTCATTTGCGAGTGCAGTCACCTTCGACCTAGCCGCAGAAAGCTTCGAATAAATTCGGCCATCAGCCATGAGCTTCACCCACCCCGCGGAATGTCCGTTCGTGTACGTGCGATACCACAATCCCTTGTGATCACGAATTGCATAAAATGTGGCGATCTTTTCCATGGTGATACATCATTCTACCACATAAGGGTGGCATTTTGCACTGCTCTTAAATTGGTGGAAGGTTCAGCTACCCTGCCGAACCTTCCGATGTATTTGAACGAACTTGCGTTTGTTCGCCGATGATTTAAGAGAGGATTACACGTTTAAGCTCACGAAGTCATTCCTTAGACACGTTCTACTTTACCATTAAGCTATCGGCCCGTGATGGGTAAAACTGTGCAAAGACAGCTGAGGGCCGAGTCGGAATTGAACCAACATGAACATGTGATGCGTGCCTGTGAGCGCTTGATTAATCCTTCATACTCCACTTCGACTGTAAGCCTGTTGCAATAGCTTCAGGTTGACTCCCACACCTCTGCCAATTGGGCTACCTTCCCGTATTTTGAATGCTTTCGCACCGGTGGGAAGGGCAGGAATCGAACCTGCACTTTCGTGGGTTTTTGAGCTTCAGACTTAGACTCAATCTGTGCTCTTGGAGCTTACGCCCCAAGCTTTTTAACCGACCAAGTAATGAAAGAGCTTTTCGCCCACCTTCACCTGTTCGACCTCGATGGAATTGCACTCCTCTCGAGCAAACTTTACTGCCTTTTGAAGGCGTTCAACGCGATCCAACATGTCAGCGACTTGCGCTGCAGGGAGTGCGCCTGAGAATTTGATCGTCTTCCAGTAGCCTACAGTGACGTCTTCTTGAAAGACCTCAACCTGTGCCTGGAATTTGTCGGTTGCCGGCGCCTTCACGAGCACCTTCGGGACCTTCTTCGAACGTGCCGTTTCTGCGGCCTTCGATGCGAAGCAGTTTACGTTCGGATCGAGCGTCCACTCTTCGCTAGGATCCAGCGTCGGAAGTTTGCTGACGAACGTGTGAATGTCGACAAGCTTCTTCTCGAGGAAAAGAAGGTACGTGACAGGCACTGCCTTCGCAATTGTGACTTCACCGACCACGACGTCTGCGACGGCCTTGCAGTTCGCAAAATCCTTTGTTGCAGTGACATCGAACAGGTCGGTCATGACCTTCGCCATGTCTTTCACGAGGTCACTTGCAACGAGTTGGACCTTCGTCTGCTCTGACGGCATGACTTCCCCGTCTTCGTCCTTTGCACGGTACGAACGAGAAATTCCCTGTAAGAGGGTCGGTTTCTGCATGCGCTGGTACGCTTCGGTGATTCCCAAGTGTGACTTGTTCTTGACTGATTTCTCGACTGCGATGATCTGACAAAGGCGTGTGCTCATGACTGTTTCCTTTTGTGTAGGGTGATTCTATCACCCGAAGAAAACGTGTACAACGTCAGATATCACTAACGATCATCCATGCAAGAACAGGTACTGTTCAGTCAGCTCGACGATGAATTTGTCAAGCGCCTCACGGTCAGGTTCCTTCTGAAGCGTCGACGTCTTGTAGAGTTCTTCGCACTCAGCTTCAAGGCGTTCAGCTTCTTCGATCAGACTGTCATAGGGTCTCTTGCCATTTCGAGCGTCGAGCAGTTCCTCACGGTCTTCGAGACGCTTGACGATGACTTTTCCGAATGCAAGGATTTCCTTGCACATGCGCATCAAGCGAAGCAAGTGCATTCCATGTTTCGTGTCAAAGCCAAACTTTGCCTCGAGCGCAGCTCTAGCAGGGTTACGAGATTTGACCCAATTCTGAAACTGGTCGAAGTGATCTTTCGCAGCAGCATATGCACGTTCCTGAGTGAAGAGATGCATCAACCCGCCAGTCATCACTGGCATCTTTCCGTCAGCAATCAGGGCATCAATTGCTCCAATCTCAGACTTCGAGATCCGCACACCTTCCTCCAGACCAAATTCAGAACGAGTTGGTGCGCCCTTGGGCGGGTTTAACAACCACGACCTATGCGTCTTGATGCGCTTCAACTGTGCGTTCGCATATCCTGCAAACGTGAATTTCGCCTTCTTAGAAATGAAGTCGTACCTGTGTTCACGTAGGCGCTCACCAAACTCATCACAAAAGATGACATCTTCATCAGCACCGTGCAAAACTTCAATTATGTTCGGGTTGCAATCGGATGCCAATCGAGCAAACTTCTTTAACGAATACACGACGAGGTCGACACCCTCGTGTGCCATGCGCTCATGCTGCTCGAAACTATGAAGAAATCCAAAGTGATACGCAAATGGTTCGATGCACACACCCTTGACGTCGAGGTCAGACGTAGCAGTGTTGAGACCATACGCATGTGATCCATGTTTGATCTTAAGAATTGTTCGTTTTTCTACATCGAATGTCATAGCTTATCCCACTCAAAAATCCCAGGAATCCATCCGATCCCAGTCTTTTGTTTGCATGTGTAAAAGATCATGTGCCACCTGCGACCCATTCCCGTAGTGTTAGAGTTGCAGTACAAAACTAATGCTGTCGTCCCAGCGTCAATTACGTAATTTTTTGACCAATCAGACTGTTTGTCAAAAATTTGCACACTGTATCTTGCCACGATCATGTCCCCATGACTGTAACAAGGAGCACTATAAGTGACCGACATGATACATCATATCATGTTTGATGGCACAAATTCACTGTTGACGCAAGTTACTTCTTCGATGTCACAACAATCACATGCGATTTCTTCGCATAGACAGAGATCAATTTGATGGTCAAAACACCGTCTAAAAGCGATGCCGTCGTGAGTCCCAAATCGTACACTGATCCACCCAATGAATACTGATAATCACTCGTCAAGCCTGTGTCAGAACGTTTTGTCGTAAGCTTCAAGATGCCTTCAACGACCTCGAGTTTCATGTCACTGAGCTTCACGCCTGGGACATCAATCGAAAGTTCAACACCATCAGCGAGCGCTTTCACTCGCCACTGACTGAACACGGGTGCAGCAGACGTTGTCGTGATCGTCGTCGGCCACGTTGTACCGTTTGGGTGCCACGGCCACACATCTGGCAACCATGGGTTTGGATAGATTGGTTCAAAAGGAACGTACGGGTCACAGGGGATGTACGGACGAGGGCGCTTGAACCACCACTGTTCGATCGGAATGGTCGTTTGCGGCGTTGAATGCCACTCGGGCGCGCCCGTATTGTCCTCGTCGGACGCAGGCGTGTTCAAGCCGTAGGCATGGCTGCCGTGGCGAACCAGAAGGATAGTGCGCGCGTCTACATCGAAGTTCATTTGAGAATGCCTCGTTGATTCAACTCAGGACGTGACAATACCACGTACGCAGTGATGTGATGAAAGGTCGGGTCGCGCTATTCTGATCTCCAGAAGCATGATCAAAAGTATTACATGGCATCGTCTAATACCCCGACAAAATTCGCCACGTATTCGTTTCGCCCTTCGACGTATATGCTTCAACGAGCTCTGGGAGCGAGATTCCGGCGGCGATACAGATCTCGAAGTACAAGTGTAGGACGTCAACGAGTTCTTCCTTGTATGCCTCCCGATCGAACGTCGTGATCTCAGTCGCTCTGTGAGCCTTCGAATTCTTCAGATGCTGCCCGGCCTCAAAGAGTTCTTTCATGAGGTGAAATGAGATTCCATCGAGGAATTGTTGTCCCTTTTTCGACGTAACGTCCGTCGGAAACTCCGGAAAGCCGCGCTTTTCCTGAAGAAGACGCATAAAGCGCTCCTGTTGCGACCACATGTCATACAAACGATCTGGTTTCACATCTGTTGGATCAGTCATCAGTCTCTCCTGGAACTAGCATACACAAAAATAGCACAATGCCAAGAATTACGTACCCCCACCACGGCATTTCAGTTCTTTGAACCCCCATCGCCGGATCCTTCAAGGATCATTCCTTGGCGTGACTTTGCCTGCAGTTCTTCGATCTCTGCGATGTACTTTTCATGCATCTCACCGACGGAACGCTTGTAGTCCGCATCGAGGACGAGCAATTCAGGATCGCTCTCGTCCGTTGTCAGGCGAACTTGTCTGAATAGGTCGGCGCCGTCAATCCCGAACAAGGCAGCCTCTTGAAAGATCTGAATCATTCTCATCGCAACTGCATCTGAAAGCTTGAATGTCATCATTTTTCTCCTGTGTCAATCTTACACTACTTTTAGCTCTTGGATAGACGCCTTGATATCTTTTCCTGTGACAGCATCACCGATGCAAGTCCAACCTGTGCGCGTTCTTCGGGCGAACATTTCTAACTTATTTGCCGTCGGAAACATAATTTCCAGGCGCTCTTGGAGCGTATTAGGTTTGATCGAGTGTCCCTGGTTGAAATCAAATGCAACAGACCTCTGTGAATGATCTTCCAAAAAAGGATACACTGATTTTCCTGACGTTCCGATGAGTGCAATTTCGTGCGACTGTCTAAAGAGTCTTCCCATACCGACTCTGGTTCCCCGATTCCAGTCTTCTTCAAGGGCAAAGTCCTTCTTTAATTTTATCCAGATGAATGTTTGTTTAAATTTAAATCCCCAAGCATTCATTACCTCTAATCCCTCAGGCAACAAAGTGCTCGGGCACCAAAGCGCCAGGAGACACCCTACGGGATTCACGAGGTCAGGAACATCGAGTCCTACAATCTCACCGACTGACAATGTCTGATATTGGCTCTGGGCTGAACGCTTGACGGGTTTCTTCATCTTCACGAGGTTGTCGCTGAAACTCCAAGGTGGATCACTCACGATCACTTCATACGTCATACTACACCTCCCAATACGATGTCATCGTGCATCAATACACACATTATTCTATGATGCACGTCTTCACGTTCACCGTGATTGCTCACAAGTTCATGATCGACAGGATGTGCATCTACCCAATTCCAGTAACCAGCACTGACTCGAGCCTGCAACAGGCTGTCGGCTTCATACACATCATCGACCCTTTTTGACTTCTTTTCACCCGTCAAAACGATCGTCAAGTGTGGGCGCTTCATCATCTTGAACAAGAAACGATTGAAACGCTTATTCACACCTGTTGCATCTCCATAGACGATCGCAGACAGTGCCCACCTGTCGAGGATGACAAAATCATTCTCTGCTAGGAGTTCTTTCAACTTGAACGTCTGAAAGACGATGCGATTCAAAAATTGAACAAATTGAAATACGTTTGGCAATTTCTTTGCTAGTCCTCTTCGCAACATCCAATAGATGAGCCTGTGCGTGATTGCGTCCTTTACAGGAACCTCAGCGAGCTCCACGCGGTAACCCAACTCACGGAGCGAAGAAACGAGCATTTTCGACTGTGTTTCTTTTCCCATTTTATCGGGCCCACACATTGCAATCAGCCTTGCCATCATTCACCTCTTGTATGTGCTATACTACTATGCGTGACGACCAAGGACACATCTGCACGACTATTGTGAATAAACAGAAGGTAGAAACAACAATCAATTACTTCTGATTATTCCTGAAGTCCTCGACGGTCTTCAAGCGACCCTTCTCAGCCTCTTCAGCTCTATCAAGAAGGTTACGCAACCTGGGAAAGTCTTCGACCTTCAACATGGTCGTATCATAGTCACCGTATTGACGCTCTTTGTTGAAAACGTACTTGATTGACGTCCAAATGCGCTTATACCAAGGATCGAAAGCGTGCATGTGTACGTCGATCCACAAGTCGCCATCTTCAGGATCAAAGACAAATCTGATATCGTGGCCAAAATCGCTGCATTGGCACACAAAGTGCTCATATTCGAATGGTTTCATTGCAAGATGATGGTATCACATCTTGCAAAACTTGGACAACATCAAACCTGTTGTAGGAACTCGAACAGTGCTTCTTCAATGTCGGCGTAAATCTTCTCTTCAAGCTCTTCGAGCACTGGATTCGACGCTGCGATCATCTGTCTTTGCTGTGTAGGATTCTCAGAGCGTGCAAGGATGAATCTCTTGACGCTGTCACGAAGTTGGTCGACACAATCCTGTGATGCCTTGCGCAGGGTGAACTCTGGGACACCGCGCATGAATTCTTCGCGGATCACCCTCCTGAGGTCGCCTGCCTTGATTTTCATTACCAGCCCGAACTTGATAGCGCATCACGTGCTATCTCAATCATCTCTTCGCGCGACATTGTTTCATCTGAGTCTGCAATTAGTCGCAATGCTCGAGCAAATGTTTTTTCATTCTGATCCATACGTTGGTCCATCCACGGATCATCGTCGGGACCCATCTCGAATAGCTTCTTCTTGCTCTTGATCTTTGCAATCTCTTCTGTGATGATCTTCTTCAGTTCAGAACCGGAAATTTTCACAGGCGTGTTCTTCTTCTTCATCGGTCATAATCCTGGCTGCGATCATTGAAGTGGTGAAGTGCATACATCCAGCGTTCCTTGAGAACGTCATTGATCTTAGATAGGGTTGTCTCAGTCGCTTCGTCGGCTGTCTCTTTGATCTTTTGCATCATGGCATCGTCAAATTCACGCGTCTCTTTATTGTATTTGTCTGCGTGTGCAACGACGAGGTTCATTTTGAGACCATCATTGAACGTGCGTTCAAGGTCACCCATCGCCTTTGCAATGCCTTTTTTCTCCATCGGATCTGACACTAACTTATTGTTAGTGAAGACTGCAGGAGATAC
>Ga0315284_10004661_pt1 | contig 19463 bp, 15 predicted proteins | sample YL17G09_16_MG_FD_203696 | JGI IMG/M metagenome (GOLD analysis project Ga0315284, IMG submission 203696) | Sediment microbial communities from Yellowstone Lake, YNP, Wyoming, USA - YL17G09_16 | ecosystem: Environmental > Aquatic > Freshwater > Lake > Sediment | place: USA: Wyoming | collected... | reverse complement strand
GCGCGCATTTGGGACGGTCCCTCGGCCACCCCCGCCCCCCAGGTGTCGCGTTCCGTCGGGAGCGGCGCAGACGGTGCACGCCTGCGGCGCAGGCGCCCGTGGATCTCGTCCAGCGGGATCCCCTCCTCCTGCCACGCCTTGATCTCCAGCAGCCGCGCCAGGTGCTCGTCCGAGTAGTGTGCGCTGCGGCCGAGCCCTTCCGGGGGCGGCAGCAGGTCGCGCTGGACGTAGAAGCGCACCGTTCGCCGGGAGACACCCGCGGTGTCCGCCAGGCTTCCGATGGTGTAGGTCCGGGCCTCGCTCATGTACTCAATATAACATTAACTGTCGCATTATCAAGTGTCGCATTCAAGTGATTCTGGCGGCGCGGCTTACCGGCGCGAGGCGACGGGCGTGCCCCCTCCTAGATCCCTCGCCGAGCTTGCCCTGAGCGAAGCCGAAGGGTTCGGGATGACAGCCTTCCGTGACAACAGAGAGCATGCGCGGAGCGCGCGCCACACAAACAGAAGCCGGCGTGGAGAGCCCAGGGATGTGAAGCCCTACACTTAACTGGCTGGCTACGCGGTTCTCGAGGTGGCGCGCAGCCGGCGCGAGACGCGCCGCCGCGAGCTCGACAGGATTCTCTCGGGCCGCAGCGAGGTGTGGTTGTTTCCCGGCCTGGGCAAGACCGGCCACCTGGTGGAACCCAAGACCGCGTGGAAGAACCTCCTGAAGCGCGCGAGGCTCGCCGATCTCCGACTCCACGATCTCCGACGCACGCTAGGCAGCTGGCAGGCGTCTCTCGGGACCAACCTCGCGGTGATTCAGAAGACCCTCGGTCACGCCCAGATCTCCACGACGATGATCTACGCGCGGCTGAACCTGGATCCAGTTCGACAGGCGGTAGACGCGGCAGCAGCAGCAATGCTCACGGCCGGCGGCATGAGACCGTCGGCGGAGGTGGTCCCACTGAAGAAGTGAACCCGGCCCACAACCGCAGGGGTCGAGGAGATGGGTGGTGGTGACTCTCGATGTTGTCGCCGTTCAGCTCGAGCGACTGTCCGAGCGCATCGAAGCTCTGGGCGCCGAACAGCGGACCTTGGCCGCGTTGGTTCGCCAGCTCGTCGACCGTGAGACCCCAGAGCACTGGTTGAGGACCGGAAAGGCTTGTGCACTGTTGCGGGTGGCAAAGTCCACCCTCTACGGCTGGGAGAGGCAGGGACTGATCGGACGCCACCATGATTCCATCGGCGAAGTTGTGTGGGATCGCGAGGAACTTCTCCGGGTTCACGCAGGCCTCTAGAAATGTAAGCGTGGGTACCGTCCACGACCCACGACAGACCGCTGACGGCCCCTTGGAGCGAGGCGTTGAGATCCACGCCCGCCTAGTTGTCCCAGGCGACGAGGTTCTGCGGGACGAACCCTTCGGGGGTGACGATCTCAATCTGGGGGTCGAGGGATTCCGGATGCTCCCACGACCTGGAGCTTTCCACACGCTCGAGTGTGACGTCGATTGTGCTTCTTGCCTCGGTGCTACCTCGGTGCCCGGGTGCCCGGTTCCGCAGGCTGGCGCCGGTAATCCAAAAGAACCCGCGTGCCTTGCAGTTCCCTCACCCCGCCAGGTGGAAGTGACATTTCCTCACCGATCGGCCCGAGCACCTTGAGTTCTTGAAGGGCCCGCCTGTAGAGGTTGGCAGGCCGGTGCGGCAACACGAAATCCGCCATCACGCGATCCGCGACCCTCAGACCCAGCGCCGAGACTACGCCCTTCCCAGCCCTAGGGTTTTGACGAGGAGGCGACCTCGGGGGCAGGCGTCAAGACAATCAGGCGGCCCGGTGATCCATTGCCATGCCGTCGGCTACGCCGGAGTGAACGGTGGTCTCTTTAGGCGATCGTCCTTGGAGGGGTTGTTCTGGACGACGACGAGGGCGTGGTCCCGCGCTCGCGTTATGGCGTTGTAGAGCAGGCGACGTTGGTGCTCGTCGTCACCCTTTACGTTGTACGGCCATAGCACGATCACTCGGTGGAACTCTTGGTTCTTCGCCTGGTGAATGGTCATCGCTTGGTGAGCCGAAAACGTCGGTCTGCGGTGGGCTCGTCTCCGCTGCATGACCCGGTGCGACTCGCGGACGACCTCCTCTACTGGAAAATCCCTGAGGCCGCGCAGCCGTACCTGTTGCTGCGCCCAATCGTGAATCTCACGGCAGCCCCAAGCCCCGCCACGCGAAACGAGGTCTGGTAGGGCCACACGAGCACCCTTCCCCTGCGGAAGACTGAGCGCCTGCAGCAGGGCTTGGACCTCCTCCTCGTGACTGCACTCCCAGCGAATCCGGAAAGGACCAACGTGCTTCCCGAGCGTCTTGAGGTGAACGGGTCCCTCTTCGAGCTTCGAGCAAATCTCTTCTACGAACGGTGATTTGGACCGTCCAGTCGGGGTGAGAATGGTAACCGGGCCGTAGAAGAAAAGCTCTGCCGCGATCTTGTGAAGGGCCATGGCCGGCGACGGGAAGCCGAGGATCATGAGTCCAGCGCCAGGGACGAGCGGCTGGTTTGTGCGGAGGGCGGTTGCTCCTGCGAGGAGTCCTTGCTTCTTGGTGCGGTGGCACGTGAGCAGCGGCAGCTTGTTTGCTTGTTTAGCGAGCCAGTCCACAGCGGGACACTCCGAATCGGAGGTCAGGTCCTGAAACGCATCGGCCGCAGCGAGGATGTCGGCGTGCGCAGCGAGGTTGACAAGCATCCGGAGGCGCCCGCCTCGGCAATCCTGGCTCTCATCAACGACTACGAGCGGGTACGTCTTTGATACCCAGCGGCCAACATGGCCCTCCTCGAGCAACACGGAGGCCATCTGACAGTTACGCTCGAAGTCCAAGTTGTCGGCAGCAACCGCCTCTTCACACCACCGCTGCACCGCTTTGCTCCTCCAACGTCGAACGAGACGCCAAGCGAAGCTGTCAATCGTCTGACAGTCGAATCGACCTTGGAGTGAGGGAACAGCGGCGAGCTTGGCAGTCAACCTGTGGCGGGCTCCGTGCATGAAGGTCAGAGCTAGCACCTTCTCACCTTCTCGGAGTGGACTCGCATCGAGCACCTTATCAACGGCTGCGATGACCGAGGTCGTCTTCCCAGTCCCGGCAGAGCCCTCGAAGTATCGAATGGTCATACCGTCAGGCGAAGAATGTCGCCCGCACCGGATGAGTGCTTCTCCCTGACGGCGTGGGCCGCGCCGTTGTGCGTTGTCACCGCATCGCGGATGGCACGGAGCACCTCGGTTGCCCGCTCCGCGCAGGGCCTGATGTCCCGAGCAATCCAGGCAAGCGCCTCGTACGCAAGGTAGTCGCCCTTCATTCCCCCGTTCTTCCGCTCAGCCCTGAGCTGCGCACAGAGATCATCCGGGGTCTCAGTGGTAACACTCGCGTCGGTCGCCAGCCTCTCCCGCGCCGTTGGCCAATCGCCACTGAAGATCCAGGCGATTGTGTTCTCTATCGTCCATCCAGCTTGCCACTGGAGAATCGCGTCAGGCGGCGGGCTCATCTCTAGGAGCTCCCTGGCGTACTGATCACCAGCGCCATCACCATCGACAAGGCAGGTGACACCGTCCCTGACCGCGCAGAGCCGCGCGAACGTGACACCCACGGAAGCCTCGTGCGTTGGGACCACGCCGACGACGGCGCCGAAGGGAGCCTCGTCGTCACGCCACAATCCGCGACAGCTCTCTGTGGTGTCGCTCAGGAGCCGGAGCCACTCAAAATCCGTCCTCCCCTCGGGGACCAGAACCCACGGCTGCATCAGCGCCTCAATGGTCTGCTGTCGGCCCTCGAGGAAGAGTTTGCGAATCCCGTTCGGCTCTGTGCGGGTGAGGGGGGCGGAAAGCAGCGGGGCCGCACACAGTGCACCAGATCGTCGAGATAGCATAAGGGTCGATTCCGCTTGGAACAGCGACGCCACGCGCGGGGAATGCGTCGTCGTGATGGTCTGGTCGGAAGCAGACATCGCCCGGTGAACGACTCGTCGCTGGAGTCCCGGCGGCAGGTGAAGCTCGGGCTCCTCAATCACGAGGACGACGCTCTTGTCCTGCTCACGCCTGGACCGAGCAAGCTCGAGTAGGAGGAGCATCGTCTGGAGCGAGAGCAGGCCTGTACCGTGAAGCCCCACGGGTAGTGAGACTCCCCCGTCGAACTGGTAGTGAGCAACGAGAGACTGGAGGAGGCTCTCGGAGCTGGTCCCATTGACGCGGAGCTGGAACTTGGGCTTCCGAGCGAGGAGGCGCCCAAGCTCGGCGTCCAGGCGCGATGCGATCTCCTTCAGCTCCCCTGTGTCCTCAATAGCCTGCTCCGGAGCCCTGAGGCGGTCACGCTCGACGAGGAGATCGTCGGCAGGGATCCCGCCGCGGCTGGTTACGAGTCGCCGGAAGGTCTCGCCAGCGAACGAAAGCACCCGATCGCGAGTGCGGAGGGCAGGAACGATGAGGAGCCCTACATCCGCGAGCAGCTTCGCGGGTACAAGGGTGGGCGACTCCTCGCAGAAGGGGTCGACCTGCGAATCGTCGTCGTGGAAATAGCGCAGGGTCTCGACTGTGAGCGTCTCCCGGTCGAACCGCGCCGCGAACCCGATTTGTACGCACACCCTGGCGCCTGGCAAGGGATCGGGAGAAAGGGTGATGGTGTCCGGGTTTCGCCACTTCGGTACGCCGCGGCCATCCTGAAACCAGCCGGTACATTGATCTTGGTCGCTTGTGTTGAACTCTACCGTGGCGACAAGCTTGAAACGATCAGGCTCCTTCGGATCTGCACCGAGGAAGTCATGCTCCGTCAACTGCCGGACAAAGCGATCTCGCCCGAAGACCAGGGACAGGGCGTCAACGACTGTGCTCTTGCCAGAACCGTTGGAGCCGATAAGCACGGAATGATCGTTGAGGTCGATGGCGAGGCTGTCGATGCCGCGGAACCGATAGATCTCTAGCTTCGCGATTCGCAGATTGGGGGGGCTGTAACCCATAGTGGACTCTTCCTAGGACTGGTTGAGTACCAGCAGCTCGTCTATGTCCTTCGGGTGCTTCGACACCGCACAGCGCCAACAGCCGAAGCCGCCGTCCTCGTTCACCGCGCGGACCCACTCATCGAGGAAGGCGCGTTTCGTCCGGCTCTCCGGCGTGTCCTGGCCCTTCGTCTCCAGCACGAGGTGCTCGCCCGACTTGAGGCGGACGATGAAGTCCGGCCAGTACTTCCGCACGACACCCTCGAACGTGTAAAGGATCTCGAACCCGAGGTGCTCGTTTTTCACCCACGCCTCGACGTTTGGGTGGTGGTCGAGGGCGAAAGCCTCCGACGCCTCCCACGTGCTGTCGAACACGCAGAGGTTGATGTGCGAGTGCGCCGTGTGCTCGCAGGGCTTGCTCGTGAACCACGGCTGCATGTCGCCCGTGGCGCGCACCGGCCGCGCGCGGTCGAACTCCGGCTCCAGGGCCTCAGCGTTCTCGAACCGCAGGTACTCCCAGAGGTGCTGCACAACGCGACCCATGCTGAGTGTGATGACGATGCGCCGCTTCACGTCGTCCAGCTCGAACAGGGGGGGTGTGACCCGCAGTTTTTTCGACCCGACGAACCGCTCGACGATCCGGATGAGCTGGGCGAGCAGCACGTCCTTGTTGCCCTTCCACGTCGGCTTCATCTGGTCAAAGATGTCCCGCGCGGTCTCGAAGACGATCTTCTGCATCCTAAACTTGCGCGCCAGCTCGGCGAGGTCGATGGACAACAGTTTGCTCATATCCGGCTTTCCGTCGACCACCGGCGCGAGGTCGGAGATTTGCCGCACTTCGGTGGCGTCGAGCTCCAGCGGCACAACCCTGTCCAGGTCGAGTGAGAGCTGGGGTCGGAACGTGTGGTTCACCCGGACGACATTCGGCCAGCGAATCTCGTAGGCGCGCTTCTTTAGGTCCGGCTCGATGCGGGTCTTCGGGGTGGGCGGCGGGGGCGGCGGTCCGTCCTGGCTCTCGTGCGGGAGGAACGTGAACGGGATGCCGAAGATGTTTACGTATTCGGCGTCAAACAGCCCCGTCTCGGGGTTGATCTCGTACGAGGTGCGCCGCAGTCCCCGCCCGACGACCTGCTCGCAGAGGAGCTGGCTTGTGAAGGCGCGCAGCCCCATGATTTGGGTCACGGTCTTCGCGTCCCACCCCTCGGAGAGCATGCCGACCGAGATGACGCTTAGCACCTGCTCGCCGGGCTCCCCGAGTTTCCCGACCGTTCCGACTGTCCGGCGAATCAGCTCGGCGCGCTGCTGCCTGGTGAGCTTCCTCTTCGGTTGGTCCTCGTCCTCGTCACCCTCAGTCGTCGGCTCTGCCTCCTCGCTGTCTGCTCGCGATTCAGCGAGCTCCAAGACCTTGGAGTCGATGTGGAGCGTCCGCTCGGGGTCGCACAGCTCTTCGATGAGCACCCGCTTGTGGTCGAAGGCGTACTTGATCCGCGCGGCCGTCTCCGTGCGGTTCGCGACGGAGATCATCACCGGCGGGGTGCGGAACCCCGCCGCCTTCCACGCCTTCGCTGTCTCCAGCCAGTCCTTGCCGAGGAGGTAGTAGCCGTTCACGACGAGCGGCGGCAACGGCTCTTGTTCCTCGGCGTTGCGATTGAGGTCGTCCTTCACGTGCTCGTAGATGTGGTAAAGCTTCGACTTGTAGGTCTTTGCGTCGGGCACGCCGTCGTCCCGCACGACGACGCGCGGCGTCTTCACGAGCCCCGACTCAATGGCGTCGTTCAGGCCGAAGTCGCTCACGATCCAACCGAACAGCGCCTCCTCGGAGCTCTTCTTGCCGGACGGCACGAACGGCGTGGCGGAGAAGTCGAAGCAGCGCAGGATGCCACGGGCCTGGTGGATGCGGTCCAGCCCGCCGACCCACTTCGTCGCTTCCTCCAAGTCCTCCTTCTTCACGCCCTTCGCGCCCTCGGCCGGCACGCGCCAGGCGTGGTGCGCCTCGTCGTTGATAACAACGATGTTCTTCGCCCTGGCCATCTCACCGAGCACGTCGCGGATGTAGGCTTCGAGCGAGCGTGCGCCACGCTTGTCGACGCTCCGGCGCTTGGCCACTTGTTCGTCGGTATCCCAGGCGAGGACATGCCAGTTGTGCACAAGTACCGACCCTTGCCGCAGACCGTCGAGCAGCCCGACCGGGACGACGTTAAACTCCTGGTAGTAGTTCCCCGGCCCGGACAGCAGGAGCACCTGGAGGCGCTGGCGCACGGTAAGGCCCGGCGCGACGACGAAGATGTTCTTGCTGTACCGCGTGTCCTGCGGGTAGGTGGCTTTGTTCAGCACCTGCCAGGCGATGAGCATCGCCATGACGATGGTCTTACCGCTGCCGGTAGCCATCTTCGAGCAGACGCGCTCGAACGGCCCACCGTCGCTAGGAATCTCGATACCGACCCGGTCAGCGTCGGGCGCCTCGGTGAGCCAGATGAGCGTCTCGATGGCCTCGAGCTGGCAGTAGAAGAAGCGCCGCCCCTCGCGCTCCTCGGGGTTGTTCCAGTGGTCGAGCAGTCGCTTCGTCACACCGGTGACGCCCGGGTAGCCCGCCACGCGCCACGCATCCACACGGGGGCGAATGCGGTTCACGAGCGGGATCTGCTTGAACACGCCCGGATCGTCGAAGCCCCGCGAGCCTGGCGTCGCGATGACGTAGCCGGCGGGTCGTCGCCCGTCCTCGCGGCTGAAGGTACGGGTGTCGCGGTCGTACGCCCAGTGCTCCCGTGGCACCTCGAAGGGCGAGTTGATGATGAGGCGGTCGATCGTCTTCCGGCGCTCGCTACTCATGGGAGCTCGATCAGCTTCAGGCTCTCGATGCCCCGGTCGTCGACGATCTTCACGGCGACGCGTCGAAACTTGCCGGACTCGAAGGGAAGCGATGAAGTGCCGCGGTACGCCTCGATCCTCTCCTCGTCGATTTCCGCCCGAAGGTTGCGCGCGAGGTCAGCCCAGCCGTGCTTGTCGTCAGCCATGGGAAAGAACACCTGGCGCGGGAAGAGGCTCCTGCCGTCGTAGTCGGTGTCGAGCATCCAGACGGCGATACGGTCGGCGCCACCCGAGACGATTGTGCCGGTCTTGGGGTCGTAGTAGTCGAAGCCCTCGACCGTCACCTGGAACTTGCCCTTCTCAGGGCCCTTCGTGAGCTTGGTGAGCGTCACGTCGGGCTGCCCGACGAGCCAGAAGCTCTCGTTCGAGCTGCGCTTCTTCTTGAGGTCGTCGGTGAGCAGGTCCGTGTTCATCTGGACCTTCACGAGTGTGACACCCGGCCACTTCGTCTCCTCGATGTCCTTGGCCGCCTCGGGGTCGAAGTGGAACGAGGCGAAGAGTACAAGGCTCGGCTTCGGGCTGAGGTTCTGCGCTTCCTCCAGCGCGAGTGCCACCTGACGCTGCTCCAGGGGGGCGTGCTCCGGGCCGAACGAGACGACGACGCGGCGGGACTTTGTCTCCTTGGTTCCGCCATCGGCGTGGAGCCACCGTGTGCCCGCTAGAGGCTCGATACGGGTGAACTCGATGCGCTGCCCACCGCGGGCGCGGACACCGGTCTTCAGCAGTTCGTCGCGCCATTCGGTGAGGCGGAGGGTCCCGCCGGAACGGGCGATGGACTCATCCGCCGGCTGGGTTTCCTGCCCATCGGAAAGCTCGAGGTCGGCGAGTGCTCGAACGGTCGGTGCAGGGACTGCCTCGACAGTGAAGGGGCCGGCTACCCTCGTTTTGCGCTTGTCGACGATCGGCTGGTCGTACAGGTCAACTTCCTCTGGCGGTTCGTGCTTCACGATCGAGCTTTGAGTGACGCGCTGGACCCGCTGGCACCGGATGCCGCTTCCCACCCCCTCCTCTGGCTGCGAAAGCTCGAAGTAGACGAACCACCGGGTCATGAGTCGTTGCTTGGCGAGAGTAATCGCGACACGCGACGTGTCGCAGGTGATCCATCGCCGGCCCCAGCGCTCAGCCACGACGGCTGTCGTGCCGCTCCCGCAGGTTGGGTCGAGCACGAGGTCACCTGGGTCGGTGCTCATGAGGATGCAGCGCTCGAGGACCTTCTCGGAGGTCTGCACCACGTAGCCAGGATCGTCCTCTCCGCGAGTGTCGGCCCAGACGTGTGTGATCTCGCGATAGGGGAAGTCGTCGAAGTAGCGCTTGTAGATCCTCAAGCCCGACTGGCGGAGTAGCCGCCCCACCTCCCATAGCTTCTCAACGCCAGAGACGCCCGTCTTCCAGTGACGGTTCGGTTTGCAGGACAGGACGTATTTCCTGCCCTCCCACTCGAGCTCGATGTCGGGGTCGTCCCCACCTTTCGAGGATATGTCGCCCGTGGCGAAGATCCTCGCTCCGGCCGGTAAGGCGAGACGGCCGTTCTCCATGAACCTGCTCATCGGATGCAGAGTGCTATCGTTGAGTTCCACGCGCTTGTACTCGAGAGCACCTGCCTGCCCGGGCTCCTGAGGGTCGAAGAGCTTCCTGAACTTCAGGTTGCTCAGATCCCTTGCGTACCAGAGGAGGTAGTCGGACGTGCGGGGGATCGTCTTGGTGGTCGAGCCCGTCGTTTTCTGGAACGTGATGAGAGAAGCGAAGTTCACTTTCCCAAATACCTCGTCGAGAAGAAGCCGGACAAGGTGGATGTTCTCATCGCTGATCTGGACGAAGACGCTGCCGCTCTCATGCAAGAGACTATGCGCGAGAAGCACCCGGTCCCGCATGTACGTGAGGTAGGAGTGGATTCCCAGCTCCCAGGTGTCGCGGAACGCCTTAATCGTCTCCGGTTCTTGCGAGAGGTCCTCGTCCTTCCCGTCCTTGACCTGGCGGTTGTTCACGAAAGGCTGGAAGTTTGAGCCGTAGGTGATGCCGTAGGGTGGGTCGATGTAGACCATCTGGACCTGTCCGGCCATGCCCTCCTTCTCCAGGAGAGAGTTCATGACAAGGAGGCTGTCGCCAGCGATGAGGCGGTTCGACCAGTTGTGGGGGTGCTTGTAGAACTCGATCGCTTCGCGGAGCGGCGGGTTCTCCTCGGGGGAGCTGAATAGCGAGAGCTGCTCGCCGTCCACGTGCTTGCGCCGCACCGCGTCAATGATCGTGATCGGTTCGATCCGCTCGTGGACGTGCAGCGACACCGTGGGCACCTCGAACGACGTGTGCTCCGCCTTGCCCGCCCAGGTAAGTTGCGGGTTAAGGTGCGGATCGTAGGCGTACGTCTTCTTCCCAACGTCGACGTCCGTGTCCGGAGTCACAAGACCAACGGGCGGGTTGTTAGTTCGCTTCTTGCCCTTGTGGGTGTACTGCCGGATCGACTTCCTCGGGCTGGGGGGATCTGCGGCGGCTCGCTTCTTTGGCATGCTTTGGGCTCTTTCCTACTGATCTGAGTTTACCCCCTGAGAGTTGGCCGTAGGACGGTCACAGTGGGGGCGTGGGGACCGTTCGACGTCGCGTGTCGAGCTCGGCCAGATAGGCCGCACAAGCGCCTAACGAGGCCAACAAGGCCATCCGCATCCGACCCTCTTTCTCCTGTGCCACGCCGAGCACCCGGCAAGATGTTCTGTCCCACATGCGCGGCGGCTTGTCGAGCCAGGTAAGGGGTTCCAGCAGATTTGCGCGCAGGCCAAACCGAGTCCGCCACGCGCCGGCGCGGCGGATGAGCCGGCCCACGGGCGGCATGCGCGTCGAGGCGTAGGCCAGGTCGTGGCAGGTCCTGCAGCACCACGTGGAGTACCGGAGGTGTAGAACTCCGACGCGTCGACCACACCCTGGGCACCGCGCCCACGGCCGCACACCGCCCCGTTTCCTGCCTCTGGAGGGCGTCCTGCGCACGGTCGGCCGCCTGCTCGTTCGTGATACGCCCGGAGATCCAGCCGTCGAGCGCGTCGCCGTGCAGCCACCAGGGGGCGTACAGGCGCCGGAGGCCACCCAAACGCCCGGCCTCGCCTTGAGCTTGTTCGGTGGCAGGCGGGCCGCCCCACACCCACGGCCGGGACTACCGGGACGGCTGGAGGGGCAGCGGGCGCCACCGGCGTGGCTGGCGCCGCCGGTATGCGCCGGTTTGCGCCGCTATGGGGCGCTTTCGCCGCGCAGGCTCCAAGCTGCGACGCTATGCGACGAAATGCGACGCTATCCGTCTCGGGCACCGGCGCCCAGATGGCCGCGTGTTGTGCCGGCGCCCGTTCCTCATCCGTCCTCCTCGCATCGACTCCAAACTGCGGCGCTATGCGGCGAAATGCGGCGTAATCGACGACCAGGGCCTCGTCCATGGCCGCCCGGCGCGGGATCTGCCCAACCAGGCCGGCCCGCGCCGCCTCGACCAGCTCCTTGCCGCGCTTGATCGCCTCGACCAGGTGATGCTTCGCGTGCCGCCGCAGGGACGTCGGGGCGACCTCAAACTGTCCCGCTATGTCCCGGATTGTCCTGCTTCCCCCGACCAGTGCCTCGTCGATCTCCCGGCGCTGCGGGTGCGAGCAGACGGTGCACGGCCGGCGCAGCGGTGTCCACCCCGCCTTGAACCGGCACGCTATGGCACGGAATGGCACGAAATCCTCGACCGCAGTCTCGTGAGTACCAACGTCGGTTTCACCTGAAAACGTACCGCTATGGACCGGTTTGTACCGGTATCGCCGACCCATGACCCCATCACCCCCTGGGCCCAACCACGCTTGGCGATCATCCCGTCGCTGGCGTAGGCACACGAGATCCCGCCTCATGGGTGTCCCCCACCGGGTGCGGGTAACGTTATCGAGCCCCGCACCGCGAGGGCGCGCTCGAGGTCGGACCGTCCGTCGTATCGCTGCACCGAGCGCATGTCCCGGTGTCGCAGTGCACGAGCAACGAGCAGGTGGTCGTGGCCGTGCCGCAACAGCTCCGTGGCGAACCCGCGCCGTAGCGCGTGTGCGGTCAGCCTCACGCCGGCCTGGCGGGCCCGCTTGGTAATGACGGCGCCGACGGCCGCGCCGCACAGTCCCTGAAGGACCATCTTCCCGGAGGCCCGTACGTGGACGAGCAGCGGGCCTGGGGCGGTGCCGCGCACGGCGAGCCATCGTTCCACCCAGGCGGCGCCGGCCCCCAGCGTCGCGATCGCCAGCACCCCACCCTTGCCCGCGACCGCGACCTCACCTTCCGCCAGGAGGTCGTCCACCTCGAGCGCCACGGCCTCGGCGCGACGCAGGCCAGCGGCGAAGCACAACGCGACGATCGCCCCATCCCGCGCACCCGCCGGCGACAGGTCGCGCTCGCAGGCGGCCAGGAGACCCTCAACCTCTTGGGGCCGTGCCGCTCGGCCGGGGAGGGTGGTGCCGCGGATTCCCCGAAAGTCGGCCAACCGCTCCATCTCCTCCCGGCTGAGCTGCCCCGCGCGCCAGCACTCACGGAGTACACGACGAAGGGCGGTGAGCGCCCGGTTGCATGTCACAGGGCTGAATTTCGCTGCTAGTACCTGCCTAACCCGGGTAATGTCCGAAACCGTGATTCGTTGCCAAGCCAGGCGCCAGGCGCATCGTACGGGGTGCCGTTTCCACGCGCGGGCCACTTCTGCCAATGCCCAGGCTTGCGATCGGCGTCCCGAGGGTGCCAGCGATGTCAGATAGTTCAGTGCCGGGTTGGCTTTTCCCGGGCTCGACGTAGCCCCTTTTTTGAGAATGCTTCTTTCATTCGGTTGCCCCTTCGCCGAGGCAGATGAGCGAGGCCGCACCGTGTTCCGCCGAGGACGGCCTGCGAGGCGCGAGGTGGCGCTGCGCCGTGTCACCGTGTCGCTCCCCTCTCCATGGCGAGATCCCCAAAGCCACGCCCTTCCACTGCCGCTTGGTGCCCGACAGCTTGATGCTCCGCCCGTTGCACCACCGCTTCCCGGAGAGGGCCATAAGGCACGCCACTCTCCCGGTCTCCAGGCAACCGGCCAACACCGGCCCGGCAACATCGTCGTTGGACCCCCGGCCGCCCGACCTCTCGGGAATGAAGGTTCTCATTCATGATGGGGCCGGAGCGAACACAAAAGCTTCGCAGTTGCAGTTAGTCGCCATGCAGCCGCCCTGCCCTGCGTGCCCATGCACTAGTCGCGTGTGATGGCAAACAGCACAAACGTTGGGATCCACGTGCTCTCCTAAACTCGCCACGGGTGGCTGGCCGGTTGTTGGGGCGCCCGACCCTCGCTCTCGTGCCACGCTCTCAGGCACGGCCGCAGCGTAGTCGTCGGCACCACTCGGGCAGAATGGCGCGCCCTCGGCGGAGAGCTGGTGGTCGTCCGTCGAAGCGCGAGCCGAGAACTCGGAGGAGAGATCCAGGTGCGAGAGACGCTCGTCCGGGAGAACCGCCAGGGTGTCAAGAGTGCCAGCACTCAATGGTTGGCATTCTTGGAATTCTTCAGCAGACCCGTTCGCAAAACTACTACCACTACCGCCAAGAGTGCCAAGAGTGCCATCTCCTGTGTGCTTGGTATCCTTCGATTCGTTGGCATCCTTCAAACTCCAGACCCAGGGGCCCCGGTTCCCGGCCTTGGAGGTGACAATCCCAAGCGGTGCCTTCGCGCGATTGATCGTGCGCCACGACAGGCCAGCGGCCTCCGCTTCTTGCCTAACCTCGCGGGCGGCTCGTGGTCCGTCCCGGAGGAGATCCTGCAGGAACGCCTTCGCTTCCGCGACCGCACCCTGTTCCTCCTGGTCGGCGGCCGCCGCGAGCAGCGACGTCGCTGTATGCTCGCTCGAGCCCATCCAGCGGACGCCGAGGACGTCGCCTGCAGCCTCAAGCTGGAAGGCCAGCGACGCTGGCGGTGCGGACAGGTTGCTCTTGGTCGAGGCGAGGACGCGTATCCCCTCAACGTGGGGATCCGCCCCGACGAGCAGGCCGGATCGGCACGCACCAACGATCCCGATAGAACCGCCACCGCGGTAGACCGGGTTGACACCACCACTCTTGACCAGGTGACGAATGAGGACCACCGCGGCGCCGGTTTCCTCAGCAAGCGCCGCCAGCGGCACGAGCGCCCGCCTTACGTCCTGGTCGCGGTGTGCGTCCGCTTTGCCCGTGAGAAACGCCATCAAGGGGTCCACGATCACGAGGACCGCACCAACGCGGACGATCTCCGCCTTGACGTACTCGAGGTCATCGGGCAGCGTCACCGGGCGCGGTCCGTCGCTGCTCGGAACCTGCACCAGCGCCACGATGCGCTCGAGGTCCGCACCAGCAGCCTCCAGCCGCGGCCTCACCGTGTCCGCTAGACCGTCCTCCGCCGTGAGAATGACAACACCCCCGTCAACGCTCGGCGTGCCATCCGGCATGGGGCGCCCCGAGCTCACGCGCGCCGCAAGGTCCAGGAGGATGCTGCTCTTTCCCTGCCCGGGGTCCCCGTCAACGACCGTCAGCTTCCCGAGCGGGATCCGGCCCGGCCAAAGCCAACGGACGAGTTCCGGCTTCACCTCGGACATCAGCACACCAGGACCACCGCCGGATGCGACCAGCGCCTCGAGTGCCTCGCGCGTGCCCCCAGCGCCCGCCCAGGCCGTCGCGTCCTTGGCGCCGGGCATCTCCACAACCCGCACCAAGGCGGCCACACCTGCGAGCGATCCTGCGACCCTGGCCGCGTGATCGCGCCCCGGCTTGTCGGCGTCGGGGATCACCACCACGCTGGCGCCGCGAAGCACCTCGCTGTACTCGTCGCGCCACTTGCCTGCGCCGCCCGGGTTGCACGTCGCGTCGAGTCCCCAACCCACCAGGGTCGCGACGTCCTTCTCCCCCTCGACGATGTAGACGGTTCGGCCGGAGCTGACGGCCTCAACGATCGCGGGCAGGCGATAGACCACGCGGCGTGTGTCCTTGCCGAGCTTCCAGACCACGGAACCGTGCCCGTCCGGCCGGCGCTGGCGAAAGTCTTTCGGCAGGAACCTCACCACCTCAAACAGCAGCTCGCCGGTTTCGTCGGTGTACGGGTAGGTCGCCACCTCGCGGCGCTTGCCGTTGCTGCTCCCAGGCGGAAAGAGGTCGCGCACGGTGAGTCCGAGCGCCGCGGTGATCGCCTCGGGTGTGCAGCCTGCGTGACAGTGCACCAGGGCCCGGCAGTCGTCGCCCTCGGAGATCGACAACGACGCCCGCTGATCGTCGTGCGCGGGACAACGAACCTCGCCGCGGTCCGTAGGTTTGTACCCGTGGACCTCGAGGGTCTCTCTGAGCTTGTCGAGCGCGCCGCTCATACCGGCCGCCTTGTGAATCGGTAGGGGAGATCGGCCTCAACGTCTTCCGAACTGGCATCGTCCACCACCTCGAGAAGGCCGGACACGAGCAGAGCGGCCTCTTCGGCCAGCTGCTTGGGCTCACGCACAAGGTCAGGTCGCTTCTCCAAAAGGATGACCGCCGCCGACCGCAACGCGGCCAGCGGGAGCGAGTGCCGGATCGCCTCTGCCTCAGTCAGCCCGAGAGCGACGACTACCGGGTCTCGCACCAATGCCAATAACCGGAGCACCGCGGCGTGGCGCCTATTCGCGCGAGCCTGGTGGCCGTCTTTGAGCGGTTGATGTGTGGTAGGCTTGCGGTGCAGTTTGACGTTCTGTCCGTGCCCGGTGCCCGCCGGGCCGCTTTGTTTTCGCGAGGCCATGGCAACCTCACGCGGCCGGCTGCTGCGTGTCGCGCACGCAGCTTTCGAGGTAGGCCAGGACGTCGGACCGCAGGTATCTGACCAAGCGACCCACCTTCAGGTATCGGGGCCCGGCGCGCTTCGTACTCCGGCGCGCCTGGAGCGTGGCGCGCTTCAAGCCGAGCGCCGCGGCCACCTCTGCCTCGGTCATCAATTCGGGAAGCTCGATGCACCCGCCGAGAACACCGAGCACGCTGAGGAGCACCATCGAAGTTGCGATTGCCACGTCAGCCTCCGCCAGCCAGCGATTGGTTCCGCCAACCTAGGAGGGGTATAAATCCGCCGAGTGCACCATTCATGACTTTCTTGCGACTCGGCTCCCCGGAAAAACGTCAGATGTCCCGCCGCTCCGCCTTCGCCTCCCACCCGAGGAGCCCCACAAGCGCCTTATGGCGATGTTGTTTCCGGAGTTGCGTTAGGGATGGGAGGACATAGTCACGCCAGGCCCGTTCCCCCGCAGGGTCGAGCTTGGCATGCACACCGGCGTTTGAGAAGCACCTCCACAAAACGGTGTTTAGGTCCCGGTAAAAAGACGTCTTGGAAAAAGACTCCTTCTGCGCGAGCCGGGCGAGCTGACGCTCGAGTTCGAGTTCGAGGTCACGCGTCGGGATCTCTCCGGCCAGGTCCCCACCCAAAACGCTAACGATGACCTCAAGGACCTCGTCAGGCCTACTATTCCTCGAACGCCTTGCCCGTGGCGACCGCCTCGGCTGCCACTTGGTGTAGTGTTCGACAAAGGTGGGCACGACCCAGTCCACGAGCCACTGGATGTCGTAGCGGTGACGTCGCCGGGGGCGCCGGGTATCAATCCTCGAGAAATCCTCACATGCGGCCTTTAGGGCTGCCAAGACGTTCATCACATGCCCGACAGGGAGCCGGCGTGAGAACTCAAGGGACAATTGGTCGGCGAGCCCTTTCTTAGCGGCCGGTGAAAAGGCCGCGAGTTGGGCCGCAAGTTGGCTGCTGAGGCGCCCAGCCTCGGTGTAACTCTTCTGCTCAGCCACCACCACCGCCCAGTGATAGCTGCGCACCGCAGTGGCGATCGCGCCCGGCACCTCTGACGCACGTGCCCGAGCGAGGAGCTTGCGACGGACAGTTACCTCTCTGGCAGCGTTGGGACGGCCATCAGGGAAGAGCTCGCGATAGAGCTCGACGGCCGACCAAAGGTCACGGAGAACCAACTGCGCTTCGGCTGTGCCCGCGGGGACTCCTACCGCATCGAGCAAAACCTCGACGCTCTCCGAATCGAACAGATCCTCGCGCGGGACCTGGGCCATGAGATTGACGTCGCGGAACGGGCGACTGCGGAGTATCGGCCATGGCTTCCCTGAGCCAGGGGCGTACTGGCAAGGCCCGAACCGTCTGAGCTACCTCACAAATCGAACCGTCAAAGCTCGGTTTGACGGGACACGACTAGGTAATGCAGCCCTGCTGCGGAAACCACAACCTCAACAGCCTCACGAGTTGGCGGAAGCTTGGATCGCTGCAGCGCTCGAGGCCCACACTCTTGGCTAGTTGGTAGTAGATCGCCGACGAGCGCTGCCGGTGTGCTTCTTGCATCGCGGCTTCGAGCGCGCTCTTCGGACGTTGTGGCTTCGCTTGCTGTGCTGGCCACATGCCCTTCTGCAAAAGCCACTCTCGCAAGCGGGGCTCGCGTCCCGCCCAGCCAAGCGCCTCATCAACATGTGGTGAGTCGCTCCACACCCAGGCCTCGAGCTCTGGGGCGATCACCAGGACTGAGCACCGGTCGTCCCAACCCGAGCGTATGAGGCGCTCGCGAACCCCGGATGCGATTTCGTCCGGTGCCCGCTCTTCCTGCCCGGAGCCCTCATGGTCGAACATCACCAACGCATGGCTGGCCTGGGACTGAAACGCTTGGAGCAACGCTTCCGCTTCCGAGTAGCACCCTGGGTCTCGCCTCGGGTGCCGAAGAATCCTGAAAGTTGGTCGCGAGATTCGAAGGCTTTCAGTTCGTTCGAACAGCCCACGGAGCGTCTGCTCGTCGTCTTTGCCCGGTACCAGAGCAACAAGGTCGAGACTGTAGCCGGGGCTCAACCCAAAACCCCCGTCGCGAAGAGGGTCCCGAGATCTGCCGAGCGTTTCCACTCCTTGAGCTGGGGGTGTGCGTCGCCGCGGACTACGGCCGAGACACCCTCTGGCGTTTTCGCGAAACAAAGGAGCTGCTGAGGTTCCGCCAGGGACAGCATCACCGGAGAATGGGTCGCGCAGAGCACCTGACTGGTGAACGTCGAGGAGAGGGATTGGAAAATCGTCTCGACGGCCTGCGGGTGGATGCCATTCTCCGGCTCCTCGATCACGAAGATCCTGTCTGGCTCGTCGAGATAGGCGATAAGCGTGAGGGCAAGGAGGCGCAAGGTACCATCGGATACATTCCACGATGGCACGGCGAGGCCGCTCGAGAAGACGACCCGGAGGTAGCGGTGCCTGTCCTCTGGTCTCTCGACTGTCTCGATGGTGCCAAGGTCGGGGAGTGCCGTGCGAACGTGTGCAATCCAGCGCTGGAACGCTTGGGGGTTCTTTCGTGCGAGATCTTCGATGACCCAGGGCAGGTTTGAGCCGTTCGGCTGAAACTCCCTGGGCGAGCCTGGGGGTGCCGGGCGCCGCATCGCCTCGCTGTTGAGCACTAGCGACTGGATCCCTTCCATTAGCGCCCGTTTGACGTACGTGCCGACCGGGAAGCGCTCCTCTTCCTCCGGAAGGTTCGCCAAGGCCAACTTCTTGGGGCCAAGGCGGAACGGGTTCTGCCACCCTGTGGTCTCGGAGAAGAAGTAGTCGTTGCCTTTCTCGCCCTTCTTGGTGACGACCTTCCTCCAGCCCTTGGGAGTATGCGCTCCCTCGCGGAGCACGAGAGTCGGTCGCGGCTCAGGAGGGCTTGGAAAGAGCGGCAGTTGGCTGGGCATTGCCGGTGAGTGTGTCTCCGCGGGCTTAAGCCAAAGCGTTTCAGCGACAATCGATCGCTCACCCTTGGCATCGAGTCCGAGCGCTACCTCGAACCTGGCCCGGTCGAAGCCGTTTTGCAGGCGTGCGCGTCTTTCCGGGGGGATGTCTAGTTCGACGGCCAACTCGAAAGTGTCAGCACTCCCCTTGAAGATAAGATCGGTGATGTTTGGCGAGCGCTGCACAACAGCACGGTCCAAGCCTTCTCGGAGCAGGTCCCCGAGAAGGGACACGACGTCGAGGAAGGTTGACTTGCCACTGCCGTTGGGTCCCACAAGCACGTGGAACGAGTTGGTTTCCTGGAGAACATCCCGCAGGCACCGGTAGCGGAGGGCCTCGATGCGTCGGATCACTGGATCAGTCCTTCCTCATCCGTCAGGGCGATCACCCTGCAGCATAGCGCGATGCCGCGCCGCCACCAACTCCCCTCAAATCGGGCTCCGAATGGCACGGGGGCTTAGAGGGACGCTAACCCGACTTCGAGCCTCCCTGTCGACAGGGGGCTTTCTCCTCAAGACCGGGCGTCCCGAGAGGATGAGTGGCACCAGCTTCACCTACGACCGGGGTGGGCTGCTTGTGAGTGGTGTGCAGACGATCGGCACCACCCTGGACACGCTTGGCTTCGGCTATGATGGCAATGGAACCCGGACAACTTGGCTTATCCATCGGAGAAGGTCAACGCGACCGGCTTCGACTTCGGCGATCGGCCGGCCAGCGCCACAGAGGTTGAACATGGGTTGAACCGGAGCTTGGGAGGACCTGCGGGTTGCTGTAAGTTGTTGAAGACTGGCGCGCCGAGAGGGACTCGAACCCCCAACCTTCTGATCCGTAGTCAGATGCTCTATCCAATTGAGCTATCAGCGCGCCCTGCGCCGGGCAAAGTATAGCGGGTTTGCCACCCGGCGCAAA
>Ga0315284_10004660_pt1 | contig 19464 bp, 11 predicted proteins | sample YL17G09_16_MG_FD_203696 | JGI IMG/M metagenome (GOLD analysis project Ga0315284, IMG submission 203696) | Sediment microbial communities from Yellowstone Lake, YNP, Wyoming, USA - YL17G09_16 | ecosystem: Environmental > Aquatic > Freshwater > Lake > Sediment | place: USA: Wyoming | collected... | reverse complement strand
TACCGGGTGGTGCCATTGAACATCAACCGGGGCAACCTGGCCCGTTCCCTATGGTACGATGTGAAAACCGAGATGGAGGATGGCAACTATTCCATGGATTACTTCATCTACGACATTATCGGGACTATCATGCGGGAAATAAGTGATATCGCCGGCATGTTCGAATTTGGTAGCGGAGGGACCGATAAGACCTTCAATGTCCTTAATTTTGCGAATGCTACCAAGGACATCTTGAAATTCATACAGAAGTTCGTGGGTTATTACAAGGCCGTCGATGACGGGCTCAAGGGGATAAAAAAGGATAACAAGAACATGGGCACTGTCAGGCTATCCACGCCCGGCGCAATGGACAAGTTGGATCTGGGGGCCTTCTTCTACCTCGGTTTCGATGTTGGAAGGAACACGACGATGGACGATGCGAGGGCATCGATGGACCATCTGACCTGGATGCTCTTCGGAGTTGGCCTATGGTCCGATTTCAAAACGCAGGTAAAGATGGCGAAGGAGATCATGAAATTTTTCGGAATGTTCCAGGAAACAGGGGAATTCAAGGGGGAGGAACTTGTAAAAAGATTCCAGGGTTTGGCCAAGAACTACGGTACATATTCCACGATAGCCCTGAAATATTACAAACTGGCAACTCCTGGTGGAGGAAAGGGGGCCAAAAAATTCCTCCCGGCGGCACTTTTCATGGTGCAACAGCAATACGGGATGACGGACGAGCAGTTGAGGGAGAACGGGGAACTGGCCAGGGCCGTAGGATATTCTATCGTCGATGTCTCCTTGCTCAGGCAACGGAACAAGATGAGCCTTGGCGAAATCAGGAACTTCAGTGACACCTTCAAGTTGAAATCCGGCGAGTTACATGGCCTGACCTGCATCGTGGACCTGACCATAAACGATTTCATAGAATTGAATAGTGTACAATATTGGCTCAATTTCCCATTAAGCAGCATCTGTGATTACAATAAAAGGGCAAAGTTCTCCGAGTGGCGCGTCCTGATCGACCTGGCGTTGAAGGGGATCCCAAGCGAGACCTTAAAGATAGCCGCGCAGATTTCGCTGCCCTATATCGTCCTGCAAAAATGCCTTGATTACTCGATCGACCCGTATTCCTTCGCAATCAGAGCGAAAGCCGTGAAAGATACGACCGGCTTTGCGTCCTTGACCATGAGGCTCAAGGACCATCCGGAGGAGCTCGACATCATCGACGCAGCATACGACCTCAAGGATTGGAGCACGCTGATAATAATGCCCAATGGCGATTTCGGCCCTGACCTGTATATCGAAGGACGGTTGGTCTTTGTATACCACATGATGGCCAATGCATCCAGATCCGAGGACGCCAAGGCGTTCATCGATAAAGCCCAAAAAACGGCCATCTCGCTGTCCAACGACCATTCCTATGTCTATTATGACCTCCGTTTCGCCAAAGGGATGAAGTTCGAGACCTTCAATCACGAATTGGTTGCACACACCACGACGACCAACGACGAAACCGGCATCATCGATTACCATGTGGTATTGGGGCAAAACATGACCATGTATCTGATGAGGCGCGGACCGGACTTCATTGGAATGTCAGGGCTTCCGGAGGAACCGGGTTGAACCGATCCGTATTCAGGCCGATTTGTACAGGGAAAATATATTAATTAACCCGTATCATATATCCCACACAGAGGACTGATACCATAACCTACCAAGGGGGGCCACAGGCACCTCAGCCCCAGCAGGGCCAGTCAAAATGCCCCTACTGCCAGGCAGAGATGTCGTGGGTGCCAACCTACTCATCGTGGTATTGCAACAATTGCCACAGGTACACCAAGCCCATGACCCACCAGACGCCGAGTTGCCCCATCTGCCGGCAGCCGGCCTTGTTCTATTCCTATGCCTATCGCAAGTGGTACTGCAACAACTGCAAGCGGTACCCGGAATGGCCTATCCCATTCAGCCAGCAGGTCAAGGAGTCCGAGAAGGCCCAGGCCAAGAAGGAGGCCGGGGGGACTATCATCGAGGACCTGTTCCTTCTTTACAACGACGGCAGGCTCATAAAGCATTACACCCGCAGGCTGAAGCCCACCGTCGACAGCGACATACTCAGCAGCATGCTGGCCGCGGTCCAGGACTTTGTAAAGGAATCCCTGACCCAGGACGAAGAGGGCAATCTCGAGGAGATCAAGATCGGTAAGATGCGCATCTTCCTCCAGAAGGGCAGATGGCTGAGCATAGCCGTCATGATCGAGGGCGAGGACAAAGAGGGCATCGGGAACCAGGTCAAGGCCGCCCTGAAGAAAGCGGAGATCCAGTACGAGGATATTCTGAAAGACTGGGACGGCGACATGGCGACCATCAAGCCGCTGAACGAGCTCATGAACGACCTGCTCGCGGGTAAGTTCGCGAACTAAAATAATATTCTCAAGTCATTTTTTATTCTTCTTCGAGAAGGACCCTTCTGGATGGACGGGACATCTCCTACCGAGCCTGCAAAAGCGGCATTTCTCGGGCGGTACCGCCGATATGGACTTCGTCAGATGACCATACTTCCTTCGCGGCATCTTTGTCCTCCTCACATCATTTCTTCAGCTTCGAGAGAAGGTCGTCGAGAGTGGGGTCCTTGGCAGGCGATTTCTTCTTCGGCTCATCAGGTTCGGACGTCTTCAATTTCAAGAGGATGTCGTCTATCTCGGCGTCCTGCTGGGCCTTGTCCCCCTTCTCGTCCTTGAACACCTTGGGCTCCTCTTCCTTGGCGGCCACAGGGCTCCAGTATTTCGGCCCTTCAGGCTCGGGCACTGGTTCCGGCTTGCCAGGCATCACTTGGGCGAACACGGGCTGCGGCGGGCCCGGAGGCTCCGCATAAACTGGTGGCGGGGCCTGGCGCATCGGGACGTAGATGGGGGAGCTCTGTGCCTGATAGTCCATATCCATGACCTCATCGTCCCCTGGCCCGGCCGCACCCCTGAATTTCGGACCCTCCTCCGCCTCCCGTTTCTTTTCCTCGTAGAGCTCGCCCTGCATCTGGTCCCAGGTCTCGAACTTCTCCTGGGTCTGGACGGGCTTCTTCATCATTGTCCGTTCCTTGCGGCGCATCATGACCGTGGCAACTATGGCTGCGATGACCAAAATGCCCACGATAAGGAACACAGGCCAGAACAGGCAGAGCATCGTGAAGATGTCCTGTTTCTTCTCCACTTTATTATTGACGGTCACGTTGAAGGTGAACTTGGTCGCGGCGTTGAGCGAGTCCGTTGCGACCAGCGTAATGTTGCCTTTGCCCTTGATGTCCTTCGCCGGCGTCAGGACCAGACTTGTGCCATTGATTTTGGCATTGAACAGCTTCGGGTCGCCGTCACGCAGGGACAGGGTCACTTGGGACATGCCGCCGTCGTCGCTGACATAGCCTAGCAGGTCGATGGTCACCTGGTCCTTGGTCAGCATCTGGTCCTGGATCGGAAGTATCTTGGGCGGCCGGTTCGGCGGTGCCGAGGTCACCGTGATGTTGAAGTAGAACTGCACGATCTCCTTGGTGTCGTCGAGCTGCACTGCAATAAGGTAGATACCTGGCGAGGACGGGGTCCATATGATGGCCCCGGTCGTGGTCATGGTCATGCCGGCCGGGATGGGGACCCCTTGGATGAATGTGGGGATGACATGGTCCTTGTCGGCATCGTATATCTGGAGGGTGCAGCTGTAGGGCTTGCCGACGACGCCCGTTGACGGCGGGGTGTTGTTGATCTTGGGGGGATGGTTCAATGGCGCGTCTATGGATAGCGACCAGACCTGGGACTGGTTGGTCAGCATGCTGTCGTTTACAATGACGTACCACTTGTAGCTCTTCTGGTTCTCGAGCGTGAGCTGGACCTCGCTCCGGTTGGTCCCTTCGATGCCCTTCGAGAGGACCCCTTCTTTTTCGAGGAAGAGGTCGTATTTGAGCTTCTGGCCCTCGGCGTCCGAACCGGTCCACTGGAACCGCACCTTTGTCGTTGTCAGCTTGCTCCCGTCGAACGGGGCTAGCAGCGTGACCTCGGGTACGCTGTTGGCTATGAATGTCCAGGTCTGGGACTTGTTCGTTGCGCCGTAGGGGTCCTTGACAATGACGTACCACGAGTATGTCCTGCCGGAGACCAGGTGGTTGAGCTGGAAATGGTCCTCGGAGATGTTATTGGCCACCTTCGGGAGCGGCTGCGTGTTCCCGAAGTAGACGTCGTAGGTCAGCTTCTGGCCCTCGGGGTCGGTCCCGTTCCACTTCAGGTCCTGGCTCTCACCGCCGTAGCCGTTGTTGGGGGGCAATTTGAGCGTCACCGACGGGGCCTGGTTCATGCGATATTGGATCTTGAGGTATTGTACCGAGGGCGTCGTTGTCTCGTCCGTGGTGGTCAGCTCGGCCCTCAATGTTATGGTCTTTAATGATTCGGACGACAGGTTCCCGTCCGGGGGCATGTCCTTCCAGGTCTTTCCGCTGTCCTTTGAAAATGAGTAGGATAACGGCTGCCCGTTGCTGGTCCCGAAGCTTGTGAACTTCGCGTTGAGGCCGCTCGTCGTGAAGGTGTATGGTTTCGTTGTGGCCGACCCGTGCAGCGCGTATTTGGTATAGGATATGGAGATGTCGTATACCTCAGGGGTCAGGTCCGGGTTCTTGGTGGACAGCTCTATGGAGTATTGCAGGTAGGCGTCCTTCGGGCTCTTTATCTGCTCGCCGGAAAGGTACGACGAGGACCAGGCGGACCAGGTCGAGTTGTCCGGCGATGTTCTGGTCTTTACGATCATGGTCGTGCCGAGGGGCGCGCTGGAGTTCCACTTGATCGGGCCCCAGTTGGCAACGTCGCCGACGTTGAAGGAACGCGATGTATACGTTCCGCTGCCCGATGAAATGTAATGATGGTTGAAATTCAGGTAATTGGCGAACCCCCAATCATCTATCGTCAGGTATGCCGGGGCCTGTACGTTCGTTATAATCATGACTACTCCGTCAGGACGTGTCAGGACGAGCCGGTGAAATACACTAGCGTTCGCGGCAAAGACCTGCTCCGAGCTCTGTGTGCATCCAAAGCCAGAACCGGCCCTGACCTCGCGGATCCCTGTGATCGTTTCGACGCCAGGTGATGTCTCGGAATAGAGGACAATCTGAGTACCTATGATGCTTTTATTCGTGTGAACGTAGTCGAGCTTGACTTTGATGAAGTTTTCAGAATCGGCGTTGTTCTTGTAGAGATGTGACGGGGTGACCCCGCCGTCCTGCGCGACATATATGTCCGGGTCGCCGTCGTTATCGTAGTCGGCCCAGGCGGTCCCTAATGCAGGATAGGCGGCGCCGGCGATGCCCCAGGTGTTGGCGACGTCCGTATAATGACCCTGGCCGTCGTCATTCCATAGTTCGTTGTTGGAATTGCGGCTGGCCACGAATATGTCCTGGTAACCGTCGAGGTCATAATCCGCTATAGCAGGACTGGAACCCCAGTGACTCTCGACAATGCCGGCCTGGGCGCTCACGTTTGTATATGCGGTGGCGCCTTTGGTCCACAGCTGGTCCTGACCCTGCATGGCCCAGTAGAACGAGATGTTGCCATCGTTCTTCATGTTGAAGGCCTCCGGGCCCGGCTCGTCCGGCCTGATGGCGGATATGCCGAGCGCCGCGGATTCCTCTGTGAAGGTGCCGTCCTTGTCGTTCTTGTAGGCCCTGACGTTACCGGCCTGGAAGTTCCTGACGATGTCGGTCCATCCATCGTTGTTGTAGTCCGTGGCTATGACATGGCCGTCGGCCGCGCCGCCGTCGGTGAGCCCGGCCATCGAAGCCACGTCCTGGAAGGTCCCGCCGCCTACGTTCTTCCAGAGATGATCTAGGTTCGTGTCCACCGTCTCGAACAGGTCTAGTTTCCCGTCATTGTTGAAGTCCAGCCATGCCAGTCCCTTGGCCTGTTGGTAATCGGAAAGGCCTGCCGTGGTGGTCGCGTTCGAGAAGGTCCCATCGCCCTTGTTCTTCCAGAGTATTATACCGTAAGCGGTCGACTGGGCCAGGTCGAGGTACCCGTCGTTGTTGTAGTCGCCCCAGACCGAGGCCTCGGCGGTCCAAGAAGCGGGCCCGGCGATCCCTGCCCCAATGGTCGAGTCGGTGAAGGACCCATCGCCATTGTTCTTGAAGAGGAGGTTCCGGCCGGCCTTCGGGCCCACGAGCAGGTCCATAAGGCCGTCATTGTTGTAATCGCCCCATGCGACGTTCTGGCCGTGTCCGGTCCCGCCGACGCCCATGGTCGCGCCAACATCGGTGAAGCCCGTGCCGTGCGAATAGGGGAGGGCGAGCGTTCCCTTGGGCTTGATGAGTATCTGGTAAGCGGAACCTGTCTTGAAGTCGCTGGCATTGGAGTCCATCGAGACCGTGGTTACAAGGCCGAGCTTCAGCTGGCCGCCGGTTATATTGGTGTTCACCATCGTGTAGTTCGCCGGGTCCGAGAAGTCCCAAACCGCGTTGAAATCCTTGCCGGTCTTGGTGACGGCCGGGTCAGGGTCGATGGCCGTGGCCATCGGTAACGACGGCAGAAGTATCATTACGACGAGGGCAAGTGCCATCGATGCGTTCGCGATACCCGTTTTTCGGTTCGGAACGCGGTTATTGGCCATGCTATTTTGATTATGAAGGGGGATAATAACTTTTTTGGAATGTATTCTTAAGATAATATTATCATAAATTCTATCAGAATAGGCCTATCACTGCCCATCTTTGCTAGAAAGGATCTCTATCAGTCCAGGTAGAAAATCGTCGAGACCGCCTTTTTCAAGGATAGCGCCGAAGGCATCCTTTTTCCCTCCGGCCCTCAAACCTTTGGACCGCGCATAGTTTATAGCCTTGCGCATGTCGAACCCGCGGACATATATCTGGTCCATGTTCTTGAGCCCCGTGTTCGTGAGCAGGACCTGCCGGTCATACTTACGGAAAAGATGCCTCCCGACGGTCGAGATTATATGGCACGAGGAGTCCATCTTGAGAAGGAGGACCTGGCCCAGGTCCTCGATCGGGGCCTTCAACCACTCATCCACCTGTGCTGATATCTTCTCCAGCTTTCTCTGCCAGTCCTCGTTGAAGAGTATGGGCCCGGGGTCATCGCCGATGTCCGTGAGAAGTTCCGCGGCCTTAAGGGCGCCTTCTATGTCGCCCGTCTTGAAGTTGGCATTGACCAAATCGCACATCCGTATGAGGTCCATGTAACATAGGCCGTGAGTGTTCGCGAAGGAATGAACGAGCGGGCCCGCCCGGGCGTTGTCGAAAACCTTGTGCTCCAAGTCGCCGACGACACCCAGTGCGGTCTGCAGGTCGAACCGTCGATGGAACTGGTCCATGAGAACGATTGTGTTCGCCGGGGCCTCCGCCGCCTCCTTGCCGGCCGCGATAGGGTTTATGTGCGTGACGTTGGGCATGTTATGGAGGGGCTGGAAATGGTGATCGTAGTGGGTTATGTGGCCGATGGCCCCGCTCAACCTTTTGATCTGGTCGCTCGGTATGGCCATGTCCGCTATAGTGAGCTCGTCCAGGCCGGCGTCCTCGAAGCCCTTCATCTCCTTCTCGGTAAGGAAATAGTTTCCGATCTGGGGGATGAAGTAGGTCCAGTCCATGTCCCGCTTGTCCTTCTTGAGCTCGTTTCGCAGGATCGCGCAGGAGCAAAGGCCGTCGGTGTCCCAATGATGCAACAGAACGCATTTCATGGAAGCTCGGGTTCCTTATCCTATCGTCAGTATTTTATCTTTCGGGAGGTGCAAAATCTTCGAGCAGGGCCTATGTGGGAAGCCCCCAAGAATTGATGATGCAAAAAGGTTAATCTTATATTCTAAGATGCGCCTTAGCATTATACCCTGTGGATTGAAATGGATAATAAGTTCGGGGTAATGTCTAGGGGGAAAAGGAATGCCATCGTTCTATGGAAAAGGTCTTGGTTGCCTGAAGGACCGTGAGGACAGCAGGGACTACCCACTGACGAGAATGAGCGCTGTCCAGAGAAAGAAGTTGCCCAAAAACCTGGACTTCAGCGACAGGATGTCCGCGGTCTCCGACCAGGGGGACGAGGGCACATGCGTCGGGTTTGCGACCGTCGATGGCATGAAGGAATACCAGGAACGCGTCGAATGGAACAAGGACGTCCAGCTCTCGGTCAGGTACGTCTATTCGAACGCCAAGAAATTGGACGGGATGCCGAACGAGGAGGGGACCTCGATAAGAATCGCCATGAAGGTTTTGGAGAAGAAAGGGGCCGCGCCGGACAGATGTTGGCCCTACAAGCCGCATCAGACCGACAGGCCCTGCGCCAAGGCGGACGAGCTCGCCATGCCGTTCAGGATAGAACGTTACGTGCGGATCAAGACCCTGGACGAGATGAAGGAATCCCTTTTCGTGAACGGCCCCTTCGTGGCCGGGGTCTACGTCTTCGACAGCTGGGCCAAGGCCGAGGCCGACGGGACGGTCCCGATGCCAAAGCCGGGGGACAAGATTGTCGGCGGCCATGCCATCTGCATTGTCGGATATGATGACCACAAGAAAATGTTCAAGTTCAAGAATTCCTGGAGCCCGCGCTGGGGCGACTGCGGCTACGGGTATCTACCTTACGACTATGTAATGAACTACATGGTCGACGCCTGGAGTGCCAAGGACCTGCTTCACAAGGAGAAAAAGACGAAGAGGACCAAAGCAAAAAGCAAGGCCAAGAAGACCAAGAAATCACCGTCGAGGGGCCGTAAATCCCGTCGATAAGGCCGGCCCTTTTAATCCTTCGTCTAAATGTTTATATATTCGACCATTGTTTCTAATTCTGTACTATTAATGAGGTGGCAACATGGGACTATTCAAGAAGAAGACCTCTCCGGAAGAGCTTCAGACGAAACTGGCCCTGGCCGGCAGCAGGCTCGGCAACCGCGAGAAGCAGCTCAAGAGCCAGCAGAACCAGGCTAAAGACGAGGCCAAGAACGCGCTCAAGAATGGCGACGAAAGGGGCTTCCGACTGGCATCCAAAAGGCATGCGATGCTCGGGTCCCAGCTCGGTGCCTTGGGTGGCATGGTCGAAATGGCCCAGGGCATGAAGGACGTCGTCGAGATGCAGGAGGGCCTAAAGGAAGTCGTCGAGATCGGGTCCATGCTGAAGGACTACCAGGACCAGCTGGGCCTCGACACCAAGCAGATGGAGCAGGCCGTCACGAACATAAGGACCTCCATGGAGAAGGTCAACACGGCCACCGAGATGATATCCACGACGATGGAGGCCGTTTCCTCCGGCGATGTCGAGGTCGGCGAGGCGCAGGAGTCGCTCAAGGCCGAGCTCATGGCCGAGATAGAGACCGAGAAGGGCCAGACCTCGGGCATAGAGGAGAAGATTAAAAAGCAAAAGGAATCGCTCTAGACCCTGCTCTTTTCCTTAGATAACAATTTTTCTATTCTTTATTCTATATCATCGACAAATCCATTGAAACAGGCCGACCCTTCACTTTAATCTCATAAAATCCCAGCTACTGTGCCGTTCTTCCTTTACCTGCTCCGAATAGAGCTGGCTCAGGGCCAGTAATGTCAGGATGCCCAGTGCGGTTATCGACGTGAACAGACAGAAGGAGGAGACATAGATCGTCGCTATGTCCGGAACAGTGCCCGTGAAATATCCTATCACTATGGCCACGGTCGAGACCGCGGTCGCGATGAGGGACCCGAAGATGCCCATCCCGAGCAACACGGCCGAGGAAATCTCGACCTTCTTGCCGCCGGCGTTCAGCATGAACAGCGTGAAACCCAGGAGTATCGCGAATATTCCCGAGGAGGTCCCTGCCAGGGCCTTGTGAATATTGAGAAAGGTCTCCAGGTCCATGTCCGCCCTCTTGGAATACCGTAGAAATTCCCTGAAGATAAGGATTTTGGATTGTCGGAACTAAAAACCCGTGCAATTAGGTTTTATAAGGGTGAAATCCATCTATATATCATGCGTCGGGCGTTTATCGCGGTCCTTGCATGCATAATGCTCATTCTACCGAGTGCAAATGTCCTTGGAGGTAGCAAATGGACAGAGACCTCGAATGCGTTCAAAAACGGTACAAAGGACAATGTCGAGGTCGTCAGCGACTATCTTCAAGTGATGAACGGGACCCCTTCCGGCACGTGGACCAAGGTCAACGACGGCCAACCCGGAGGGCTCGTCGAGGGCGCCTATGCGTACAGTCCCGAGGGGCGCATGCTGCTCTTCGGGGGCAGCAGGAACGTCTACAACCCATCGCAGGAGGCGCGGGACGCGACCTGGGTCTTCGATACCATCAACCAGACCTGGAAGGAGCTCAATACCAACAGGAGACCGTCCCCGAGGTCCTCGGCCCAGCTCGTCTTCAACGAGAATACCGGCAAGTACGTCCTCTTTGGCGGGTACAGGAAGCTTTCCTACCTGAACGACACCTGGGTTTTCGACCCGGGCACGTCGACATGGACCAATGTAACGACCGCCATAGGGCCGGTCGCACGGGCCGAGCACGCCATGGTCTATGACCGGGCCGATGGGAGCATTCTATTGTATGGTGGGATGAACAAGACCCAGTCCTTCGGCGACCTCTGGGTGTTCAATTCTTCGACCAACACCTGGGCCCTCGAGACACAGAACTACGCCCCTGGGCCAAAGATACATCATTCGATGGTCTACATGGATTCGAAGGACCTGATCCTCCTGGCCGGGGACGGGAAGGATTACTGTCTCTACAATCACAATAACTTCACATGGGTAACGAAATCGGTGAACTTTCCTTACTCCTATTCGAATGTCGTCATGGTCTATGACCGGCGCGACGACTACGTGATAATGCAATGGTTCTCGATGTGGCTCTATCATCCCATCACGGATGTCTGGAACAAGATCGACATGGTCCCGAGCCCAGGGAACCTGAACATGTACGGGATGGTCTTCGATGAGCGGGCCCTGAGGGCCATCGTCCACGGGGGCACGACCTATGATGGCATGGGCGGCGGCGATCCGATGGACCCCATACCGTACATGCAGACCTACGTGGCCAACCCCGGGATATGGCTCCCGCTGAACGTCATGCCCTTCAACGATTACGGGAGAAGGGTAGTTTGGGACCCTGACCGGGACTTTGCCATAGTCTACGGTGGGATGTACTATGAGATCCCATGGAGCAACACGGTATTCGCCGATAACGGGGTCTACATCTATCACGGTGACGACACCTATCAACCGCTGAACGACACATCGAAGACCCCACAGAAGACGCCGAAGTACCATGCCATGGCCTATGACCCGGGCACCAAGAGCCTGATCGTCAACGGCGGTTGGTACGATTCTAGTGCACCGGGTGGTGGACCGTGCTATGCCATTACCAAGTCGTTCAGCATGATCTACGAGAATTGGACCGAGGCAGAAATGACGCCAGCGCCAACCTGCCGGGAATACCACAATATGGTCTACCACAAGGGCATGAAGGAGATGGTCCTGTTTGGCGGCGTCAATTTCCTTGACTTTCCAGTACCTTATTTCAACGACACATGGGCCCTTGAACCTATCTCTGGCATCTGGCAGAACATGAGCCCACCGACGGCGCCTCCGGCCAGGGCCTATGCATCCATGGTGTATGTCGAGAGTACCCGTGAAGTCCTCATGTTCGGCGGGTCCAACGGCACACCACCGCATATGTGGGGCGATCTGTGGGCCTACAATTTGAGTACGAATACCTGGAGGGAGATTGTCTCCCCGGGCCCGTCAGCACGACGGGATGCGGGAATGGCCTATGACAGCAAACGTGACGTCGTTGTGCTGTACGGCGGCGACCTCGGCGGCGGTTCCCTATCGAACGAGCTGTGGGAGTTCCAGGTCAAGAACGGAACATGGAAACCGATCGATGAAGGACCGGGCCCGACGGCGCGGGACTTCACGCAGATGGTCTATGATCCTGTCAGGGACGGCATCCTGCTGTTCGGTGGGCATGACTCGGTCATGAAATGCGACACATGGCTTTTCAAGTTCGAGGATTATCTCGACCATGGGTCTTATACTTCGCAGCCGTTCGACATGAACGGCACGGCCTATTTCGGGAACATCTCATGGAAGGCTACAGTGCCTGTCGCGTACAGCCTGGTCTTCAAGGTCAGGACCGGCAAGGACCTGCAGGAGCTTACGGCCAGTCAGTTCCTTGGCCCGGATGGTACGAACAATACGGTCTTCGGGACCTCCGGGACGAGGCTCAGTTCCGTCCATAATGGCAGTCGGTATGTCCAGTACAAGGCGGACTTCCTAGCTTTGGACTACTGGAACGCTGCCAAACTATTCCAGGTGAACATCAGTTACAATCTCATGCACACTATCAAGGTCACTGGTCCAACGGCCGGGGCCGTACTGAAAGGTATGTCCAATATAACCTGGGAGGCCAAGGATAAGGACGGAGACAGCCTCAAGTTCAAGGTCGTGCTCGAGGACAAGGCCAGCAAGAACTGGACATTGGCCCAGGACATCACGGCCATACGCATCGATAACTGGAACACCTCCGTCTATCCGAACGGCCAGTACAAGATAACGGTAATAGCCTCTGACGACAATACCAAGATCCCCCTGTCGATCAACAATGTCTCTGGCTGGTTCAACATCACCAATCCCTTACCTAACCATCCACCTACGACCACGCTGCAGTATCCGCTCAGCGAAACGGTCTTTGTGTCAGGACAGGCCCAACTTCAGTGGGTCGGAAGTGATCTGGATGGCGACGTTCTGACATACCGCCTATACATCGGTAAGAACATTTCGAACCTGACGAACGAAAAGCCGATCATTCTCAAAGATGGTTACTACATGCTGAATGGGAACGGTACCTATTACTGGACCGTTATTCCCGACGATGGTCATATCAATGGGACATGCCTTTCCGGGATTTGGATTGTCGTGCTGGGACGGCAGAACCATGCGCCCACGGTCGGGCTCGTGAACCCACAGAACGCTGGGGTCCTTACCGCGAATAAGGTGACCCTTGAATGGAAAGGCCTGGATGTGGACAATGACCCGCTGAACTATGAGGTCCACCTGAGCACAAAATATTACGACATCGTCAACATGACCAAAACATCCCTTCTCGTCAAGACCAACAAGACCAGTTACACATTGAACCTGACCGAGGGCACCTATTTCTGGAATGTCTTTGTGACCGACGGCATGCTCAACACCACCGGGGGCCCTGACGGCCGCTCGTTCTCGATCGTGGCCCCGACCGCCGGGATCACTGTGAGAATAACCAAACCCGGGAACCACACCACTGTGCATGGAACGGTCGACATCATTGGCACCGCAGTGCCGGACACAGGGGTCAATATAATCTCGGTGAAGGTCAGGATAGATGGCGGCCAGTGGGTCGGGGTCACAGGACATGCCAGCTGGAACTACTCTCTTGACACCAAGAATATGAAGGACGGCCCCCACAGGATCGAGGCGCAGGCCTTCGGGGACCAGTTCAGGAACTCGCATATCGTATACATCGAAGTGACGGTCAAGAACGTCTCGACACACACGGGCGTTGAGACGCCGCTGTGCCTTTGGATATTCCTGGTCATAGCGGTCGTGACCTGCGTAGTGGTGGTCGTTAGGACATACTATGTGAACCGGCAACGCCCTCGATAAAACATCCTTCTTTCCGAGACCGCAAACATAAAATAGATACCTTGACCCATATCAACCGGGAAGGCAGATGACGAAGCGCTCGAAGGGTAAGAAGGACAGGCCCAAGGCCAAGAAGCCGAAGGCCCGTTCCCCTGTCGGGAAGACCATGGTCGGGCCCTTGGGGCTGACACTTCGCTGGTGGCTGGCCATCTGCCTCATCCTGGCCTTCGTTGGCATCAACCTTCAATGGCTGACCCACATCAAGGATGCCAGGTACGTCGGCCTCGTCCTTATAGCGGTCGGCCTGTTAGGGGCCATCTATTTCACATCGATCATCGAAAAGAGGCCTGCGGCGAAGAAGCTGAAGAAGGAATGGCGTGACGACCTGGCCTGGAGGCTACTGCACTGGGCTACCTTCAAGGGCAAGTTGAGGCCCTGGCTGCCAGTGCTGGGCATCATCGTCATCGTCATAGACCTTGGGTGGAACCTGGGCATAGCGCACTCGACCGAGTTCCTTTCCCAGGACTGGACCATGTGGGCCCTGGGCGGCGTTCTGCTCGTCTACAACTTCGTTCCGAGCGAATACGGCAAAGAACGCGACTTCGCGCTGATATTTGCGGCCATCTTCGCCATCACCATGGTCCTTCCGATGGGGATATACAGGATAATCACCAACACGACCGACTTACCCGAGTGGTTCGTCTATTATCTGCTGGCCCTACCCACTTCGATCCTCGTCAATCTGACCGGGGCCCACTCCTATGTCAGCGGCAAGACCATTTCCTTCGACATGGTTCACGGCAGCTCGTCCGGCCTCGTGATATCCACGGGTTGCGCGGGCCTTGATTCTCTCTTCCTGTTCATCTCCGGGTTCATCGCGTTCATGCTCATAGAGAACGCCAGGCTCACGAGGCCGATAACGGCGTCGCTTGTCATCGGGATATTTACAGCCTACTTCGCCAACCTGCTCAGGATGACCATCATAGTGCTCGTGGGCGTCTGGTACGGGAAGGACGCGATGCTGGCGACCCACGAGAACGCAGGGTCCATCATCTTCCTGGGGTGGATTGCCCTCTTCTGGTTCCTGATGTACCGCTTCGTCCTGAGGCCGGCCCGTGAAAAGAGCGGCTCCTTTGGCTTCGGGGAAGAACAGATGTGCGCCAATTGCGGCTTAAGCATCGATCCGGGGGATATCCCCGAGAAATGCCCACGGTGCGGCCAGCGCTTCGAGGAAGGGTTGTTCTGCGACAGCTGCGGCAAGGAGATTGATCCGAAAAAGGTCCCGAGAAAGTGCCCCCGCTGCGGGAACAAGTTCGAGCTGGATTCAGAAGAGTGACGGCCCACAATTTAGATAAGCCTCGATGCACAATCATCCAATGATGCCCACGCGAAGGTCGGCCGATAAATGCTCCCCGTGCATCGTTCTAGGGACCAGGCCAGAAATAATCAAAATGGCCCCGCTGGTCCACGAGTTCAATCGCAGGAAGATACCCATCGACATCGTCCACACAGGTCAGCACTATTCCTACAACATGTCCCAGATATTCCTGAAGGAGCTCGGCATCAGAAACAAGATCGAGCACCTCGAGGTGGGTGGCGGAAGCCATGGGGACGTCACCGCTAGGGCCCTGGTCGGCCTTGAGAAATATTTCCAGAGACAAAGACCGTCCATCGTATTGGTCGAGGGCGACACGAACACCGTGCTTGCCGGCGGCCTTGCGGCTGCCAAGATGGGCATCCCGGTGGGCCATGTTGAGGCCGGTCTCCGGTCCTACGACCGGAGGATGCCCGAGGAGCATAACAGGCGATTGGTGGACCACCTCTCGGACATGCTGTTCGCCCCGACGGAATTGAACCAAAGGACCCTGATGGCGGAAAAGGTCCAAGGAAAGGTCTTCGTCACAGGGAACACGGTCATCGATGCCTGTCTCATGAACATGCCCATCGCGGAAAGAAAATCCAGGGTCACGAAAAAACTAGGCCTCATCAAGGACGCGTTCGCACTTGCGACCATCCACCGACAGGAGAACGTCGACGACAAGGATGTCCTGAGGTCGTTCATACGGATCTTCTCGGGATGCCCGTTGCCAATCCTGCTCCCGCTACATCCAAGGACCTTGAAGATGGCCGGTAAGTTCGGCCTCAAGAGAACATTGCTTAGTGACCCGAACATTACAGTCGTCGAACCGGTCGGATATTTCGATTTCCTGATGCTCATGAGGGCGTCGCGGTTCATTCTGACAGATTCGGGTGGTATTCAGGAGGAGGCTACGGCCCCGAACATAAGGAAGAAGGTATTCGTTCTGAGAACGAGCACGGAAAGGCCAGAGGCCGTGAAGGCCGGTTATGCCGAGCTCGTCGGCGTGAGGACGAATTGTGTTCTTCATAGGGTGGACCGGTTCCTCGAGGGAAGGTCGAGATGTGGCAAAGGGTTCCCTTACGGAAAAGGGGACGCTCGCAGGAAGACCGTCGACCTCCTTGTGAGATATTCTTGAACCGTCTGTGATAACGGGGTGATGATATGCTCAAAGGATCCAAGACCGTGAACGAAATGACCGCGGCCCTTAGAAAAGGCTCGACCAAGAACAGGGTCAAGGCCGCTATTGCGGTAGCCAGGACCATGGACGCCAGGTTCATCCCGACTTTGCTCGAGGCGCTCAAGGACAAGGACCCGGCGATCAGGGCAGGCGCGGCCCAGGCTATCATCAACATGATATCACCGGACAGGATGATGAATAGCCTGATCGACGCCTTGAAGGACAAGAACTCGAAGGTCAGGGCCAACGCGGCCTACGCGCTCGTCAATGTCCAGAACAGACGGGTCGAGGGACCGCTCGTGAAGGCGCTCAAGGACAAGGACCCGAGGGTCCGCGAGAAATCAGCATTCACGCTTGGCAGGGTCCCGGGGGGCTTGGCGAGCGATTCCATTTCGCCTTCTGTGGTCAAGGCATTGTCAGAATTGCTAAAGGACAAGGACCCGACCGTGAAATATGAGGCCGCATATTCCCTGGCGCTTTTCAAGGATATCAAGGGCATCCAGGGCTTGCTCGAACAACTAAACGACCCGGACAAGAATGTCCGTTGGAGGGCCGTCGCCGGGCTGCTCATGCTTAACGATAATCGATGTGTGGACGGGCTGATGGGACATAGGAACGACAAGGACCCGAAGGTCCGTGGGATGGTCCTTGAGGCGATCTGCCAAATATCGCCTGAAAGAGCGGTCAACATCTTGTTGGAAGCCTTGCGTGACGAAGCCGACGCAGAAAACAAAGTCCTAGAATTACTGTTCCTCGACAGGCATGACGAGGAACGGGTCATTGCAGTGCTCGAGAAGGTAATGCTGGACAAGAATGCCAAGGTCAGGTCTATGGCGCTCTACGTCCACAGCAAGATGAGGCCAGAGATCGCGAGGCAACATCTCATCAAGGACTTGGAGAGCAAGACGTTGCGTATCCGGTGGAACGCCGTCGTGGCCCTGCTCGAGATGCAGGACCCGGAGGCCCTAGGGCCTCTCATGAAGGTCCTTCTCGATCGAAAGAACTACAAGATGTGGTTCTCGGGTGGCGAGCGCATCGAATGGCTCGGGGACAATATAACGCCGATGCTGGTCGAGGCCTTGAAGGACAAGGACCTCAAGATACGCCGGGCAGCGGCCGAAGCCCTGGGGTTCATGCGAGACCCGACGACCGTCGGGCCGTTGCTTGATGCTTTGAAAGACCCTGACGCGAAGGTGAGGCTCTTCGCCCTGTCATCATTGAATAGGCTCAAGGATGCATCCATGGTCGATGGATTGATCGGGGCCCTTGAGGACAAGAATCCGAAGGTCCGGGAAGCAGCGGCGTCAACGCTCGGTCAACTCGAGGATAAGAAGGCCGTTGACGGGCTGATAAAGGCGCTGAAGGACAAGGTCTCGCAGGTCCGTACGGCCGCGGTCTGGGCACTTTACGGATTGCAGGACCCGAAATGCGTCGAGGGGCTGGTCCAGGTGCTCCTCGAGGAGGATGATATAGAGGTCCTCAGGTCCATCGGGCCGGCGATCGAGAGCTTCAAAGATGAGAACGTGATCCCCAAGCTCGTCGAGGCGGTCTCAAGGGAGACAGGTAGATTGAGCGACCCCTATGTCAGGCTCGCGGCCGCCCAGGCGTTACGCGGATTCCGAAGACCGCCCGTGGTAAAAGCATTGATGACGGCGTTAAAGGACCAATACACCGAGGTCAGGATGTTGGCTATTGAAACATTGGCGGCCATGCATTATGTTGGGTTGGCAGAGAAAGACATCCTAGCGGCCCTCCAGGATCCCAACTGGCTCGTGAGGATGAGGGCGGCCACGGCGCTCCAGAGTTCCGATGACAAGGCTTACATCAAGCCGCTCGAAGAGGCCCTTAAAAAGGAGGAGCACGGGACAGTGCGGGCCACCCTCGTCGAGGCCATTGCAGGCATCAAGCGCGGCGATCCCACGGCTCATATCTGGTGATGCAAGCCAAGGGCCCTTTCGGCATCGCTAAGAACGGTGGCCACGACGGTCCAGATCTCGAGGGCGGTCCTGTATATGCTGAAGGTCTTGTCCGCCATCTTGGACAGGTCCGTTTTGAAATCGCCATGGGGGAAACCACCGACGATAATGGCGATGTTGCTTGATGCCAGCTCTTTGGGCCCAAGGCCATCCTCTTTCAGGACGCCGGCGAAGGAATTGACCGCCTTTCCATCCTCCAGTGCGTAGACCCTGTCCGGGCCGATCTGTTTCAGTATCTTCTCAACGGTCATAGCCCGGGTCAACTTGAGAAGCTCGAGGCCTTCCTTGCCTTCGCCATCCGGGGCGGCCTTGAGCTCGCCCTTGAGGAACAGCTGTGAGATGACGCCCTTGAACCGTTCGAGGTTGCGCGGTAGCCTCGTGCCCGGGTCAACAACGATGAGCTCGTCGTTCTGGGTGTGAATATAGGTTCTTAGGCGTCCTTCCCGGTTCAGGATGCTTCCTTGGGCCACGAGCAATGTCAGATGGACCATGTCGGGCCTACCGCGCCTGTCGCAGTCGGGAAGCCGTCGCATGGCCGAATGGTGGAAGGTGCCGTCCAGGACCTCTGCCTTGGGCTTTCTCGATGACCGGTTGGCATTGTTCCTGACGGCCGGGTGGCCTCGTATCTGGTCGGGAACGAGCTCCAGTGCGCTCTCGATTATCAAGAGGTGGAACATATCATCCCATCCAATATCTCACGAGTATTTCAAAGTTCTTTTTTCGAAAATATAGTTTATCATTAAGAATGTAGTTAGAATAATCTATTTAAGCCATGATATTAATTGAGAACGGGGGTCGAAATATGAAATATTCATTTCTCTCGATTTTTTTAACCCTTATAATGATTGGGCAGATATTTGGCCCATCAGTATTCATGACAAAGGCTGACCTTTCCAACCCTGGTGTTCTTGCTGTCCATTCCACAATTCATATCAACGGCGATGGTCAATTCTCGGCAGCCAATGGGGTCGTTGCTGGAAGCGGTACATCTGCTGACCCGTATATTATCGAGAATTGGTCGATTGATGCTACGAATAAACAAGGTATCTGGATCGAGAATACCAATAAATTCTATATAATTAGAAATTGTCATGTGTTCAATGGTACTAATCAAAGCAAAGACCATGACGCAATACATCTTGACAACTCAAGGAATGGGACCATCCGAGACAATCGGCTCCATGATTCATGGTTCGGCATCTTCGTTACAAGTTCCAAGTTCGTAACGATATTGAACAACTCAATTTATTCAAACATATACGGAATATTTGAAACGAGCTCCTCCAATCTTACCGTTGAAAAAAACGAGATTAAGATTCATAGGATATATCACGATTCCAAGGGGATCTATTT